>Ga0185299_10001069_pt1 | contig 60216 bp, 42 predicted proteins | sample PaiPotPPA55metaG_FD_128002 | JGI IMG/M metagenome (GOLD analysis project Ga0185299, IMG submission 128002) | Iron sulfur acid spring bacterial and archeal communities from Banff, Canada, to study Microbial Dark Matter (Phase II) - Paint Pots PPA... ... | reverse complement strand
GATCAGGCGAACAAACTTATCCGTTGGCTCGTGTCCCTGGTTCAGCGACACCAGGATGTCTCCATCGGCCGAACTCACCGTTCCGGTGTCGTTGTACGCCGTGTTAATTCCGCTATAGGGGATTCCCTCGTTATCGATGATCCCGTTAAGCTGGCTGGCTGGAATTACCTGCCGGATCATTTTCTCGATCAGGTCCACTTGCCGAGCGGTTTCCTCGATCCGTGTCCCTGACCTCACTCGGACGTGCAGATCAAACTGACCGGCATCAATTGAAGGAAAGAAGTTTTGCCCGAGCAATGGCAGCAGGCACATCGAGAGAACAGAGAAGCCGACGAAGATAAGGGCCGTGGTGCCAGAATGTCGCAAGCAAATACTCAAGAAGTCGCGGTACCCTTCGCGAAACCCTTCAAACCCGTGATTGAATCCTTGGTAGAACCGTCCAAAGAAGTTTTTCTTCGGTAGGGACGAGCTCCCGCTCGTCCCGCTCGTCCGGGTTTGGCCATCGGAAGATCCGTGGTGGCCCTTAAACAAATACATGCAGAGGGTAGGAACCAAGGACCGAGACAACACAAACGAGGCCAGCATGGCAAACATGACCGCTTCAGCCAGCGGAGTGAACAGAAACTTGGGTATACCCGACAGACCAAAGATGGGCACAAACACGATACAAATAACCAGCGTTGAAACGAGGGCCGGCAACGCGATCTGGGCAGCGCCATCTCGAATCGCCTCGAGAGTTGGTTTTTTCTCGCCCATGTGGCGATGGACATTTTCGATAGTAACCGTGGCATCATCCACCAGTAGACCCACTGCCAGTGCTAACCCGCCGAGACTCATCGTGTTGATGGTTTGGCCGAGGGCACTGAAGACGGCGATCGAGGCGAAAATGGATAACGGAATCGAAATCGCGATGATCACCGTACTCCGCCAATCCCCTAAGAAGATCAGAATCATGACCGCAGTGAGCAGAGCTGCAATCGCAGCTTCTCGCACCACGCCATCAATGGAATCGGTAACTAACACCGATTGATCGGTTAAAAGCTGAAGATTAAGTCCCTGGGGGAGCGTTTGCGCCAGCCGGGGAAGCAAATTCTTGATGCCTTGAACCACGTCAAGGGTCGATGTGTTTCCGCTCTTAATAATGTCTAACATGGTGGCTCGAGTCCCATTGAAGCGAACCACGTTAGTTTGTGGAATATTCCCACTGATCACGTTGCCGATGTCGCGCAGGTAGATGGTGGCGCCGTTAACTGTTTTAATCGGCAGCGTATTTAAGTCTCTAATAGCCGGCGGACTGGCGTTCATTCCGACTTGGTATTCGAACTGGCCGATTTTTGCCGTCCCGGATGGCAGAATAAGGTTCTGCGCATTCACTGCACTGATTACGTCGGCGGGAGTGACTCCGCGGGCCTGCATCGCGCGGTAGTTAAGATTGACCTCCACATACTTCTCTTTGCCGCCGTAGGGAGACGGAACCACCGCGCCAGGAACCGTGATGAGTTGTGGACGAACGAAGTTAGTCGCGTAATCATTGAGCTGCTGCTCCGAAAACCCCTTGCCACCGAGTCCCAGGCGCAGGACGGGGACGTCCGTGGCGTTGTAACTCAGGATTTCCGGTGGAGCGACTCCGGTGGGAAGCTGTTTAAGAATCGCTTGGGAGACGGCTGTGACCTCGGCGATTCCGGCAGTAACGTCGGCACTAGGCTGTAGAAAAATCTTTACTACCGCGACTCCGGAGAGCGATTGGGATTCGATGTGTTCAATGTTATTGACCGTCGTGGTCAGTACCCGTTCGTACACGCTGGTGATATGACCCGTGACTTCGCTGGGCTCCATACCCGTATAAGTCCAAACGACGGCAACTACCGGAATGTTGATACTAGGGAAAATATCTTTCGGTGTTCGCAGGATCGCCAGCCCTCCGCTGATCAGAATAAAGATTGCGAGCACGATAAACGTGTACGGTCTCCGCAAAGCCAGGTTGACGATCCACATAATTTGTTTGCTAAGTTTTTGGTGATTCCACTCTGGTTAGGATCAGAGCTGCTAACTGAGATGGGTACTAACCGGGGCGCCTCTTAACTAACATCGAGTGCTTGGCCTTTCCAGGTCCTCAAAGAGCGATTCTCACCTACCCGGATGAGTGGTTTCCCGGTTGTCCCTCTGGCACTGCCGGTGACTTGGTAACGGAAATAAAGTGAGTTAGTGAAATGTAGTCGACCGTTGAAAACGATAGGTTTGCCAAACCAAACAAGGAAACTGCGCCTGAAGATAGCTAAGGGTGAGCCTCGAGGAACCAGGTACCAGCGGCGACTTGTCCGACGAAGCCTGCTAGTAGCTTCAACGACCGAATGACGAATGGCGAAGTCGGAAGCCGCGATTCAAGACAGTCCGGTCCGGCGGCTGCCGGATTGAAAAACGAATCGCTGTCGCGCTGCGCAATGACCGATTCGTCGATCTATTGATCTGTCGTCATTCATCACCGAGAACGGAGGGGAGCCGCATTCCGCGCTCCATTACCGCCGGCGTGGTTTGATACACGGCGCTTTCCGTCCCAACCGCGCGTTAGCGGCGGCTCCCTTGAGCGCGTGGCCAGACCACCAAACGTGCGGCCTCAAGCGGCGTGGTACGGTTCCGCCTACGCAGACTACGGCGCGACAGGTTCTCGGGGCGTCGCCGGCGTCCGACCGATAGCGGTTCGGCGGCCGCCTATACGCATCAAATTAAGCGATCGAGGAGCCCCTGATGGGGAGGGCGCGCGTCCCCGCGCGCCGCGAAGGCGTTCTCGAAGCCAACGGTGTATTTTCCGTCCTTGATCAGGGTAGGCTTTGGGCTTCGGGAACGACGGATCGCGAGGACGCGATCCCTCCCAGCGCTGCGACAGACGACGCAATTGGATCAATGGATGCGTCCGATTCTATTCTGATGAGCCGTTTGAATGATTTAACCCTCTCCCTACGCTCTCCATTAGCTCAGCCGCAGCTCCCATGGCCCGGCGGCTGTCTTTGCTACAGAATTTGGGTAGTAGCGAGAAGAGGCCTGGCGCCTGTCCGCCTTTGGCCGATATGTTAGCGAGACCTTCAGGAACAGCGCGTATGATCCCGTTCAGCAACTCGGGCTCGATGTTTCCCAATATCTGGGTCAACAAAAGCAGATTACGAACGGTGCGAATGGCTTCGGGCGTCTTGATGACTTCTACGACCGTCTCGAGCAGGGTATCGCCTGCACTCAGCGTTCCCTTTAGTATATCCAGGATTCCGCGCTCATGTAATCTCTGGAGCACCTCGTAGGCAGCGAGCAACGCTTCAGCGTGCTCCAGCGGAGCTTGATCCAATCGGTCGCTGAGCTCTTCACGGGCGTCCCGCTTTAATGGTTCAAAGGGAATTGGCTGAGCCATTTTTTTCTCCTGATGTTAGGTTGACGCTGTGGCCGTTGACCGCGGGTCGCCGCGTTCCGGGCATCCAATAACCTGGCCGTTTCCATTTACGTTCTACCTCTACGCCGCGCTGCGGGGTAGGATGACCAAGGCGATGATTAGTTTTGGGCAATGGTGATTCCCCCTTTTCCGGCAGGAGTCGCATCTTAACCGAAGTATCTTTGTAGGCCGGAGTATGGGTTACCGGGTCGGTGTGGCTACCGGTAAGCCGATTGACCGGGCTTTCCGTTGAATTCATCGGCATATAAAGTTCATACCCTTGCACCCGTTCCGTCACCAATGCGCGGACGCGAACCCGACCGTGACGAGACGTCAATTCTACCCAGCGTCCGGTCTCGATGCGTCGCTCGGCCGCGAGTTGCGATGAGATCTCTACCCAGGTATCAGGAGTCTTTTCCTTAATCCCTGCTACTCGATAAGTCATATTGCCTTCATGGAAGTGTTCGAGCAGCCGGCCATTGTTCAAATGCAGATCAAACTCTGCGTCTAATGGTTCGGCTGGCGCACTCCAGGCCACCGGGAAAAACCGGGCTTTCCCATCCGGGAAATTAAAGCGTTTAGTAAAGAGTAGCGGTTCATCGGTGCCATCCGGATGAACCGGCCATTGCAGGGATTTCCATCCCTCGAGGCGTTCATAGGCAACTCCGGCGAACAGCGGCGTCAGCGAGGCTATTTCCTGCATAATCTGCGAGGGGTGATCGTAGCTCCACTCCGCGCCCATGCGGTTAGCCACTTCTTGAATGATCTGCCAGTCAGGTTTGGCACCCTTTAACGGTTCAAATACCTGATAGAGCCGCTGGATGCGCCGTTCAGTATTAGTAAACGTCCCTTCTTTCTCCAAGCTAGGCGCTGCCGGTAGAACCACGTCGGCAAAGCGGCAGGTTTGGCTAAAGAAAATGTCCTGCACGACAAAGAATTCCAACTTGGAGAAAGCGTCCTGGACCAAGTTGGCATTCGAATCCACCAAGCTCATTTCTTCACCGTACAAATACATGGCCCTGAGTTTGCCTTCGAGAATGGCTTCAACCATTTCATGGTTATCGAGTCCCTTCGTAGACGGTAACGTCCTACCCCATGCTTTCTCGAAGCGAGCTCGCACTTCTGGATCATGGACCGACTGATAGCCCGAGACTTGATCCGGCATAGAGCCCATGTCGGCCGCACCCTGAACATTGTTATGTCCGCGCAACGGATAAGAACCTGCCCCCGGGCGCATGTAATTACCAGTGAGCAGTAACAGATTTGAAATGGCCGTGGACGAATCCGACGCATTGGTGTGCTGGGTTATACCCATGGCCCAACAAACGCAGACACCATCTGCTTTTGCGATCATCTCGGCGACGGTGTGCAGCGTTTTAAGCGGGATACCACACATCTGCTCCGCGTACTCCATGGTGAATGGTTCGAGACTCTTCTTATACTCAGAGAATCCATTCACCCACTGATCAACAAAATCCAATTTCGCCAGGCCGTTATCCAGGATGTACTTACTCACGGCGCTTAGCCAGATTAGATCAGTACCCGGTTGAGGCCGCATAAAAATGTCCGCCCGCTCGGCCATTTCATGCCGGCGCAGATCGGAAACGATCAATTTTTGACCGTGCAGCTTATGAGCTCGTTTGATCCGGGTGGCTAACACCGGGTGGCTCTCTGCCGTATTCGATCCAACAATCACCACCAACCCGGCATGCTCCAGTTCTTTGAAGGAACCGGTGTCTCCGCCATAGCCGACGGTTCTGAATAAACCCATCGTAGCCGGCGACTGGCAATAGCGAGAGCAGTTGTCGACGTTATTGGTTCCAACGACGGCTCGAGCTAACTTCTGCATGAGAAACGCCTCTTCGTTGGTGCCTTTCGACGAAGCAATCAATGCAATCGCATCTGGTCCATGCTCGTGTTTGATCCCGGATAGCTTGCTCGCGACCAACTCAAGCGCCTCATCCCAAGTCGCTTCGCGAAACGTCTCTCCTTCACGAATGAGCGGGCTGGTTAGGCGATCTTCATGGTTTACGAAGTCCCAGCCAAACTTGCCTTTGACACAGGTGGAAACACCGTTGGCGGGGCCCTCCGATGGTTCAACCTTTAGAATATGGCGATCCTTGGTCCAAATCTCGTAGCTGCAACCGACACCGCAATAGGTGCAAACCGTCTTGGTACGGCGGACGCGATCTTTTCGCATCGCGGATTCCACTTCCGAAACCTTTAAAATAGATCCGTAGCCAAGCTCAGGCTCGATGCCTTTCACCACGTCGATCATTCCGCTTAGCGAATTGTGCGGGATGGCGGTCATGTACCCGGCTTCACCCACCATCGATTTCTCCATCAGCGCATTACAAGGACAGACCGTGACACAATGACCGCAAGATACGCAGCTGGATTCGCCAATCGGCTTGCCACCGTCCCACAAAACCCGCGGATGCTCGTCTTCCCAACGTATCGAGAGGGTTTCATTGACCTGCAAAGTCTGGCAGGCCTGCACACAGCGGCCACACAGAATGCACTGATCGGGATCGTACCGATAGAATGGATTCGTATTGTCTACAGCGTAAGGCTTTGGTCGATAAGGGATTTTTTGGTGCTCGACTTGCAGCAGCTTGGTGGTGTTATGAACGGTGCAGTTGCCGTTGTTGTTGTCGCAAACGGTACAGTAAAGCAAGTGGTTCCCCAGGATCCGATCGAATGCCTCTCGCCGGGCTAATACTGCCTTCGGCGAGGCGGTTACCACTCGCATATCGGCGGAGACGGCGGTCCCGCAAGCCCGGCCTAGTTCGCCGTTTATCTCTACCAAGCAGGTATCGCACGATTGGATCGGGCCCAGCTGCGGATGGTAGCAAACCTGAGGAATCTCTTTCCCAGCTCGATTGATGACATCGATGAGGTGCTCGCCTGCCTCTGCATCCTGGCTGACCCCGTCGATAATTAATTTTACCATATAAATAGCTGATCCAAATTCAGGTACGGTTCAGTACTCATCCTTCGTTGCTCATTTGAGGAGCGCCTCGATAACTGTCCTATCTAGCCCAATACTGACACCGCTACCCACCGGTGCGTCAATCGTACCTCTGAGTCCTGTTTTTTAGCTCAAAAGGGTAGTCATTTTCGATTGATCGAATTTTCTCCGATAAGACTTTAGAGTCACGGATGTTCATCCTCTTGGTGGATGGTGGAACGGTTCGCGACTAATAGATTCGTTAGTATTATGAAGACTATCAAGATATCTACAAACCGGTCGGCTGCCGTAATCGCTGAAGTGAGTAAGTTCCTAATTCTTTCCGGCGCGGTCCTGGCGTTGGTGCTTTGGCAATTTGCGGCGGCGCCAATTCCGAAAGGTTGATATCAGTTTTCGGAGTTTTTCAGGCGAGCGAAGTCGCTATCCGGCACTCGGATGGCGACTGCGCGTTGAGGTAAGGATCGAGGAACCCCTGGCGGGGAGGGCGCGCGTCCCCGCGCGCCGCGAAGGCGTTCTCGAAGGCAACGGTGCATTGTCGTCTTTGATCAGGGAAAGCTCTGGGCTTCGCGAACCACGGATCGCGAGGACGCGGTCCCTCCCGAGCTGCCCTGCCGCGGAAGCGGGTTTAAACCAATTGAGCGTCAACGCTGTTCCTGCCTCTTGAAGATTTGAAAAAGGTAAAATAGTGACGGCAGGAGAACCACCGCGCCTGCACCCAGGGCGATGAGCAAAAGCTTTAGGGTCGACTCTGGAGCAGCCGCATTTTGAATAGTGACGTCTGGTGTAACCAGGTGCGGAAATTGGGCTAGGCCCCAGCCGACAAGAACAAACGTCACCTGCGTCACGGCAGCGATTCGGGCCAGATGGAATCTGCGAAACCACAGCGCCAGAGTTGCGGTGATCGCGCTCAAAGCAGTCCATCCGAGCAAAACCGGCGCCCACCAATTGGTTAGGCCGTGATACATAAAAGGAGCGCCGAATTTTGAGGTAACAAACACAATGATGGCCAGCGGGATCAACGCTGCCTCAGCCCAGAGCGCACGAAGGCGGAAGTCCTGCTGGAGATCCGGTTCGGACGGCGTCTCGACGGTCATAAAGGTCGCTGCCAGGAACGCAAAGAGCGCCAGGGCGAAAAAACCACAAGTTAAAGCGAACGGGGTAAGCCAACCCGCGAAGAACCCGGTGGTCACGCGATCTCCCAGAAACCGAATATCGCCGGTGGTTAAGGCGCCTAATGTTAATCCCTGAAAAAAAGGAGTGAAGAAACTGGCTATTCCAAAGACCGTGCTCCATCGGCGCTGAACAGCGTCGTCGGTGGAATCATATTTGCGGAATACAAAGGCAGAGCCCCGAAGAACGATGCCGATCAGCATGACGGTAATCGGAATATGCAGCGCTATCATTATCGCTGAGAATCCGCGGGGAAATCCGGTAAAGAGCAAAACAATGACCAGGACCAACCAGACATGATTTGCCTCCCAAATCGGCGCGATGGCTTCCACAATGGCGTGGCGCTGACGTTGTGCCCTTGGGCCGGAGGCAAGTAAATCCCAGATGCCACCGCCATAATCGGCTCCTCCCATTAGCGCATAAAGGACGAGCGTGGCCAGTATGACGGCCGCTAATAACGTTCCCAGCATAGCTAGACCGGCTCCTTTTTGAACGTTTCTCGCTTGATCCAGTGTGGCCGCGTTTCCATGAACTGGCGCCGAAGTAAGAAGGTCACGATGACCGCTAGCAACAGATAAACGGTGGTGAACGTAGTAAATGGCACTATCAATCCGGGCATCGGCGTCACGGCATCGCGCGTCCGCATAAACCCGTAAATGATCCAGGGTTGCCGTCCGAGCTCGGTCACGAACCAGCCGGTCTCTACTGCAATGAAGCCGAGCGGTGAACAACAGACCAGCGCCCGCAGCAACCATTTGTTATCAGGTAATCGCCGGGTCCGCCACCAACCCCAAGCGACCCAAGCCGCCACTGCCAGCATAGCGGATCCTGCTCCTACCATAATGTCGAAGGACCAGTGAACTAGCGGCACGTTCGGCCACTGATCGCGCGGGAAATCCTCGAGACCGACTACCTTAGTCTGCGGATTGGATCCAATCAGCAAGCTTAAGCCGTAGGGGATCTCGAGCGCATAACTTACCTTTCCAGTGTCATCATTCGGAATTCCGCCAATAACCAGGGGTACGCCCGTACCCGTTTGATAGTGCGCTTCCATCGCGGCGAGCTTTGGCGGCTCTAGCCTGGCGACTTCTCGCGCGGCAAAATCTCCGCTCAACATCTGGAGCGGAATCGATATGCAGGCAACCACCAGCGCAATACTACAGGAAGCGCGGTGAAAGCTGTTTTGCGGATCGCGCAGGAGAAAAAAAGCATGGATTCCGGCCGCCAAGAAGGCGGTAGCGACGTAAGCCGCTAGCACCATATGGATGGTTTCGTGTAACGACGCCGGATTCAACATGGCCGCGATCGGATCGATGTTAGTTGGCTGCCCATTGACAACGTCAAACCCGGTCGGTGCATTCATCCAGGCGTTTGCCAAAACCACGAAAACCGCGGAGAGGACACCGCTCACCGCGACCACGATTCCAGCCAACCAATGCAGCACGGGAGGCACCCGGTTCCAGCCGTAAAGATAGATCCCCAAAAAGATCGCCTCAGTGAAGAAAGCGAACCCCTCGAGCGAGAAGGGCATCCCAATGATCCCGCCGGCATATTGCATAAACTTCGGCCAAAGCAGTCCCAGCTCGAACGAAAGGACCGTACCGGATACGGCTCCGACCGCGAAAAGAATCGTCGTCCCCGCAGCCCATCGCTTGCTCAATTCAAGAAAAACGGGCTTTTTTGTCCACAAATAGCAACCTTCGGAGACTGCCATTAACAGAGGCATTGCCATTCCGATGACGGCAAAGATGATGTGGAATGCCAAGGACATTCCCATCTGCGAACGGGCAAAGAACAAATCGTTCAAAACGCCTCCGTTAGTGATTGGCTCATGTTTGGGGTTGGTCCGTTTTCAGCAGCTGAATAAGTAGCCGCTGCCGATCGCCTCGCACAACCGCTCACAAGGGTGAACCAAAATCGCCCTTTCGAACAATGGGTGACTCAACCGCAGATGAACGCAGATTGACGCAGATAATTCTGGCCGAAGGCCCAACGTTTCAAATCGTGAATCGGCGTGAACTAAGACTAAAATTCGCCACAGAGACACGGGCATCTTAGACAACTGATGGAGGCTTCATATCGCCTCTCCTACGTATTTAATCTGCGTCTATCTGCGTTGATCTGCGGTTGAAGGTTTTCGCGAGTCGAAGGCCAGCGGCGAAGCTGCGGTTCAATATAGCCTCGTCGTTCTCCTAGGGAACACGGGCCGATCGTAAGCCCACCGGCCTGGAGGGGAGTCGCTTTACAAGATGGCAGCTCTATCAGTTGCTAACAGGCGGCTCCCGGGAATGACCCAGCGCAATGTTTTGCCCATCGCGTCTATTGCCTGCGCCGGACACAACGGCCCATAGAACTGCGACACCTCGAGACGTTCCCGGGAGCCGCCTGCTGCCAACCCATAGAGCTGCAATGCTACAAAGCGGCTCCCCTCCAGGCTCTGTCCTCTGGGTGCAGTATTTTCCGTCTCACCCCGGTATCGGCACCGTCAGGATGATGCTAGTTCCAACACCGGCGGCAGTTTGGATATCTAATTTCGCGTTAATTTGCGCAGCGCGTGTCCGCATATTCCGCAGGCCGAAGCCTTCACTTTTCTCCAGGCTGCTATGGGAGATTCCAGATCCATTATCATTTACTTTAAGAATGAGATCAGGCGGTCTCCAACGCAGCGTCACGTTTACCAACGTAGGCTGGGCGTGCCGAACGGCGTTGCTGATCGCCTCCTGGGCGAAACGCAGCAGCTCATGTTGGATCCCCGGCGGTAAGATTTCTTCGGGTACGACGTCGAACTGGAAAACACAGCGCAACCGGCCCGCAACGTTTGAGTGTTCAACTAAACGTTGCAACGTGGTAGTTAAACCTGATTCTTCAAGAACATTGGAACCTAAGCTGAGAATGGATCTGCGGGCTTCAGCTAGTCCAAACTTTGCTATTTCGTCCGCCCGGCGAATTTGGTGGAGAGGATCGCCTTCGTTGGCTGCTAGTTGCTCCCCGGCAACTCCGAGCTGCAACGAGATGCCGGTAAAGCTCTGAGCCAGCGAATCATGAATCTCAGCCGCCAGCTGATTTCTCTCTTCTAGAATGGCAGATTGGCTGGCTCTTTTCGCTAGTCGAGTTAGATGAATGGCCAGGCTGGCTTGGGTAGCTAAGGCTCTTACGATCTCCAACTCCTCCGGGTGAAAATCACGCTCCTCGTTGAAACGAAAGGTCAGCCGCCCGTTTGGCTGGCCCCGGGAAATCAGAGGAACGATCAACAAGGTCTTAACCCCGAGCTGACGCAGGTAAGACCGCTGATCATCAGGCATCGGAGAATGCGGATCAAGAGTATGCACAATGGCTGCCGTCGGTTTCAGACCATTGGTGACACGTTGTTCGTCTTTGGTTTGGGTAAAAGAAGAGTGATAGAGAAAATGGGGATCGAATTGCTCCACCGAGACCGACTGCCAGCTTTCCGGATAATTCGCTTCATCCGGAGTCATCACCCGGCCATCCTGGAAGATCAGTTCCAGCGGGAGTGTATTTTGCTCGAAATTGCGCACTCGCAGGGTGGAAGAGAATGCACCCAACTGCCCGGTGATCGCAGCCATTACCTGGCCGAGGAAATCATCCAGCTCGGGCACCGAGGCCAACGCATCCAAGCATCCCCGAAGCGCCTCGTTTGCTTTTGCCAACTCCGCGGCGCGCTGCTGCGCAAAGAGCTCCCGCTCGCGTGCCATCGCGGTTCGCATTTCTGCGGCGCGCTTCAAAGCGGTCACGTCCATCGCTGTGCCAATAAACTCCGGAACATCCGATTCGCTTGCGACCGGATGGCCCACCGTGCGGACATATTTTATCGATCCATTTGGCAAGACGATCCGGTACTCCTGTTCAAAATCTCTTCTTTCGCACACCGCCCGATCAATGGTTTGCTCCGCACGATCTCTGTCCTCCGGGTGGATTCGTTGGAGAAACATCTGAAATGAGGGCAGCGCCTTATCCGGGTCGAAACCAAAGATACGAAAATGTTCTTGCGACCAGTAAGCAACGCCGGTGGCGAAATTCCAAGCCCAGCTCGCGGTATGGCTTATTTTCTCCCCTTCGACCAAGTAGGCCTCACTCCGTCTAAGCTCCATATTCACCCGGTTGAGGTCGGCGTAGAGTCGCGCATGGTCTAAGGAGATCGCCGCCTCCGAAGCCAGGATCTGCAACATGGCCAGCCGTTTTGCCGTAAACACGCGAGGAGCCAAGTTGTTTTCCAGATAGAGGACGCCCACTAAGTTGACCTGCTTGACCAGAGGCAAACAGAGCACGGACCGAGGACCTCGATGGCGAACATATTCGTCCTGCGAAAACAGGTTCTGGCTAGTGGCGTCATCGAGAATCACGCTTTCCTGGGTTCGAATGACGTACTGAAGCAGCGAGTCGGGTAGTTCAGAGGGCGTTACCGGCACATCTTGCAGTTGCACAGCGACCGCGTCGCGTCGGGTTTTGGCTTCCGCCACGATTCGAAGTTCTTGGCCCTGCGGCAGAATCAAGAGAGCACGCTGGGCGCCAGCGTGTTCGACCGTGATCGTCATGAGCGTTTTGATCAATTTCTCCAACACAATCTCGCTGGAGACCGCGCGCGACGCCTTCACTACCGTCTCCAACTCGAGTTGATCAACCGACGTGCCAATCGTGTTCTTGGGACGCACAAAAGCCTGCTCTTCGATTGCGGGGTAGAGCTCGTCGAGCTGTTTTACCTTGCCCAGCGCGCCCCATCGCAGGAAGCAGTGGCGGGCATCGCGGAGGTAGGAAAGCGCGGCTTTTTCGATGCCACACTTCAGGTAGAACCGAGCTGCCAGCTCGTTAGCGACCCCCTCGTTTTGCACAAAACCATTCTCGCGCGCCAGGCGGATTGCTTCCTCGTACAACCGCATGGCATCACGGTCCCGGCCTTCAACGCGAGCCAGCTCGGCCGATACCAATGCGTGTTTGTCGGCGAACGTCGGTAAGTAGTTATCGACCCACCTACGGAGTTGTTCTCGGTGCGCCTGCAAGAGTTCGCGCCACTGGTTCTGGTCGTCAACACCAGCGTTTTCGTAGAGCGCTGCTACCGCCAGCGCGGTGTAGTAAAAGTAGTCGAGTACCTGAATATGAGCAGCAGCGGCCCAAAGCAACGGCTCGGCCTTGCCGGCTGCGGCAACTGCATCGGCGTAGTTGCCTGACAAGAACCGCGCCTTTAGTTTTATGATCCAATAGAAGAGGACTATTAGGGCCGACCGATTTGTGGTCAGTTGAACCTCGAATGCCGCCTCGTCGAAGTGCGCATCGCTGAAGCTCGAGAAGCTCGCGGTCCGTCCCTGCATGGCCGCTATGAAGCGTTGCTGGCTCACGATGGCATCCGTATAGTCACGGAATTTAGCTTTGCGGACAAAGTCCAATGCTACCTCCGATTCGCGTCGCACCGCGTCGAGCGGATCGTTCCGCAGCAGAAGGACGGTGACAGATCGGGTAATGCTGTAACAAGCGGAGGTTAGGTCCCCGGTCTCGGTGGCGGCGCGAATGGCAGCGCGATTGAAATCGATCGCAGTCGTGATTGGCTGTGTCCAGAGGCTAACTAGCGCCATCGCATGGTAGGCCTTCGCTTGGTAGGCGATGAAGCCGTGTTTCTCGACCAGATCGCAGGCGAGTTTAGCGAAACGATAGCCTTCGCGGTAACGGTTAAAGACCAGGCCGAGGATGCCGCCCAAATAGGCAAAGCCGTGAGCGGACGCCCCACTCGTCCCGTGTTGTATGCTGATGTTTGCCATGCGGCACACGAGCACGGAAAACAACTGCATATCGGTAAAGTAGGCGGGGCCTAGCAGGGTCGAGAATACCTGCATGGCGGCTTGTAGCTCCGGATCGGCCATCAGGGGCAAATCGATCAAGTCCTCAATCGAGCGCCTATCGAGATTCCGCCAGACCGCCTCGTATTGGGTCTGGACCTGTTCCCCGGTCGGGCGTGCCGGGATGTCAATGCCCAACAGGCGCAAGCAGGTGAGGGCGCAATCAACGGCTTGCGCGTTTTCTGACTTCACCGTGTGGAGCAGCACGTTCAGATGGTAGCCAGCCGCCTGGTCGACTTTCGACTTCGCGCGCTGGATTAACTCCGCAATCAACTGCTCGGCTGGTTCGAAGTTAGCGGTGAGAAACTCGCACTCCGCGCGTTCGAGGCGCAGCGCGAACATTAAATCGTACTGGCTGCTCCAGTCTCTTTCTTGGAGCAGGGCCATGCCGGCCGCGAGATACACGCACGCCGACGCATACGCCGTCGACGCCTTGGCCTTTCGCCCGGCCCGCAGGTTGATCGCAGCCACCCGCACTTTCTCGTCCTGGTCCACCAGACAGACGGCCCCCCGGCTGAACTGGTTCGCTACCTCGAACAAATGCTCGGAGAGCTGGTCCTCAGTCATACTCGCCAGGAGCACGCGGCCGATGCGCAAATGAACCTCGGCCCGTTGCTCTTCTGGGATGAGGGTATAAGCCGCCTGCTGGATCCGGTCGTGCAAGAACTTGTAGGCGTTATCCTCCCGAACGACGAGCCCAGCGAGGACGGCCTCCCAGAGTGCCGTGTTCACCGCCTCCTCGGTTTGCCCGTGAACCCGGATCAGGGTGGCAACGTCGGCAACGTTGCCCAGGCAGGCGAACTGTTTTAGGGCTTCCTGGGTGATGACGGCGAATCGCTTCAGCTTCCCGGCCACCAGATCCACCACGTTGTCGGTGTAGCTCTTGGCACGGATACGGTTGATGTCCCATTCCCAAGCTAACGCCACCGGGTTGAACGAGAGCATCCCTTCTTCCGCCAGCGCCGTGAAAAACTGGATGGCGAAGAATGGATTGCCTCCGGTCTTGGCTTGCACTAATTCCGCTAAGGACCGCGCGGGTTCCAGCTCGCACTGCAACGCGCCCGCGACGAGCCGGCTAACATCGTCGATCCGGAGTGGCTCCAGGACGATCTCCTGCACCCGCGCGCCGGCGTTGCGAACCGCCTCGGACATCCGTCGAAGCGGGTGCGTGGCGGCGACCTCATTGTCTCGATAGGCTCCAATTAGAAGCAGGTACCGCACCTCAGAGTGCGTGACCAGGTGTTCGAGGAGTTCGATCGTCGCTGTATCCAGCCATTGCAAATCGTCGAGGAAAAGGGCAAGCGGGTGCTCCTTCCGGGCGAATACGCTGAGGAAGCGCCGGAATACCGTCTGGAAGCGATTTTGCGCCTCGTGCGGCGGAAGCTCGGGAACCGGCGGCTGTCTTCCAATCACCAGCTCTAGCTCGGGCACGAGGCTGGTGACCAGCTGACCGTGCGGGCCCAGCGCCTTGCTTAGCGCATCGCGCCACCGGCCGAGCTCCGCTTCGCTGCGCCCCAAAAGTGGACGCACCAAGCTATGGAAGGCTTGGGCCAGGGTGGCGTAGGGGATATCCCGCTTGTACTGGTCGAACTTGCCCGAAGCGAAGAGACCACGCGGCGGAACGAGTACCTTGTGCACCTCATGGACCACCGAAGACTTACCAATACCGGAATAGCCCGACACGAGCACCAGCTCCGACGTACCATTCGTCACGACACGGTCGAAAGAAGCGAGCAACGCGTCAATTTCGCGCTCCCGTCCGTAAAGCCGCTCCGGGATCAGCAGGCGGCCCGATACGTCTTGAGCGCCGACCGGGAACGGCTCGATCTGTCCGAACGACTCCCAGGCTAACAGACACTTTCTAAGATCAGCCTCGACCCCGGCAGCGGTTTGGTACCGCTCGTCGGCGGTCTTGGCTAGCAACTTCATGACCATCGCTGAGAGTGGCGCCGGAATTTCGTTGGTAAGCTGATCGGGTGCGATCGGCTGCCGGGCGATGTGGCAGTGCACCCACTCCATCGGATCCGAAGCGGTAAAGGGCAACACCCCCGTGAGCATCCGGTAGAAGGTTACGCCCAGCGAATAAAGATCACTCCGGGAATCGATGGACCGATTCATCCGGCCGGTCTGTTCCGGCGCCATATAGGCAAGAGTACCGGCGATCATCTCAGGTGGTTCCGCCGGCTGGCGTTCGCGGGGAAGGCGGGAAGCGATCTCGAAACCGGTCAACCAAGCCGAGCCGCTGGCGGCGTCCACCAGAATCCTGGCCGGCTTGATATCCTTGTGGATGAGTCCTCGCTGATGGAGCTTGCCCACGGCGATGGCAATGCCGATAGCTAAACGTAGGAACCGGCCTATTTCCATCGGTTGGCCCAGGAGTAGATCGAGCGGCTCGCCGCCTGGGTCCTCAAACACCAGCATTGGCCGGCCTTCTCGGTGAATCAGAGCGAGCGGCCGAGCCGCCCAGTCCGAATCGAGCTCATCCCGAAGCGAGCAGGCGTGCTCGAGCCGCTCTAAGGTTCCTGGAACAGGATGCTCTGAGACTGCACCTACCAAAAGAATAGTTGGTAAATCGACATCATTCGACGTGCCCCGGAACAACGCGAATTCCTCGCCCTCGAGCACTTTTTCAAACTGATATCTGGAAAGATCTATCATGACAGGCTTTCCCAAGGCCGGTCACACCAAAACCGATGGCGCGCGGATGTCCTTTTTCGGCTGCGCCGGATGTCGTCCTTAGTCCCACGGTGCGACCTCAGCGCAAGCGGATCGTTCGCAGCCATAAGCGCGGGTCGGAAGCGAGATAACGGCCATTTAACCAAAACAAATAACTCTAATCCCCTATTAATATGAATCTATACCTCTTTCGGGTGGAGATAATACGCCCGGCTTGTGAATGGAGATGGCAAGAGCGCCAAGTTACTTTTCTTAGCAGTCAACAGAAAGACAATCAAACGACTAGAAAGTTGGGCTGAGCAATCAGCCAAGTAGATATGAGAATACCAGATGCAGTTAATAGAGTTCTGGCCGGCAGTATGTTTTCGATGCTTTTGATCTCGGTCACGGCATCCCGAATGGAAGGGCAGGGCCTCGGCCGGCCCGCAGTAGTGCTTAACAGCCCGCATTTCAACGCCGGGATCGGCGCCCAAGCACGGGTGCGGACGACGAGTCCAATGGTCGTGCACGTACAACCCGCGAATCAGGCGCAGGTTAAATCGTTCGCAAACCCGATGGAGTCTCGTTCCCTGAACGACCCGCTCAATAATAATCCAATATTGAACCCGCCAGGGCAGCACGTAAACGTAACTCCTGGGCTCCAGACGCAAAGCCCGGTGGCAAGGAGTTTGCCCATGGTGCCAACCGTCGAGACCGAAACGCGAACCGCGATCGTCGGTTATAGCGTACCGGAGGTTCGCCAAGTCCAAACGACGCTGCGACGATTGGGATACTATCACGGTGACGTCGATGGCGACTTCGGAGAGAATACGCAAAACGCGCTTGAGCGTTACCAGGTCAGCACGGGCGAACCGGTCACCGGGACTTTGAATCAGGGAGTGTTGAGCCGGCTAGGAGTGTCAACGCGGCCGTGAGTGGCCTGCCCTGAGCAAGCGTTAAGCGCGTCGAAAGGTGATTGGTGATTGGTGACGCCGTTCGGTAGCGGCGACTGTCCATAAGGGCCAGAGGCGTGGATTAGCTGACGTTGAACCGAAGCAACCGATCATCCTTACCTCAACGCGCAGTCGCCATCCGAGCGCTGGAATGGCGACTGCGTGTTGAGGTAAGGCACACGTGCGGCTTCGATACATCATGGAGGTAGAGTTTACCATTTGGCCTCATGGACAGTCGCCGCTACCGGATGCTTGATCGCGCCTCCTCTTAGGTTGACGCGCATGGGCAGCCGCGGAACCGCTACCGAGAGCGTTCATGGCCTCAACCGTCCTCAACCTAATGGAAACCAAGAATAACAATTCGTTTCAGAACCGAAGCTTTTCGCGAAACAGTTTAGCCGGGCGACGAGCAATTTCTACCTCCTGTCCTCCATGCAAAATCACTTTGAGACCGTTGTTGAACCAGGGTACAACTCGATCGATACAGCTGAGGTTAAGAATCTGGGTTCGGTTACCTCTGAAGAAGAGTTTGTCCGGTAATCTCTTCTCCAGAGCAGCCAAGCTGCGCAAGATTAACGCGCTCTCATTCTCGAAGTAGATTCGCGTATAGTTGTCTTCTAACTGGAGTTGGCGAATCTGCCGCACTTTAATCACCCAGCAGCGGTTGTTATCCTTCAAAAAAATCTGGTCGTCTTCGTGAAGGACCTCCTCTCGGCTTTCCCATCCGTCCGTATCCGCGGTTTGGCGAGCTCGCGCCAGCGCATCCCCTAGTCGTCGGGGTGAGATTGGCTTTAATAAGTAATCGCAGGCGTTAACCTCGAACGCTCTAACCGCAAATTCATCAAAAGCGGTTGTGAAAATGATGGTAGGAAACGGTGGACGAATCGCTTGTAGAAGATCGAAACCGTTTTTCTCCGGCATCTGAATATCCAGAAATAAGAGATCCGCCTCTTGTTTTTCAATGATAGACAACGCTTCATCAGCGGTGGCCGCCTCGGCAATGATTTCAACATCCGAATGAGGTTTCAGGAGCCGCCTGATTTCCAATCGAGCACCCCGTTCGTCATCAACGATGACCGCTTTCATTTAGTTTTTTCCTTCCGTGGAATTGTGATTTCGGCGGTTACTTCATTAAGCCGGCTGCTAAAGAGCCGCAGAGTCGCCGCACCGCCGAACAGTAAATGGAGTCGCTCCTGCAGGTTCCTCAGCCCTATACCAGTCGAGGTAGAACTACCGGACAACGAACCAGGGCTTCGAACCCGCAAAATCATGGTATCGGCCTGTAGTTCCGCCATACAAACAATCAGCCCTCCGTTGGCATTAGAATCGATACCATATTTTACGGCGTTTTCGACCAAGGTCTGTAAAGCGAAAGGCGGAACCGATTCATCCAGGGCCAGGGCATCGACCTGCATCTTCATTTGCAAACGGTCTTCATGGCGAAGTTTCTGCAGCGACAGGAAAGCTTCTACCGTTTCTAGTTCTTTGCGTAAGGCAATTAAGTTTTTGTCAGCGTTTTGTAAGGAGGATCGAAAAAGTTCGGCTAATTGAGTGATCGCTTCTCTGGGTCGGATATCGCTTTCGTCGATGAGCGATCGCAACGCATTCAAGCTGTTGAACAAGAAGTGAGGATTAACCTGATGTCTCAGTGCTCGAAGCTCGGATTCTTTAACAGCAGCGTCGAGGCGAAGCCGATCAACTTCCATCTCTTGCACCCGTTTCTGGAATTGGTAACTGAGGTAGGCAGCGGACCACCCTAGTAACATGGCTGCGCTGGCACAGGCACTGGCCGACCATTGGGCAATTCTTCCCAGAGCGCGCAGGCTTCCGAACGTTAGGTTCGTAATCGTAAAAGGGGCTAAGATCGTGGCTTCGACAGCGCCAAGCAGGCAACAGAGCAGAATGACTCTAGGAACGAGCTCAGCCCAGGGTCGCCGCTTCCAACCGAAGCGATGAATGAGAAAGCGCAGCACGTGGCTAGCGAAGAATCCACCCACACACAGGCCGGTGGTAAACTTCACGTTAGTTAACTCGATCTGTGGCGCTGGGTCCGCCAGAATGCCGATGGAAAACACGATCCAAATGCTAAGCCAACCGAGCACATGAAAGATCCAGTACCGGGTAGAGCCCATGAGTGGACTCGCCAAGATTTCGCCGTGGCTATCCGTGCCTGATTTGAGCGTTGTCGATTCCTTCAAAACGAAATAAGTATTTGCCGTAGGTTCGTTCTCGGCAAGCCGGCCTGCAAATCTCGGGACGTTGTCGGGTAATGGGCAACGCCCTATCGGTACCGCTCCGGCAGCTGCCCATGCGCGTCAACATAAGCGGCCGAAGAACCCCTGACGGGGAGGGCGCGCTGCCTGTCCGACGTAGCCTGTGGTCTTACGGCCATTTGTTGTTGCGCTCGGCGAAGTTGGATCCCCGCGCGCCGCGAAGGCGTTCTCGAAGCCAACAGTGTATTTTCACCCTTGATTAGGGAAGGCTCTGGGCTTCGGGAACCACGGATCGCGAGGACGCGATCCCTCCCAGCGCTGGGTCTGGCAGCTGCCGGACCGCTACCGGAAAGCGGACACGTCCCTTCGCGACAATTTCACCCGACGCGAGAACGCGGCAGTCGCGCGGTTATTTTGACCATCGCCCGTAGCTGCGGCGCCGTTTAGCTAAAGCCGGATTGAGCGTCACACCGACGGGAATGAACTTCTGCAGTGGGAAGTTTCGTCGAATGATCCTTCCCTTTGGAGATTTCTACTTATGGACGGATTACTCTTACGCAAATGTATCGTTGAATTCATCGGAACGTTCTTTCTGGTCTTTGTCATCGGCTGCGTCTCTTCGCAGACGCATGTGGTGTTGGCTCCATTGGCGATTGGCGCAGTGTTGATGGTGATGATTTTCGCCGGTGGGCATATCAGCGGCGGTCATTATAACCCTGCGGTAACGCTCGGAGTCTGGATCCGCGGCCGTTGTAACGCCGTTGAAGCCGGATCGTATTTTATCGCTCAGTTGATCGGGGCGATCGCAGCTGCGGTCACGGTCCCGGTGCTTTTTGGTCACGCCATGGCGGCGGCGGCCACCGGTTCTTCGCCTCAGATCATGCTGGCTGAATTCCTTGGTACGTTTGCTCTCGTATACACGGTGCTAAATGTCGCCACGGCCGCAGGAACGTCCGGAAACTCGTTTTATGGACTGGCGATTGGTTTCATTGTTTTCGTGCAAGCGGTTGCGGTCGGAGCGATTTCCGGAGGCGCATTTAATCCGGCTGTAGCTATCGGTGCTTCAGTGATGGGAGCGGTGAAAGCAGGAAGTCTCTGGATGTATTGGCTAAGTGAGCTATTGGCGGCTGCCGCCGCAGCCGGCGTCTTCCGTTTTATCACTCTCGAGCATCCGGTAACCAACCAGGCCGGAGACCGGAGCCAAGCCCCACAAGCTGCCCGAGCGGTGTAGGCCGGCGGCTGCCCATGCGCGTCCAACCTAAGGGTGCAGGTGTGGCCGCCCCTGATCGGGAGGGCGCGCTGCCTGCCCGACGTAGCCTGTGGTCTTACGGCCATTTGTTGTTGCGCTCGGCGAAGTTGGATCCTCGCGCGCCGCAAAGACGTACCAAGCTTCCAGACGCATTCTGATCGCTCGATCGACAAACATGCTAGGCTTCGGGAACCACGGATCGCGAGGACGCGATCCCTCCCAGCGCTGGGTCCCGCGCATTCTCAATCAGGTTGATTTATTTGACGGTGGCCGGCGCTCCGGCTGACCAGTTTGAATCCGCGATTGTGCCTTCCGCGCAACAAACGCCATGAGGAGTCCAAAGATCAACAAAACCCCTCCCCACCAGAGATCAATGTTAATCCCGAGCGAACGCTGATACATATCCGCATTGGCAGTGAAAAGGCCAAAGAGCACCAGCAACGCCCCAAAAATCGTGAACAAGTAGCCGATCGGCAGCCGAATATCGAAGCCCATAAGACTCGTAGTTTCAGGTTATTTAAGATTTAAAAGAAGATGATGTTAAGCACAAGCGTCAGGCACAAAACCACAACCCCCAACAGGACCGGGCGCTGGTACCAGGCGAGCGACTCTTCGCGCTCTCTTTCGGTGAGGGAATAGACGAGCCCCTTCAGCTCATTGTCCGGACGCGGCTTTGTGGCCAGGCTGATAACGATGGTCACTAGAAAACAAGTCGTCCAGGCAAAGATGGCCGTCCAAAAGTTCTGGGCCATCTCACTTGAATAGGTGTTCACAATGGCGATCCAACCGCCTTTGATCCCGGGGACACTACCCTCCGGAATGGTCAAGCCTTGGTGAACGGCGGCGGCGGTGATCCCGCTCAACAACCCGAAGAAGGCACCATGACCCGTGGTGCGTTTCCAGAACATCCCCAGCAAGAAGGTGGCGAACAACGGCGCGTTCACGAAGGCGAACACCAACTGCAGGATATCCATAATATTGTTGAACGCGGCAGCGAAGTAGGCAGCGCCCACCGATAAAGCCACGCCGAAGACCGTCATGAAATGAGCTACTCCGAAGTAGTGTTCATCGCTCGCCTCTTTCCGGATGTAAGCCCGGTAAATGTCGTAAGTGCACACCGTGTTGAAAGCGGTCACATTACCTGCCATGCCGGACATAAAACTGGCCAGCAGCGCGGTTAGCCCCAGCCCGAGCATTCCGCTGGGGAAATAATGCAGAAGCATTTGGGGAATAACCGTGTTGTAGTCCAACACTGGATTGCCTTCCTTGTCCTTCACCACCTGACCCGTCTCGACATTCACCTGCGGAGAAATGAGTGACTCGTGGACATTAGCGACCTCCGCACTCTTAGGCGCGGAGCTTTCCCCGGAGCCGGCCGAATGGGCTGGTTGAGTAAGCGCTAACGCGATTAAGCCAGGGAGGATCACTAGGAACGGGAACAGCATCTTCGGTACGGCGGCGATAAGCGGGGTGCGACGAGCTGCACTCATCGAGTCCGCTGCCATGGCTCGCTGCACCACCAAAAAATCGGTGCACCAATAACCGAAGGAAAGCACGAAGCCTAACCCCATCACGAGACTGAACCATTCTACCCCTAAAGGATTGTTATGCGGGCTTCCCATCCCGCTCCAGGCATGGACAAAGGAGGAAGGAAGCTTTTCTTTTAGGCCGGACCAACCGCCGACGTTTCTGAGTCCGAGGAAAACTAACGGAGCGAAACCGGCCACGATCAGGAAAAACTGCAATACTTCGTTGTAGATGGCGCTGGTCAACCCGCCGAGGACGATGTAGCCAAGCACGATCACAGCCGAAACGATGATGCTAACGTGAAACACCCAGGAGTTCGGCAGTCCCAACATTTGGAAAGGCGCGTCGAAGATGTGCAAAGTCTGAATCAGTAGCGCCATGGCATACATCGAAATCCCGGAAGACATCACCGTCATGACGGCGAAGGTCATGGCGTTTAGACTGCGGGTTTTTTTGTCGAACCGTAGCAAAAGGTAATCCGGCACCGAGTGGGCCTTCGAACCGTAGTAGAAGGGCATCATGAAAATGCCGACGAAAACCATCGCGGGAATGGCGCCCAACCAATAAAAATGACTGGTGGCAATGCCGTACTTCGCGCCGGAGGCGGCCATTCCGATGACTTCCTGTGCACCCAGATTCGCTGACAAGAAAGCCAGTCCTGCAACCCAGGCCGGGATGGAACGGCCAGCGGTGAGAAACTCGGAGCTCGTCCGCATGAAACGCTTCAGCACGAAGCCGATCCCGAGGACAAAGCCGAAGTAAATGATCATTACGAGATAATCAATCCATTGAAGTTCCTGTGAGTGATTCATAAGTGGTGCACTAGAGTTTCAGCGCAATCCAGGTGCCTTCATTGTCGGGATTTCCAAGCGCCGGACTCGGGGGGTTTCATCAAGAACGCTCTTTAAACAGATTTCTCAAACAGATTTCGTGCCGACCCTTCATAGTGGACTCTTCGCGCCTCTCCACCAGAGCATTACGCAAAAAAGGACTCGAGCGGATGTTAGTACGAGATTTCGTACTTACGGATTTCGGTCCCCGAAGGCCTGGTGTCCTGTCCCATAAGTAACGTGGCTTTCGTTGCGATCAAAATGGGCTGTCGGCAAGGCGGCTGCCGGACCCAGGGTTGGGAGGGATCGCGTCCTCGCGATCCGCCGTTCCCGAAGCCCAGAGCCTTCCCTGATCAAAGGCGAGAATACACCCTTGGCTTCGAGAACGTCTTCGCGGCGCGCGGGGACCCAACTTCGCCGAGCGCAACAACAAATGGCCGTAAAGACCACAGGCTACGTCGGACAGGCAGCGCGCCCTCCCTGTCAGGGGTTCCCTCGGCCTTCTTAGGTTGACGCGCATGGGCAGCCGCCGGACCGCTACCGGAGCGCGGATCCGCCTTTTTAGGTTGACGCGAATGGGCAGCTGCCGGACGAGAGGAGGGCGCATATCTGAATCGATACGTGACCGACGAGAACGAAGCGCCACCCTCCTTCGTTGACACACCTCGGCATGACACGCATCCTCGCACTATGCCCAGAGTAATCGGACTGCTTTTTTCGGGACAGGGCGCTCAGCAGGTTGGCATGGGCAAGGACTTGAGCCAACAGTATGCCACAGCTGCTAATATGTTCTCAGAGGCTGATCGCCGGCTGCAACGCTCGGTCAGTCAGGTTGCTTTTGCCGGGCCCATCGAGGAGCTGACCAGGACCGCGAATTGTCAGGTCGCGCTTTATATCCATGGGCTCGCCCTATTGGAAGTTCTGCGGGAGGAACTCGGCGCGTTTACTTTTCACGCTGCCGCCGGTCTGTCGCTCGGAGAATTCACCGCTCACGGCGCTGCCGGCACTTTTGATTTCGGGACCGGTTTGCAACTGGTTGACGCCAGAAGCCGATTAATGGAGGAAGCCTGTCTTTCGACGGTCGGCGCCATGGCGGCTTTCGTAGGAGGCGATGAAGCCGCGGTTCGAGAGATAGCGCAAGAAGCTGATGTCGATGTGGCAAATCTCAATTCGCCAGGGCAAATCGTGCTCTCGGGCGCGACCGACCATATTCAGGCGGCGATTAATCTGGCGAAAGAAAAAGGGATCCGGCGGGCAGTGCCACTGAATGTAGCCGGTGCTTTCCATTCCAGGCTGATGGCGTCGGCACGCACCCAACTAATACCGATCCTCGAACACGCCGATATCCGCAGTCCCCGTCCGATAGTGGTTGCTAACGTAACAGCGGCTCGAGTAAAAGAGCCGGCAGACATCCGGCAAACGTTAGCCGATCAAGTCACCGGCTCGGTGCGCTGGGTAGAAACGGTCACTTACCTTCTAGATAAGGTAGGCTGTGACCTCCTGATCGAATTAGGGCCGGGACAGGTCCTGGCGGGATTAGTTACCCGGATCCGGAAAGGCACAGAAGTGATTTCGATTGAGAACCTAGCAACGCTGCGGGATTCATTACCCTTGATTCGCGCCGCCATGGCTTAGTGTCCTGTCCCGTGACATGGCGTTCGTTGTGACCAAAATGGGCCTCCGATCCGGCGGCTGCCCATGCACGTCAACCTAAGATGGCGTGCAAGCCTCTCGGTAGCGGCGACTGTCCATGAGGTCTAACAGCAAACTCTACCTCCATGATATGTCGAAGCCGCACGTGTGCCTTACCGCAACACGCAGTCGCCATTCCAGCGCTCGGATGGCGACTGCGCGTTGAGGTAAGGATGATCGGTTGCTTCGGTTCAACGTTAGATAATCCACGCTGTTGGGCCTCATGGACAGTCGCCGCTACCGAGTGCTCCTCGCGCCTCCACTTAGGTTGACGCGCATGGACAGTTGCGGGACGCGAGGAGAGCGCATCTGGATCGATCCGTAACCGAGGAGCAACGGCGCCACTACCTGGTCGGCCCGATTTCGGACTGTGGTTGGGGCGGTGGTTCGGCTGTCGCCGGAGGTGTAGCTGCCGGCGCCAACAACCGGGGCGCCAGTCTATAATAGAGAGCGGAAAGACCGATCAAAACGGCACCCAGGACTGCGCAGGACAAAATTCGATAAGGCGCCGCCACCTCAGCGGTATCAAACACGAGAACTTTCCCCACCGTGATAAATAAAAGAATAATCGCGGCGATCCGATAAAATCGCCGGTTCCAGATAAAACCACCTACCAATAAAACCGTGGCGCAGAAGACCCAGAGGACCGAGTAAGCGCTGAGCTGCGCTCTCTGGAAGAACTGCCAAGTAAAGCGATAGACCTCGACATTAAAGAACCCAAACCCGGCAATTAACCCCATGGTTTCGAACCAACGAGAGACGGTCCGCTGCAGTGGGTCCTTGCCCGCCCTATAGGCGAGCCAGGCGACAGTTAAAAAGAAGAAACAGACGGGCAGGCCGGTGATCCATCGACTCAGTAGTCCACCGGTAAATGGAGCAGTCTGCTGATATTGATCGAACCCGCCCAACTCCAACTCGAGGTCGAAGATGAGAAACCGGAAAATGATGACCAATCCTAACAAGATAGTTCCTCTGAGCAGGATTCGATCGCGGGCCTCTTTGGCGACCCAATAGCTGGCAACGCATTGGGCAGCCCAAAAGAAGGTGGTCCAGTGGGTCGAGAAGATAACCGTCCAAGCAATCAGGAAATAAATTATGCCCTGGACCAGGAGCCAGGTCCTAGCGGGGGTGGAGCCTCGCCGCCAAACAATGGTCGCAACCGCTAATGCCAGGCAGCCATAGGCCACCGTTAACAACGAGATTGGCATTTTTGCCGAATGCAACAATTCGGCCGATTTCCAGCAGCAAAGCCCTCCATTTAGAACGGCGACCCAAATCAACGGGATCCGCTCTTCGCGGCCTCGCAATAATGACCGCAGAAACGGAGCGATAGAATACAGGAGGAAGAGAAATTGAATGAATCCGAACGCGTCAATTGACGATTCCGATTCCAAGTTTCCCCAGAAAATGAACAGTAAAACCCAGTTGAATACTGCCCCCAGAAAGTAGAGCTGGGTCCAACGTTTTAAGAATGCCAAGCCTTCGCCGGCGAGGTTGATGATAGTCAGGCAACCAAAGAAAAGGAGGTGGCCGAATCTTCCGGAGGTATCTAGAACCGGGGCTAAATAACCGCCGAGAAATGCCAGGACAGCTAACGAACGCGAGTCCCAGAGCGCGGCGACAGAGAGCCCAACCGCACTAACCAACAGAATAACCAATATGGTCAAGGGGTCGGGGATCAGAGCATAGATCTGATTTGCGGCATAGACGGACAAATAAAGAACGCCTAACCCAACCGCAGCCAGCGCGATGTCGAGGCCGCGCAGCTTTCGACGCCGGCAGATCTCACCTGCGAAAAAGAGCAGGGCGCCGGCAACAAACCCAAGTGTCACCTGAGTAGCTGGCCCGATCCATTTTTCGTCGAAGGCGTACTTCAGGAAAAAGCCGGCTGCCAGTAAGAGGACAAAAACCCCAATCCCAAGAAACCACTTTTGGCCCACCGCGACCTCAGTTGAGGTACGGAGTTTCCCTGCCCCAGGCGCTGCGACCGGCAGCGGAGCTGGTGAGGAGAGCGCGGCAATCTGCGGCGCCTTCGGCAACGGCGGAGGAGTGATCGTAGATTTCTCAGCCTTAGCTGCCGTCAATGGTTCTACTAATGCTCGCAGGGTGGCGATGTCCCGGCGTAGTGCCGCCAGCTCAGAGAAGAGGGTAAAATCGAGCGAACACTTCGGGCAGATATTCGCGCCCGTCTCTGTTTGGCATCTTGGGCAGAGCATCGGTCCAGTAAGACATGGTAACCGCCCTCATGCAATGTTACGACTCCTGACGGGCTTTAAAACCCTCAGCCCTTAAAAACGCCGGTGACCGGGCAGAGCAATTCTCTTTACTCTGCCCGGTTGAGCAACCCCTGCGATCAGGACGCGAGATCTATCACTTGACCTGTTCCAGCGGGCCACTGGTCTCAGGGAATTCGCTCGTGTTTAAGACCTGTACTCCGGCATTGTGCTCACCGTTGAACGGAGTGATCGTGTTTGGACCGCCGGCCTTTACCACATCAGCCGGATCGTTAAACCAAAGACCGAGATGATAAGTCTGCACCGGATTGGTTGCCGGGTTTTGGGTAGCATCCGGGATGGAGCCGGGTTCATTAAACGGGTCAGCCGGAGCAGGCGCAATATTGGGCGCGACAATAAATGTCTCGATACTGAAGCGGCCAATAAACTCGCGCGAGCCTTTGCCATTCCCATCGGTTTCAATGTCCCCCTGATACCAAGACAGCCCAAACGGTGCATTTGGCACTTGAATTACGAACAGATCGAAGTCGGTCTTCGGCGGCAGGCCCTCGACTGTTACCTTCATTATTTCGACTGGACCAATGGACCGGACGGTAACAGTCCCATGAGCTTTAGGCGCAACCGTCGGAAAACTGGATAATCCCGGCGATCGCACCAGACCAAACTTCACTGTTTTTGAGGTATCAACGGTTTCCTGTGCGATGGCTGACGTGCAGGCTAGCGCGGCAATGCCGATGCCGGCGCACCAAAGCACTTTCATTTTACGGCAATGTTTCAAAAGTTGTCTTGCAGGTTTCATTTCGTACTGGCGATCTAATGATTTATTGAATGTTAGGTTCGAATGCTGAGCTGGCCGTTGTTTGCCGCGGGTTGACAAACGCTGGCCTTCAACCCGGTTCTACGGAAATTGCTACTTGATGTTTCTTTATTTTTTAAGCTATTTTCGCGAGAAGGCCAGATCACCTGCAGAATCGCCTCGAAGGAAATAAAGGATTGGGCCGGGACACTTTTCGTCCGGGCGACGGCGCTCAGCAGCGCCAGTCGTTGCTGGCTCCCCATAGCACCCTATGGCACTTGGAAACCGTTCGTCACTTTGCGACGGTTAGCGACTGTTCGATTTGAGAAATCTGGGAGCGAGTTTCGGCGTTCTTCTGACGCACTTCATTAAGAAGAGTCTGGAATTCGCTATCTGATTTAAATACGTCCAGTGCGGGATCGGCCAAGCCTAACACCGGGTCGGGAAACCCCGCTCCAGTCATCAACTCCTGCAGATATTGATAAGCCGTTTCTTGGTGTTCTAAGACGCGGTTACCAACCGCTAAGTCGAAACGCATCCAACGCGGAGATTTCGTGGTCGGCAGCTTGGACTGGGCTAAAGCGACCATCCGTTCTGCACTTTGGCGGGCTTCAGCGCTGCGCATGGTGCCGCGCAAGGCTAAGGTTAAACGCATTAGGTTAGTCGGACTATCTTTATCCGCTTTTGCTTGAATGATCCGGATTACGGAAGGCCAATCTCCGACTTGCATGGTACAAAAAAGGAGTAAGTCGCCGGCAGCTGAATACTGAGTTTTAAGGTCTGCCGGCAAACGCTGCAAACCAGGTAAAGCTGCGGCGTAATCTCCGCGATAGACTAAACGCTCGTTCTCCATCAATTGATGCTTCATCGCATTCTGCTCGAGGTCGATTGCGCGCTGCATCCATTTTTCAGCCAAGTCGGTTTCGCGAACTGTCCAGCAGATCAATGCGAGCTGATAAGGGGCCCATGGATCAAACGGATTGGTTTCAAAGCATTTTCGGATCGATGCGTACATCTCTTTCTCTCGCCTGAACTCCGTCGATACGGCGGCAGCCATGCGGTTGGCATCCCAGTCATTGGGAGCGAGCTCCAAGGCTTTGCTAACGGGCGCATCCATGCGATCGAACCAACCTTTCAAATTAAATGCATTCGCGAGTTCGGTGTAAGCGCGAAGCTGATTCGGGTCGAGCGCGATCGCCTGTTGACAGAGATCGATCGCGGAATCAAGCCACGGTCCTTCCTCGTTGAATCGCTTGACCCGGTCAACATAGGCATCGGCAAGTCCGATGTAAGCCAGCCCAAACTTCGGGTCCTGTTGTAACGCCTGCTTAAAAAGATCGACCGCTTTGTCGTTCGCATCCTTCAGATGGAGATCCGACAACCCCTTGGCTTGCAGATACAGATCATAGGCACTCGGGTTCGACGTAGGTTCGTGTCGAAGATTCGCGCGTTGGTCGGTTGACAACTTGGCGTGAAGGGCGAGAGCGATCTGCTCAGCCAGGTCGCCCTGGATCGCTAAAACATCCTGCAGTTGACGGTCATAAGTTGCGCCCCATAGCCTTCGCCCAGTGCGTGGATCGTAAAGAATAGTAACGATTCTAACTTTGTTGTCGGACCGTTCAACGCTGCCCTCTAAAACAGAACCGACGTCTAGCTCGGCGCCGATTTCCTTCAAAGGCTTGCGATGCGCATCCGGAACGTCTTTATAGCGAAGAACCGAGCTACGGGCCGTGACCTGTAGATCACCGACCTTGGAGAGCTGATAAATAACTTCGGAGGTAAGGCCATCCGCAAAATAGTCACTCGATTTGTTGTCGTTCAGGTTGTCAAATGGCAGTACCGCCACTGCCTTCGAACTGATCGAACCGAGGCGAGCGTTTACACTCCAGAGAAAATATCCGATCGCGATGGCGATCACTAGAGTGAGCCCGCCCATAACCAGCCACCTTTGAGCGCCAAACCGCGGCTTCGGATCCGATGGTTGGACCGGTTCCGCGGGTGTCGGCGGCAGCTCCAGCGTCTGCCTTAGTGTGCGTAGCTCCGTGCGAAGCTCACTGGGTGTTTGCTGACGTTCACCCGGCCCCTTGGCCAACATCTTTTTTAGCAAGCCGACCACCGGCAACGGCACATTCTTAAGTTGTTCCAGCGGCAATGGCGAATGCAGATGCTTACTCATGACTTCAAAGGCAGTCCCGGTGAATGGCACCTCAGCTGTCAAAGTCTCCCAAAGGGTTACTCCCAAAGAGTATATATCCGAGCGGATATCCACTTCGCGCCCGGCGCACTGCTCTGGACTCGCGAAAACAGCGGTCCCGGTGAAACTCCCAGGCAAAGAAAGACCGGGTTCAGAATTCAAACTCGAGGCCGCGGCCGCCGCCTTAGCTAAACCAAAATCGATCACTTTGACGTTGACAGCGCCATCGTCGTTGAAGCGGAGCATAATATTCCCTGGCTTGATATCTCGATGAATGATCTGCTCCTTATGGGCTGCCTCCAGAGCCGCCGCGACTTGATCGGTAATTTCGAGGGCTAGCAACACCGGCAGGGGCCCTTTCTTCCGGATCAGTTGATGTAGCGTCGTGCCCTCCACCAGCTCCATGGCATAGAAATAATCTCCACTTTTCGTTCCTAAATGGAAAACGGACGCTACGTTGGGGTGGCGCAGGCGAGCTGCAGCTCGAGCTTCCCGGACAAAGCGGAATCGGGCCGATTCGTCTTTCAGGTAGCGGGTGTTGATGACCTTAAGGGCCACTGGACAGCGCAGATTCTTATCGATAGCCCGATACGTCACCCCCATTGCACCACGCCCGAGCTCAACAGGTGCCCCATTGCTGCCTATCTACACCTCATAGTGATCAAAGCTTCCGATTGCGCCTGGCGTTAGCTCCTCAACGCCATTCGCCAACCCTTCCGGTTCCGTGGCCGCAGAGTCTGACAAGTTGACCGTAAGAGCCGCTTTCAACTGGCAGACAGGACAAAGCGCTGGCGCAAGCGATACCGGAATTTTGGTGCCGCAAATAGGACAAACCGAAATTCCATGGCCGGGGCTGGTTACCTTATCGTCATTCATAGCCGGCCTTCAGCGACGACCAACGCCTCACACAGAGCACGGATTTCCTCGTCGATGTCCGTTGGATCGGAAACCGTACGCAAGACCTCTTGGCGCAAGAGGGCAGCATATTGCTTGCGAAACCGGTGGATCGTAGTCTTGGCCGCGCCAGCGCTCAAGCCGAGCATTCTGGCCACCTCCTCGTACGTTGGCGGCGACCTACCCAATTCAACGCCAACGAACGAGCGGAGGATTTCGAACCGCGTCGTTTCTCCGGCTATGGCATACTCCTCTTGCAACCGCTTCGCAGCGCGAGTCAGCAAAGCCATCGCCCATCGCGCGTCAAAAATCTTCTCTGCCGTCAATTGATCAGTCTGCTCAAGCTCATATCGACTCTCGTTTTCTTCTGCATCCAGAAACAGAAATTCGCGGTCTCCGCCACGTTTCAAGGCGCGCGCTCGATCAGACTCGTCTGCTAGAAAATTTTGGAAAGAACCTAGGAGAAACGACCGGAACTTGCCTCTCGCCGGATCCGCCTGCTTAAGAGCGTGGCGCTTCAGGATCGAGAGGAAGAATCCCTGAGTAAGATCTTGAGCATCATGCGACGGGTAGCCTCGGCGGCGAGCAAAAGCGTACAAAGGATACCAGTAATCCCTACAAAGGGTGCTCAGCGCCTCCGCACTCCCGGGCATCTGGCTTTCGGCGGCAACAAGGATTTCACTCCAGCAAGTAGTACGAAATTGAGCTGGATCACCTGGTATTGAGCCATGCTCCTGGTTCACCGATACTTCTTATGAGAGCGACAGGGCACTAAAGCAGCACTCAACGCGGTCGTCGATACGTTTTTATGCGTACACCGATTACTGGTTCGATGACGCATTCCCTTCTCGGCTGTCCCGAGCAACAAAAATAAATCTGGCGATGTGCGAGAGCCATGTCAGCCGTTGTTCAGCGGACATCGAGGTGAACTCGGTATGGCCGTCGAACTCGGCTGACTCGAGCTGGATGAACTGAGGAACGCTCTTATTAATCTCGAGTTCTTCTTCCATCGTTGCGTTCTTTTGCTTCCAATTCAGTCAATGCACGGATGTCGTTAATATCCTTCTCCCGAACCGGCCGAACACAGCTTTTCATCTCGATCAATTTGCGGCGAGAAGCGACTCGGATCACCCGGGCCCGAATTTCTAGCTGATACGCATCGGCGATCAGATCGTCAAAACTATTCTCTGGCGTGAGAAACAAATCGATCTGGCGATAAGGCTCTTCCGGACTCCAGAAAGTGAACACCAAGGCGTTCTTTTCTCGAATCAAAGCGGCGACGCTCTCTCGATCGAGGATGATCTCCGCCGGCACCGGGGCTCTGGGCACTAGCCGGAGGTTAGTCATAGCCTCAAGAAACCGGCGCAGGTTATCAGGTTCCAGCGAAATTGCTAAATCGAGATCCAGCGTAGTGCGTTCAACTCCGTGAAGCACCATCGCAACGCCGCCCGCCACCACGAAGTCGACATGATGATCACTCAGGGCACAGAGAATCTCGACCAGATGGCTTTCTTGGGACATGATGAAACGCCGGGAGCGCCGGGAGCGCCGGGAGCGCCGGGAGCGCACGGGAACGCCGGGAACGGTCGGACGTCCTTTCAGGACGAGGGAAGCCTTGGGCTATTCTGTGAAGCCATTTCATGGCTAGGCCGATCATGGCGTTCTCCGAGTTCGCTCCGCCGGACAAGCCGCTCGTTCCCGGCGATCACGGCGTTCCCGGCGCTCACGGCGTTTAATCGTTCCACTGCCGTTTCAACTGTTGTTTAGCCGCATCTCGGTCAGAGTTCAGCCGGCCCAGACGGTCTTCCAAAACCTTCCGCTTGTATTTCCACTCCTCTTTCACTCCGCCCGAGCTGTGATCGACCTGGTAGTCCATGTACTTCTTCTCCTGTTGCATTGCGTTCCTCTTGGCGTCCCATTGAGCGTCGAACTTTCGGTAAGCCTCTTCCTTAGTGCGCGCCGATTCTTCTCTCGTCCGGGACGGACTCGGTGTCGGTTTGGGCCGGGTCGGAGCAGGTGTCGGCGTTTCGGCAACCGGAGCAGTTTCTGTAGGAGCAGGTGTCGCCTCAATCGTAGTCGGCGCCTGACCTTCAGAGCCCGTCTCGCCTGATTTGCCTGGAGATCCATTCGGACTTGCCGGCGTCTCAACCGGGCTGGCCCGCGGCACTGCTTGCTGCGGTTCGTTAACCGGAGTAGCAGCGACCGAAGCCCCAGGAGAAGCCGTCCCTCCGAACGTGAACTGCATAACAGCTCGTCTCCCAGCCTGGATATCAGCCGTGCGGACCTGGTCCGGTCGTCCCGCCAGTTTCACGACCACGGATTGCTTGCTGGGAGGCAAAATCCCTTCGATCGGTGGTTTGCCCATGTCGATTCCCCCAACCACGACGTCTGCATCCGGGCGGTCACTAGTCACCGATAACAATCCGTAGGTGTGTTTGAATTCTACGGTGGTATTTCCGCCCGCATCGGGAACAAATCGCTGAATAACCGGCGTCAGAGACCCAACTTTTGAGGTTAACTCTACTTGCGCCAACGGAAGAGTCACCGTCAACGGGGTCTGACCCAGAGGTGATCCGGAGAAATAAATCGTGGCGCCGGTTGGATCGCTCTTCAGCGAGACGTTTACTCCTTGATAAGTATGCTGGACATTAACCGATGCGCCTTGGGTCAAGTCGACGTCCTGGGTGATCTCAGGCCAACCAGGCCGTTTAAGTGTCACCTGGTATTTCCCCGTCGGCATATTCTCCACGGTTAAGGGCGTTATCCCGGAGGTCGTCTTCTGATTCACGCTGGTGATCTCGAAAGGCACGCCAGCCGGCTCGGTTTTTACGACAAACTGGCCCGTCTCTTGAGCTAATGAAACCAACCCGAGGTCGTTGATGACTCCATCGGTGATGACCACGTCGACTGACTTGTTGACATAACCAGAAAACTGCAACTGGAGAGTTTGCTTACCGACCGGCAAACGATAACCCGAAAGAGGAGTCGTACCGATCTTCTGTCCATTCCATTGGACGGAAACCCCGGACGGTTTGGTATCCAGCGTCACAAATCCTTCATGAACGGCCTGCCCTTCACTGGCGAGGTGTGTCGGCACCGGCGCCTGACGATTTAAAAAGAAACTTATCCCGACCACGGCTCCCAATGCCGCCAACCCAAACAGGACGATACCGATTACCATGACGCGCAACAGCCAAGGCGATGTTACCGGTCGCGGCTCCTCCTCAGACTCGGGCGGCTCGGGTATAATTTCAGTCGGCGCTACGGTGGCCCGGGTCTCGCTTCCGCCACCGCTTCGCTCTGGCGCGAGGCCGACACTGGTACTGCCGGCGCCGCGGGTCCGGTTCACATCCGGAGCAGCAACCGGGGGCAATGGCGACGGAGCACCGGATTCGGCCGCCTGCTCGAGTTTGGTCAGAAAATCAACCGCGGAAGGGAAGCGATTTGGTTCGAGTACACCGGGCCGCAAAACGGCGTTACCAGCTTCAGAGAGAGCCGTTACCGGAGCAAATCGGGCCCCGGACGCCGATTCTCTATAATGAGAAACCCCGCCCAAGAGTTCGTAAACTAGGCGGGCCAGCGGCTGCACCGGGTCTTTAACCAATTCCGAAACCAACGATCTCCCGACCATGGTTTCGGTTGGTTCGGACAATTTGGACCCTTCAATGTTAGCAGTCGCAAAAGCATCCACTTTAACGACAAACGGAGGCCAGGTCTCGACTGGCGCTTTGCGGAGGGCGTCGAGATCTTCGTTCGGGTGAGTCGGCTCGATTCTGACATCTCCAACCCCGATGGAACGATTCAGCAGCTCTCGATCGGCCAAAAAATCGAGCAACTTTGCCAACGGCTGTACCAACCGAAAAGTTTCAGACCATCGCAATTCTCCGCGGGATCGTAGCAATTCCAGAAGCGTGAATCCTCGAGTCCATTCGCCGAGTAGGAGAGGCCCGCGATCGGTCGTTTCGAGGCCAAAAACCGCCGTCAAATTGGGATGATGGATATTGCAAAGTTTCGCGACCTCGTTGCGAAGCAGTTCCATATGCTGCGGATCATAGGTAGCTGCCCCGCCAATGGGCCTGAGAGCTACCATTCGGTTCGCCTGTAGGTCTTTGGCTTTGAATAGCGAAGGCGGTAACCGCTCAAGGATTTCATAACGGCTCGAGATTATTTGTCCCGTCGCGTAACTGAGCGAGCTCGCGCTCATCATGGTTGCAACCGCATCCGTCCCGAGTCCCGCGCCAGAAAAATCCCCAGTTGTTTCCGAATCGGCCAGAATTTCATCGAGAGCCTGCTTGAGCTCGATCGAGGTCTGGAATCTATCCTCCGGATCCTTGGCTAACATTCGCCGCAGTAAGTCAGCTACTCTTGGGCTCAAGGATTGCAGAACATCCGGCGACAATTCTGATCCTAAATGCTGATGAATCACGCTAGCCATCGACCCTTCAAATGGCGGCCGGCCCACCAGCATGTACCAGAGGGTTGCTCCCAGGGAATAGATATCAGAACGCACATCGATTTCGCGTTCTTCCAGTTGTTCAGGGCTGGCGAAATGAGGAGTCCCAACGAAACCGCCCAAAGTCGCCGTCACCGAATTACCTGAGGTTGGTTCCAGCGACTTGGCCAAGCCGAAGTCGATCACTTTGACCAAGAGATGCTCTTCGCCAAGCTCGTTGACGAGCATGAGGTTGGCCGGCTTGATATCCCGATGGACCAATTTCTGGCGCTCCGCTGCGATCAGGGCGCGCGCAACCTGTTGCGCAATCCGCAACGCCAGCTCAGGCGGAAACGGACCTTCGCGGCGTAAGCGGCTCTCAACAGTCTCTCCATCAACGTATTCCATGACGTAGAAGAACTCGTCTCCGGAACTCCCCAGGTGAAACACGGTAGCAACATTCGGATGCCGAAGCTGAGCTGCTGCCCGAGCTTCGCGGACGAACCGTTGCCGAGCGGTCTCGGAAGATAGAAATTGCGGACTGATAACTTTGAGGGCGACATCACAGCGCAAGTTGGTATCGAACGCCTTGTAAGTAACTCCCATGGCGCCCCGGCCCAGTTCCCAAGGCCTACCATCAGGATGATTTAGCACTTGGAAGTGCTCGAACTGCTGAGCGTCAGGCATGGCGTGGCAATGATATGCTTAGACAACATCTTGGCAAATGCCGGTCGAGCCTGTCGACCCGAATTGTTAATTTGTCCCGACGCGCCGTTCACGGTTCACGGTTCACGGTTCACGGTTCGCAGTTCACGGTTCACGGTTCACGGTTCACGGTTCGCGGTTCGCGGTTCGCGGTTCGCGGTTCGCGGTTCGCCGTTGCTTCGAGAGGGATCCTGCTCCGTAGGAGCCTGGAGGGGAGCCGCTTTACAAGATGGCAGCTCTATCGTTTAGCAGCAGGCGGCTCCCGGGAACGTCTCGACGGGCGGCAGTTCTATGGGCCGTTGTATCCCCGCAACAGAACAGACGCGATGGGCAAAACCTTGCGCTGTGTCATTCGCGGGAGCCGCCTGCTACCAACCGATAGAGCTGCCATCTTGTACAGCGGCCTGCCCGACGTAGCCTCCCGGAGTTTCAGACGACGGGGCGAAGTCTGGCTCCCCTCCAGGCCTTGGGCATGCGACGCCGGGTTCCTTAGGAGGACGAAAATAAAGCGCCCGCTTACTCCGGTTTATCTATCACCAACCGATTCGGATCGGTAGCGCTCGGATCTCGGAAAATGTTCGGCGGATTACCGGAAATTACCTGGTATCTGGTCAAAACGAATTCGGGATAAAAATGATTTGATGCCGGCTCATAAACGGTTTGCCCGGAGAAATATCCGTTCAGACGGTACTCGGTATTGTTATCAGAACCGATCGCATTCGCCGCGCGGTCAGGGGCCAAAACCTTTTGTTCATTCAACATCACCAGCTGTGATTGACTCCAAGGCTGCTGGGGCTTCCGTACGTAACCCCAGACGAAAAAGTTTCGGCGATACAACCGCCGCCCGATAAAATAATCGCCCGGCTGTTCCGCCGCGATACTTTGCGCTAACACCGCCTGTTGAGCGGCCCATTGATCTTCAACGCATCCAGCCAGAAAAACCGTAGCTAGAAAGGCAATAGCCAGAGAAACGCGACTCATGTTGGTATTAGTGCATCGAGGCATAGTGATGCACTGGTCTTATTCACCAAATGACCAACCGGCAAATCAATTGCCGTGCGCTTGATGTTTTATCCGAGCCAAAAGCTCCGGTTTTTCTTGTAGAGCCGAGACCAGGGCCTCGATTGCGCGCAACGTCTGTGGACTGATATGGTGTTCCATTCCTTCCACATCGTGATAGATGACTTCCTCGTCGATCCCGAGCATCCTCAGAAAATCGGTCAGCAGTTGATGCCGCTGCATGATGTTCCTGGCCAGCGTTTCCCCGGCGGTCGTTAAAACCAGCCCGCGATATTTCTCGTATTTAAGCAGGCCTTCCGAATCGAGGCGCTGCACCATGTTAGTCACGCTGGCCTGTGAAATCTTGAGCCCAAGAGCGATATCGGCGACTCGGGCATACCCCTTCGTATTGATCAGGTCTAGGATTTGCTCGAGGTAATCCTCGACGGTCGAAGACCTCGCCACCGGTGCCGAGTTTTCGGGCATAGCGAACGATTATGCTCTCGAGCAGCGGTACTTGCAAGCCGGCAACTTGGTGGGGCGAGGCTCCCGACGCGGCTTTGTCCCGTAGGGACCGGATGATGGTAGCCTGGCACGTAGTGCCTGGAAATGCGTGCAAAACCGGACCCGTCCCGGTAGGGACGGTATGATCCGGGGAATAACGGCGTGCCTTGACCTGAGCTAATGGATCACGTGCAGCGCCAATCATACCGTACCCTAACGGGACGGGATTGTTTTCACACCAATTCCAGGCACTACGTGCCAGGCTACCTTCATCCGGTCCCTACGGGACGAAGAACCTTGTTCTCGTCTCATCTCATCTTTCGGTTCCATCGCCCATTCGCCCCATCGCCCCATCGCCCCATCACCCTATCGCCCGTTCGCCCATTCGCCCATTCGCCTCACCTCCCCTACCCCACCGACACCAGCGCCGCATTCACCTGCTGATTGAACCCGACACTGGTTATCAAGAGGTGGCTCCCACTGATCTCCGTAACCTCGCGGGTCACCGTCTTCAGCCGGTCGCCGGCGTGCAAAGTTGGCGGGAGTCTTTGTTGGTCGAGCGCGAACTTTGCTAAGACCACCTGCAATACCGCACTCGCCCCGAGAGAATCTCCAATAGCAGGTTTGTGCGCATAAACCGGAACCGAATCAAACCCAGACCCGATCACCGCTTCTTCAACTCGATCGGCGAAGGTCCCATTCGCGCTGCAAAGAACTCCGGCTGGTATACGCCCATCGCATACTTTAGCGACTACTTCTGCCAGCACGGTGGAAGCCTCTCGCTGAGAAAAAAACGGTAGACCAGGATCCGTGCGTGCGAGCCGTAAGGAACCAGAACGGCCTAACACTACGGCAGCGGCGCTCTCGGCTAAGATGGTACCTTGCCTGGGACCAAATACCGGGAACGAAGAGCGATTACTGGCCATGCGCCAGGTGGCGAATCCGTCCGCTAAGACCCAATCGGCTTCTTCTACCCCGACCACCACACAAAACGGGAGCACCGGATCAATGGCTAGAAGTTGAGAGGCGAAATGAAGCGCCGATAACCCAACCGAAGAATCTCCCACCAAGGTGTAATCGCGGCCATTGACCTTCAGCAGCGCTGCGAGATGGCTAGCCGGAGCATTGAAAACGGTCTCGGGAAATAGGAGCGGACTAGCCACATTTGCCCCTTCTGTGAGCACCTCGTGATAGAACCGGCGGGTATAATCAACTCCGCCACAGGCAATGGCGAAGACGATCGCACCCCGGTTCGCTTCTTCTAATGGGATTCCCGCATCCGCCAGTGCAGCTAGCCCGGCAGTAACGCCGAGTAGCGAGATTTCACCGGAACGCCTCAACCGGGGCTGGCGACCGGCGGCGGCAGTGAATTTTGCCGGGACTGCACCATAGTAATAGGAACGTCCACCGAATCCCTTAGGCAACGGCTGGCGAACTGCTTCTGTGCCCCGGACCAGTTCCTCCCAGGTCTGCTCGGCAGTGCCGCCAATCGGCGTAACCGCACCGACTCCTTGAACGAAAAAACCGAACTTAAGATCCGCAGATTTCACAGATTACGCAGATTATTTTTAAGGTCGATTATTACCAAGTGGCTAGAGACCTTAGCGCTAGCGGAACCGTTTCCAATGGTCGCGGGCATGAGGCAACTCAAGAACGAAATCTGCGTAATCTGTGTAATCCGCCTTCGCAAAAAGCGACTCGACTGAGCTCGCCGAATGTCCTACGGCGCGACAGGTTCTGCGGATCTTTTACTCTTCGGGATCCGGATTGTACGGTGAAACTCATGCCGCCTGCAGAACCAAGGTGGCGTTGGCGCCGCCGAAGCCGAACGAGTTTGAGATCACGCGCTGGAGCTTAGCCGGTTCTTCTTCATTGCCAACCACCCGAAACCTCCAATCCGGTTCAGGTTGCCGGAAGTTGATATTAGGAGGGATAAACTGATGGAGAATCGCCAACAGACTGAAAACGGCTTCAATGGCTCCGGCGCCCCCTAAAGCATGGCCCATCATCGATTTCGTCGAACTGATGGCGACACCGGGCATCAGTTCCGAGATCGCTTTTCCTTCAGTGGCATCGTTGAAAACCGTTGCGGTGCCATGGGCGTTCACATAGTCCACCGAGGCCGGATCCAGTTCGGCGTCAGTTAACGCTCTTTCCATGGCCAGTTTCGGGCCGATCCCGGACGGATCCGGTTGGGTAAGATGATAGTTATCGGTCGAGACCCCGTAACCGACGATCTCGCCTAGCACGGTTGCCCGGCGGGCAGCTGCCGCGTTTTCGGATTCAAGTACCAGAATGGCTGCTCCCTCACCCAGCACCAATCCATTCCGGTCCCGATCAAATGGCCGGATCTTCTCCGGCGTCGCCGCCTGAAGCGAATCGAACCCGGTAAACACCAGTTCGGATAGTGGGTCGTAACCGCCGCAGATAACGGAGTCATAAAGTCCGGCCCGAACCAATTGAAAAGCATGACCGACAGCATTGGTGCCGGACGCACAAGCATTGGAAATAATCTGGGCCGGAATGCGCCAACCGAATTTCGCCTGAACATCTAGCACCGGCTTTTGCGCCATGTAATTGGCTACCGCTTGAGCCGCACCGGCCCGGCTTTTTGGGTGGATCAAAGAACGATAGAAACGTTCTCCGTTGGACATCCCGCCGCTGGAGGTGGCGACCACCATAATCTCCGGAGAAAACTGGCCCGCGGTTCGTAACGCCTCGCGCGTTGCTTGCAGCATCATCAAAGAGCTACGATCCAGGCGCCGGCTCTTTCGAGTCATCGGTTCTTTCAACCAATCGTCCGATACCTGACCCGCCGTACGGCATCGCGTCTTAGAAACATCGAACGCGGTAACCGGAGAAACGCAGTCCTTCCCGTTCCGCAGACTTTTCAGATTCTCAGCGTTGTCGCCGCCCAAAGGCGACACAATCCCGTACCCGGTGATAAAGACCCGCTGCATTTTGGCGTTATCGGACATCGATTTAGCGAATTAGTCCTACACCACGGTGGCAACGCCGACAACGGCAAGGCGCCAAAACTAAAACACAGAAAAATCTCACTCAAAGACGCAAAGATAAAGAAGGCTTGACGGTGGTGCGGCGATTTGAGGCGCGAAGCGCTGACCAGACTTTAGCCTAGGCTGAGTCCGCGAGGCCTAGGTGTGTCGTATTTAAAAGCGCCAGCGCTGAAAGCGCGATAGAATATGTGGCCCCGGGATATGGCGTCTAGTTGCAGGGAGAGGCGTCCAATAGACGGGATTTGCTCGCATCCGAATATCGATTCTTTCGCGCCTTCAGCGCTGTCGCTATTTTTCTGCCACATACCTAGGCCTCGCGGACTCAGCCTAGGCTAAGATCTTTCGGCGCTTCGCGCCTCAGATCGCCCCATCGCCCATTCGCCCCATCGCCGTATCGCCCATTCGCCGTTTCGCCCCATCGCCGTTTCGCCCCTTCGCCGCATCCCCCGTTGACGCCATTTCCGCACACGACTACGCTACAACATGCCCCCCAGCGCGAGTGAATCGCCTCGGTATCCGCTCCAGCGTTTTTGCTGGATGATGGCGAATGCTGCTCGTTGGAAATGCCCGACTTGCGGACGCCGACCGATCTTTATTCCCTGGTACCGGGTCAGAAGCCTTCAAGATTGGTTCATGCCCTTAGACGGGTGCCCGGATTGCGGTTACCCATACGAACGCGAACCGGGTTATTTCCTTCTCTCAATTTTCGCGATCAATTACGGCGGCGGCGCGATGATCGGCCTGGTCCTTTATTTAATCGGGGACTTTTGGGTAAAATTTCCGATCTGGCTCACACTAGTGATAGCGATTACCCCGATCCCGATTTTCAATCTTTGGTTTGCCCGGCACTCCAAAGCGTTATTCATCGCATTCGATCTATTTCTAGATCCTCATCAGCGCGATGACGGTGATGGTGATCAGCCAGCCAAAACCCCAAGCCCGAAACGACCTCGGTTGGACCCGGTTAACCGCTGATTGGCGTGGGCCAGGGCCGCCCGCAAGCGGCGGTGTTTCGTTAGCCCAAAATCTGAATTTAAGATCCGCAGAACCTGTCGCGCCGTAGGCTTTGCGTAGGCGGATTACACAGAACCTGTCGCGCCGAAGGCCTTGCGTAGGCGGATTACGCAGATTCTAAAAGGGTTTGGAAAAGTGACACCACCTTCTCGTCGTTGGTTACGACGTCAGTGAAGAAGGAGGACGCCGCAACGGCGGCCGTATGGCGCGGCTGCCGTTGCTTTCTTAATCGGTTTCTGTGCTGAGACGCTCGGAAAGACTTTGCTCAGCCAGTCGCTTTGGCTCGCTGTCAGGTAACGTTTCTACGAGCAAACTCGACTGGTGAAATCCCTTTCACTGGCGATCTTGAGTAGTCTTTTACATTGCGCGTAACGATGAAGCCTGCGCCGAATGATAGGGCAGCCGCAGCTTGCATTGCATCCTCAAGGTCTGCCATTTGAAATGATAAAGCTCCGGCGAGATCCCCGGTGGCGACAGCAGCGATGTCAACGTAGCGAATCAGATCCTGCAAGAAAAACCGCGATTCCGAACCACAAATGTAAAATAGGTTTGCACAGGTGTGCCAGGCTATCGCCGCCTGGCCCGGGTGGTCCTCAGTCCAACTGAACACTTTCGAAGCGGCTTCGGAGAACGGAAGCCGATCCTGGACAAAATCGATCAAGACGTCGCAATCGATTAATATCTTCAAGCTTAGAGATCGTATTTCTTTTTCAGGAAATGGAATTTTGGTTCGTCTCGGACTTGCGTCGTGAGCTTGCCCCGCCAACGCTGAACCAGGCTTTCGTGACCGGCTACAGCGTCTGAAGCAGCGGCTTGGTCAATCAAGGTTTCGATGAGATGGGACACACTGGTATTCCGATTGCGGGCCAGCATCTTCGCTCGTTGCGATACTTCCGGACTGATGGTCAGCGTTATCCTTCTCTTCACATGCATACTTTTCTTTGGAGTATGCATTTCGTCAAGGACGTGATTGGTGGGGCACTTCCTGTTCGGGTTCGAATCCGGCCGAGCGACGAGATGGAGTGGGGGTAGAGGGGCGTTACCGAGCACTATATCGACGCAAATACCTTGATCGCCGAAACGCCGAAACTGAGATCTGCCGCCCCTTCGGGGCGGGGCGCCTTTTTTTGGGGTACCCGGGGTTAAAACCCCGGGCTGAGTCCTTTCATCCCCGCCCGCATCGCTACGCGAAGCGTTGCGGGCCGGGCCTTCGGGACAAGTACGGCGTCGCCGGTACTGATAACCAATCACCAATGCGCAGTTGCAAGAAGCAATTCAAGACCGGCGCCGTACACCATCACTCCATCACGACGCTAGCTCCACAGCGTCTGCAATGGCATACCATGCAGGTCCTTTGCGAACGGGATAACATTAACACCCGTATACAATACGACACCGCGAACCCATTTCTTTCCGACTGCCTCTGCCAAAGCCCGCAATCCGGTGACGTCGTACCCGGCCAGGGTGGCTGCCGCCTTTATCTCAATACCGACAATCCGTCCAGCGCGATCTTCCATCACCAGATCGACTTCTTTGCCTGAAGCGGTCCGCCAGAAGAAAAGGTTCGGCTGGGTCTCGCTCCAGGTCGACTGCTTCCAGAGCTCCGCCATGACAAAGTTTTCACAGAGCGAGCCCGACAGGTTTAAATCTTTCTCCAGCCACTGCGGAGTAAGACCCAGCAGATGGGCAAGGAGTCCGGTGTCATTGAGATAGATCTTCGGGGTTCGGATACTACGCTGCCCCAGATTCATCGACCAAGCCGGTAGCATTTGCACCAGAAACGCCGTCTCCAGGAGCGCGAAATAGCGTTTCAAGGTGGTCTGAGGCAAAGCCAGCGCTCGTGATAAATCAGCATAATTCAATAATCCTCCGGCTCTGCTAGCCACAACGGAAAGCAGCCTGGGAACTGCGCTCAAGTCGTCAATGCTAGACAGATCTCGAATGTCGCGTTGCAATATTGTCGTGACGTAAGCTCCAAACCACGCTCTTCGACGGGCAGCACTTTGTCGCGCGAGCACGGGAGGATAACCGCCAGCGAGCATGAGCTCGAACAGGCTGGCACGTTTGAGTGGTTTAAGCGTTAGCCGATCCGGTTTATTTGAGAAAATGTTGTCGATAAACGTCTCTCGAGTTCCGTGGATTTCACCTTGAGAGAAGGGCCAAAGCGTCAACACTTCCATACGGCCCGCCAACGATTCTGAAAGCTTGGGCAAAAGCATCACATTCGCAGAACCTGTGAGCAGGAACCTGCCGGGTCGACGATCTCTATCGACTGCTAGTTTAATCGCCCGAAAGATTTCGGGGACATGCTGGATTTCGTCCAAAGTCACCGGCGTCGCCAGGCCCGAGATAAACCCATTAGGATCAGCCTTAGCCGCCGCGGCGAGACCGACATCGTCAAACGTCAAGTATTCGCGTTGCTGAAGCTCACCGGACTGGACCAAAGTACTTTTGCCGGTTTGCCGGGCGCCGGCCAAAAGGACGACCGGTGTATCTTTGAGGGCAGCGCTCAGATTGCCGGCGAGACTACGAGGGATGAACACGATTGATAATCAACCATTGAATGGCTGATAATCAACCATGTAATGGCTGATTATCAGTTAACTGCGGAGGTACAAAGTCCAAAGACCACCGTCGATGGCTCCGGCGTTCTCGCGCGTTACCTAACCGGAGGGGCGTTGCATTCCGCTCTCTTTGCTCGCGCGGGTGTCGACGCCAGTAAACCGTTGCAGCTATCAGGTTTGGATAGATGCGACGCCCTGGGACCTATGCGCGTTTGAAATCTTGGGTGCTGACAAACCCTCGGTGATGGTACGCGCTCCAGGGCGCCGCCTAGGTCACGCGTTGGATTCCTGCACACGCCCAATGCGCCAAACCAACGCCCCTGCGAACCCCAAATGCGACGCCCCTCCGGATTGAGGTGGTCCGCCTTCGGCCAGGAAAAATTGCCCAATTCGCCAAATTTTTTTTTGATATTCCATAAATTTGGTATTGACGTTCTTTTAGCCTCCTCATATACGGCAGGTCAATCGCGTGGGCGGATCCCAATGGACGGGCTCTGCTTTGGCGCGGGATAGACGTGTATTGAAGGCAATCAACCAGGATCAGAAAATTCAGTCTATCACTTCGGTCCGGAGACAGCAGGATGCGACTCTGGCTCGAAGCAGGACGGCTACAGGACCCTATGCATCGAGTCTACCCATCCCACCTTGGTCTAGAGGTTCGTCCTTCTCTAGTCCTCCAATATCCCTTCCGTAGCTCCGGCTGAGATCTTCAGCCAGTCGGATCGGATCGGTCAGCACTAATAAGCTCGCGCTGAATCCAGGTTCAGCTTAACGGGTCAGTTTTTCATCGAGAACGGGCCCGCAGCGAGCAGAGTTTCCGCCTCTCAACGGCACAAATTCGTGCGCGTAAAGAGGAGGAGGGAGTGTCGTCTCTAGCCTAGATAATTCTCGAAAACATCGGCAAACTTACAACACCTAACTATCTTTGTTAGGATATTCGGGCCGGTTGCTAACTTTCTGCAACCACGAATGCACGCGAATCGACGCGAATAAACAGTTAAATTGTTTAGAATAATTGGCTGGGTCCTTATTTTAAGCCGAACCGCGCGCTTTCTTTTTGCATATCGGTCGCGCTTAGGTGAGCCAAATGTTGCTAAGTACTCACTCTTGTAGAAATATTTTCACAATAATTCTTGTGTCGCCGAGTTCGTCTTGTTAAACACAGCAGCTTCCGGCGTATCTGACGAATCTAGAAATGTCTTTACCGAGTTTCTTCCCTCCACTTCGCAGGCGCCGGTTCTTCACTAACTCATATGCAAGGTCTACTCAAAACCTTGGGCCGTGGTTGTTCGGCCCGTTTAACTGGGGGCGCCAAGAATCGGCGCCCATTGGGAAATACGGCGCTTGGCGGAATTATTTCTGCCTCGCTCCTGTTAACATCAAGCGGCGCGTTTGCGGCACTGACCACAATCGAGCTGAATCCGTTGGTCACAAAATCCACTCTGGTGGCACCGCTGGAAAGCAGCAAGACGATCGCTCTATCCCTGGCAATACCATCCTCGGACCCGGCGGGTTTAAAGGCTTTCGTCGACCATGTTTCCAAACCTGGGGATCCGCTTTTCCGCCAATACCTGACCCCGCAAGAGGTTGCTGCCCGGTTTGGCGGTAACGCGGCTGACTTTCAATCCCTCAAGGATTGGGCGGTCGCTAACGGGCTGACCATCACTCAGGAAGCGATCAACCGCACCAGTCTCAGTGTGCGTGGGACCGTAGCCAAGCTGAACGAAATCTTCAAGACTCAGCTCAGCACTTTCAAGACGAGCGACGGCGTGACCTTCTACTCGGCTAGTATTAAGCCGACGGTGCCTACTGAGATCGCCTCGAAAGTTGTCGCAGTGGTTGGTCTAACTTCGGGCAAACCGATTGCCTCATTGGCGAAAGTTGGCAAGGCACTGGGCGAACATCCGGCGGCAAATTCCGCTCTTAAGCCAGCGGATAGAAGCGATGCCTTAGGGACCGGACCTGGCGGAACTTATGGTCCACAGGACCTGCAAACCGCTTACTCGATCCCGACCTCGTTTGGCAAGCTGGAGAAAGGCCAAACCCTGGCCGTTTTCGAGCAAGGGTATTATAATCCGAAGGACGTCGATTTCTACAGGAAGTTTTTCAAACTTCCCGGGAAGCTGACCCAGACCCCTGTGGCGGTGGACGGTTCTCCGATTACCCTTGAGCAAGCGATTGAACTCGAGGCCTGCCTCGACGTTGACATGATCAGCGGCATGAATCCAGAGGTCTCGACGGTGCTCGTCTACATCGCCGACTACACTACCATAGCGTTCGATGTTGGGATCGCAGATGCCTTCACCGCGATCGCCAACGACAACAAAGCGACCATCGTTAGCGCGTCTTATGGTGAAGACGAAGGGTTCTTCATTGCCGATGGAGAAGAAGTTGCCTTAGACACCTCCTTGCTAGCGTGCGCGGCACAAGGTATCACGGTGCTCGCTAGCTCGGGCGACGGTGGCGCTTACGGTAACGGCTACAACTACCCGTACAACGTTTCTGACCCGGCCACCGATCCGTACATTACCAGTGTCGGCGGTACCGAGTTGTTGACCACCGCAGGTGAGGAGTACGAGTTCGAGTACGTCTACAACGAGTTCCCGTACTATGGCGGAACCGGTGGCGGTATCAGTACCTACTGGGATATTCCTAGCTATCAAAACATTCCGTATAGCGGCTACACAGCCGGAAACGGTGGATCGACCACCTTCCGTAACGTACCGGATGTTGCAGCTGAGGCCGGTGTATTCACCGGTGTCGCGGTCTATGTGAGCGATCAAGGTGGCTGGTTCCAGGTTGGCGGTACCAGTGTGGCCAGCCCGCTCTGGGCCGGTTACCTGAGCAACATCAATGCCGCTTTCTCCTCGTCCGGTCTAGGAAAACTCGGGTTCTTTAACCCGATTCTGTATAGTGTCGGGCTCGCAGAAGGTGCTTACCCGTACCAATACATGTACAACATCATAAACGGCTCCAACGGTTACTTGCCATTCTATCCCGGTTACCCCGGTTTCTCCGCCGGTTTCGGTTACAACAATGCAACCGGGAACGGTTCCATCTGGGGAAGCGGTTACGCTATCCAGCTTCTGCTTTCCGGGACCCAGGCGGGCACAGCTCCTGGTGCGCCTGGGATAACTCTCAAAGGCAAAGTGAAAGCGACCTCCGCCGCGATCACAATTACGGCCCCGAGTGGTGGGACTCCGTTAGGGTATGCGATCGGAGTCTATCAAGCTGGGTCTATTTATAACAAAGTGACTGCCTATCTGGCAGCGCCTACCGCGACGACCTTTACGATCAAGGACTTAACGAAGGAAACAGCGTATACTGTCATCATATGGGCGTATAATGCCAGCGGTGGCACAGCGGCGCCCAACGCCGTTCAGTTTACGACCCCAAAATAAGCGATTCTGAATCGTCGTAATTAGCGAAAGTCCGAAATTAGATCCGGCAACCCACGAAAGCTTTCGGGGTTGCCGGATTCTTTTTTTGCTGCGGTACGCGTGGACCCAACGCGAAGCCATAGTAAGCAGGGTCCAGCAGCCGCGTATACGCGGCAAAGTAAAGCGAGAGGTCGCCCGAAGGTGGCGCCAGAAGATCATCGCGAGAGGTTAGGTATGCCAACTCGTCCGAACAACGCCACTCGTCAGGCGCTTCGTTCTCGTCCTCCTAAGGGACACGGGCTGATCGTAAGCTCACGGCCTGGAGGGGAGCCGCTTTGCAAGTTGGCAGCTCTATGGGTTAGTAGCAGGCGGCTCCCGGGAATGACCCACCGCAATGTTTTGCCCATCGCGTTTATTCCGGGTGGCGGATACAACCGGCCCATAGAACTGCCACACCTGGAGACGTTCCCGGGAGCCGCCTGCTTACCAACCCATAGAGCTGCCAGGCTACAAAGCGGCTCCCCTCCAGGCGTTCGGTCCGCTCAACCCGCGGCGGGTTTGCAACCCTTCTGTGTTCCTTCCTCATCCTTCAAGCGCTTTGGCGTTTCTGGGTTTTTCGTCGTCCTTCCTCCTTCGTAATCCTGCACTACGGCGGGTAGGTCGGGGCGACAGCCTCCCGCCTTTGGTTGATCCCATGCGCAACCGCGGGAAGGCACGCCCCGACAAGGACAAGCAAAAAAAAGGCAAAAAGGCTTGTGTGACAGCCTGTTGCTATGATAGACGTTGCTTCCCCTGGACCTCTATGTACACAGAAGCCTCTTGCTTCTACCCCGCGTCGCAGAGGCCCGGACCTTCTATATCAGCATATGAAAGGCCTACTTAAACCGGCGGGTCGGATCGCTCCGGCCCGTTTCCTTGGACACGCCGTTATCTGGCGTCGTCTTCAAACCATTACACTTGGCGCTGCCGCCATGCTGTTATTTGCGCCTAGCGGAGCCTTAGCGCTATCCAACGCAACCCTGGCACTCTCCCCGACGGTTGCGAAATCGACTCTCCTTTCGGCCATGGATCCGGCTACGGAGATCATTATACAATTTACGCTGCCGTTGTCAGATAGACAGGGCGCTAGCGATTTGTTGACGCATGTTTCCACCCCGAAAGATCCGCTTTATCACCACTACATAACGGCGCAGGAATTCGCGGCCCGGTTCGGCGCGGACGCCGCAGACTATGCGACGGTAAGAGCGTGGGCGGTGGCCAACGGGCTTTCTATCGTACACGAGGCATCTGCCCGGACCAGCTTGAGCTTGCGCGGAACGGTGGCGCAAATGCAAAACCTGTTTAAGACACAGCTTAATTATTATAAGGCGCCATCCGGTGACCAGTTCTATTCCGCCAGTGTCGCACCAACGATCCCGAGCGAACTCGTTTCTAAGATACAGGCGCTGGTCGGGCTAACCGGAGGCGTGCAAAAAGCGGCACTCTACAAGATCGGAAAGACTCTGGGCGAAGCCCCTGAGACTTCGGCGGTTCGAACTGACACCGCGGGTGGAACCGGGCCCGGGGGAACTTACGACGCCAGCAATTTGCGCACGGCTTACCTAGTCCCGACGTTCGGAGGAGCTTCCGCCCAAACCGTTGCTGTGTTTGAAGATAGTTCAATCTTTACCAGCGATTTTAGCAAATATTTAAGCACCAACCACCTGCCGAAGATTAAACTGACACAAATCCCGGTGGACCAAGCCACCGTGGGGGCACCTAACCCGGATCAAGTCGAAGCGGTACTCGATGTTGACATGATCGCCGCGATTAATCCGGACGTTAAACTGATACAGGTCTACGTCGCTCCGTCGGCTGCTACCATAGCTGAGTTCTCTACGGAACTAATTGATGTGTTTGATACGGTTGCCATCAACGCTGGGAGCGCCGGCGGCCCGCAGACGCTCAGCGTTTCTTACGGCCTGGACGAAATTCAGATGGTGGACGGCGGCGGAGATCTACTTGGTGAAGCTAACGCGTTATTCGAACTCGGACTTGCCGGGGTCACGGTGCTGGTTAGCGCCGGGGATCAAGGCGCCTACGGACGTACTGGAACTGACAGTTTTCCGGCTACATTAAACGCGCCGGATCCGGGGTCTCAAATATTCGTGACCAGCGTCGGCGGTACGACGTTGTTTACGGGTCCCCAGCAAGAGTATTTTGGAGAGACAGTCTGGAACGACCTGGGACTCCAAGATGGTGCGACGGGAGGCGGTGTGAGCGGTATTTGGGCGCTTCCCTTCTATCAACCAGCACCATTGGTAGAAATCAATGGTGGATCCGGCTCGAACCGAAACGTACCGGACGTTGCTGCGGTGGGTGATCCTTTGACCGGGGTTGGGATTTATGTGAAGGCTGCCGGCGGTTGGATCCAAGTCGGTGGAACGAGTGTTTCTGCGCCGATATGGGGTGGTTACATCAGCGTTGTGAACTCCGGTTTGCAGTTTCTCACCGGTGTTACCACTCCCGAGGTCGGCTTTTTCAACTCGCTCCTGTATTTTACTGTCCCGAGTAACGCGTTTCCCGCCGGGTTATTATACCCGGTCTTGGACGGTTCTAATGGGAATATCGAGCTTTTTGGCACGGCCGGCTTCAATGCAGGGCCTCTCTATAATAACTGCACCGGCGTAGGCTCATTATGGGGACCGTTTGCCTATGATGTGTTCTTTTATACCGGTACAGGAACACCGACACCGCCTGCTGCACCCGCTAATCTGACCGCCAAAGCCACGGCGAAATCGGTAAAAATAACTTGGCAAGAATCGAGTGGGGCAGTCGGTTATGCGGTTTTTGTGACCGCGATACCGAGCGGCGTGACGACGCTGGCCTCACAAACCTTTATCACTAAGAAAACAAAGATCACTGTGAAAGGTCTAACGCCGAAACAGGAATACGGCATCGCGGTAGCAGCGGTGAATGCAGGCGGCGCCAACCAATCGGTAACGGAGGTGATGACACCGTAAGGTTTTTACTTAATTCTGAGCCTGTCAGATCCGGCGGCTGCTTAGGCGGCCGCCGGTTTTTTTGCCCTGGAGCGCTGCCTCGCTTCCGCCTTCGCAAGGCCTACGGGCGCGACAGGTAGCGAGGCCGATGGTGCGCAGGGAACATCGCGATGCATACCCAACTTCTGCCAGCGCTCTATGTCGCCACGTGTGCCCCTCCCCGCCCAACCGTGCAGCCTAATGATCGGCCTGCGCCATCGTCGGCCCTGCGCACCATCGGCCTCGCGACTTGTCCTCCGTAGCCACACACTCGACCCTGGCACGCCCTCAATGTCGGCCTCGCAAGCGAGGCAGCGCTCCATAAGGCGGCGGCGAATGCATTCGCGGTTTATCAGTCACGATTTCCGGCTCAACTGCTGACCTTTCCACTCTTCCCAATCCACGACTTCTTGGTGCTCAATCCGAAGGTCATCGGACGTTAAGCGGTCGGTGAAGAGAACCAGATTGAGGCACGCCCAACGCGCGCTAGGGGTCAGGATACCGTCGAACCCGAGAAAATAGGCGGCATCTCCAATTTCTTGGGTTCGAGTGTACAGGATTTCCTGATAGCGGCTCCGCTCAACTCCAAGTCGCTCGAGAGCGGTCATATCGACTAATCGCAAGGTTTTGCGCGCGCTGGCTGCGATCCGGTAAAGCACTGACACCAGCTTCGATGGGAAAACGGGTTGCCGGCTCAAGTGAAAAAAGACTTCGGCTTTAGCGCCTTCTGGAGCCAAGGACGTATAAAGAACGTCAAAAACCCCGGAATCGAACCGGCCACGCACGGCAAAACCTTGCAAAGGATCCCGGTCCTGACGGGCGATCCGCCAAGTCAGCCCCGAGAAAGGTTCGCTGCCGCAGGCATCGACAAGGTCGAGCAGGACTGGATCGCGCGGGGTTCGAGCCATGTTCTGGTTTGATCCGCAGATCAACGGTTAAACCCAGATCCCGAAGAAAAAATGATCCACAGATTACGCAGATTACACAGATTTAATGAATCACGATTCACGAGCTCGGTTTGAAATATGCACCCGAAAGTTGGCCGATATATCACTTTTCCAACCCCTTTTAGAATCTGCGTAATCTGTGTAATCTGCGGATCTTAAACTCGGATTTTGGATTAAAGGTAGACGGTCGCGTTCAAGCGCTCGATCACGGCAATGACCTCCTGAGTTTTGTCCTGAATAATGAGGTCTACGGCCCGTTCATTATTCAAAAGCGGATGCCGGGCATGAAGCCATAGCCGGGTTTCCTCCGGAGTATAGAGATCGGACAAGAGCTCCACGACATAGCGCAGGTCTGCAATCAGCGTCTGGGTGCCGATACTCGGCGTTCCTTTCCCGCTGGCCCAACGCGATACCGTGGCGGGAGAGACATCGGCGATGTTCGCAATGTCTTTGCCCTGAAGACCACCCTGACTATTCAGTTGGTCGAGCATCCGGCCTAAGGCTGTCATGTGTGAAAATTACGTTTCGATTGCACCGTAGTCAAACCATGAAATCGAAATGACCGAGCCGCTGCCGGGTCCCCCGGATAGGGAGGGATCGCAGCCTGTCCGACAAAGCCTGTTGTTTGCAGCTCTTTTCTTGTGGGTGTTGGCGACGTCGGATCCTCGCGATCTTTCGGCCCCAAAGCCAAGCACGTGCCGAGTTTATAGGTTCATTCACACCCATCGGTTAGGCATCGCTTCCCCGGCGCGCGAGGACGCGCGCCCTCCCTGTCAAGGGCCGGCGATACCAACCACAGTCGGACTCGCCTGAAGCTCGTCCGAATGACAGATGACAGATGACAAATGACAGATCAACTGCAGCGAATTTGTCATTTGTCATCCGTAGGAGCTTCAGGCGACTACGGGCGCTCCAGTTGCGGCAAAAAAGATTCAATGCGATAGCGTCGCATGCAGTCGCTTTTGGCTATTTTACAGCTCGCCGCGGTTGAAGTGAACGCCTGGAAGATCCTGGGTTGGACCGGTAACTTGATCTTCGGGACTCGTTTTGTTTGGCAATGGATCGCCTCAGAGAGAGCCAAGAAAAGCATTATCCCCGCGGGATTTTGGGAGATCAGCTTGTTGGGTAGCATAATTTACACGAGTTATTTTATCTTTTATCGTCATGACTCGGTCGGCATTATCTCCAACCTGTTGCCTCTTCCGCTGTATGCCCGGAACGTATTCTTGCACTGGCGCCACAACGCGAACCATAAGAAGATGGAAGAATCGGCCAAAGCAGCCGACTCGGTAGTGGAATAAAGGACGCACGTGAATACGGACCGCGAATGGACACGAATTGAAACACGAATGAACGCGAATCACGGAATGGCAGATAAACAAAGATGGACGCAGATTAGATTAGGTTTATCGGCAGCCATCTGCAGCGATTCGAAGAGCTCGCCGAGGCGCTGTCTGTCAAAGATTTGCGGGGCGGTCGGCTCGCCTCCCGATAGATTCTTTATTCGCGTTAATTCGTGTCCATTCGCGGTTTAATTTCGTGTCCATTCGCGGTTTAGAAAATTTCCCATGATTTATCTCGATAACAACGCAACCACGGCCGTCGACCCGCAGGTGCTGGACGCGATGCTGCCGTACTTGAAGGAACAATACGGCAATCCATCCAGCGCTTATTCCTTTGGAAAAAAGGTCGCCCGGGCAATCGATCATGCTCGGGAACAGGTCGCTTCTCTGCTTCACTGTGAGCCGGCCGAGATCGTTTTCACCAGTTGTGGCACCGAGTCGGATAATAGCGCCATCCAATCAGCCCTTTTGATCGACCGGGACCGCAAGCACATCGTAACCAGCAAAGTAGAACATAGCGCCATCCTGAAACACGCTGAGACGTTGGCTCGTCGCGGGTACGAAATTTCCTGGCTCGATGTGGATGAGAACGGTCGCCTCGATCTCTCCGCTCTGGAAGAGGCGATTCGGCCGGATACCGCCATTGTTTCATTAATGTGGGCGAACAATGAAACCGGGGTACTTTTCCCCATTCAAGAGATCGGGGCCATTTGCCAACGCAAACAGACGATCTTTCATACCGACGCCGTTCAAGCCGTTGGTAAGATACCGATCGATCTTCGGTCCGGAGCCATTCAATTTCTGTCGTTATCGGGACACAAACTGCACGCTCCCAAAGGGGTCGCCGCGCTTTACGTGAACCGGCGTACTCGGTTTAATCCGTTTTTGATCGGAGGCAGTCAGGAAGAAAAACGTCGTGGAGGCACCGAAAACACCGCCTCTATTATAGCGCTCGGTAAAGCGGCAGAACTGGCAGCGGAACATCTCTCCGAGGAAAACACGCGGGTGAAGAATTTACGTGACCGGTTCGAGGACGAGGTCTTTAGCCGGATCTCCGGTGTTCAGCTTAACGGGGATAAGGAACACCGGCTACCCAATACGGCAAACATCGCCATTGAAGGCGCCGATTCAGAAGCGCTGCTGATGTTGCTCGACCAGAAAGGGGTTTGTTGCTCTGCCGGTTCAGCCTGTACCGCCGGTTCGTTGGAACCTTCCCACGTACTTCGAGCCATGGGTTTCTCGACGGAGCGCGCGCGAGCTAGTCTACGGTTTTCATTTGGGCGCTTTAACACCGAAGAGGAAGTCTCGGCCGCAGCCGGCATCGTCGCGACCGCGGTGGAAAGAGTCCGCTCTGCGAATCAGGGTGTTCTCGCGGCCTAGGCGGTTGCGGGGGGTCGTCCTCGTCCTCGAATCGGAGCTGTTGGCGGCTGCAGGTAAACGCGCGACGTCAGGGGTGTTGGCCCGGATGGGACTAATGGGACCTATGGGACTTATGCCGAGCTCATTAGTCCCATGTGTCCCATAAGTCTCATCCGTGGCATGCCCTTTACCCATCGAGCATGATTCCGAGTCCCTACACCACAAAAAGATCCATCAATTCGTCGACGGGCGTATCCAGTAGCCGCGGTGAATCCGCGAAAAGAGCTAGGATACGATCGCAGTTTTTCTCTGAGATTTTGCTCCGCAAACTTTTCTCGAATTTCTCTAATAACAGCGGTTCACCCTCTTTTCTCCGGCGAGGATGGCCGATCGGATATTCCACCACGATTTTTTCGGTCGCAGAGCCGTCCCGGAAGAAAACCTGAACAGAGTTCCCAATCGAACGTTTGTCGGGTTCGAGATAGTCTTTACTGAAATCCGGGTTCTCAATGACTTCCATCTTTTGGCGGAGAGCATCGATCCGGGGATCGGCCGCGGCTGCATCTTCGTAGTCTTCTGCGGTCAGCTGTCCTCGAATCAAGGGGACCGCTGCCATGTATTGGATACAATGATCGCGATCAGCCGGGTTATATAAAGGGCCGGTCTTATCAATGATGCGTTTCCCTGATTCTTGGGTTTCAATCACCACTTTGGAAATCTCATCCAGACGGTCCTTGGTCTGACCGAACAGTTGTAAGGCCGCTTCTACCGCAGTTTGGGCATGGAACTCCGCTGGGAAGGAGATCTTAAATAGGACATGACGCATGACATAGGAGCCAAGAGGTTGGGCCAGCTGGATCGGTTTACCGGCGAATAGAACATCTTGAAATCCCCAGCGCGGCGCGGTCAAAGCGCTCGGGTAGCCCATCTCGCCGCGAAGCGCCTGCAGGCCATGGAAAACGGCGCGGGAAGTGGCGTCACCCGCTGCCCAGCTTTTCCTGGAACCGGTATTAGGCGCATGCCGATAGGTGCGAAGCGCGCCTCCATCGATAAAAGCGTTCGACAGGGCATTCATAATCTCGGCTCGAGCGCCCCCCAACAGCCTCGTAATCACGGCCGTGGAAGCGACCCGGACCAGGAGTACGTGATCTAACCCTACCCGGTTGAAACTGTGGGAAAGCGCCAACACTCCCTGAATCTCGTAGGCTTGAACGGCCGCTTTAAGTACGTCGCGAATTGTCCATCGAGCCGGCCTCGCATTTCGCGACCTGCTTAGATAATCCGAAACGGCCAGGATCCCGCCAAAATTATCAGACGGATGGCCCCATTCCGCGGCCAACCAAGTGTCATTAAAATCGAGCCAGCGGATCATTGCGCCGATATTGAACGCCGCCCGAACCGGCTCGAGCTCGTAAGCGGTACCCGGCACCCGGGCGCCGCCACCGGGCAACACCGCTCCCGGAACCACTGGTCCTAACAGTTTTGTACAGGCTGGATAAGAGAGCGCCTGCAACACGCAACCGAGACTGTCCATCAGACAGAGTTGCGCCACCGATTCTGAGTCTACCGGCGGCTCGCTCAGCACATAATCCGCGATCTGTTGGAGCAGGGTATCCTCAGGAGGGCGATGTGAAGACCGATTCATCGTAAGAAATATCCGCAGATTACGCAGACCCGAACAATAAATTATCCGCAGATTACACAGATTACGCAGATTTCGGGTTTTCGGTCGGATCCTGCCGAAGAGCTAAGGGTGCGCTTCGTTTGAGGACCGGTTTAATTAATCTCGTGTGGCGCGATAACACCGAAAACCCGAAATCTGCGTAATCTGTGTAATCCGCCTTCGCTAAGCCTACGGCGCGACAGGTTCTGCGGATATTTTAACTCTGCGGATTTCTACCGTTTCTCGATCGGAACGAAAGGGCGAGGCTCGGGACCGACGTACTCGGCATTGGGACGAATCAGTTTGTTATTCGCCCGCTGCTCTTGGATATGGGCGGACCACCCCGCGGTTCGCGCCATCACGAAGATCGGCGTGAAATGAGCCGTTGGAATATCGAGAAAATGATAGACGGTGGCACTGAAAAAATCGGCATTCGCAAACAGGTTCTTTTCTGCTTTCATCACCGCTTCGATTTCGGCCGAAACCTCAAAGAGATAACCGTCCGAGACCGATTTGGATAAGCGTTCGGACCAGCCTTTGACGATCGCATTGCGCGGATCGGTGTGCTTGTACACGGCATGCCCAAAGCCCATGATTTTTTGTTTAGCGGCTAACATCTCGAGCACGGCAGCTCTGGCCTCTTTGCGGGTCTTAAATCTTTGGACCAACGCCATAGCCGCCTCATTCGCGCCGCCGTGTAACGGTCCTCGCAATGTGCCGATGCCCGCCGTAATACAGGAATAGAAATCCGATAACGTCGCCGCGCAGACCCGACAGGCAAAGGTCGACGCGTTAAACTCGTGTTCCGCATACAGGATCAAGGAGACATCCAGCGCTCGCCGCGAGATCTCGGTCGGTGCATCCCCATGTAACAGGGTTAGATAATGCCCGGCTAACGAATTGGCATCGTCGTCAGTGGCGATTCGTTCACCTCTGCGAGAGAAATGATGCCAATAAGCGAGGGCGGAAGGAAAGACAGCCAGGAGTCGCTCTGAAACCTCTTTTTGCGTCGCAAAACTCGACTCGGGTTCAAGCGATCCCAGAAAGGAACAGGCGGTGCGCAGCACATCCATCGGGTGGGCATCTGCCGGAATCAATTCGAGCACTTTTCTTAACGCTTCCGGCAGCTGCCGCTTCTGTTTCAGCCTAAGGCGAAACGAATCGAGCTCAGCCTGGGCGGGCAACCCGCCGTGGACCAGCAAGTACGCTACCTCCTCGAACGAGGCATGATCGGCTAACTCCTCAATGGCATACCCGCGGTAGGTCAGACCGACCCCTTCTTTTCCGACCGTCGCTATTTCAGTTGATCCAACGGTTTGCCCACGCAAACCGGCGGCTGCTGGGGGAACGTTCGCAGTGCTCATGCTTTTTATTATTTCGAGAACGAATCTAACCTGGATTCATACTCGTGATAGTGCAGGACCTCGTAGAGATGATCTCGGGTTTGCATCGCGCTAACCACGGATTTCTGCGTGCCGGTTTGCCGGACGGTTTCATACACGCTCTCCGCTGCAGCCGACATCGCCCGAAAAGCGCTTAATGGATAAAGCACGATCCGAATCCCGGATGCGCGCATCTCTTCAAGTGAAAAAAGCGGCGTTTTGCCAAATTCAGTCAGGTTTGCCAGTACGGGAACCCGGAGACGCTCAGTAAATCGGCGATAATCTTCGAGGTTAGCGACCGCTTCCGCAAAAATGAGGTCGGCTCCTGCTTCGACGTATTTCTCACATCGCTCCAGGGCAGGATCGATCCCTTCTCCAGCAACAGCATCGGTGCGAGCCATTAAGACAAACGATGGATCAATCTTGGCGTCGCTGGCAGCCTTGATCCGGTCAACCATCTCCTGTGGTTCCACCAATTCTTTGTTGGGACGATGGCCGCAGCGTTTGGCCTGAACCTGATCCTCGATGTGGCACCCGGCAGCTCCGGCCCGACCCAGATCTCGAATCGCGCGAGCGATATTAAACGCGTTGCCCCAACCGGTATCGGCATCAACCATGAGCGGCAAATTAGTGACGCCGGTAATCCTGCGAGCGTCTTCGCAAACGTCATTCAAATTGGTCATGCCAAGGTCGGGCAACCCAAAAGAAGCATTGGCGACACCTGCGCCGGATAAATAAATCGCCCGAAAGCCGGCCCGCTCAGCGAGCAGCGCACAGAAGGCATTGATTGCCCCCACCATCTGCAACGGTCTTTCCTCCTCGATGGCAGTTCGCAAACGGACGCCAGGGAGAGTTGGTGATTGGTGATTAGTGATTGGTGATTGATTGGAGGGACTGGTCACCTTCTGATCTTTTAAACCGGTGGGGAGAGGAGTTCAAGGAGTTCGGGAGTTCAGGATGCCGAGAAACGTGAGGAGGGTCTGGGCCCTAATTCAGCCGGGTGCAGGGACCGCTCCGTAGGAGCCCAATCTTTATAGCAACGGGAACATAAACGCGACCAGCTCCGTAGGAGCGACATAAAGGGTGTTTACCGCTCAGATGTTGCTCGTACGGAGCAGTTTTGAATCCGGCAGCCGCCCATAGGCGTCAGCCTAAGAGAGGGTCGGCGAGCACCTCGGTAGCGGCGACTGTCCATGAGGTCCAAAGATATGCCTGATCCATCATCGTATCGAAGCAACAGGTGTGCCTGACCTCAACACGCAGTCGCCATCCGAGCGTTGTGATGGCGACTGCGCGTTGAGGCCCGCCGAACCGGTCGCTTCGCGGCTACGGCTAGGTCGAGCCTGCCACAGACCTAGCGGGACAGTCGCCGCTACCGGGCAACCGCGTGTCTCTCTGCTATGTTGACGCCTATGGGCAGCCGCCGGACCAGGCCGAAGCATTCGTCCGTAAGCCAAGGCGGACGCATTATCTGCGCAATTCCCGAGTATTCGATCGTCTTTTAATCGTCTCCTATCTGCTGAACTCCTTGAACTCCATCCGCACTTTAGTTTAGAACAGACGTCACCAAGCCTATGGCCCAAACTGGCAAATGCTCGAATCGCGTGGGATGTACCCTCGCCTATACCGGTCAAGAGATCCGTTTCGAAGGGTCGCCCGTATGCCCGGAGTGCGGGCAACCACTGACCGGAGTCACAACCTCTAAATCAAGCGGTAAGATCTGGTTGTTGATCTTGATTCCGATCGTGCTTTTAGCGATGGCCGGCGTCGGATTTTATGCGGTGGAACGAATGACAGCCGACTCGAAAGCCAGTGCGTCACCATCGGCAACGGTAAGCGCTACGGCAACTACCTCCGCTACGGTGGCGGCTACGGCTACTCCTAGTACTACTGTTGCTGCTGCGACCCCAGCTGCCTCGCAGTCGCCAGCCACCCAGCAAGAGAGTCCTACAAACAACCAGGGTAATAATCCTCCCAATGGTCAAGGTTCTCCTCAGGGATCTCCCAACGGTCAAGGTTCTCCCAACGGGAATGCCAGCCCGCAGCCGTCGGGTAGCCCAAGCGGTGGAAATAATTCTGGACAAGCGGTCACTACGAAACCGGCGCAGTTAAGTGCGGCGGAGATCGCGGCCACCAAACAAGAGGTCTTGACGCGGATCAGTGCAATGCCAGGGATGAGCGCCTCGGAAAAATCAAAGCTTACCGATAAGGTCGAGACCGCTAAATCTATGAAGCGGCTTACCGTCATCAACTTCGGTACGGGAAGCGCTGAACTTCCGCGACCGGCAGTGGACCAACTCGTCACCCTGTTTAAGTCGCAGGACATCCAAGAGCAAATGAGCGATCCGACGCTAGTATTTATCGTGGCTGGATACGCCGATACGAGCGGAGATCCCGCAGGAAATATTAGATTGTCTGAGGCACGAGCCCAAGCGGTGTCTAACGTGATGTCCACAAACGCCGGAGTGAACAATCTCGTTCGGACGGTGGGAATGGGGGGAACTGAGCTCCTGGGCAACAGACGACCAGACCAGAATCGCGCGGTGGAGATTTGGGAAGTAATCCCGTAGCCCTAGCCTGGATGGCGGGGAAATGCATAAAGGCATTTACCCGCCCGGTAGGGACGAGTTCCCGCTCGTCCGGATCCTCTGCACCGTCCCGCTCCGTTCACACGTTGGACAAAACCGGACGAGCAGGCCGCCGTCGCTACGCTATGGCGCGCCCTAGCCTTTAGAGGACCTAGCGTGGTAAAAGGCGAAGTCCGATGCGCAGAGCGTCGAATTCTACGTGATGCCGAACCCGGTCCAAAAGGCGGCGCTCGCCTCTAGGGAGCGCCACTCCATCCAAGCGCAGGGGTCGACTGACGTTCCGCGGCGTCAAAATAAACCATTCACCTTGATCCCTGCCGAGCAGCGCATGACGAGCTTCCAACCCGGGTATGTGTTTGAACAGCTCGGGAGTCAAATCGGATTCCGTTCCGATAACTGTGCCATCCCGGCACACAAAGGTCTTACCTTCGACGACTAGTTCAAGCCGAGCATTCTTAGGCGCTGGCGGACGAAAATCACCTTTTGAATCGAGATCGACCGAGCGCGTTTGCCGGCCTTCGTCCGGAGAAGACATTGGCGCATGCTAAACCGATTCTAGGCCGGTGCCAATACAGAAGCGCTGGGGGGGCGTATGGGCGAATGGGCGTAGGGGCGTAGGGGCGTAGGGGCGTAGGGGCGTAGGGGCGTAGGGGCGTAGGG
>Ga0185299_10001068_pt1 | contig 60278 bp, 51 predicted proteins | sample PaiPotPPA55metaG_FD_128002 | JGI IMG/M metagenome (GOLD analysis project Ga0185299, IMG submission 128002) | Iron sulfur acid spring bacterial and archeal communities from Banff, Canada, to study Microbial Dark Matter (Phase II) - Paint Pots PPA... ... | reverse complement strand
CGAGGATCCGAGGATCGGCCTGGTACGGTCGAATCGGTGAGTTCCGACTGCATCGTCCGGAGGTCCGCTTACGGAGTAGCGGAAGGCCAGCTCTCGACCGATGATGGTCGGCTGTGCGCCGACAGCGGCCATTCGTCAGGCGACACGTAATGAGGTTATCCCCGACATCCACAGGGGATGATGAGCAGTCTTCCTTTGGGCCGATGACATTGGATCGTATCTTGCACATCCTGAGGTTTCCGAGGAGGTCCGCCATGCGCGTTTATCGCTGCTATTTCCTGAACAAGCGGGATCGGATCGAGGCATACGAGGACATTGAGGCACATGCACTCAACGAGGCGAGAGACCGAGCACTCGGCCTGCTGCGGCAGCAACCCAAACACAAGGCCATAGAGATCTGGGAAGGACCGAACCGGCTATATCTGGCTAGAAGACGCCCTGAGCGGTCCAGGCTCTTGGTTTCAGGTCAGAGCAGAGCCGACTGACGCGTCGCGGGACGGTACGATGGGCGACCGGTCGCCTCAGGTACCACCCGCAAAACCCAATGCTGCTAAATCCAACTCGTCGATGAACGCCTCGATGACGGGGACCGGATTGTTTTCGCCGACGTAGTCGTCGACGCATTGCAGTAACATGAGCTGCCCTTGACCCTGGTCCTCTTCAAAACGCTTCACTGCAGTCCCCCGGACTCCACCCCGGGCCAGATATCGAATCAGGCGTTTTCACACGACCTGGACCAATAGCGGAATTCCAACAGCTACACAGCAACGGGTTCACTCGGCAGCGTGGTGAACACGCAATGCGGCGATCTTGTCACGCAACTCATCGTCGCGCCGCTTGCGAGCCAGCGCCGCCGCACCGCCGTCCGTCGCGTGGTAGAGGTCGAGTACGTCGAATTCGTCGTCGCTGGCTGGCACGATCGCAAGATCGCTATAGCTGTGGCGATCAGGGGCGGCGAGGACTTCCTTATGGATGGCTCGCCACTGTCGATAGACCGAACAGTATTTCCAGGCCTTGACCGCAGTCTCCGCGGCGTAGCGCGGGTAAAAGGCGAGCGGACTTTCGCGCGGCAGGCCGTCCCTCCGGTCACGCCGCGACTTGCGGCGAAGCGCGCCACCCTCCAGCGGGTGCACGTCTTCAAAGGCGACCATCAGCCTAAACCACAATAGCGTCGACAGCGTTGTTGCGGGCCGGCCGCGCGGGTTGGCGGCGATGCGCCGTAAAATCGTGCGAACGTGCTCTGGCGAGTAGAACGACGCCCACGCGGCGCGATAGGCTTCGTCCCACTCGGCACTGCTCATTTTGGGATGGTGCGAGACAACGTGATCGAGGTCGTATTTGTTGAGATCGGCATCCATCCATGCGCCCGTTTGCCACTGGTTTTTGTGGTCTTCTGAGCCGGGCAGCGGGGTCAGCATGAAGAACTCGAGGACGTCGAGCGGCAGTTCGCGCTTGATGATTTCTACGTCGCGCAGGATCGAGGCCTTTGTGTCGCCCGGGAAGCCGATGATGTACCCGGCATAGGTGATCGCCCCTGCCGCATGCCATTGCTGGAGCATCGTGCGGTATTCGGTGATCTTGTTCTGGTGCTTCTTGGCACCGAGCAGATTGTCCGGGTTGATGTTTTCGAGGCCGATAAAAACCCGGCGCACCCCCGCCTGCGCCGCCTTCTCGATGAAGCCGGCAACGCGGTGGCACAATGTGTCCACCTGGATCGTGAAGCCGATATCGAGGCCTTCCCGGCGCAATTGGCTCATTCGGTCGAACAGGGCTTCCCAATTACGATTGCGCGCGAAGTTGTCGTCAGTGATGAAGAAGCGCCTGATCCCTTGGGCGCAATTGTCCCGCACGCAGCGTTCCAGATCGTCCGGTGAGCGGTAGCGGCTTTTGCGGCCCTGTACATTGATGATCGTGCAGAACGAGCACTGATAGGGGCAGCCGCGGCCAAGATCGATGCTGGATAGCGAACCAGAGGTCCGGCGAACGATCTTTGTCGGCAGGATCGGCACGGGCTCGCCGTCGAGTGCGGGTAAATCGTCCATATAGTTGTAAAGCGGCTTCAGCGCACCATGCCACGCGTCGCGCAGAACCTCATCCAAACGCCCGCCTTCGGCCTCGCCCGCGAACAACGAAATGCCGAGCGCCTGCGCCTCGCGCAACTCGGCGGGTGTCTCCGGCAGCATCGCGATGCTGCCGGAGACGTGAAACCCTCCGATGCACACCGGCAGGCCGGCAGCGAGAAAAGGGCGCGCCAGATCCACGGCCCGCGGAAACTGGTTCGACTGAACGCCCACCAGCCCGATTAACGCCCGTCCGCCAGCGTGGCGAAGTCGACGGATAATGCGATCGGGCCGAACCCGCCGGTTGGTTTCATCAAAGGCGTCCAGCCGGAACTCGACGCCCGGCCCGAGCACCTCACGCTGCCGTGCGTCCTCGGCGAGAGCATTGAGGCAGGCGAGCGTGTTCGAGGGTATCGCCAAGCGCAACCACTGGATCGGGTAGCCGTCGTCATCGTAGTGCGTCGGCTTGATCAAGACGAGATGAAACAATGCAGCGTTGCTGTGGCGGGAGCGGCTGATCAGGGACCCCTCCTATGGTCGCCGGAGTGATTGAGGCGTCAGCGGAAGAGGGGCGACGCTCGATGGCGACCCTTTGCTCGGATTGGTGCGCTTACTTGGCGTCAGCAGCTGCGCTGGCGTTACGCGCAAAATCTTGGCCAGCTTGCCGATGATTTCCAGTCGCGGATCGTTCTTTCCATTTTCAAGCCGGCTTAGATATGACCGGTTCAATCCGGCACCGAGCGCGAGCTTGCTCTGGGAGAGCCCACGCTCGGAACGCAACCGTTTCAGATTGGTGGAGAACACGAAACGGAGATGCATTGCGGTCTTGGCCGAATTACGAAAGTGGGCGATCCTTGGCTCACTTTCTAGAATTGAGCGCGGACGTTCCGCAGCCTTGATCCAGATCATATTAACCGTCGCGTCTATCCAAGGAAAAGGACCGCTTCCACTCGACCGACACGTTTGAGCTGGTTTCCGCCAAGGTCCGAAAAGGGGCGATTGCGTTGAAAAATTCTCCCAAAGTGGGCGCCAAAGCGGCACGACCCCACCGCGATCGGCAATGCGCTCGATCCTCCGTTAATCTCGCACATCGCGAACAATCATCCGACCACCTGAGCACGGTCGATCCGGGAACGGCCAGCGCGTATCTGACTGCCGAACGAGCCCTTCGGGCGTATTCCGGCCCCAGGAAGTGCCTCGTTCAAATGGCCCGTATGCGCGCCGATTGCGGCCATTCGTCGGGCCGCAATTTAGCGCAAGACCAACAGCCAACGCCGCCTTGACCAGGCCCGAACGGAATTTGTCGAATAACGACCGGTTAATCGTTCGCCTTAAGCGGGGGCGTGGTGCGGGATTGTTCGGTTTGAGAATCTGCGATGATACGGCTTCCACGGCGCAAGGTAATCCGCGAGCCGGGATGCTCGCTTGTTGCAGCCCGAAAAATGGCGCGGGCCAGTTGCGCGTTCACAGCCCATGCGACGATGCGCTTCTCTCCGGTATCCGCATCCGCAAGCTCAACCCGATTCCGCAAGCTCAACCCGATAAGGAAGGGCCTCCTGTGGGCGGGACCGGCTACCAGTCTTTGGCATCTTCGTTTTGCCTAAATGGGCTGTGATCGGCGTCAGTGCTGCGCGTTCCACCGCGAGAGCACACGATTCCGATGACGCAGCGTCACATAGCGATCCGGGTTCCGGGTATTCGCGTGTTGCGGCGTGATAGGCGGTATAACCGATGCTGCTGTGCGCGGTCACCGCAAGGGTCTGCTCGACGCTCGTCCGCAATTCCGTTCAATGAGGTTGCGCTCGGTTCGAGTTGCGATCAGGACGAGAGTGGCCGGCCAGGAACGCCGCGCGGATCGTGGGCGACAACGGAGGCCTGTGGTGCCAGGATTCCGAAGGGCCGTTCGCGGTGGGCCATTGACCCCAAAGCCACACGCCCGGCCACGGCTAAAAGCGCCAGCAAGAGGGCCGCCGCTGACATTAAATAGAACACTCCGTCGATGCCGAAGCGCTCCATCAACTTCATTCCAATCAGCGGCCCGAGCACCGAACCGAACCCACTCAGCAGAATGAGGCGGCCGCTTACAGCAACGACGCGATCGGCGGTCATCTGATCATGCGCGTGAGCTACGCAAACAGGGTAGAGGGTCGACATAACGCCTCCGAAAAACGCCGCCGCGGGCAGAACTGCTGGCAGGGTGCGTGGCAGGTAGACCAGTGCGCCAGCCGTGATCACAAGACCGATACCAAGCCCAATCAACACTATGAGCCGGTCGAAGCGGTCCGAAAGCCGGCCGATTGGTATCTGAAATGCGAGACCGCCAAGCACCGCCGCGAGCATGACCAACCCAATAGTCGCACTCTCGACACCTCTTCCGTGCATCCAGACGGGCACGAGAGCATAAAACGCGCTGGCGATAAGTCCGCTCAGCACCGCACCGGCAACCGCGACCGGCGCCTCACGCGCCAATCGACCATAGGGCAGGTGCGTCGCGATTACGATTTGCGGGGGTTCCGCCCGGGTCGTGCTTACCAAGACAGTGGCCACCGCAACGAGAGCAACGACGATATTGAACGGCACCGCCGATTTTATTTCGATCCGACCGATTAGGAGCTGACCAAGGCCCAGCGCAAGGAAGGTGCCAACCATGTAAATCGAAAAGATGCGCCCCCGCTCGGCTGGCTGGGCCTTCGCGCTCAACCAGCTTTCCGTCGTCACGAAAAGCCCGGCGCAGCCAAACCCGATGATCGCGCGTAGAACAAGCCAGGGCAGCGGTTGGATAATGAGCGGCATGGCCGCAGTAGTGGCGACAACCACACCGCCGAAGGCGGCATAGGCACGGATGTGGCCAACCCGCTCGATAACCCTTCCGCAAACGAACGCGGCTGCCACAAAACCCGCAAAGTAGCTGCTGAGAATGAGACCGGTCATCGTCGCCTCAAAATTTTCGAGGCCGACTCGCAAAGAGATAAAGGTGCCAAAGAAACCAATGGCGAGCTGAACGCCGCTAGTCGCGATGATCAGCGCACCAATCTGCGAACCTGTCGCTTCACTCACAATCAACCGCTTCAGATCTGATTCGCACCTTCACTCGGCAGGCGAGCTGATAAGTGGAGCGATCATCCAGATGTACGTGGAAATTGTTTCGACACCTCGCATTCCACTGGCTGGATGCCTAGCAGTATTTTAGGAGTTCGGAAGTGCTCGGCGCTTGATGCAGGTCAATACCACGGAAGGGGCTTCCAAGCCTGAGAGCAGTCGAGTTGGCTGGCGGCTCAGGTTCGGAGCGAGCGTTCTCACTACCCGCCGCTTTTGGGCGAACGCTGTCGAAGCAGCCGAGTGCCCCCTTAGATCGGTTGCGGAAGCGTCGGCACGGTCCCGCGGAGGTCCGCTCTCGGCGCTGAGCGGAAGGCCAGGCCCGGACTCGGACGCTTCCGGTTTGCCCCTAACCGGTCTTCCAGCATGGCCCCGAGGAATGCCTGAGTCGGGTGGTTTCCAGTCCTTCGTCGGCACGCACGCCAACGGCGAGGTAGCGCCTAATTCGGTCGTCCGCGGCACCTCGATCGAACTGTGGGAATCGACAGAAATCAGACCTCCAGGCTGTCGACGCTTCCGCTGCGCAGCCTCGCGCAACCAGTCGCGAAGCTTCACGCAGCGCCCAGTTGGCCATTCACGTCGCTTCCCCGGCTGCCAGCCGTAGGCCCGAGAGGAAAAGCTCGCGGTGCTCGGGATCCCGTATGAAGCTGGCGTCCGGTATCACTACAGGGGTAATGGCCCGCAGCCGCGCGACGATTTCTCGTGCATCGTCGATTCGACCCATATGGGCGTAGCAGGCGGCGAGAACGCGGTACGGCGCAGGGAAGGTCGGATCCTCTTGGACCGCGAGGCGCAATATTGACACGGCCTCATTGAAGCGCCTGGTGTGGAAATACGCGGCGCCTAATAATCCGCGCGATGTACCGATGCGGACGAGGGGACTAAGGCGCAGCGCGGCTTTGAGATGCTCGATCGCGATTTCGGGCTGGCCCGCCCAAATCCTGATCGTGCCGCTGATGTTCCAGCCATCCGCGAAATTCGGGTTGAGCGCGAGGGCACGCTCGACCAACGCCATCATGGCGCCGATATCCTCGCCGAAATAGGCCAGTGCGAACGCGGCGTTTGCCAGGATACCCGGATCATCGCCGGCCACCTCGAGGGCGCGTCGGGCGAAATCGGCCCCCTTCTGACGGTCGGTCGCCCGATCTTCGCTCCGACCATCAATAAGCAACCGAAAACAGCAGAACGCGGCAAAAGCGAGTGCGGGTGCGTAACGCGGATCGCGCGCGATCGCCTGCTCCGTAAGACGCAGCGCCTCGGGGATTCGCAATGCCGACGACCAAGCCATCTCGTGGGCGCGCAGATAGAAATCGTAGGCGGTCAGATCATTGGTGGAGCGGCCGGCGGAACGGGCGGTCTCGGCCACCTGCAATGCCGGCTCGATAACCCCGGAGACGCTGGACGCCACCTTGTCCTGGAGGTCGAACACGTCTTCGAGCGGGCCGTCGAACCGGTCGGCCCACAGATGCGCGCCGGTGGCCGCGTCGAGCAACTGCCCGGTGATCCGTAGGCGGTTGCCGGCCTTGCGCACCGAGCCTTCGAGCACGTAGCGGACGCCGAGTTCGCGCCCGACCTGCTTCACATCGACAGCTTGGCCCTTGTAGGTGAAGCTCGAATTGCGGGCGATGACAAAGAGCCAGCGAATGCGGCTCAACGCCGTGATGATCTCCTCGACGATGCCATCGACAAAATATTCCTGCTTCGGGTCGCCGCTCATGTTTTGGAATGGCATTACCGCGAGCGTCGGTTTGTCCAGCAGGGCGGGCACGCCGCTCATGCCGACTGCCACTGCATTGGGCTGCGCTTCCGCCACGACTTGTGTTACTGGTGCGGTAAAGCGATAGCCACGCCCAGGCACCGTCTGGATACAGCTGCGCTCCATTTGCCCTGCATCAAGGATCCGGCGAAGAACGGCGATCTGTACGTTCAGGTTGCTGTCCTCGACCGCTGTTCCCGCCCATACCGCGGCCATAATCTCCGCCCGCGTGACGAGTTCTCCTGCCCGCTCAACCAGGACCTTTAGGATCTCCAGCGCGCGCGAACCCATTGCCAACGGGGCGAAATCGCCGCGTTCACCCCTCTTGAACAGGACACCACTCCGTCGGTCGAGACGGAAGCTTTCAAATAGGGAGATATTGATCGAGGAGGGTACGTCCATGCCTGCCCCCCGCGGCTTGCCTAGTTTTCCCAGCATTTTAGGTCAGTTTACGTTTTTTTATCGCAGCCTCATAGCGGTTCTCGTTTGAGCAGGATTTGATCGGCGGTCCGGCCGCACCAGAGATTTTGCCGGAGGGAGAAACAACATGAACCGTTCAGGACTATGGGCGACCATTATTGGCGCGCTCTTGAGCGTGGGAGCCTTCTCGGAGGAAGCATATGCAGGGGAAAATGGAGCAAAATGCACCTTGGCCACGCTTAACGGACAATATCTGTTCGCGGGACCAGCAACGCTGTTTCCCCCGGCATTTGGGGTAACCAAGCCGACACTGGCCGCTAGCGCGGGATTTCACATCTTCAATGGAAACGGTACGGGGACGGATTTTGTGACTTTCACGGTCATGGGTGTCAACCAGAACGTGCCATCCCCCGTCCCGATAACTTACACTCTCAATCCAGACTGCACCGGAACCTACTCCGTAGAAAACGGGCCAACCCTCGATATTTTCGTGGCGGTTGATGGCTCGGCGCTGTCTGCCATCGAGGCGACCCCCGGCGTCTCGGCTTCGTATGGCCCTGATCCGCGCGTGGGGTCGAGTCGAAGAGTGCAGTAAAGCATCGCGGAAGAGCCGGGAGCCAGACTCTGGAGTTGCGCGCTGGCTGCGAGACTGGCGTCGTCATGATGAGCGGCCACGAGGCGGCGCCGCAGCCGGCTTCTGGAAGAAGTTCCGCGGCGTCGTTGTCGGCTTAGCCTGGGTGCCATTCAGAGAATACGGGTGTCCGGTTTCCAGTGCGAACAACGCTCGGCCTGGTGACTCCCAACCGGCGGGGATGGACCCTGAAAGGTCCGCAGTGGGTCGACTGCTGCCGATATTGCCGCGTTCAGTCAATGGCCAGATCGGGTGGAAAGGCGACCTTGAACTGCCGCGCGTTAAGCGGCGCCGTTGCGTCGATGCACCCATTGATCTCATTGTAGTTACTCATGCAGTGCAATATAGCTGGACCTGATCGGGCAGACCTTTCAGGTCGTGTAATCCGCGATCGTTAAACCGCAAGACCGAGCCGGCGACTAGGTCGCGGACAGTGCGCGACACCAGCGTTTCATTCGGCCCCGCTGCCGCGGCTATCCGCGCTGCGATGTTGACCGCGATACCGCCTATGTCGTCGCCCTTCAGCTCGATCTCACCAGTATGAAGTCCGCTGCGCACCGCGATGCCCAACGGCTTTACAGTGTCGGTGATCGCCGCGGCGCAATGCACGGCCCGCGCCGGGCCGTCAAACGTTGCAAGAAACCCGTCGCCCAGGTTCTTGACCTCGCGGCCGCGAAACCGTGATAGTTGCTGACGCACAATCTGGTCATGCCTGTCAATGACCGCGCGCCATGGCCGGTCGCCCAATGTCGCCGCGAGTTTTGTAGAATCGACAACATCGGTGAAGAGGACCGTCGCAAGTACCCGGTCGATCTCCGTCTCACTACGAGACCCCGTCAAGAATTCCTCAATTTCGCCAATAATCCGTTCGGGATCTCCGATCGCAGGTGCATGGTCGATGCCCGGCATTTCCACATACTTTGCGCCAGGAATATGCTTTCCTAGGAAGCGGCCGTGCTCGACGGGAACAGCCTGATCGCCGGTTCGATGCAGCACCAGCGTGGGGACCCGGATCGCTGAAAGCAGTTCGCGCACATCAAATTCTAAGCTTGCGCGCATAAGAGCCACCGCCTCTGAAGGACTGCAGCTTGCGCGCTCGAAGCGAGCCCAATAGCGAGCGTAGTCTTCATGCGACCCCTGACTTGGCGCGAGTCTCAGTGCGGATGCACCGGTTCCCCAGGCTTGCCGTATGATATTGTAACGGGCCTCGATCTCGTCCTGAGACAACCCGAGACTTCGCGTCGGGTGGCGAGCGAAGGCGCCATAAAGTACAAGCGCTTGGGTCCGTTTGGGGTAGGTGGCGGAAAACATAACGCTCATCGGACCGCCTTCCGAAACCCCGAACAAAACGGCACGATGAGAGCCGGCCGCATCCATAACCGCGCGAACATCATCCATCCGCTGCTCTAGAGTGGTCCCTGCGCTGACCGTTCTGTCCGACAAGCCGGTGCCGCGTCGGTCGAAGCGGATAAGCCGACTGAATGAGGTAAGTCGGGAAATAAATTCCTGAGTTCCGGGATGTTCCAAATGCAGTTCGAGATTGTTGACGTAGCCTTGTACCCAAACCAGATCAATCGGCCCAGCTCCGTGGATCTGATACGCGATATCGACATCACCGCTCTTGGCATAGCGAGTTTCAGGTGAATCCATGTGACGATCCCCCGTTGTCGGATCAAAATAATCCGGGCTGACTACCCAACACCACTCGTTTCTGGCGCGGCAGAGGGTCGTGCGGGCAACAGCACCCACACAAAAATGAAGCGCACGAGCGACCGCTCCGGGTCGATTTGACCCGTTCGTTTAAGAGCATTTCAACGGCAGGAATCGGCGCTGAGCGGAAGCCGAGTTGCGATGTCGCGTGCTTCCGGTTTGCGCCGTTTGCGGTCATGCCCTGGGTGATGGCCGTACTACCGAGTCCGACCCGACTCGGCCGATCCTGGGTGTGCATAGGGAGGTCGGCTGTGGCGCAAGATCTACCCGTTCGCCAGCGAGTTGTCCGGCGGCAGGGAAGCGCTGAAGCAGATATGTGCTCCTATGCGGGTCGTGCGCCGAAGTGCTCGACCCGGCTGCCGTTAGAGCGGCCCAGCTCGATCGAGGGTTGCCGCGCGGGTCGGCACCGCAGGTCAAGACTTTCTTCGCGGCCTCCAGGGCAAATTGCGTATAACCTCTTGGCAAAGCGCCAGCCGCCAGACACGAGGATGCTTAGATGGATCGGAGCCGGATAGCCGATATTGCTGGGCGGTGGATGATCCCGACATCCAAGACGGCATATATGGCTGGGCTAGAAAATAAGCCGGTAATCGCCGCCGCCGAGGGCGTGCGGGTCATTGACACCGAGGGCAAGCGCTACCTCGATTTCGGCTCCGGCCAGATGGCGGCCGCACTCGGCCACAACCACCCGCGTTTTGTTGCGGCGGTGGAGCGCAGCCTTCGGACAATCAGCCACTCGACCAAGACATTCCTCAACCTCGACCGGCTCGAATTGCATGAGGCGCTCGGGCAGATCCTGACGCCGCCGCTTCAGAAATCGCTGTTTCTGGTGAGCGGCAGCGATGCGATCGAGGCGGCGATTGATCTCGCCCGCAAGGCGACCGGCGGGGTAGACGTGCTGGGCCTGCACATGGCCTTGCACGGTTCGACCTCGTTCATCACGCGCTCGCTGACCTTCGGTTGGAACCGTGGCCGGCACGGGCTGGCGGCGCCCTCGACCGCCGCAATCCTGTCTCCCTTCTGCTACCGCTGCCCTGTCGGCAAGTCATTCCCGTCCTGCGAGGTGCAATGCCTCGCTTCAAGCATGGAACTCGCCGACGCCAATCTGACCGGAAAGCCTGCGGCGATGATCATCGAGCCCGTCATGAGCGCCGGCGGTATCGTCGTGCCGCCTCCCGGATATGTGAAGCTGCTCAAGCAGTACTGCCGCGAGCGCAGCATGCTGCTGATTATGGACGAGTCGCAGACCGGGCTGGGTAAGACCGGCAAAATGTGGGGCCACCTGCACGAGGACGTGGTCCCCGACATCATGACCGTCTCGAAGCATTTCGGCGCCGGGCTGCCGATCAGCGCCGTCTGCACAACCGCCGAGCTCGCCGAGCGCGCGGTCGAGCAGGGGTATTTCGCGACGCGCTCGCATGCCTGCGACCCGATTACGTGCGCCGCTGGCGTCGCCAGCATCGAAATCGTGATCGAGGAGAATTTGCCGGAACGTGCCGCCGCAATCGAAAAACGCGTCAAATCGGCGGTGGGCGCGATGGCGGAGCGCTACGATTTCATCGGCGACGTGCGCGGGCGCGGCGTCCTGCTCGGCATCGAGCTGGTGGAGGACCGGCAAACCCGTGGCCCCGCCAACGAGATGTGTCGCGAGGCGGTGCGCCGGTGCGAGGCCAACGGGCTGCTGGTGCAGGCCCGCGGCAGCCATGCGCGGACGAACGTGATCCGGCTGGTGCCGCCGATGGTGTGCAGCGACGACGAGATCGATGAGGGCCTCGCGATCCTGGATCACGTGTTCGCCGACATGGCGAAGAGCCGCGCCAGCGCCCGCGACCTCGCCGCCGCATAGCGGTTGGCTACAGCAGATAGGCTTCACGGTAGCGCCGCAGGAATGCGCGCAAACGATCCGATTGCGGGTTGGCGAACAGGGTCCGCGGCGGCCCGTGCTCGACAATCCGGCCCTCCGCCATGAACACGACGGTATGGGCAACGTCGCGCGCGAACTGCATCTCATGGGTGACCAGCACCATGCTCATGCCGTCCTCGGCAAGCTGCTTGATCACCGCCAGCACCTCGCCGACAAGCTCCGGATCGAGCGCCGAGGTGACCTCGTCGAACAGCATCAGCTTCGGCTGCATCGCCAGCGCCCGGGCGATCGCGACGCGCTGCTGCTGTCCCCCGGAGAGCCGCATCGGATATTCACTGGCCTTGTCCGCGAGCCCGACGCGGTCGAGCAGCTCCCGCGCGACCCGTTCGGCGGTGATGCGGTCGATCCCCTTCACCCGCACCGGCGCCGCTACGATGTTGCGCAGAACGGTCATGTGCGGGAACAGATTGAAGCTCTGAAACACGATGCCGATATCCGAGCGGGTAGCCGCGACTTCGCGCTCCGGCAGCCGCCGCCGACGGCCGCCCGGCCCGCTGTGGTAGCCGATCGGCTTGCCGTCGAAGACGATCTCACCTTCCTCGAATTCCTCTAGCAGGTTGATGCAGCGGAGCATTGTCGTCTTGCCCGAACCGGACGGCCCGATGACCGCGACCGTCTGCCCCTTGGTGACGGTCAGCGACACATCGTGAAGCACTTGCGTCCGGCCGAACCGCTTCGATAGGCCGCGGATCTCGATCAGCGGTGCCACCCCCTGTGGCACCGGCTCAGTGGACATACCGCATCCTCTTTTCGAGCTGACGGCCGTAGGCGGCGAGACTGTAGCAAAGGCAGAAGTAGATCAGCGCCACGCCAGCGAAGATCTGAAACGGCGCCAGCGTCCGCTCGACCGTCTCGCGACCGGCCATCGTCAATTCCCAAAGGCCGATGATCGAGACGAGCGAGGTGCTCTTGATCAGCTGCATGCAGGTATTGACGAAAGGCGCCGCGGCGATGCGGAACGCCTGCGGAAAGATCACGATCTCCAACATCAATGACCTGCGCATCCCGAGGCCGCGGGCGGCGTCCCATTGGTTCTTCGGCAGCGACAGGATCGCGGCGCGGAACACCTGGCTCATGAAGGCGCCGTAATAGACGCCGATCACCAGGATGCCGCCAATCGTCGGCTGCAGGTCAATGCCCACGTAAGGCAGCATGTAATACATTGCGAACAGCAGGATCAGCAGCGGAATGCCGCGAGCCAGGAACAGGTACAGCTCGACGAGGATGCGGATCGGCGCGACCGCGAAAACATGGAGCAGTGCGACGCCGACGCCGATCGCCGTGCTCAGCGCGATACTGCCGGCCGACAGCAGCAGCGTGAACTCGGCCCCGCGTAGCAGGTAGGCGAAATTGTGGATCAGGGCCTGTGGCAGCATCGCTCAGTAATAGATCGCGAAGCGGTGTTCGGCGAGGCGCGACAGGCCTGAGACGATGCCGGTCATGATCAGGTAAATCACGGCGATAGTCAGGAACACCTCATAGGAAGCGGCCGTCCTCTCGGTCAGCAGCTTGCCGATCTGGGTCAGTTCCGCCACCGCGATCGCCGAGACCAGGGAAGTGTCCTTGATGACGACGATGAATTGGTTGGCGAGCGGCGGGATCACCCGGACCAGCGCCTGCGGTAGGACCACCAGCGACATCACATCCCAGTACGACATGCCGAGCGCCTTGCCACCCTCGACCTGCTTCACGCTGACCGACTCGATCCCGGCGCGGTAGATTTCTGCGATGTAGCCGCCGTTCTGCAGCGACAGTGCCAGCAGCCCGGAAACGAAGCCGGTCAGGCCCAAACCCGCCATCGAGAAGCCGAAATAGATGAAGTACATCTGCACCAGGACCGGCGTGTCCCGCACCAGCTCGATATAGGCCGCCGCAGCGGTTCGCAGCGGCCATCGCGGCGACATCCGGGCGAATGCGACGACGAGTCCCCAGACCAACGCGAGGCCGATCGCTAGCAGCGACAGCTCGACCGTGACGACCAGCCCCTTCCAGAACAGCGGCAAGTTGCGCAGAATGAAATTAACGTCGAGCGGCATGGCCCGTCGTCAGGCTCGTTCAGGACGAACCGACCTCAACCAGGCTGCTTGATGTAGAAGCGCTGCGGCGGCGGGTTTTTCTTGAACCATTTTTGCCATAAGGCGGTGTAGTCGTCGTAGCGTGAACCCCAGCGCCACTCCTGCACGACCGTATCGAGATAGCGCCACCAGATGAAGTCGCCGGGCTTGATGAAGATTGCGTTGTTCTGCACCGTGCTGAGCATTTCCGGGAGTACGCGGAATCCCGGATTATTGGCGGCGTACCAGTCGATGATCGGCGTATCGATCTGCATCGCCTGCGCCTGGCCGCTCTTCAGCGCGATGAACAGGGAGCTCGGCTGGTCGAAGTCGAGCGTCTTAATCTTCGGAAGAAAGCGCTTGGCGCGATCGGCCATCTGTGGGTTGTTCAGGTTGGCGAGTGTGTATTTCTCGTCGTTGAGCTCAGCCAACGTCTTCGCCGGCACGTCGTCGCGCACCAAGACGCTGATGCCCGAATCCATGTAGGGCGAGGTGAATTGCACCCGTGCGGCGCGGTCGGGGTAGATCGTTGTGCTAGCGAGCCCGAGATCGACCTTGCCGGAGAGCACTGCCGGCCACCTTCCGTCCGAGGTGAAGGCGACGAATTCGATTTTGTCCGGGTCGCCGAGCAGGTATTTGGCCAGGAGATGCGCGAGGTCGATCTCGAAGCCGGTGAACTCGCCATTGTCGTCCTTGTAGGACAGGGGCGGCGCGGTGCTGTAGGTGCCGACGATGAGCTTGTCGCGCTTTGTCACCAAATCGAGCCGCGATTCCTCGGCGCGCGCTGAAGTCAGGAACAGTAGCGCCAGACCGAGCGCCAAGAAGCCGCGGAACAGCATCGATCGCGTCACATCATCCCCCTGTGCCGCTTCGTCGCCGGGGACTCGTCCGTCGGTCACTGCGGTGCTTCGCTGCCAAGCAGCAGCTCGCGGATTGAGGCTGGGTCGCGCAGCATGGCGCCGAGCTTTGTCAAGCAGGTGTCGACCGCCTTGGCATATCGCCGAGAACCGCCGAAGCGGCTCAGCGTCTCGGGCGGGACGAACTTGATCAGCAGGTCGGCGCCGCCCGGCGGCACGCCGACGAAGTGCACCATCAGCATATCGTAATCCTTGAGCATCAGCATTGAGAGCGCCGCGGTCGCCTCGTAGGGCACGACCGGCGGCCGCTCGATGCCGCCACGCTCCATCGCGACCGTGAGGATGTCATCGGCCGCGAGCTGCACAGTCGTCGGCGTTTCGCGCAAGCGGTTGCCAAGCAGCGGCCGCAGCTCCCGGGCGATCGACTTGGTGCTGTCGATCAGCACCTGGATGCGTCGCGGGTCGTATTGTTCGAGCGTTCGCACCACCGCCGGATAGAGCGCCTGGCGCGCTTCCATGCCAAACTCGAAGCCCTTGGCGCGAATTGGCTCGACGAGATCCTTGCGCCCCGCCAGCAACCCGAAGCGCGGGCCGATGGTGCCGTATTTGTCGAGTCCGGTTGCGCCAACATCGACGCCGAGCTCGAGCATGCGCGGCTGGTCGAATGCCGCAGGCCCGACCCGTGCGCCGCCGGCGTCGTCGACATATACAAGGGCGCCTTTGTCGTGGGCGATACGCACGATCTCGCGGATCTGGTCGAGCGGCAGCAGCTCGTAGGTGACCGCGAGCCGCGTCAGCACGACGAGTCTCACCTGTTTTTCGCCGGCGATGGCGTCGCGGAACGCCGCGAGCCCTGCCGTGTCTATAAAGCGCGCCCCCGTATGATCGGCCGCGCGCAGCACCGAGGGATGGCTGTGGCTGGCCGATACGCCGATCACGATGTCCCCCGGCCTCACCAGGGTCAGATGGGTAGCCATCGTCGCGCCCGTCAGCCGGTTGAACACGGCGACGTCGTGAACCCCCGGCGAGCCTCCAAGATGCTCCAGCGCCAACTGCCTCAGCCGATCGAAATGCAGCGCGGGCCCGATCTCGTCATCGGCAAAACGCAAATCGTCCGGCTGTATCGGGAGCGAATGCTCCAGGCCTGTGAAGATAAAAATCTTCTCCGGCCCACGTTCGCGAATGAACTCCCAGGCGTGCTGCAGCTTTTTGAAATCGTCGGCCGTCGTCCGCAAAATGTCGCCGCGGGCGTAGGACAGGTTCGGTGCGAACCGATTGCCAAAACTATCGACCTCCATCGGGACCTCCTGGCACCCCCTACCGATCTGGGCATGATGGCTCCCCCGCTGTGCAAAGACAACGCCAAGCACTCATGAATGGGCTATGGCCGCAGTTGCGTCCAGGGAAGGCCGGCGTGGCAGTGCCGCGTCGCTGCAACACCGAGCGCCTTGGCCAACAAGGCGTATTCCGCGGGATAAGCCCGGTGAGGCGCTTCAATTTGACGGCTTTGCGCCTGATAGCGGACCTGCCGGCCTCCGCATTCAAGCTTCCGCACGCACCCGTTTCAGGCATTCCTCGGCGCCGTGCTGGATGAATGGTTAGGGCAAATCCGGAAGCGTCCGAGTCCGGGCGTGGCCTTCCACTCAGCGTCGAAAGCGGTCGTGCACTACGTCGAGCGTCCTTAGATGAAGCAAGAAACTTGAGGCAGCCTATCATCCTCGCGCCAGCCGGTATCGCAGAAAGTCGGCGAGCGACTGCGGCAGGTCCAGCAACGCCGTCAGCTCATCGGTGTCGATCAAGACGAGCATCGAACTTAATACTGCCGTGAGTGCGCCGATCAGAACGGCTGCGTTCATCACCTCGTAGTCGCGGTTGATCAATTGTGACAGGAACAGCCGGAACACCAACGACAGCTGGAGGATGGGTGTCACCACCATCAGGGGCGCTACGGCAAGCGAGGCGTATACGAAAGCCTGGGAAATGGCGACCAGCACAGCGGAAGAGAGAAACCACGGCAGGTTCTCTCGGCTGATGCCCTTGATATCGGCCCAGGACTCAGGCTGGAGGATCAGTGAGAAGAACAGTGTCGCCGCCGCATAGGCGAGACAACCCGCGGCCGCGGTGCCGGCGCCGGGCGCGTCCAGAAAGGCCTGCCGGGCCATCAGTGGCGAGGCGCCATAGCACATGGCCGCGCCTAGAGCGAAAAGGTAGCCCGAGAAGACGCGCGGCCGGAAAGCCGGTTCGAACGTTGGCCGCAGCGCAGCCGGCTCCCGCTCCAAGGACGGACTCGTGATGAGCATCGCCGCCGGCAGCGGCGCCGAGGCGTCCTTCCTGCGTTTGCTGCTCCTGGTCTGCGTGACGAAGGAGCCGCCCAGCATAAAGACCGAGCCGATGCCCTGCAGCACGGTGAATTTCTCGTGCAGCATCGCGACAGCCAGCATCATCGCGAAGGCAACCTGGAGCTGGACCACCGGGGCAGCCAGATTGACGCCCATTAGCTGGTTGGACTTGTAGTTGCAGTAGCGCCCGAGCCCGCTATGCGTTCCCGCGTTCGATGGCGCAGCTCGAACCGCGGTTTGCGCGGATCGCCGCGCTGCACGACCATATCTCCGGCCGGGCGCATATAGAGGCCTATCTGAAATCGGCTCGACGCATCCCCTTCAACGAGCAGGGCATCTTCCGGCATTACCCGGAACTGGATATCCCGGGTTAGCTGGCCAGGAATAGGCAGTTGATGCGCGATCGGCGTCGCTGGTGATCCGTGCGGACCAGGGTTGCTGCGGGTTAGGCCATCTGTGGGATCATCCACCAGATCGCCGGGAGCCGGTGCCGGCGTCTGCCCGACGGGGTACGACGGTTACCAGCGTTACGCGTTCACGAAATCACGCACGCGCTCAATCTCGTCGATCGCGCCGAACTGCGAGCCGATCAGAATCTCATCAAAGCCCAATTCCTCGACACGCACGATGCGCCGGCGCGCCTCCTCCGGCGAGCAGATGAAATTCACCGATGCGAGTTTGGCCAGCTCCGCCGATTCGGGGCGCTCCTGGAGGTCGATGGAGCAGTTCGCAAGCACCGCGTTAGTGCCGCCGGCCTCCCGGTAGATTTTCATGCCGCCCTCAAGATCTTGCCAGCTGCTGTACCGGCCGGACGGTGTCCAGCCCTGGGCCTCCATCGCGGCGTAGCTGATCCAGCGCGGGCTGCGCCATGCGCCGATCAGGATCGGCGGTCCACCCTTGCATCCCGGCCAGGTCGATAACGTGCCGCCATTGACCGGATCGCCATTCCATACGCGGCGCATGATTTCAAGATCTTCTCTGAACGTCCGGAAGCGGCGGTCGTAATCGTAGCCGAGCAGCTCGAAATCAGCACGTGTCGAACCGCTGCCGACGCCGAGGATCAGACGGTTGTTCGACATCGCCTGCAGCGATTGCACCCGATGCGCAAGCTCGATCGGGTTGCGCAGCGGGAGTTGCAGTACGCTGATCCCGAGTGTGACACAGGAGGTCACCGCAGCGAGTGCCGTCAGTACCTGGAGCGAGTCGAGGGTAGGTCGGCCACGGCCCAGTGAATCGCCGATCCAGATCCCGGGAAACCCTCTGGCCTCGACCTGCTGGCCAAAATCGGTGATGCGCTCCATCAGCGCGCCGTCGGCAGTCGCGGCGCTACTGATCCGGATCATGGTGCTGATGCGCATGCGCTCTTCCTTCTCATGCCGCTTAGGCGCTTACGCTAGGGGCGGCGCCACATCGGCGGCCTTGCCCGCACGCGATCGAGGAGCGACCAGTCGCCATCCTCCAGCACATGGCCCTTCGGGTAGGGTGGCCGCGGCTCCAATCCGAACGACCGGACGACACGGTCGTCGCGGTAATAGCACTGCAGCACGATGCGGGTCAGGGTCGCAACCGAAGGCCCACCCATGGCGCGCAGCTCCAGGGCCACTGCCTCGCGCCTGGACCGGTCGAGATCGGCTAGGGGTGCCCCGGCAAGCTGGGCCAGCTGATTCAGCGCCTCGCACACAAGGCTGGCATCGCGGCCAAGTGTCGCCACGATATCGGCCTGGATCGCCGAATCATCCGCCCCTGGCACATCAAACTCCGCGCTGGCCGGGATCATGATGCCAGCGATGATGCGGAGATCGTTGCGCTGAGCCGGAGTGAGAGGATTCTCGATCTCCATCTCGCGCCTCAATCGAACAGATTAGCTAGGCGCTGCTTAATCTGATCCGCGACGTAGAGCGCCAGTGCCTGGATCGTAGAGGTCGGGTTCACGCCGCCCGAGGTGACGAAGAGGCTGCCGTCGACGATGAAGAGGTTCTTCACGTCATGAGACCGGCCCCATTCGTTCACGACCGAGCGCTCGGGATCCTTACCCATGCGCGCAGTGCCGAGGAGATGCCAGCCGCCATACAGGATAGGGCTGTTGACACAGATGTCGGTCGCCTCCGCCGCGGCGAGGATTTCCTTCGCGCGGGCGATGCCGTGCTCCATCATCCGCGCCGTGTTCTCTCCGATCGTGTAGTCGATCCGCGGCGCGGGAATCCCGTTGCTGTCCTTCAGCACGGGATCGAGGGTCACACGGTTGTGTTCCTCCGGCAGGTCTTCGCAGATCGCCGATAGCCCAAGACGATGGCCGTTGAGGCGGCGGAAGGCGGCGTGATGGCCGGCACCCCAGGGCAACAGCCCCTTGGCTTCGCTCATTACCGCTTCCATTACCGGCCCCACGCCGCGGCCAAACTGGAATGTGTAGCCGCGCACGAAGCCACGCGTCATATCGGTCTCGTAGAACTCCTTGCTCCACAAGCAGGTCGGCGGTGCCCGGTTGCTGTCGGTCGGCTCGGCCACATACCCGTAGACCTGGGCATAGGGGTGGAACATCAGGTTCTTGCCAACCAAGCCGCTTGAGTTTGCAAGCCCGTTTGGAAACTCCCCGGAGGCCGAGTTCAGCAACAGCCGCGGCGTGCCGATACCGTTGCAGGCGAGCACCACGAGGTGGGCGGGCTGGAATTGCTCCACACCCTTCTCGTCGTAGTACACGACACCGGCGGCCATGCCGTGTTCGTCTGTCGTGATCTCGCGCACGCGGCAATGCGTGCGCAGCTCGACGCCGGCGCGCTGCGCGGCGGGCCAATAGGTAATATCCGTGCTGGCCTTCGCGCCCTGTGCGCAGCCGGGGGTGCAATGGCCGAGATTGATGCAGCGCGCCCGCCCCTCGTAATCGACTGTCGCGACAGTGGTATCAGATGGCCACCAGTGCCAACCCAGGCGGTTCATCGCTTTTCCCAGCATTGTGCCGGAACGGCCGAGCGGCAGCGGCGGCATCGGCGGGTTTCTCGGCGGCACGCCAGGGTCGCCGGCGAGACCCGAAACCCCCATAATCCGGTCGTTCTCTTCGAAAAACGGGACCAGCGTGTCGTAATCGATCGGCCAGTCATCGGCGGCGCCGTCGAGACTCCGCACCCGGAAGTCGGATGGATGCAGGCGCGGAAAATGCGCCGTGTACATCACCGTACCGCCACCCACGCCGTTGAAGTTCACGATCTTGATCGGCGAGTTATCATCGTTGATCGGATAATCCTCGGGTCGGGCCCGGACGTTGGGGCTGGGGGAAAAGTCGCCAAAGAAGCGGGCTTCCCAGTCGCGCCCCGTGCTGGGGTACGTCGCGGGGTTCATCCAGCCGCCCTGCTCCAGGCAGACAATGTGCATTTTCGTCTCGGCGAGGCTCCACGCCACGGCGGCGCCGGATGCACCGGCACCAATAATCAGCACATCGACAGGATCGTTCATGTCCGCCCTCCCGGTGCAACATACCGCCGATCGAAGACCGCGATCCTGCTGTTCTCCTGGTCGCGCGTTAGCGTCCTTTAGCGATTTTTCGGTAATCTCCTTCACTGACGCAGTGTCGCGGGTGGTGTCAAAAAGCCGCCTATCCACGCGCCAGCGCATAGATTTGCGTGCCGCCCGGCGGCGGAGGCTGAGAAACCCACGTCTCACCTGCGTCATGGCTGGTCCAGACCTCGCCGCCATTGGTGGCGCACGACATCCGGTTCGGCTGACGTTCGTCGAACGCGATCTTGAACATCGTATGCAGCACTGGGGCGCCGACATCGACCTGCGTCCAGCTCTCGCCGCCATCGCGGCTGCGCAGCAGTATGCCGAGATCGCTGATGAAGCCGGAGCCAGCGGCCACCCATAGATGGCGTGGATTACCGGGTACCTCGCGGATGTCGCGACAATAGATTTGCCCTTTGACGTTCAGCGGTTCCAGCGGCACGTGGCTCCAATGGTCGCCGCCATTGGTGCTACGGAACATGCCGGCGCGAGCAATGCTGAACACCGTCCCCGGCCGCCAGCGGCTGGCAAGGACACCGTGCATGTCGACCATATCGTCGTTGATGTATTGACCGTGGCTCAGGTTCTCCCAATGGTCGCCACCGTCGGTCGAGCGGATCGTGCCACCCACTTCGATGGCTCCATAGAGGCAGTCGGGCTCGCTCGCGCTGGCATCGAGCATCAACACGCGCTTGGCCGGGTTGGCGCTTGGCGCCATCGTGATCTCGGGAAAGCGCACGCTGACAGGCAGACGAGTCCAATGCTCGCCGGCATCATCACTGCGGTAAATCTCGCAATTCTCGCATCCAACCAAGATCACATCGGGGTCATGCGGATGAAACAGGACTGACCATACCGGCAGTCCGTGGTCGGGCAGCTCCACTTTCTCCCAATGCGCGCCGCGGTCGGCGCTGCGATAGGGGCCAGACTGCGTGCCGGCATAGATGATCTCCGGATTCGCCGGATGCACCGCCAGAGCGCGCACGGCCGGCCTCTCCGGTAGGCCACTGTGCAGCGCTTCCCACTCGTTAGCGCCGTCGGCTAGTCGGAAAAGGCCGGACTGCACAACTCGGCCAGCCCCTGTTTCGCCGGCCAAGCCGAGGTACACACAGGACGGTTGATCTGCCATGTAGCACCTGCCTCCCTTCGGGAATTGTCGCATGTCGATCGATCCGATGCCCCCTGCCCAAGCCGCAAGGGTCGGGTTTGAGGACCCTGAGAACACACAGAATGATCGTGCGGCATGCACTTGCCAAGCGGCTGCGCGCGCAGGTAGGCGCATGTGCGAGAAGGCGCTGGATCAGCGCGCGTCAGATCCGCCACGGTGTGTCATAGTCGGTCCAGCGGAAGCAGCAGGAGCGACGAATGCCTGCAAAACGCGCCTATGGCATGGACCAGGATTTCTATCCCTGGTCGCCGATCGTCAGCCGGCCCGTTCTGCGATGGCCGGACAATGCCCGGATCGCGCTGGCCGTCATCGTGAACCTGGAACATTGGGACTGGGCGGTACCCGAAGGCACGCCGGTCGCTGTAAGTCCAATGGGTGGTCCGGAGGGGCTGTGGAGCGGCAACCAGGCGCAATTTCCCGATATCGGCGGTTACGGTAACCACGAATACGGCAACCGCATCGGGATCTTCCGCATTCTCGCCGTGCTGGACAAATATGCCATCACGCCGACCCTCGCGCTCGACAAGGCTGTGGCCGACCACTACCCGACGCTCATCGAGGAGGGCCAGAGGCGCGGTGCCGAATTCGTGGCGCACGGATCGTCGCGCCGGCGCATCATTCACATCGGCATGTCCGAGAACGAGGAACGCGAATACATCCGCGCTTCGATCGACGCGGTCGAAAGGTCCACGGGCAAGCGCCCGGTCGGCTGGTCCGGCCCCGATTTCCAGGAGACGCCGAACACCCCGAACCTGCTCGCCGCCGAAGGCATTCGCTACGTCTGCGACTGGGGCAATGACGAGCAGCCCTACCGGATGACGTCCAAGACCGGCGAGCTCTACTCGCTCGGCGTCAACGCGTACCTCGACGACAACTATATCCACCTGCACGGCCGACGCACGATCAACGAAGTCAACCTGCTGTGGCGCGAGTGGTTCGACGGGCTCTATGCCGATGGGGCGACTACCGGGCGGCTGATGGTTCTGCATCTGCACCCGTGGATCATGGGCCAGCCCTGGCGCATCCGGCATCTCGACGAGGTGCTGGGCCACATCTGCTCCCGCCACGGCGTGTGGAAGGCAACGGGTAGCGAGATCATCGACTGGTTCAAGGCGCAGGCGCCCTAGCGTCCATTACTCTTTCCTTGAACCAGGTCGCTCGCTTGCAGTCGAACGGAGACGCATATGACCCTACCGCCCGGCCGTTTTGATTACGCTCCCATCAATGATCGCCCGATTATCAAATGGCCAGACAATGCGCGCATCGCGTTCTGGGTCGCGCCGAACATGGAGTTCTTCGAGTACCTGCCGGAGAACCGACCGACCCAGCCGGACATCCCGCACTATTCGCGGATGGACTACGGCAACCGCGTGGGCTTCTGGCGCATGCTCGATGTGCTGAATGGGCACCGGCTACGCGCCTGCTGCTGTCTGAACCTCGAGCTTCTCGATCATTTCCCCGAGATCAAGGACGCCATGATCGCCGCCGATTGGGATTACATGGCGCATGGCCTCTACAACAGCCGGCCGATTTACGACCTGAGCGAGGAGCAGGAGCGCGCCTATTGGCAGGACTTCATCACCCATCTGAAGGAGATGACCGGCAAGCGCCTCAAGGGGGGCCTCGGGGGTGGGGCGGGCTACACGGTGCGCACGGACGACCTGATGGCCGAGGCAGGCTGCCTTTATCACACCTCATGGATCATCGACGACCAGCCTTGGCCCATCAATGTCCGCGAAGGCCAGAGATTCATCTACGTCCCTTATACCGGGCAGACCAACGACGCTGGAATGCTCGCCTGGAATCGCGAGGCGGATTACTTCCAGCAGATGATCAAGGATCAGTTCGACACGCTCTATCGCGAGGGCGCCGAGAACGGCCGAGTCATGTGTCTATCGCTGCATCCGCACAACATCGGCCGGCCAAACGCGGCCAAGCACCTCGACGAGGCGCTGCGCTATATCCTCGGGCATGACGGCGTCTGGGCCACCACTGCGGACGACATCGCCGAGTACTATCTCGCCGACTACTACGACCAGGTGAAGTCCTGGATCGCCGAGCGCAAGGCGCAAGCCGGGCGACAGAGCCAGAGGAGATAGCGATGCCGGGCGATCCGCTCTCCCGTCCCCTGATCGAGCTCGCGGGTGATTTGCGCGAGAAACGACTGACCGCTCGGGAATTGGTCGAAGCGGCGATCGAGCGACACGAGCGCTTCGGCGAACGACTGCACGCCTATTCGCTTTGGGCGCCGGAGCAGGCCCGCGCCGTAGCCCAGGCCGCTGATGCCGCCTATGCCGCGGGAGTGACCGTCGGTCCCCTCCAGGGAATGCCCGTTTCGCTCAAAGACTTGTTCGCCGCCGCTGGGTATTCCTGCTTTGCTGGATCGAGCCGCCGATTACCGGCTGATCCTTGGGAACGGGACGGGCCGCTGGTGGCGAGGCTACGGCGGCAACTCAGCGTCGTCATGGGCAAGACCCACATGGTCGAGTTCGCGTTCGGTGGCACCGGCCAGAACAGTCATTGGGGCGCCCCGTACAACCCTTGGGACCCGGCCGCACACCGCTCCGTGGGTGGTTCGTCGAGTGGTGCTGGGGTGAGTCTTTTGGAGGGCTCGGCGTTGCTCGCGCTCGGCAGCGACACGGCCGGCTCCGTGCGTATCCCAGCATGCATGACGGGCAACGTCGGACTAAAGGTCACGCTGGGACGCTGGTCGACCGAGGGTGTAGTCCCCCTCTCCTTCACGTTCGATACGCCGGGCCTGCTGGCGCGTAGCGTAGCCGATGTCGCATACGGCTTTGGCGCGCTTGATCCCACCGGCATCGACCCCATCGGGTTTATAACGCGATCCGCCGCGCGCGATCTTACGGGCGTTCGCATTGGCATCGGCGACCCGTTCCTGTGGCGGGACTGCGACACCGGGATCGCCGAAACCGCCCAGGAGGCGCTTGATGCTCTGGTACGCGCCGGCGCCGTCGCGCGCGACTTCACGTTGCCGGAGGCCGAAGATGCCTATGCCGTTTTTCTCGATGGCGGGCTCAGCGCCATCGAATTGCGCAGCTTTCTCGATCGGGAACTGCCGGATTGGCTTGCGCAACTCGATCCGGTCATCGCACCTGCCGTGCACGCGGCCGAGAGCCTTACCGCCCGTGATTATCTCGCCCGCGGCGCACGCCTGCGTGCGTTGGCGCAAACAGCGGCGCCGCGGCTCACTGCCATCGACATCATCGCCTCGCCAACACTGTGCCTGACCCCACCACGAATGTCGGATGTCGCCGACGCTGACAGCCACCTGCGGGTCAATCGCCGCATCGTGCGCAATACAGTGGCGGTGAATTATCTCGGGCTCTGCGCGATTACGCTGCCGGTTGGCCGCGACCGGGCTGGAATGCCGGTCGGATTACAACTGACCGCTCCTGCATACGCCGAGGAGAAGCTGCTGACGATTGCCCTCGCAGCAGAGCGCGTGCTGGGCACCGCCGTGGACCGGCTCGGAATACCGCCGCTGCTCGCCGAGTAATCGGTGCGACGGGCACGTTGGTCCAGTTGCTCGTGGTTCGGTAAAACCTAAATGAGTAGGTCCCAAACCATGCCGCGGTGGCAAGGCAGGTGCCGTCGAGGCAGCGGAAATTCTTGCTCTCCACGGGTTCTGCGAGGCCGAGATGACGCAAATGACGGCGCGCTCCGTGACTGATCCCGCTCCGGCGCCGATGATTGCCGGCGCGATCCCGCTCTGATTGATGTCGCCGGCCATCTCGCTGGGGACGCCGAGTCCAGCCGAAAGGCCGCTACCCAATTACGCTTCGCATTCGAAAATGTAGGCTTCTACTACCTGGCCGGCCACGGCGTACCGCAATCGCTGATCGACCAAACCTACGAGGCGGCGGCCCGGTTTCATGGCCAGCCGATGGCCACGAAGCTCGCGTTGAAGGTCAACGAGCACAATACCGGCTATTTGCCGATCTCGGGCGCGGCATCTCCCCAGGCCGCCGCACAGGGCCGGAAGCCGAGCCAGAACGAAGCCTATTTCGTGCGGCGCGAGCGCGCCCCCGACGATCCGTCGGTGATCGCTGATCGGCGCTTTCACGGGCTCAATCAATGGCCCGATGATCTGCCTGGCTTTCGCGCGACGACGCTCGAATACATGCGGACCCTGGAGGCGCTGTGCCGCCGGCTAGTGCCGCTGTACGCCTTGGCGCTCGATCTGCCGGCCGAATTCTTCGACGCATGCTTTGCCGTGCCACACATGATCCTTCGCATGTCGCGCTACCCGGCCATCGACGCAGAGGACGAGACGGTTGCGAGCCTGGTGTCGCATACCGATTCCGGTTTCATGACCTTGTTGGCGCCTAATCGGGTGCCGGGGTTGTCGATCCTGCTGCCTGGTGGGCAGTGGATCGACGCCCCTGGCATCGATGGTGCCTATGTCGTCAATGGTGGAGACATCCTGCATCGCTGGACGAACGAGCGGTTTCTGTCGACGCCGCATCGCGTGCGCAACGTCTCGGGCCAGGTACGGTATGCGATCCCGTTCTTCTGCGACCCGGATCACGACACGATCATCGAATGCCTGCCGAGTTGCTGCTCGGCTAATTATCCGCCGAAATACCCGCCGATCCGCTTCGGCGATTATGCGCTGTGGTTTGCCCGCAAGAGCTACGAGCACATGGCGAACGAGCCTGCACTGCCCGACGCGGTCGTCGAGCCGGGCGCCCGCGCCATGGCGCGCTGGTGATTCGACGCTTTCGGGCTACAAAAATCGCTTTGGAGCACGCACACACCGGCTTCCGGATTGAGGTTCGATTGTGCTACCGACAGTCAATTGTTTGGCTGACAAGCGAGGTTTTGCGCCGCCTCCCGCCGCTTGTTCGGACGGCTAGCAGGCGCCGCTTGTCGGCGATGCTGATCTACGCTTCGGTGCCGCTGCTTGAACGAGGTATCTCCAACGTCAGCCTGAATTGGCGGTAATGAAGACGATCCTTTCTCATGCGAATCTGATCGACTGCGTCGAGCCCAAGGTGCGGCCCGATACTGCCGTGCTGATCGAGGACGGCCGCATCCGCGCCATCCTGCCGAGCGGAGAGGCGGGCGCCGTCGGCGACGCACGGGTGATCGATCTCGAAGGCGGGTACCTGATGCCCGGCCTCTGGGACGTGCACATCCACCCCGATTACCTGTCGGTCGACGAGATGCCGCTCGCCGATCAGGTGACCCTGTTCGGCCATCGGCTGACTTCCGCTCTCACCGAATCCGGCATCGTCGGAATGCGCTGCGCCGGCACTCACTCCTTCATGGACGTCGCCTGGAAACGGGCTTTTGAGTCCGGACAACATGTCGGCCCTCGGCTGTTCGCCAGCGGTCATTTTCTCACCACCACGGGCGGACACTTCCTGACCACTGGTCATGCGCTGGAGGTCGACGGCCCTTATGGCTGGGTCAAAGCCATCCGAGAGCAGATCAAGAATGGCGTCGACCACATCAAGCTCAACCTCTCGGGCGGCATCATGGGGCCAGCCTGGGACCTTCATACCCATTCGTTCCTCCTCGACGACGAGCTCCGCGCCGCCTTCGAGATCTGCCGGAAGCGAGGGTTCAAGGTGATGGCGCATGCCACCAACCCGGATGCGGTGAAGAATGCGATTCGGCTAGGCGCTCATAGCATCGAGCATGGCTACATCATGGATGACGAGTGCATTGCGCTGCTGCTCGAGCACGATACCTGGTACGTGCCGACCCTAGCCATCAGCCATCTCACGGCTAGCCAGGCCACTAACCCGTTCGAAACTGCCTGGATTGTCGAGCGCAATCTCTCGCCTGCGCTGTGTTGCCGCGCCGAGGCAGCGTCGGACGTGCACGCCACGTGGTTCCGCAAAGCGCTCGATGCAGGTGTGCGCATGGCATTGGGCTCTGACATCCGTCCTCTCAAGGAAGCTGCATTGCTCGAGATGGGGCTGTGGGTTCGCGACGGCGCGACGCCGTGGCAGACGCTGACGGCGGCGACGCGCCATGGCGCTGAGGTGTGCGGCGTCGGCGCCGAACTGGGGACAGTAGAGGTGGGGAAGCTCGCCGACCTTATTGTGGTGGGGGACAATCCACTTGAGGACATCACCAATGTGCGGCAGCTGCAGCTCGTTCTTAAAGAAGGGCGCGCCGTCTCGGATAAGCGACACCGGAGCGGTGCGGCGGCACAATAAGTGGAACCGCCAAACGTGACCTGGCCGTCATTGCCGCGCGCGTAACCCGACGCGCAGGCGAAGCTGAGCCGCGGGCCGCGCACGCACCAGTATGGTTACGTGGTGTCCGGCCTGGGTCAGCCGTGGGGTTTGCCGGATTTGGGACGGAGGCGTGACGAGAGATCACTTCTCGTCAAACGGGCGAGCGCCGCGGACTTTAGGGATTCACCCGTACGTACACCCCGGCAGAACCCGGTGCATGCGTCATGGCCTGCCGCATGCGCGGCGAATTGGGCGAGGAATGTTGCTGTTGCTCCTTCCACTCCGTGCTTTCGGGCACGGCCGTACTGGCAAATTCGTAGACCGTGCTGTAACCGCTGGTACCTTCGATCACCCGATAACGACGAGCGTAGATCACTCCCGGCACCTTGCGGTAGCCTGGCACATATTCCCCGCTGTACCAGGCATTCCACTCCGTATCGACCTCGGCGGGGACGGACATGCGGCCAATTTGCAACACCGGCGCCATGCCACGTTCCGGCATTTCCACGCCGTCCGGGTAAATCTGTTCCCCGACAATGCGGGTCAAATTCTTCCCGATCACGGACGGCGAGACTTTCTGTCCCCACGGCGTCCGCGGCCGGCTGGTAAACGCCGGCGTCTGCATCACCGCCACGCTTTCCAGTTCATAGCATGCCAGGTACTTCGGGCCACCCTTGACCGCCTCGTAGCGGGCCGCCGATAGAATGCCGGGGACCGACAGCAATTCCGGTAGATGTTCCTTGTTGTACCACTCGTTGAATTCCTGCACGTGCGGGGCGTCGATATCGACGTACACCATGAAGATCCCGCGGCCTTTTCGTGCCATATGTCCGTCTCCTCTGTGACGTAGCCGCTGCCTGGTCTCGTTGGCACCCGGACTGTTGAGGGCCATCTTCCCTCCCATCGAGGCACACCGCAATGAAATTGAGGCGCAACCAGCCTCGTTCGCAGCCGGTCGTCCGGATTGCTCGCTTCGTGGGTGCGTTGCTCGCCTGAGCTACTGACAGAGTGGCGCGGCAGGCGTCTACACCAGCCCGCTCGGGGTCGCCGGCGGATAGGACAAAGCGCCGCGCAATGCGGTCAGGAGCCCACCAAGCGCGTCAGCGTCCGTTCTCGCATATTCAGGCAGGCTGGCCGGCCGCGTCCGTTCATCTTAGTCTCGCTACCAATGGCATCGAATGTGGCGCAAGGATCGACCCGGCTGATTCTGATCGGCGCTGCCGTGCTGCTGAGCATCGGCATGGGTCTGCGGCAAAGTATCGGCCTGTTTCTGACCCCGGTGACGCGTGATCTGGCGCTCACCGCGGCGGACTTCACGCTGACCATCGCGATCCAGAATATCGTCTGGGGTCTGGCGCAGGCGCCGGCCGGCGCTATTGGCGACCGTTTTGGTCTGCGCCTGACGCTGGTGGCGGGGACCGTGATTTATGTCGCCGGTCTCGCGGTGATGGCGGCCGCCGGCGGCGAGATGGCTCTGATCGTCTCGAGCGTGCTGATCGGCGTCGCGCTGGCGTGCACGGCCTCTTCCCTGGCGCTAGCGGCTTGCGCCCGAGCGGTGCCGGAGCACAGCCGCAGCAAGATGCTTGGTGTGGTCGCGGCGGTCGGCTCATTCGGTACGCTGATCGTGCCGCTCGCGACCCAGGGCGTGCTGAAATACTACCCCTGGCAGATCGGGGCGCTGTTCTTTGCGGTCCTCGCCGCCGCGATGCTGCCGGCCGCCTTCTGGGCCGGCGCGTCGGACAGGCTTCCGGTGATGACGGCGGCAGCGAAGACGACGATGCGCGATACGCTGGCCCAGGCTCTGCGCCCATCGCCGGCTTTCTCGTGATGTCGGGGAGCCTATTTCGTCTGCGGGCTGAACCTTGTCTTTTTGGACGACACACCTGCCGGCATACCTGGAAATCTGCGGCCAGGACCCGATGCTGAGCGCCGAGGCGCTGGCGGTGATCGGCGCCGTCAATTGCGTCGGCGCCTTGCTGGCGGGCTGGCTCGGCGGCCGCTATCCGAAGCACGTCGTGTTGGGCTGGCTCTATATCCTGCGGTCGGTTGCCTTCGCCGCCTACTTCGTAGCCCCGCCGACGGCGAGCAACACGCTGATCTTCGCCGCGGCGATGGGCTTGCTGTGGTTTCCCGGGGTGTGGCCGCTCCTCAGCGGTCTGGTCGCCGAGAGGTTCGGCACCCGCTATATGGCGACGCTCCTCGGCATCTCCTTTGTCGTGCACCAGGTCGGTGCTTCGCTCGGAGCCTGGGGCGGCGGCATCATTCTGGATGTCAGCGGGTCCTATGACGACGCCTGGAAGATTGGCGTCTTGGTCGGGTTTGCTGCCGGCATCGTACAGATCGTCGCCGGCGGCCCGGTGCACCCCCGCGAGGCGAGAGCCGAGCCTCAGCTGATGTCGACTTAGGAACCCACCAAGCCGGTCACGAGAAGGAGTGGGTCGATGATCGTTGGAAACGGGGACTATCGATATCGGGTCAATGCCGACTGGGCCAAGCTGCCCGACGGCTGGTCGTTCAAGGAGGTCGGCGGGGTCGGGGTCGACAGCCGCGACAATGTCTACGTCTTCAACCGCGGCGACCATCCGATGATGGTGTTCGATCGTGACGGCAACTTTCTGCGCTCCTGGGGCGAGGGGCAATACCCGCGGGCGCACGGCGTCCATGTGACCCCGGACGACACGATGTTCCTCACCGACGACGGCGGGCATTTTGTCCGCAAGGTCACGCTCGACGGCAAAGTCCTGCTGGAGCTCGGCGTCCCCGGCAAACCGGCGCCCTATATGAGCGGTGAGCCGTTCCACCGCTGCACCCACACTGCGCTGTCGCCGCAGGGTGAGATCTACGTCTCGGATGGATATGGCAACTCGCGGGTCCACAAATACACGCCGGACGGAAAGCTCTTGCTGTCGTGGGGTGAACCCGGCACTGGCGAAGGCGAATTCAATATCGTGCACAACATCTGCTGCGATGCCGAGGGCTGGGTCTACGTCGCCGACCGCGAGAACCACCGCGTCCAGGTGTTCGCCGGCAACGGCAAGTTCGAGACCCAGTGGCAGAACCTGCATCGCCCCTGCGGGCTGTGCATGCCGTACGGGCGCCAACCGATCTTTTACGTCGGCGAGGTCGGCCCGGCCGCCGCTGTCAGCCGTGATATCCCGAACCTCGGCCCGCGCATCAGCATTGTCGATCATCAAGGCAAGCTGATCGGCCGGTTTGGCGACACCCCGGCCGGAACGGAGCTCGGCAAATTCCTGGCGCCGCACGGACTTGCCGTCGACTCGCGCGGCGACGTGTATGTCGGCGAGGTTTCGTGGACAGCATGGCCGCAGATCTACCCTGACACGCCACGACCCGACCGCATCCGATCGCTGCAGAAGTTCGAAAAGGTGGGGTGAGAGCCGAGCAAGCTTGAGAGAGACGACGATGCGCGCAGTCTGGTACGACCGACAGGGGGCGGCGGACGAAGTCCTGGTCTGCGGCGAGCTGCCCACGCCCGATGCCGGCCATGGCGAGGTACGGGTGAAGCTGGAAGCGTCCGGCGTCAATCCGTCGGACACCTATCGGCGGCGCGGCCCGCCCGCCATGGAATACCCCCGGGTGATCACCAACAGCGACGGTGCCGGAATCATCGATCAAGTCGGGCCGGGAGTGGACCGACACCGGCTCGGCAAGCGGGTATGGCTTTACAACGGGCAGCGCAACGGCCGCTGGATGGGAACCGCGGCGGAATACATCGCACTCTCCGTCGACCTGGTCACCGAAATGCCCGATCATATGTCGTTCGCGGAGGGCGCATCGCTTGGCGTGCCGGCGATGACCGCGCACCGCGCCGTTTTCGTCGCCGGACCGGTGCAAGGAAAGACCCTGCTTGTCACGGGCGGTGCCGGTGCTGTCGGTCATTATGCGGTGCAGCTGGCGAGCTGGGCTGGGGCGACGGTGATCGCCACCGTCAGTTCCCCGGAAAAGGCCGAGCGGGCGCGGGCCGGTGGTGCTGCGCATGTCATCAACTACCGCTCCGAGGACGTCGCGGAGCGGGTCCTCGACATCACCGGCGGGTTTGGCGTTGATCACATCGCCGACGTTGATTTCGGCGGCAACCTGGCCGCTACACTGCGCTGCCTGAGGGTCAACGGCAGCATTATGATTTATGCGAGCAACGGCGATCGGGAGCCGAGGCTTCCGGTGCGCGATTTGATGCAAAAGAACCTCGCCGTCTACTCGATGTCACTGGCAGGCGTACCGCATCCCGACCGCAAGCGGGCGCAGACCGACATCGCCGCGTGGACCGCCGTGCCCGGGCGCATCCTGTCGGTGGCTGCGCTCTTCCCGCTATACGAAACCGCGACGGCACATAAGGCCGTCGAGGCTGGCGGCAAGGTTGGCACCGTTGTCGTCGAACCGCAGCGCTGAAAGAAGGCGCTGCGGTCCCTGAAGTTGCCGGCCTCCGCCGGTTATCGATCGGCAATTTTGGCGAGTGCTGCTTGGCAGCACTCCTCGTTGAACTTTCCGTCGGACCACCGTCGCTAGCGCTTGATCCCGGACAGGCCGTTCTGGATCCCGGCCGTCGCCCAGGGACCCCACGGCATGGTGAAGAACTTGAACCCCTTCTGGACGAAGAAGTTCGGGGCCATCCCGGGCGGGATGAAATACATCCCGGCGGCGATGCCGTGCCTCGCGGCGGCCGCCGCGATTTTATCGAGCGCTCGCTGATAAGTGTCGCAGGAGTAGTCGAGTGGCACCCCCAGCTCGATCGAAAGATCGGACGGGCCGATAAGCAGGAGGTCGACGCCCGGGACCGAGGCGATGGCATCGAGGTTCTCCAGCGACTCGTTCGTCTCGATCATCGGCAGGATAGCGAGCTCGTTGTTCACGGTATCGAGGTAATCGCGGTAATTCTTGAACTCGCCCCACTCGCCGCGCACCCCGGCGTTGCTGCGGTTGCCGAGGGGAAAATAGCGGCAGGCGCGCACGGCGGCCTCCGCCTCCGCGCTGGTGTTGACCATCGGCACAACGATGCCTCGTGCCCCGGCGTCAAGCGCGAAGCATAGGCCTGGTTCGCGGCGACGCGCACCAGCGGCGCCGCCTGCTTGCCGCGCATCGCCTGGATCGACGGCTGCAGCTGCTTGATCTCCCAGGCGGAGTGCTGGGTATCGAACAGCACGAAGTCGTACCCGGCGTCGGCCAGGATCGACACGTCGACGTTCGGTCCCGCGGTCGTCCCGACGACGGTCCTGCCTGACTTGATAGAGTCTTTGATGGCGTTCATCTGGCGTCGATGCCTCCCACAGTAGCTTTAGCGCCGGTTCAACCGATCGACGTGACGGGCGCGTTGGCGCGGCATTATCACACATTGGCGGGTCGCCGCGCCGCATGGCTGTCATTTTGAAAAATTATCTGGCGCGCCGCTCCTTCAAAATGACAACCAGGCCGTCCGATCTGCCAAACTGCCCTTATCGATAATCGGGGGGAACGGACATGCCACGCTTCGACAACAAGGTGGTGCTCGTGAGCGGCGGGGCGCGCGGCCAGGGTGCCGCGGAGGCCCGCCTGCTGGTAGCGCAGGGTGCGAAGGTGGTGATCGGCGACGTGCTGGACAATCAGGGCCAGTCGTTGGCCGTCGAGCTTGGGCCGGCTGCGTCCTTCGTCCGGCACGATGTGACCTCGGAAGCCGATTGGGCCCGCGCCGTCGAAGCCGCCGAGAAGCTCGGCGGCTTGCACGGCCTGGTCAACAATGCCGGAATCTACCAGCCGGCCGCGCTAATGGAGACCGACGACGCGCTCTGGCAGCGGCACATCCAGATCAACCAGTACGGCTGCTTCCTCGGCATGAAGGCGGTAGTGCCGGCGATGGAGCGCTCGGGCGGAGGGTCCATCGTGAATATCTCGTCCGTCGCCGGCCTCAAGGGCTCGCCCGGGTCCTTCGCCTATGCCGCGACCAAATGGGCGCTGCGGGGCATGACCAAGTCGGCAGCGATCGACCTTGGCGGCCGCAAAATCCGGGTGAACTCAGTTCATCCCGGTCCAATCGATACCGACATGATCGCGTTCCGCACGCCCGAGCAGCGCGAGGAGCGGATGACGCAGGTGCCGATGCACCGCTACGGAACGCCGGAGGAGGTTGCGCAGCTGGTGGCATTCCTGCTCTCCGACGAGAGCAGCTACATCACCGGGGCGGAGATCGCCATCGACGGCGCCGCATCCGCCTAGCCCCCTCCTTGAAGTCAGCCGGTCTGTTCCGTCCAGCCATGGAGCCGTCGGTGCCGTTCGATTTCATCAGCTCGCCAATTTTCGCCTGGCGCGCGGATCGCACAAGCAGCCGAACAAGGGCGGAAATATCTGCGTAAACGAGGCCGCCGTGATTGCCGCCGGTTTCCAATACCGGGATGAGGGATGTCTCGTGCCTTCCGGACTGCTTTTCCCGTCCGGTGTCCGAATATGCCATTACCTCAACGATTTCATGATGCACCGGGTGCGCAACGAGCTTCTCGTGCCGTTCATCACCCGCCTTCCCGGCACATCGGATGCTCCCTGGGTCGAGGCGGAGCGGGCCCGGCTCATCGTCGTCGAAACCGTTCGCCGTATCGTCGCGGCCGAGTATGACGAAGTCTGGGGGAAGCCGAAGCTCGCCGCAAGGTGCCGGGCGGTGCAGCTTTTCGAACAGGTTTCGCCGGCGATGGCGAAAGCGCAAGCCGTGCTTCCCCTGGAATGCGCGAAACAGGCGCTCAAAGGGCTCCGCGGTTGTCTGCATCCCGATCTCCGCGTCGGTTCCCCCTGCGCCGCCGCGGCTCAGGCTGCGGCGCCGTCTCACCGCCCATTAACGCCCTGCCGCTGACAGAGGCAGCGCCGCAAATCAGTCGACAAACTCATCGCGGTCCAGTCCTGGAATACGTTGCGATCGTTCGGATCAGCTCCGGCCCATGGTGTAGAACTCAGCGTTCGGGCGCATTGCAGTTATGTTTGCCATACGGTTCGACAGCGCGAAAAATGAGGCGATCGCGGCGATGTCCCAGATGTCTTCATCGTCGAAGCCATGGGACTTCAGCGCATCGAAATCCGCTTCGCCCACCGTCTCGGCCGAGCGGGAGACCTTGAGCGCGAAGTTGAGCATCGCCTTCTGGCGCTCCGTGATATCGGCCTTTCGGTAGTTAATCGCCACCTGGGCGGCGATCAGAGGGTTTTTGGCCCGGATCCGCAAGATCGCCCCGTGGGCGACGACGCAATATTGGCACTGGTTTGCGCCCGAGGTCGCGACGACGATCATCTCGCGCTCGGCCTTGGTCAGGTTCCCGGGCTTCTCCATCAGCGCATCATGATAGGCAAAAAAGGCCCTGAACTCGTCGGGCCGGTGGGCGAGCACGAGAAAGACGTTTGGGATAAATCCCGACTTCTCCTGCACGGCGAGGATACGGTTTCGGATGTCCTCGGGCAGGTTGGCGAGATCCGGGACGGGGAAGCGGCTGATGGGAAATGCTTCAGTCATGTTGTTTGGGTCCTTTGGGATTACACGCTCGCTCGGTTGCCTTCAGTATCGCGTCGCGCAAGGCCGCGTGCTTCAATCGAGTCGCAACAGGGAAGGATCAGCATGAACCAGCGCAAGATGCGTATCGGAATGTCGATCCGCGGCCATGGCTACCACCCCGCCGCCTGGCGCCATCCGGACGTCGCAGCCGATTGTACGCTGCATGTCGAGTACTACGTGCGCAGCGCACAGACGGCAGAACGCGGCAAGCTCGATATGATCTTTTTCGCCGATGGCGCAGGAATTCGCCAGGGCGACAATCCGCCGGGCTCGCTGGCCCGGACGGGTCGGGACATGATCGAGCTGGAACCGACAATGTTGCTGCCGGCGCTTGCCATGGTAACCAGCCGCATCGGTCTGGTGACGACGGCATCCACCACCTACAACGAGCCCTACAATCTGGCTCGCAGGTTTGCCAGCCTGGATCTGATCAGCAAGGGGCGTGCCGGCTGGAATGTGGTCGCGTCATGGTCCGAGCACGAAGCCCAAAATTTCGGGCTGGAAACAACGCTGGATTACGACACGCGTTATGCGCGTTCGGCTGAGTTCGTCGACGTGGTAAAGGGCCTGTGGGACGGTTGGGACGATGGCGCTCTGCTGCTCGACAAGGCGGGCGGCCGTTATTTCGACGAGGCAAAGATGCACGTGCTCAATCACCATGGGCGGTTCTTTAAAGTGCGCGGACCTTTGAGTGTCGCCTGCATGCCGCAGGGCCATCCGGTGATCGTACAGGCCGGCGCCTCCGAGCAGGGACGGGAATTGGGCGCGGCGACCGCCGATGTCATCTACGCCATCCACGGCTCGCTCGATGCCGCGCGAGCCTATTACGCCGATGTGAAAGGGCGGATGGCGAAATACGGCCGCGAGACGGATGACCTGAAGATCATGCCGGCGTTCTGTCCGGTTTTGGGACGCACGCGTGCGGAAGCACAGGCGAAGTTCGATGAGTTTCAGGAATTGATCGACCCGCTGGCCGGTCTTGGTTCGCTCTATCCGACGTTTGGCGATCTTTCCGGCTATCCGCTCGACGGTCCGGTACCCGATGAGGCAATCGGCAAGCTGGAGATCCGCAGCATCAGCGCGCAACTTCGAGAGCGGGTGAAACGGGAAAAGCTCACTATTCGTGAGCTATACCTCCGTTCCGGTATCACCGGCTCGGCAAAAATCGGTACGCCCTCTGACATCGCCGATGCCATGCAGGAGTGGTTCGAGAATGATGCCTGTGACGGCTTCAACATTACACCGACGCATCTGCCCGGCGGGTGCGATGACTTTGTGGAGCTGGTCGTGCCGGAGTTGCAGCGGCGCGGGCTGTTCCGTGCCGAATATGAGGGCAAGACGTTGCGCGAAAATCTCGGACTCAAACGTCCGATGAGCCGCTACGCTGCGGCGAACTTCGACCGGAACCTGGATGCTGCCAAATAAAAGCCGGCGGTCAGCCGACAACCAACTCCTTCAACCTGAGAGGCGACGGTTGGGGGCGTATTGATCCCCAGCCATTGCACTCATCGCGCCGGGTTCCATTTCGACGAGCATGGGCGACCTGCAATCTCAAATGCATGCGGCAATGGAGGAAGCTCTCCGCGCGCGTCAAAAGAAGCGCGACGCCGCCTGCGGCGGCTTAATGACCAGGCGGAGGAGGTCGTCCAGGCTCAAGTAAGGACTGCGTATATGTAATTTCGGCGGTTCTGCCGCCGTAAGCCCTGAAGCTTGGCGCGTGCTCGGCGTCGCCGGCAGGGTACAGTACGCTACGTCGGGGGCACCTCCGGGGTCACCGTCCCGGACTGGTTGGCTTAGGCTGTGGGCACCAAAGCCGGGGCAGCCGGTGAAAGGTGCTATCCGTGCAGGAAGCGTCGCAGCGCCTCGCGGGTATCGTGCTCGGCTTGCTTGGTCACGCGAGCATTCGTTACTCTGTAGAATCCGTGATATGCCCCCGGATAGATATGAAGCTCGACCGGTACCCCGGCGCGGCTCAATCGATCCGCATAGATCATGTTTTCTTCGAGGAAGAGATCAAGACCGCCGACTGAAATGTAGGTCGGAGGCAAGCCCGACACGTCCGCTGCTCGCGCAGCGGCTGCATAAGGCGAGACATCGGCTGATCCCGGCTCTGCGCCGAGCAGCGAACGCCAGCCGAAATAGTTGTTGTCTTGTGTCCAGACGAACTCCCCAACATAGGGATGCAGGTCTTTGCGCACCGCCGTTCGGTCGTCAATCATCGGGTAGATCAGATGCTGAAAGGCGAATTTTGGCCCTTGCCGGTCGCGCGCGTAAAGCGCGGCAGCGGCCGCGAAACCGCCGCCGCCGCTTTCTCCCTTGATACCGATGCGAGAGGGGTCAAGCCCGAGCTGTCCTGCATTCGCGTGCAGCCAAACCAAGACCGAGTAGATGTCCTCCACTGGAGCCGGGTGCGGTGATTCCGGCGTGAGGCGATGATCCACGGAATAGATCGCGCATCTCAGCTCCGACGCGAAGAGCCTATTTTCCACATCCTTCATCTCTGGCGCACCCATCACGAAGCCCCCACCATGGATGTGTACGATGGCGGGCAGTGGGGCGTCGGAGGTGACCGGGCGATACGTCAGAACACGGATCGGCTTTGCGCCAAACGCACTCTCGACATGGATTTCATCGGTGGCGATATCCGGCAGGTTCGGTATGGGAACGGCGGCTACCAGCGCCAGCGCACTGGCGCGGCGCTGCCTCAAAGTTTCGGCGGTCAGCGGTGGCAGTGGCGGCCCCTGCGCGAGCGCATCGCGTAATTCGGGATCGACAAGTTCGACTGTGCTCATGGGTGGCGGCTGCGTCTGTTCGTCACGACGTAAGACGATAAGGCTGTAACGCCTTGAGCGACAACTAGGCCGTATTGGTCATCAGGCACGCAATGCACACGGGCGCCCGCGAGGATCTGACCGCAATCGTCAAGCATATATAAGCGCTACGCCGGTTTGAGAGCCAAGCCGTCGGCTCCGCGATGGCCCTCATTCTACCAGAATGAAACTGGTCGGATGAATACATCGGCCCTAGAGCCGCCCGGTCAGGCACAATGGTCTCGGCGGCCCTGAGGCGCTAGGCAACGCAATACCTGAATCGGCAGATGAGCGAATATTCTCTCGGCATCGATATCGGCGGCACGTTTACCGATCTCGTAATCCACGATCACAATAGCGGCCGCCGCTGGGGAAGTAAGGTCCTGACGACGCATGCCGACCCGCAGCAGGGTGTCCTCGCAGGCGTTCGTACCATCCTCGCGGAAAGCGGTCTCGATCCGCGGAGCATCGGCCGCGTGGTGCACGCGACGACGCTGTTCACCAATGCACTGATCGAGCGCAAAGGCGCGGCGACCGGCCTGCTGGTCACGGACGGATTTCGCGACATGCTCGAAATCGGGCGCGAGCGCAAATACGACCTTTACGATATCGGCATCGAAAACCCTGCGCCCCTGGTGCCGCGCAATCTGCGGCTCGGTGTCAGCGAGCGGATGCGGGCCGATGGCCGCGTCGCCGAACCGCTCGATGAGGCGCAGCTCCTGCGCCAGGTCGACGTGCTGCGCGCCGCCGGGGTGACGTCGGTCGCCCTGGTGTTCCTGCACGCCTACGTCAACCCGGCACATGAGGAACAGGCGGCGCGCGCCATCGCGGCGCACGCGCCGGAGCTATTCGTCACGCCGTCGCATCAAGTGGTGCGCGAAATCCGCGAGTACGAACGTGCCTCCACGACAGTCGCCAGCGCCTATGTCAAACCGATCGCCGCGGGTTATCTCGCCGCCCTGATGAGCGAACTGACGGGCCTCGGTATCGCGGCGCCGCTGTTGTTGATGCTGTCCGGTGGCGGGCTCACCCATGCGGCGGAAGTCAACCGCAACCCGGTGCAAATGCTCGAATCCGGACCGGCGGCGGGGGCGCTGGCGGCGGCGTTTTTTCGGGGCGCGCGACGGGGTCAGCGACCTGCTCGCCTTTGATATGGGCGGCACTACCGCCAAGCTGAGCCTGGTCGATGGCGGCGAGCCGCTGGTCGCCTACGGGTTCGAGGCGGCCCGGCAGAAGCGCTTTATCGAAGGCAGCGGTCTGCCGATCCGCCTATCGACGGTCGAATTGATCGAGATCGGCGCCGGTGGCGGCAGCATTGCGCGTCGTGATGAGATCGGTTTGCTCAAGGTCGGACCCGACAGCGCCGGCTCGGAACCGGGCCCGGCCTGTTATGCTCGTGGCGGGACGGCGCCGACCGTGACCGACGCCAATCTGCTGCTCGGCTACCTGAACCCCGATTTCTTTGCCGGCGGCACGTTGCAGATCGACGGCGGAGCCGCCGCCGACGCAATGGCAAATCTTGCGGCGACGCTCGGCCTGTCGACCGAGGTCACCGCTGCCGGCATCCACGAGGTCGTCAACGAGAACATGGCCGGGGCGGCGCGCGTCCATATCGCCGAGCGCGGCCGCGATCCGCGCCGCTATGCGTTGGTCTGCACCGGCGGCGGCGGGCCGGTGCACGGCTACAGCGTTGCGCGCAAGCTCGGCATCACGCGGCTGGTCTGCCCGCCGTCGCCGGGGGTCGCCTCGGCCTGGGGGCTGCTGGTTGCGCCGGCCCGCGTCGACCGCGTGACGACGATCGGGTTTCGCCTCGATAGTGACCCGCTCGCCGGGTTCGAGGCCGCATTCCGCCAGCTCGAGGACGAAGCGCGTGACGTCGTCGCCGCAACCGGGTTGCCGCTCGCTGGGTTGCGCATCGACCGGCTTGGGGATGGCCGCTGTGTCGGCCAAGGCTTTGACCTTGTGGTACCGTTGCCGCCCGGCCCCTACGCCGACGATGCCATTGCCCGCCGCGCACTGGCCGCCGCGTTCGAGCAGGGCTATCGCGAAAAATTCGGCCGCGCCCCACCCGACGTACCGCTGGAATTCATCAATGCGCGCGTGTCGGTGCGCGTTGCCGTCTACGGCGGGCATATCGCCGAGCTCCCTGGCGCCGCCGGGGGGGCGTCCGGCAGTGCCGTCAAAGGCCAGCGCCGCGCCTGGTTTGCCGAGGCCGGCGGCTTTGTCGACGCGACGGTCTACGACCGCGACCGTCTCGCGGCCAATACCGAGATCCCCGGCCCTGCGCTGATCGAAGACTCGGGCTCGACCCTGGTTGTCGGCCCCGCCGCGACCGCTATGGTAATGCCTTCGGGTAGTATCGTGGTCGAGCTGCGGTGATGCGTGTAGCGGCCCTGTTTACGGCATGCGGAGATTTGCGATGCTTGATGCGGTGACGACCGAGATCCTGTGGAGCCGCATCACCTCGATTGTCGACGAGGCGGCGAAGGTCATCATCCGCACCTCGTTTTCGACCTTGTCGAACGAGGCCAATGATTTCGCCTGCGTGCTGACCGATGCGATGGGGCAGTCGCTGGCGCAGAATACCGGCAGCATCCCGTCATTTATCGGCACGTTGCCGGCGACCGTGCGGCACTTTCTCGGCGAGTTTGGACCGGACAGCCCGGACGGCGGAATGCAGGACGGCGATGTCTATATCACCAACAATCCGTGGCAAGGCACCGGGCATCTGCCGGATGTCTGCGTCGCGAAGCCGATATTCCGCAACGGACGCTTGGTCGCCTTTGCCGCCGCGTGCTCGCATGTGCCCGATATCGGCGGCATGGTGCGATCGGTCGAACCACGCGAGGTGTTCGAGGAGGGGCTGCACATTCCGCTGATGCGCTTCATGCGCAATGGCGTCGCCGATGCGACTCTGATCAAGCTGTTGCGCACCAACGTACGGACGCCCGATCAGACCCTGGGCGATATCTGGGCCCTGGTCGGCGCTGTCGAATTGATGGCGAGACGGCTCGTCACGACGCTCGAAGAGTACGACCAGCCGGATGTGCGGGCGTTGGCCGACGAGCTGTTTTCGCGTTCCGAGGCCGCGATGCGGGATGCGATCCGCACGCTGCCGGAAGGCATCTACCGCTACGGTTTCGATACCGACGGTCTGGCAGAGCCGTTCCGTTTCGAACTGACGCTGACGATCCGCGACGGCGAGATCACCGCCGATTATACCGGCTCGTCGCCGCAACAGCCGCGCGCCATCAACTGCCCGCTGACCTATACGAACGCGATGACCGCCTACGCGGTGAAATGCGCGCTGCTGCCGAATTTGCCGAACAATGAAGGCATGTTCCGCCCGGTAACCGTGACCGCGCCGGCCGGCTCGATCCTCAACCCGACACCGCCGGTCGCGGTCGGCAGACGCATGGCGAGCGGGCATTACGTTCCGATGCTGGTATTCGGCGCCCTGTACCAGATTGCACCGGAGCGGGTGATGGCGGCGCCCGGCTCGCCGCTCTGGGCCGTCACGCTGGCCGGGCGCCGGCACGGGCGGAATTTCGCGACGGTACTGTTTTTCAATGGCGGTTTCGGGGCGCGGCCCGACAAGGATGGTGTCAGTTGCCTTTCGTGGCCATCCAACATCTCGTCGACACCGGTCGAGGTCGCCGAGCGCAACAACCCGATCTTCTTCCGCTACAAGCGGCTGCGCGAAGGCTCGGGCGGCGACGGAAAATACCGCGGCGGGCTCGGCCAGGATGTCGCGATCGACATCGAAAGCGATGACGATATCGCCGCATTGTTTGTCATCGAGCGCACCAAGATCGCCGCCCCGGGACTTGGCGGCGGCACCGCCGGTGGGCTCGGCTTCGTGACGATCAACGGCAAGGCCATCGACAATCGCCGCCCGCAATTTGTGCGCGGCGGCGACCGCATCGTGCTCGGCACTCCCGGCGGCGGCGGTTTTGGAAGTGCCAATGTCCGCAGCACCGCTGATCGCGAGCGCGATCGGAAAATGGGCTATGTTGAGTTGTAGCCGCCAAACCAGGCATATGGATAATCGATCGTCGCCGTTTCGGCACGGAGCCCTCCGATGTCTCTCGAAGAACACGCCAGCGTTTGCACCTTCGACTGCCCCGATACCTGCAGTCTGACCGTCACGGTCGACGAGGGCCGCATCACGAAAGTGCGCGGCTCCGACGCGATGCCGTTCACCGACGGGGTCATCTGTTCCAAAGTCGCACGCGATATGACGGCCTTTGTGCACGGGCCGCAGCGCCTGCTGCACCCGCTGCGCCGGGTCGGGGCGAAGGGCGCGGGACAGTTCGAGCAAATCTCCTGGCATATAGCGCTCGACGAGATCCACCGCAGGGTCGGCGAAGTCATCGATCGCTGGGGGCCAGCGGCGGTTGCGCCGTTCAATTACGCGGGCCCGCACGGCCTATTGGCCTATGACAGCATGTCATTGCGCTTCTTTCACAAGCTCGGCGCCAGCATCGTCTATCGCCGCGGCTTGTGCGGCGGGGTGCGGAGCGAGGCCTGGGCTGGCACTTACGGCGGCGTCGCCGGGTGCCCGCCGGAATTCGCCGAGGACGCCAAGCTCAACATTGTCTGGGGCAATAACGCGACCGTCACCAATCTGCACCTCGTGCGCTGCCTGCGCCGGGCGAAGCGTAAAGGCGGAAGGCTGGTGGTGATTGACCCGTTGCGCACCAAGATCGCCGAGCAGGCAGATCTACATGTGGCGAACTTGCCGGGCACCGACGTGCTGCTCGCGTGGGCGCTCGCGACCGAACTGGAGCGGACGGGCGCATTCGACGACACGTTCATCGCCGCCAATGTGCTCGGCTTTGGCGAGTTCATGGCGCGGGCGCGCGAGTGGCCGGCAGCGCGCGCAGCCGTAACCTGCGGTGTGCCCGAAAGTCACATATTGACCTTGGCGGAGTGGCTGGCCGGGGCCGACCCGCTGGTCATGGCGCCCGGCAACGGGCTGGAACGCGGTCGCAATGGTGGCAGCGGCATCCGCGCCGCGATCGCCTTGCCGGCCTTGCTCGGCAAGTTCGGCAAAGGCAGCGGCATCGCGCTCGGCGCCGGCAACGCCTTTCCGAAGACGCTCGCCAAATTGCAGCGCCCGGACCTGGCGCCCCCGGGCACTCGCACGCTCGATCTGGTCGATTTCGGTCGCCACCTGGTCGAGGACGACATCGACCCGCCGTTGCGCGCGCTGTTCATCTACAACCACAACCCGATCGTCGTGCATCCCGACCAGAACCGGATGCGGCGCGGCCTCGGCCGCGAGGACATCTTCTCGGTCGGCATCGAGGTGGCAATGACCGAAAGCATGGCGCATTGCGACATTGTCTTGCCGGCGGCGACGCATTTCGAATACCCCGACCTCTACGCCGCCTACGGCCAACACTGGTTGCAGCGGGCGGAACCGGTAACCGCGCCGCTCGGCGAGTCATTGCCCAACACCGAGATCTTCCGCCGGCTCGCCGCGCGCTTCGGCTTTGACGACCCGTGTTTCGAGGCAAGCGACGCCGAGCTGATGGACGAGGCCATCGACGCCGCCGACCCGCGCCTCGGCGGCACCCGGCCGAGCGAGATTTCCACGGCCAACGCGGTTCCGATGACAGCGTCGGACGGCAAGCCGATGGTGTTGTTCGAGAACGTCTTTCCCTTAACGCCGTCAGGCAAGGTCGAGCTGAAATCCGAGGCCTTGGCGACGCGCTGGGGCGACGGGGCGCTCTATCCCGAGTGGCGCGAGGCGCCGGCGGATCCCGCCTACCCGCTGATGCTGATCTCGCCCGCTTCCGACAAGCGCATCTCCTCGACCCTGGGCAGCATCGGGGGCTCAAAGAAAGCACCGCTGCTGATGATGCACCCGGAAGACGCCGCCACGCGCGGCCTTGCCGCCGGCAATGTCAGGGTGTGGAACGAACGCGGCGAGGTGATCCTGCCGTTGCTGGTCACCGACAAGGTGCCGCGAGGGGTCGTCGCCAGCGAAAAGGGCGCCTGGCTCTCGACCAGCCGCACCGGACAGACGATCTCCGCGCTCGTCTCGGCCGACACCCGCGCCGACATCGCGCGAGGCGCCTGCTTCAACGACACCCGCGTCGAAGTCGCGGCAGCGTAAGCGGCCGATTAGCCGTGATCCGCGCTGCAAAAGCTGCAGCCCGGTTGAACGGGCGCGGTTTGGGCCGTACAGATTCTGCAGAAACGGCGAAACAGGAGAGGGCGCAACAATGACCGCAAATCTTCAGGCGCGCACAGGGGCAGAGACTGACGCGCCGGCAACCCCGGTCTTTGCCGCGCCGATCCGGCATCCGAGCGCCTGGACGGTTGCAGACTTCCGCTCGCCCGCTGATTACTCGGTCGATCTCGACGCGGCGCAGCTGCGCGACATCGCTGCTGCCATGCGGCGCATCAAAGCGGCTGGGATCGGCCTGGACGGGTTGCAGCGCGAGCATTTCGAGGTGCCGTCTCTTCGCCCAATCGTCGACGAGATCCACCGGCAGCTCGTGGACGGGCGCGGCTTCGTGCTGCTGCGCCGGCTGCCCTTCGAGGATTACTCGAAAGACGACCTCGGTTTGATCTTCTGGGGTATCGGCACGCATCTGGGACGCGGCTTATCGCAGAGCGTCATGGGCGACCGGCTCGGGCACGTCAAGGATTTCAGCCGAGAGGACCCGGGGGCGCGCGCCTACCGCAACAAGCAGGAATTGTCGCCGCACACGGATTCGTGCGACCTGGTCGGGCTTTTGTGCCTGCGCAACGCTCAGGCGGGCGGCGGCGTATCGCGGCTGACCAGCGCCATTTCGGTGCACAACGCGCTGCTGGCGGAGCACCCCCAGGTGCTCGCGGCGTTGTATCGCGGCTATGTCCGCCACCGCCGCGGCGAGGAACAGCCGGGCGAGCTCCCGTATACGCCGTATCGCATTCCGGTGTATTCGAATGTCGAAGGCAAGGTGTCGGCGCGCTATGTACGCTCCTACCTCGAGGCTGGTGAGGCGGCGGCCGGGCGGCCGATGGGCCCCGCCGAGCTCGCCGTCATCGACACGTTCGAGGCAGTGACCAAGCGGCCGGAACTGATGCTGGAGTTCACGCTGCAGCCGGGCGAAGCGTATTTCATCAACAACTACACGATCCTGCACGCGCGCACCGCTTTCGACGACGGCGACGCGCCGGAGGACACGCGTCGTCACTTATTGCGGCTGTGGCTCGACGCGCCAATCCGGCCCGTGCATCGCTACATCCGTAGCCACGGCATCCCGCCGGTAGCAGGCCGCACGCCATCTTTCGACTGGGGCAGCATCACTGCCGCCCGTCGCTGAGCCAGCAATCGAGCGGTTCTGGTGCCCTAACCAATATTATCCCGCGTTTCTGGAAGTGATCGAACTGCGATGACCGCGTTCCCCGATGGCTCCTCCTGGCGAAAGGCCTGTGCCGCCGATGCGGTGCTGGGCACCTGGGCAGGGCCATGGGCCGTTTGTTTCGCGATCAGGTCGGGAAGCGACACGACGGTTTTCAATTTCGTCGAAGGACAAATCGCCGCCGAAGCAAGAACTCCGGCCTTCATTCTGGCGGCACCGGAGGCGACATGGGCTCGGTTTCTCGAACCCGTTCCGCCGCGTTACCATCACGGCATCTTCGCGATGATGTACCGGTTGCCGGAATTTTCCGTTCAAGGCGACGAACTCGCCTTCATGCAGCATGCGCATGTCGCGCGGCGGGTGCTCGAGGTCGGGAAGTGGCTGGCCTTAGGTCGAGCGCTTCCGGTGCCGGTGTCGCTACATCCCCGCGAAGGCCTGCGAGCCGTGCCGACAGTCACCGGACGCTATGTGCCAGTAACCGCTGGCGGCGTGACCTATCAGATCTATAGCGAGTCGGCGGGATCGGGGCAGGACGTGTTATGCATGCACATCGCCGGGGCTGACGGGCGGCAATTCCATGGTTTGATGGCCGACCCGCGCATCGTCGGAGATCACCGGCTGGTGTCGTTCGACCTGCCTTGGCACGGCAAATCGCCGCCGCCGGAGGGCGCGATCCAAGGCTCTTGGCGACTGAATACGGAGCTGTATGTCGCCCTCATCATGGGCTTCATCGCCGCCGCGGAGCTCGAGAAACCGGTGGCCCTGGGCGCGTCGATGTCGGGGGAGATCTGTCTGGAACTGGCCTACCGGCACCCCGAGGCCTTCGTCGGCATCATCGCCTGCGAGGCTTGCGACAAGATCAACCAGCGCCAGACGGTTTGGGCGGCGCACCCGCTCGTTAACCAGGCGCAGTTCGTGCCGGAGTGGATACGCGCCCTCAGCGCGCCGCAAAGCCCCGCCGAATACGTGGAACAGATCGCATGGCACTACGGCCAGGGCGGCCCGCAGGTCTTCTTCGGCGACATCGCGTTCTATTCCGGCGAGTGGGATGCTCGGGAACGTGTTGGGCGCATCGATACTAACAAGTGCCGGCTTTTTATGCTGACGGGTGAATACGACTACTCCTGCACGGTGGAATTCTCCGAGGCGACGGCGGCCAAGATCCCCGGCGTCCGGTTCCAGGCGATGCAGGGCATCGGACACTTCCCGTTCGCGGAGCACCCCAAACGTTTTTCCGAGTATTTGCTGCCGATCCTGACCGAGCTAAAAGGCTGACCCGCGCTCACCGCCATGACCTTGTCTATCTAATGGCAACAACGCGCGCCCTGTTCGAATCACTAAACCTCGGCGGCATCACCCTAGCCAATCGGATTGCGGTGTCGCCGATGTGCCAGTACAGCGCCGAGAACGGCGCAGCGACTGATTGGCATCTACAGCACCTGGGTTCGCTGTCGCTATCAGGGGCTGGGCTTGTCATTGTCGAGCAGACGGCGGTCGAGGCGGCGGGCCGCATCACGCTCGGCTGTCTCGGCCTCTATTCCGATGCAGACGAGGCGGCGCTGGCCCGCGTTGTCGGCTTCTGCCGGCTTGCGGGTTCGGCAGCGCTCGGTATTTAGCTTGCCCATGCTGGCCGAAAGGGCTCGGCGAGGCTGCCATGGCAGGGCGGCGGACCGCTGTCCCCGGAAACCGCTGCCTGGACGACGGCGGCCCCATCGACCATCCCGTTCGACATTGGCTGGCCGGCCCCGGAAGCGCTGGACGAAACCGGGCTGGCGCGTATTCGCGACGCTCATGCGGCAGCGGCAAGGCGTGCAGACCGGCTGGGTTTCGATCTGGTCGAATTGCTGGGTGCGCATGGCTTTCTGCTACACAGCTTTCTCTCGCCGATCACAAACCGGCGAACGGATTCCTATGGTGGCAGCCTCGCCAACCGCATGCGCTATCCGCTGGAAGTGGCCGCCGTGCTCCGCGAGGTCTGGCCGCCCCGCAAGGCGCTCGGCATGCGCATCACGGGCACCGACTGGGTTGACGGCGGGATCACGCCTGAAGAGGCGGGCATATTTGCCGGCAAGCTGCGCGACATCGGCTTCGATTACGTCTGCGTCTCCTCCGGCGGCGTCAGTCCGGCGGCACGGCCGGCCGTCGCGCCGGGCTACCAGGTGCCGCTCGCTGCCGCCGTCAAAAAGGCCAGCGGCATTGCGGTGCAGGCGGTCGGCATGATCGTCGACCCGCACCAGGCGAAAGCGATCGTTGGCGAGGGCCATGCCGATTGCGTCGCGTTGGCGCGCGCGTTTCTCGACGACCCGCGTTGGGCTTGGCATGCCGCCGCCGCGCTCGGCGCCGATGCCGTCTACCCGCCACAGTACTTGCGTGCCCGCCCGGAATATTGGCCGGGCGCGGCGCTGACCCGGCCGGCGCCGGAGCACCGCTAACCTCAGAAACAGCGAGGTACGACGACGGCCCGCAGCCAGTTGCCGATCTCGGTCGTCCGGCGGATGGGATCCATGATCTCGCTCGCAATCCCATACCGCCAAATCAGGTCGCGGCGGGTCGGTTCTGCGTTCAGAGCGCGATAATCGGCTGCGATCGCGGCGATCTCGGTCGGCTCGGTGCCGAAGCCCTCTTCGACAAGCTCGGCGGCTCTCATCTGAATGAGCGCCGCCGAGACCGCCAGAGTGTGCTCCGGGTGATACTGCGTGCCGTGGAAACTGCCCCGGCCTGGGGTTTGCACGGCGATTGCCTGAATGGCGGAGATCTCGTTTGCCGCCAGGACTTGCGAGTCCGGCGGCAGCGTTTCGATCTCGTCGAGGTGCGAGCAAAGCGCGTCGAAAATCGCGGGACGGGACGCGAGAAGCGGGTGGGCCCGGCCTGCCTGCGTTACGGTAATTGCCCGAGCAATCGGCAGCTCTCGGCCGCGCGGGTTGCGCCGGACCGATCCGCCTAGCGCCACCACGGCAAGCTGCAAACCCCAGCAGCTACCCCAGACGGGCACGCCGGCGGCTAAGGTCGCACGAGCGAAATCGACCTGCCGCGTGACCCAGGGATCTGGGTCATAGATATGGAGCGGTGAACCCGGGAACATCACGCCCTCGAAATCCGAAAGCGTGATGCCAACCGGCAAGGCCTCGCCGTCGGCGATATTGAGCGGCGCACAACGGATGTCCGGGCAGTGCAGCCGAACCGCCGCGGCGAACAGCGAAAAGTTCGAAGGGAGGCCAAAATCCGCGCGTTCGGCCTGCCACACAGCCGGAGTTCCCTCAGCAATCAAGATGTTCAGCATCGGCCCCCGGTCCGATTTCCGCTTAGCCTCGCACCGTCATGCAGAGTTCTAACGGGCCGAGTTGTACACATCGCGCCAACGTTTGATGGCTCCGATGTGGCCGTCCACAGTGGTGAGGTTCGCGCCCATGGTCACGACCGAAATGTGGCTCCCCCCTGCTTCGCGCCATGCCGCGATGTCGCCAGGCCAGCGGTTGTCGCCGCGACTGTATTGCTGGATGGACTCGAAGCCGAATGCACCAACCTTTCTCCCTAGTTCGCGCAGCTTGGTCTCGATCCTCGCCTTGATTTGGACCGCCTCGGTTTGAGTCCGACCCGAAAAGAGGAAACCGTCCCCGATCCTGGCCGCCCGGTCAAATGCCGCCTCGCTGGAGCCACCAAACCAAATGGGAATCTGCCGTTTCGGCCTCGGCAAGATCCCGGCTCTGTCGATCCGATGGTCGGAGTCCTCATATTCGACCACGGGCTGTTCCCACAGCTTTCGGATCAAGGCGATCTGCTGCTCTTGTCGCTTGCCGCGACGGCGAAAGTGTCGCGACATTTCGAGGCCGTCGTATTCCACCCAGTTCCAGCCGATACCGACGCCCAGACGAAGCCGGCCATCCGAGAACAGGTCGACATCGGCAGCCTGTTTGGCGAACAGCGCCGTCTGTCGCTGTGGCAGGATGATCACACCGGTGACCAATTCGAGTTTTTTGGTGATACCGGCGAGGTACGCATAGGTGACCAGCGGCTCGTGGAAAGGGTCGCTTTCCTTATACGGGCCGGTCAATTTCGGTTCTCTGCCGGCATGAACGGCGCCGAGGACATGGTCGTAGATCACGATGTGATCGTACCCGAGGTCTTCCGCAGCCTGGGCAAACGCCTTGACCGCCCCTGTATCGCCGCCAAGTTCGATTTGCGGGTAAACCACACCAGCTTTCATCGTCCACTTCCTCTTTCACGATTGAGGTCCTGCGCCAGCCTATTCGCGTCGATCCAGCAGCAGCCTAAGCGCCGGCACATAACTCTGAGCGCGATACGGCCGGCAGAATACGCCACATCACTCTCATCCTGAAGGCGATGGCGAGCCACACGCCGCTGTAGCCCTTGATGCGACTGATGGTCTCGTCGGACGTGGCAATCACGGCCGCGAACAGCGCCGCGCGGAAGAGCCGTAATACGCGTCGACATATCGCTATTGAGAGCGACGAGATCCGCCGCCACGGCTCGCAGGAACAGCGCAGGATCGAGCAATTCCCTTGCCGAACACCGCTGCACGGAAGAAGGTCATCGAGGAGACTTGCCGGGCGCTTTCGGTAACTGATGGCCGGCGTATCAAAGCGCCCTCGAGTCGAGGCTCCAGGGGGAGTATGCGATGCTCGATCTGATTGTTTCCGGTGGCCTCGCAGTCATGCCGGAGGGTACTGCTGCGGTCGATATCGGGATTGCCGGCGAGAAGATCGTCGCGGTCGCGGCGCCGGGGGCTCTCGGCGAGGCAGGTGCTGCGTATCGGGTCGTCGATGCGAAGGGCCAGATCGTCATTCCGGGCGGGGTCGATCCGCATATTCATTGCCTCTCCCCCATCCCGTTTCCCGGGCGCAATGAGGAGATGTTGAGCGCGCCGCCCGACCAGGTGAGCCGGGCGGCGCTGTACGGCGGCACGACGACGATGCTCGATTTTGTCGATTGCCCGCCGGAGGTCGGACTCCAGCAATCGATCAAGGCGCGGCGGCGCCAGTGGGCGGGGGCGTGCTATTGCGATTACGGTCTGCACCTTCTGATCCGCGGCAAGCCGCCGCTCCAACATCTCGCTGCGCTTCCCGAGGCGATCCAGGCCGGCTATGCCTCGGTCAAGATGTTCACAACTGACATTCGCCCGAACCGGCAGGGCCGGATGGTGCAGTTCGGGGATATCTGGGAGGTGCTGAAGGTCGTCGCGAAGGAGGGCGGCATCGCGGCCATCCACGCCGAAGACAACGATATCGTTATGCACATGTACGAGAAGCTGATCCGCGAGGACCGCGTCGGCTTCGAGAACATGGCCGAGGTGCACAACACCCTGTCGGAAGACTTGTCCTTCAACCGGGTGATCCGGCTTGCGGAAAATATTGAAGGGGCGGCGCTCTACATGGTGCACGTATCGGCCGCGACCGGTGTCGCAGCGATCGCCCAGTCGCGCGCGCGGGGATTTCCGATCTACGGCGAGACACTGCATCAGTACCTGCTCTACACGGCCGAGGACTACAAGCGCCCCGGCGGCCAGATGTTCCATACCTACCCGTCGCTCAAATTCGCCAAGGACCAGGCGGCGCTGTGGGAGGGTACCAATCACGGCGCAATCCAGGCCATCGCGACGGACGAGGTTTGCTGTCCGCTGAAGGTGAAATTGCAGGGCAACCGGATCGACGACACGACAGGCGGCAATTCGGGGGTCGAGCCGCGGATGGCCTTGATGTACACGCACATGGTCTCGAAACGCGGCTACAGCCTTGCGGATTTCGTCGGGCTGACCTCGTCCAATGCCGCCAAAATTATGGGGCTCTACCCGCGCAAAGGGGCGCTGGCGATCGGCTCCGATGCCGATATCGTGCTGCTCGATCCGCGAGCCGCGCGGGTTATCCGCAAAGAGGATCTGCACGAGACGGATTACACGCCGTGGGAAGGCCACGAGGTGTCGACCTGGCCGAGCATGACCATCCTGCGCGGCAAGATTGCGGTGGAGGGCGGCCAACTTCTCGCCACTCCTGCCGATGGCCAGTTCCTACCCCGCAGGATCGGCGACCATATCCGCGCTCGGCCAGCGGTGTGAGTAAGATACCATTGCAAGCCGGGTCGTGACGGCGACGATCGAGGATGTGGTGAATGAGCGAAGCAGCCCAGTTGCCCGGCGATGCGGTTTCGGATGGTGGCCGTATCCCGGTGCTCGACATCGGATCGTTTCTCGCCGGTGATCCCAATGCGGCGGCGCCGCTCGCGCGCGCCGTTGCCCGCACCTTCGAAGACACCGGGTTTCTCGTCATCGCCAATCACGGCATCCCGCGGCGTTTGGTTGACGACACCTTTGCAGTCGCGGCGCGCTTCTTCGCTCGGTCCGAAACCGACAAGCTCGCGCTCAAGATCGGTCAATACAACATTGGCTACCTGCCTTTCGGTGGCCAGGTCGTCCGCCATTCACCGGTCAACAAGAACACTAAGCCGAATTTCAGCGAGAGTTTCTACATTACACGCGACCGCGCGCCCGACCACCCGGACATCGTCAACAACAAGACGCTGGTCGGCCTCAACCGCTGGCCGCCGGACATGCCCGAATTCCGCGCGGCAACGATGGCCTACTACGCCGCGATGGAGGCGATGACGATTCGGTTGGTTCCGATCGTCGCGATGGCATTGGGCCTTCCCCCCGACTATTTCGCCGAAATCTTTGCGCTGCCGAACTGCACGATCCGGCTGATCCATTACCCGCCGCAGCCGAACCCGGAAGACAACGAGTTCGGCTTCGCGCCGCATACCGACAACAATTTCATCACATTCCTCGCGCAATCGGCGCTGCCCGGCCTCGAGGTGCGCACGGCCGAGGGCGAGTGGATCCGGCCGCCGGCGGTGCCGGGGACATTTGTCGTTAACACCGGGGCGATGCTGGCGCGCTATTCGAATGACCGCTTCCGGGCAACCCCCCACCGCGTCATCAACCGCAACGACGCCTCGCGCTACGCCATCCCGTTCTTCCTCGGGCCGAACCACGACTCGATCGTGGACTGCGTCCCGACATGCGTCGGGCCCGACAACCCGCCGCGTTACGAGCCAACCACTTACGGCGCGTTCACGCAGCGCCTGCTGACCTTGAACTTCGCCCACCGCTGCGCTGGCGGTGATGGAGAATATGCATGAACCCTCGGAGCTCAGCCGGCGCTATGGAATGAACGAGGCGCATATCGGACGTTCGGTGCGCCGCCTCGAAGATCCGAGATTCCTGACCGGCCAGGGGCGCTACGTCGATGACATCGATCTGCCGGGTCAGCTCCACGGCGTTGTCGTGCGCTCGCCGCACGGACACGCCGCGATAGAACGCATCGACGCCGCGGCTGCTCGCGCCATGCCGGGCGTCCGGGGGACCTTCACCGCTGTCGATCTCGATGCGGACGGCATCGGTGTCTTGCCGTGCATTGCCCGGGTCGCGACCGTGGCGCCGATAACGACACGTTCTCTACCATCAGATGGCTTGGAACAACGTCCGCGACCGGTCTCAGCCCTTTGCTATAAAGGCGATTGCGTCGATCTCGATGCGTGCCCCAAGCAGGAGACCGGCGACCTGGATTGCGGTCGATGTGGGCGGATTAAGCGGGAAAACCTCGCCGCGGACCTGGGAGAATTCGGCATAGGGTGCAAGGTCTGTGAGGTAGACCTTGATGCTCACGATATTGTCCATCTCAGCTCCGAGCTTGCGCAGGGACCCGCGAATGCGATCGAAGGTGATGCGCACTTCCTGCGCGAAGCTGATAGGCTTGTTATCCGATGGGATCGCCACGCCCACTTGACCCGCGACGAAGATCCAGCTGCCGGCTTCGGTATCAATACGCAGCGCCTCGCTGAAGCTCTTCGCGATTGGGCTGGCGAGATGTCGCATTGTGTTCATGATGAGACCCTTTCCTGTGAGCGGTCTCGATGGTTGGCCGCCCTGCGAGCCCGAGGTCCGCTGTCCCGTCGATCTCCGGTCACTTTTGGCATGCGGCATGCCGGGCTGGCGAGGGCATTTATGAACCCACACTTGAGCTGGTCCACTAGTCGGCAATGTCGGTTATAGGGTGCAGGACGGGTCGGCTTTCATGCGCCAGCTGAGTGGCCGCTTACGGTCGACTCCAGCCGTCACCGGCGGGTACCAAATGTTAGATTTGGATCCTAACGGCAAACCCTTTCCGCCGTGGCTCCGCGAGTTACCTGAGAGCTACGTCGGGTGATGCTGCGGGCGGGGGTTACTTGCTCCGTCTCGACCCGGGCCCAGTGTTCTCTGACGAGCCCGGTATCTTTCCGACCGCGTCGCGGCAAGACCCCACCCTGAGCTCGTCTCCGCGCAGCGCTTGGGTGCGCTCGCGTTGCAGTTCCTGCAAGCGTGCACGGATCGCCTCAAAATCGTCAGCCGCACGAGGCCGCGCCATTGTTGTATTTCTCCCCAGTAGGATCAGAGTTGGTGCTCACGAGGTTTGGCACGAATTAATGCAAGGCGGAGAAGCCCGCGTATCATCGACGCCAACACGATTAAAACCAACAGGAGCAAGGTGATTGCCAGAAGCGTTAGGTTATGACGAAGTTGCCGAGACGCCCGATCCACTGAGCAGCGCCGTGCAATGGGACACCGTGATCGCCTTCACATTATAGGGTGCTTCGCATGTGAAAGAGACGAGGCCCCCTCTGTAGAGGCTACAACTATAAGATACTCGTGTGACCGCAGTGCGACAGAGAGCAGTTCTATCTGGAACCGCGCCTTCGCTACCAAGAATGCGATGCGCGCGGGCAGGCCGTCGCGTGCGTCAGGTAAGGCGATGCCGACCGTACGCCTTGAGCCCATCACGACGGTGTGACGCACCGCCAAAAGGTGTCACTATAACTGGATGCCGATTCCGCGTAGTTTGCGGAGCCGCCAACCCTCGGGCTGGCGACGAGGTTTAGTTGCCCCCACCTCTCGCCTCTCCCCTGAATACCGAGCCGGGGCCGTTTTTTGTACCTGCTAACTGCGAAGCATGGCGAAACCGCTGAAGCGACGTCCGCGAACTGCCGAGCGCTTGCGACGGCGAAAGGCAAAGCTGCGGGCGAAGCGCCGCCGTCAGCGAGCGAGCGTCCGACTAGTGGATGCTTTTCGGGCGCGCGATGTCGGCAGGCGAATTGGGCGGAACGGCGCGAGCTAAAGCGCGCCCGACCACCCGTTGAATAATTTTACGAAGCGCCCTACATCATTTGGTGCCCCGAGCGCGTCTGGTCCTCCCCCGACCTAGTGTCCGTCGGGCAACAAGATGGCCGGGCGTGCAGTTACATTCGCCCGGCGAAGTTTTTTGGGAGTAGTAGCTTCACGCTCTGCTGCACGGGGCATGTGTTCCACGCATCTGTGCGGTATTGGTTTCGAACGATGAGATCGGCTCGCTGAATTTTTGCCATGCATTTGCGTTGCAGGCCGGTTTCGACACCCGAAGGAGAGAGGCTACAAAACAGAATCGCTCCCGCCAGTCGTTCCCCAGGCGCGAGCGCAGCGCCTCGCGCGGGTGGTCCTACCTTGCTCGGCTGCTCCCGTGCTACTAGGTATGGCTGGCGATCTGCTTGGGCTCAGGGCAACCATTCCCGCAGCTTCGACCAGCGCCGTTTCGTTTTCGCGCCCTTCACTGCGATCGCCAAGGCCTTCCGCTGCCCAACCAGCACAACGAGACGCTTGCCCCGGGTCACACCGGTGTAGACCAGGTTCCGTTGCAGCATCGAGTAGTGTTGGGTGGTGATCGGGATGACTACAGCCGGGTATTCGGAACCCTGGCTCTTGTGGATCGTCGTTGCGTAAGCCAGCACCAACTCGTCGAGTTCACCGAACGCGTAAGCAACCTCCCTACCGTCGAAGTCGACCGCCAGTTCGCCTTCTTCGGCATCGAGTCGCGAGACGATCCCCAGATCGCCGTTATAGACGTCCTTGTCGTAGTCGTTCTCGACCTGCATCACCTTGTCGCCGGGGCAGAACGTCCAGCCAAAGCGCTCGATGCGAATCTCCCCGGGCGGGTTCAGCGCCGCCTGCAATTCGATATTCAGCGATCGGGCGCCGAGGCCACCGCGGTTCATCGGGCAGAGCACCTGGATATCGCGGACCGGGTCGAACCCAAACCGCTTGGGGATACGCTCGCGCACGATGGCCACGACCTTGCGCACCCCCTCTTCGGGATCGACCGCATCGACGAAATAGAAATCACCGTCCTCGGCGGGGGCGAGGTCGGCCATCACACCTTGGTTGATCCGGTGCGCGTTCGTGATGATCCGGCTCGAAGCAGCCTGCCGAAAAACCTCCGTCAGGCGCACGACCGGCACGGCTGCGGATGCGATGATGTCTGCAAGCACTTGACCGGGACCCACCGACGGCAACTGATCGACATCGCCGACCAGCAACAGGGCCGCTCGGTTCGGCAGGGCGCGCAGAACCGACCGCATCAGCGGTACGTCAACCATCGAGGTCTCGTCGACGACGAGCAAATCACACTCGAGGGTTGCTTCCGCGTTCCGGCGGAAGCTGCCGGTGCGGGGATCGGTCTCGAGCAGGCGGTGGATTGTCTTCGCCTCAATCCCGGTGCTCTCGAACAGGCGCTTGGCGGCGCGACCCGTCGGAGCGCAAAGCGCGACAATGACGCCCTTGGCGATCAGGATTTTAAGTAAGGAGTTGACGAGCGTTGTCTTGCCGACACCCGGGCCGCCGGTGACCACCAGCACCTTTGATAGCAGAGCGGTGCGGAGCGCTCGCGATTGGCTGTCGGCCAGCGCGATCTTCGCGCGGGTCTCGACCCAGGGGATCGCCTTTTCGGGATCGATCCATGGCCAGGGGAGATTTCCGTTCGCCAGGGCCCGAAGCCGTTCGGCGATCTCGCGTTCAGCGTGGTAGAGCACCGCCAGAAAGATGCACCGCCAATCCTCGACTTGATCGGCGATGACCGAACCCGCTTCCAGCTCCAGCCCGAGCGCCGTTTCGACCAGCTCGGCTGGGACTTCGAGTAGCTTCTGCGTAAGAGGGATAAGTTCATCTGCCGGCAAGCCGCAATGGCCGTCGTTCATGGCCTCGGCGAGCGCGTAGGAGATGCCGGCGCGAACGCGAATCAGCGCCGTTTTCTCTATGCCGAGTTTGCCCGCGATCTGATCGGCGGTAACAAACCCGATGCCGCGTATGTCGCGAGCCAGGCGGTACGGGTTCTCTGAGATCAGCTGAACGGCATCGGCGCCATAGGTTTTGTAGATTCGCACCGCCCGCGAGGTGCCGACCCCGTTGCTGTGCAGGAACAGCATGATCTCGCGGATAACCCTCTGCTCGGCCCAGCCGGCAATGATCTGTCCAGCGCGCTTGGGGCCGATACCAGTCACCTCGCGGAGGCGCGCGGGCTCCTGCTCGATGATCTCGAACACGGCTTCGCCGAAAGCTCGCACGAGCTTCCGGGCGTACACCGGGCCGATCCCGCAGATCATGCCTGAGCCCAGGTACTTCTCGATCCCTTCGACCGTCGTCGGCGCCGCGACCTTGAGAAACGAAGCCTTGAATTGGACGCCGTGGATGCGGTCGTTGATCCAGGCGCCGCTCGCCTGCACAAGCTCGCCGGCCGAAATTGTCGCGGCATGACCGAGCACAGTAATCAGCTCACGCTGGCCACGCGCCTTGACGCGCAGCACGCAAAACCCGTTCTCTTCGTTATGGAACGTGACCCGCTCGACGAGGCCAGCCAAAACTTCCGTCGCCGCGCTCGCGGTTGCTCGCTGGAGCATGCTCATAAAGCCTTAATCGGCGAAACGCGCGAGGTGGACAAGCAGGATTTTGACCCGCCTCAAAAGCCGGCGTCCGGAGGCTTCAGTGGCATCCACCGTTGTCGTTGCTGACGATCAGTATACAGAGGCAGCGCTGCAAAAATTCGTCGCGCTCCTGCGGACTGCCGGCGCCGCAATGGCAAATGGATTGGTTATCAAATGCGTTGCCGGAAATTTGAGGATCGAAGCGCCGACGGTTCGTCGCGGGGCGATGCTGATCCGGATGCCGCAACATTGCTTGATCCCTTTGAAGGCCTTCCGCTTTGCTGTTGCCGGCGATGAGATCGTGATTTCATTCCCCCATCGCCGGCTCACAAAGGCGACCGTCGCGATCACGGAGGCAATGTTTGAGATATACAATCTGAGCGGCAAGCTTGCGCAGCACCGCCGTATGTCGCCGTGGTCCCTCATCGCCTCCCAGCCCGATCTGCTGTCCTACATCACCCCGCCGTTTCGGGACGATTTCCCGTTTTCTGCAGGGGACATCAAGTCGGGGAACGATGCGAAGGTAATGCTTGCCTCGTTCCTGCATTCCAGACTGTTCAGCCACAAGGAGAGCGAGCAGGCGAAGCCGAGCCCCGTGCTGGTACCGATTACCGACTTTCTTAATCACCATTGGAAAGGGGAGCCATATTCATACGACAGCCATCGAGCAGTCGTTATGCGCCGATCCGATTCGATGCCCGGAAAAGGCGGTGAATGCTTCGCCAGCTATGGGCTGCACGACGCCTACGACACCTGGCTCACTTATGGTTTTGTCGACGAAGAGGTTCCCTTTGTGCGATCCGTCGCCACGGTACTGGATGTTCCGGCAGTTGGAACGATTCTGGTCGGCGACGCACCGGTCGGGCATGAGAGTGATAAGATGGACCCAGTGGCGCAAGACTTGCAATTCTACGTCCCTCGAATTCTCAGCAGGAGAGGCAAACGCCTGAGAGTGGGCGCGGTGATAATCCCCGGGCCGCAAGCACCACGAACTCTCCGTCGCGCGTTGCGCACTGTCATCCAAGAACTCGGCGCGCCACGGCAGCGGCACAATACGCTCGTGAGACTCGCGGAAGAACAAATCCTCGACGCCAATCTAACGTATTACGACGAGTTCAAATCCTGTCTGGAGAGACTTTCAACAGACAATGACGTGCACAGCACGATCCGCGCCAATTTCGTCAGACTGTGCGAGGGACAGCTCATCCGCCTGCAGAGTTATTCCAGCTACGCCGCAGGCTGATCACGGGCCGCGATTTGTAGGCATGGAGAAAGCGCTGTGCGCGGCTTCGCAAATACTCATAGCCGGACTATTGTGAGCCTTAACGAAGGCGGATCAGCGACAGTTCCATCCGCTTCGATTGGATGCACCGCCACCAATCCGCCCTGATAATAGGCCGACAGTAGCCAACCCGCTTCGAAAAAGTCTCGATCAAGGTACTTTACGAGGACCCTGAGCGCGGCGAGATGACTTGCCTGCTCAAGCTCGAACCCGGCGCCCATATACCTTTTCACAAACATCCTGAGATCGAGCAGACGCTCGTCCTGGAAGGCAGCGTCCAGGATCACGATGGGATCGCGACGGCCGGAGATTACATATGGCGCAAGCAAGGTTCGCTGCATGACAACGGGTCGTCAGATGGCGCCGTACTGTTTGCGGTATATCGGAAGCCGAACCTCTACTACCACGCGGCAAGAGAGACGGCGGGCTTCTAGAACCGTCCGTTTGGTCAGTGCGGACGATCATGAACAAGCAGCTGCTGAACCGGCGTGAATTCAATCGACTTGGTGTGGCGCTTGCCTCCACGCTGTCTTTGGCCGGTACAATGATTGCGGGGCTATCAACCGCACGACCAGCTCATGCTGCGACCCGCACGATCAAGCTCCCCGACGGAACCATTGTCCCGGCGCTCGGCCAGGGCTCAGCGGGTCTCGGGCAGGGGAGACACCCGGAAGCCGCTGAGGAAGAAGCGCTACGCGCAGGCCTTTCGCTCGGGATGACGTTGATTGACACGGCGGAGATGTACGGCAACGGCCGCTCCGAGGAGTTGATCGGCCGCGCGATTGCCGGACAGCGAGACCGCGTCTTCCTGGTATCGAAAGTCTGGCCCAATCACGTCGCCGGAACCGGCATCGCGCGGGCTTGCGAGGCAAGCCTCGCTCGTCTTGGCACCGATCATCTCGATCTCTATCTGCTGCACTGGCCAAGTCAGGACTCCGACCTCTCCAGCATTGTGGGGGCGTTCGAAAGTCTACGCGCGGCGGGAAAGGTTCGCGCCTGGGGCGTGTCCAATTTCAAGGTCAGTGACGTGGAAGATCTCTTCCGTGTTCCCCGCGGCGATCGCTGCGCGACCAATCAGGTCCTTTACAACCTGGGCAACCGCGGTATCGAGCATGACCTGCTGCCATGGTGCGAACAGCACGGCATGCCCGTGATGGCCTATTCACCGCTTGGGGGCGCGGGCGCCAGCCTGCTGCGTGATCCCACGCTGGCACGTATCGGCGCAGCTCACAGTTGCTCGGCAGCCGCCGTTGCGCTGGCCTGGACCATCCGCAGTGGCAATGTCATTGCCATTCCTGAGTCGGGTTCGGCGGAGCATGCAAAAGAGAACGCCGTCGCGCTCTCACTGACACTAACACCGGATGAACTTGAGGCACTGGATTTGCCGACATTGCCAACAGCAAGGTGATACCGCAATATCGACCTTTGGACCGATTGAATTGCCGGTGGCCTGCCGTGCGCCGGTTGGCGGCATATGCTCGAACAAAGTGGTTTCGTAAATATCCACATCGGCCCGGCGGTTGACACCTTCGGCGGCGCCGGCGGGAGAGCAAGGCTCGGCTGTCCGAGGTCTTTGGCTACGCTTTTATTGCACACAAACCGAAATAGGGTGATGGGCGCGCGATTTCTTTAGACGTCGCGCGCTTCACCCATCGCCGGTGTGCAGCCAGGGCAGGCGTTCCTCCGGAAAGACGTGCCTCGTCGGCCGAAGGCGTGCGGCCTCGTCAAAAGCGCCGACATGGAAATGCGTTTCCGTCGCCAATGGCCCGCGCAGGCTCTCGCACGTCAAAGTCGAGCCGCAACGGGCGCAAAACC
>Ga0185299_10001067_pt1 | contig 60316 bp, 66 predicted proteins | sample PaiPotPPA55metaG_FD_128002 | JGI IMG/M metagenome (GOLD analysis project Ga0185299, IMG submission 128002) | Iron sulfur acid spring bacterial and archeal communities from Banff, Canada, to study Microbial Dark Matter (Phase II) - Paint Pots PPA... ... | reverse complement strand
CCTGTCTAAGTCTGGCGCTGCCCACGACGTTCGTCACGCCCTGCTGGCCGTTGAGGGAATTTTCCTGCTCCGAGGACTAGGCTTCGTCGAGGTCTCGGCAGCGGAGCACAAATCCGTCCTGCTTCACGCGCGAGACATCGTCGCCGGGGTGCTGGCCGGACGTCGAGCGCCGCGACGCCGAACGTCCGGGTTAGGTCATGGAAGACGGACTGAAAGTCGGTTGGAGAAGCTCTGAAAACGGATGGTATTGCAGCAGCGTGAACACGATTACAAGACGCGGAGGATTCGGCACCTCGGTGCCGGTCTTTGGATTGCGGCCGACACGCTGACCTTTCTTGATTTTTGTTGTCATAGCTCTGTTTCCTTGCAGTTTCAGTGATCGCCGATCACCGGGAAATGCGCACTGCGGCATCGGAACGCGAGCCTGGTTCATGCATCCAAGACCATCGGACATTGGTCGGTCCTTGGCTGTTGAACGTCGGCGGGGAATGATGGCGTGTGAGTTGAGGTGGTGGCTCACCTGGGAGAGCTAGCGTTCAGCGCTTCTCCAGGTGAGCCCCTAAAGACTTCGAAAGCCGCGCGCCGGCGGCTTTCGAACAGCTACCGTTCAGTAATAGGTGCAGCTGTATGGCGAATAGTAGGGCGTGTAATACGAGCAACCAGGGCCGTAGTCGTAGTCGTAAAAGCCGTCGCCAAAGAAATGACGTCGTCCATAGCCGTAGCCATATCGTCCATGGCCATGGCCATATCGACCATAGCCATAGCCGTAGTGACCCCTTCCATAGCCGTAGTGACCCCTTCCATCGCCATAGCGACCTCGGCCAAAGCCCGCCATGTGACCTCCGCCAAAACCTCCCATGTGAGTTCCGCCGAAGCCGCCCATGTGACCTCCTCCGCCAAAGCCGCCGCCACCAAAGCCGCCGCCACCGTGTCCGCCTCCGCCGCCACCGCCGCCACCGCCTCCGCCGCCACCACCGCCGCGTGCCTGCGCACCCGTCGCAGCCAGAGACCCGGCAAGCAGGACGGTTGCCAAAACCATCATCGTTCTTCGTGCAGTCATGAATTTCCCTTTCGATGGGCAGGAGCCATCAGTGATCATCGAACTTCCTGCCCGGCCTCATATTGCTGCCCGAACTCTGGATCGCTAACGGGAAATTTCGAAGACAGTAATCGGAGCAGCCGATTGCGCTGGAACCATACTGAATTCGGCGCCGCGCGAGGATGTCGGCCGCCAGGCCAGGACCAGGGTCCGGAACGGGAATTACCGTGTCTCACTTATGGGGTGCAGTCCAGCACTGTCACCGTAGTTGCGAGGTTGCTCTACGGGCGAGGATGCTCCCAGTCGAGAAACTCGATTTGATCGAAGGCCCGTCGCGGCGTGCCGAGGAACAGAACGAGCCGAAGGCCATCGGTCAGATAGGGGTCTCCACCGAGATTGACGCGCGGATCGGGCATGGATGATGCACCAACGCCCTGCACAAAGCCGAAGCGCGAAACGGCCCCGGACATGATCAGGTCCTGCAGCAGATAGAAGCGGTCCTGGTCGACGGCCGGGCTGATCCGATGCGTGGTCAGATACCAGACTTGCGTGGTCAGCTTGATGCCGATGTCGCGGCTGATTTGGCCCACCCAGACCTGCTGCCCACCGACCGTGAACGGAGCGAGCCACAGCCGTAGATGATTGCGAAGGCTCACGGTCTCGCGCGCCTTCTGCAATGCGACGTCCTGCTGGCGTCCGAAAACATGCAGCGGGCTGACCGGTGCGTTGAGATATTCGCTGCGGAACAGGAAAGCTCGAATCGTTCGATAAACGCTGTGAAGATCGAACGGCTCGTCGAGCCTCCATCCGCGCCCGATGAATGAGAAAAGTGTGTCGAGTCCGTGCCCGACGACGACGATATTGAGCGGATCACCGTTCTCCGTGCCGCTCTTGTTGGTGGTGCAGCACGGTAGCTTCGCCAGCCTTTCGCGCAGCGTCGCCAGATCGATATCCTCGACCGATCCGGGCGGATAGATGTTGCTGAAATCAACTTTCTCGATCGCATAGGACCCGCCGCGGACCGGGAGGGCGAACCTGAACAGCAGTTCCTCACTGCCGGTTTCGAACCCCACGCCAAACAATTTCAAGCCACCTTCACGGTGCGTAAAAACGAAGCCCGCCGCGGCTTGCCTCTGCGGGATGATATCCGGCATGGGAGCCTCCGCGACGGCGGCCTTGATGGACGCATTGGCGCTGCCTCGCCACCATGCGTGAAGAAGTTGTTCCACCTCCGCTTCCGAAAAGTATTCCGGATCGGTGACGATCGGCAGAAACTCCAGCTCGGATTCACCGGCGTTGTCCACGCCAAGCCAGATCGCCTGAATGCCATGGTCGGCCAGAGACGCGCCGAAGTAGCGCTGGCTTTCGTCGTCGGTCAAAACCGCCGCGCGAACGGTTACCGCGCCCCGTTGCCGAACTTCGGCGCGGGACATGAATAATTGCTCAGCTTTGCGATCAGGGCTGCTGTCGCTGGACCAACCCAATAACGCGAACCCGAAAAGCAACGCCAACGCCAAAGCCAGGGCCTGCCAGCGCCATCGTTTTATGGCTTGCCATATTCGTCGCGTCATCGTTTCAGACATCGTCAGCCTCAGGCCTGACAAAGCCCCTATTCAGTCTATCGAAGCAGCGAGAGACCTGTCGAGCATTGCTCAAGCAGATACCCTTTCACGCATGCAGCGCGATGGGTTGAGCCCGTGCGAAACCCATCAACTTGCTGCGCGTACATGGAGTTGGCTCCACCCATCTACGGTACGTCGGCGGATAAGTCGCTCCTCGCAATGGCGGACAAAAGGGCGAACGTAGCGCTGTCGTTTGCCCGTCGGGCAAATCAGTAGTCCCGTTTGAGCTCAATTCCGGCCTTCACAGCAATTTCGATTGAGGAAAAATTCTCCTTTGGGATCAAGCTGATTTGCCCTGTCCAGTCCTCCCTGCAAAAAGAAATCTGTTCTCACCGGACGCAAATCACTTTTACAACTGCGCCGTCTCGTCCCACTCGAGGGGCGTATCGCGATCGTCACGGACGCGGGATGGGATGCGGTGGACGCGGAAGCGCTATTGACGAACAGCGCTTAAGCGGACGGCGAAGTCGTGTGGTCCTGACACCCCGACGCTGGTGTCAAGTCTCGCGGAGCAATCTGCGTGATGACGGTGGCAAAAGAGCCCGGTCACCGGGGAGAGCGCGAAGTAAGCCGTAAACCACCGTGCAGGGAAGGCCGGATTGCCTCCGCTGAACCTGTATGCTCGTGTGCGTTTTCTATGTGCATTTTGCACGCGAGACCGCGGGTGCAGCGCGCATCCGGCTTTCCCTGCGCCCTCTACTTTCCAGGAGGGTGAAAGATGACGCAAACCTCGGGCGCATCGCGCCGCGAGAATGCGGACGTGTATCTGAAACTATGTTGGCTGTTTGAAAATTGAATCAGTGGAAATCGCGCTGGACTGGCCTAGCGCATCTTCCAGCTCGGTTGACCCACTTCCCCGTCATGGCCGGGCATAGCCGTCCGAAGGACGGCGTCGCTTCCGCTCGCCTATGTCCCGGCCATCCACGGCTTTTTGCGGCGCTATTGGCAAGACGTGGATGCCCGGGACAAGCCCGGGCATGACGAGCTCTGATGTTCTCCACGGAGCGAAACGATTCAACGCAAGTCGAAACTGCTCTACCGCCGCACGATCGATCCGGAGCGGCCGACCAGCCGCGCCAGTTGCTTGAAGCGGCTGCCGACGCGATCGGCGACGATATCGACCATCCGGTGCTCGAACACCAGCATCAGCTTGCGGCCCTGGGTGCGGAAGTGGGTCGCCGGCAACACGCCGGGCCGCGCCGCCGATATCAGATGGGCGACGCGGAACGCGGCGCCGAGCAGGCGCGCACGCTCGATCATGGCGGGCGTTACCAGCGTGCGAACATCCGCCGGCGGTTCGTTCTGTTCGCTCAAGCCCGCATAACGATAAAACACCGACAACGCGACAAACGCCCGGCCTTGATGGCTGATCGAGCCGAAATTGCCGTTGATGATGAGACTGAGCGTTTCCTCGCCGCGGTGATCGGGATGCACCCGCCAGCCGATATCCGACAACAGGCAAGCGACATGGCGCAGGCGGCGATCCTCGTCGGTTTCCCGCAAATGCACGACCCGCACCAGGCGATCGGTCCATTCCGTCAATTCCCGGGCATGACGCGCGGATCGCGACAACAGCCCGTTGAGCTCTTGAACGGCGCCAAACAGTCCGTCCTTGACGCGCTCGGCCGGCGGCAGCTTCTCGTAGAGCAGGCCCTCGCGTACGCCGAAGGTCGAAAACACAATGGTTTTCGGCTTCGCGACCCGGATGATTTGTTCGAGAACGAGGGCTGCGTAGGCCAATAGCGGCCGCCGCGCATCGGCGACGACTTCGATATTGGCCAACATGTTCGCCGCTACCAGGCGCCGCAGGCGCAGGGCGAAATCGAGCGCGTCCTGGGCTGGTATCGAATAGCCATGCATCACTTTCAACGGATATTCGCTCTGGATGATATGGATGCGCGCCAAGGCCCGCCACGTTCCTCCGACCGCGTAAAAGGTGCGGCCGCGGCCGGCCGAGAGCTGGGCCACATCGGTAAGCTCGGTCTTGACGATGCGCTCGGCGCGCTTCAGCGATTTGTGTGACAGATCCTGCAGCGCGAGGCTTCCGAGCGGCAGCGTGACGCCGCTATGAACCCGGTTGCCGCGAACGTCGACCAGTTCCAGCGAACCGCCCCCGAGGTCGCCGACGATGCCGTCCGGCTTGTGAATGCCCGAGATGACGCCGAAGGCGGACAATTTCGCTTCGCGCGGACCCGACAGGATTTCGATTTTGACGCCGCAGATGCGTTCGGCCTTGGTGATGAAATCCGGGCCGTTGGTGGCGTCGCGGCACGCCGCGGTGGCGATCGCGAAAACTCGGCCGACTTTCATCACCTTGCACAGCGCGCGGAACCGCCGCAACGAGGTCAATGCCTTGGCGACGGCGTCGGGCGCCAATAATCCGGTGGTCTGCACCTCGCGCCCGAGCCCGCACAGGGTTTTTTCGTTGAACAGGGTGACCAGGCTTCGCGTCAGCGATTCGTAGACGACGAGACGCACGGAGTTCGAGCCGATGTCGATGACCGCGACGCTCGATGCGCGCTTGCGCGGCCGCTTCACCGGAAAGACCCCTTATGATGATTGCTGACGCTCGGTACGGCGCGTGAGGCGGCGCGGCGAAGATTCCTTAAGCGACTTTCCACGGCCTGACAGACTCGGATTCGTCATGAAATAGTTATGCAGGTTGAAAGACTCCTCGCCCTTCGCGGCCTTCATACGCGTTGACGATCCGTCCGGCAACAATTGCCAGCTCTGCTCGGTATCCTTCAAGTTGGCGACCATGATCTGTTCGAGAACCTGCTGATGCACCGTGGGATTTTGCAGCGGGCAGAGGACTTCGACACGGCGATCGAGGTTGCGCGGCATCATGTCGGCGGAGGAGATATACACAGCAGCTTTTGCACCCGGCAGGCCCTGTCCCATCCCGAAGCAGTAGATTCGGCCATGTTCGAGGAACCGGCCGATGATCGATTTGACGCGGATGTTTTCTGAAAGGCCTGATATGCCGGGACGCAGGCAACAGATGCCGCGCACCACGAGCTCGATCGATACGCCTGCCTGGGAGGCCTGATAGAGCGCGTCGATGATGTCGGGGTCGACCAGCGAGTTCATCTTCATCCAGATCGCCGCCGGCCGGCCGTGACGGGCGTGGTTGGTCTCGCCGTGAATATGCTCGAGCATGCGCTTGCGCAGCGTCAGCGGCGAAACCGCCATCTTCTCGATGTCGCTCGGTTCGGCGTAGCCGGTGATGTAGTTGAAGACCCGCGCGGCGTCGCGGCCGATGATCGGGTCGGAGGTGAAATAGGAAAGATCCGTATAGATGCGTGCGGTCACCGGATGATAGTTGCCGGTGCCGGTATGAACGTAGGTCGTGAGGCTGCCGCCCTCGCGGCGCACGATCAGCGACAGTTTGGCGTGGGTCTTCAGTTCGATGAACCCGTACACGACCTGGACGCCGGCGCGTTCGAGGTCGCGGGCCCAGCGGATGTTGGCTTCCTCGTCGAAGCGCGCCTTGAGCTCGATCAGCGCGGTCACCGACTTTCCGGCTTCCGCGGCCTCCGCCAGCGCGCGCACGATCGGCGAGTTGTTGGAGGTGCGATAGAGCGTCTGCTTGATGGCGACGACATCGGGGTCGCGGGCGGCCTGCTGCAGGAACTGCACCACGACGTCGAAGGATTCGTAAGGGTGGTGAACGATCAGATCCTTCTGCCGGATCGCGGCAAAAATGTCGCCGCCATGGTCGCGCACGCGCTCGGGATGGCGGGGGACGTAAGGGGCGAATTCGAGATCGGGCCGGTCGAGCCGGGTCAATTGCGACAATTCGTTCATCGCCAACACGCCGTCGACCAGCAATACCTCGTCGTCGGCGGTGGAGAGCGCGTGCTGCACGAAGCCGCGCAGTTCATCCGGCATGTGGGCTTCGATCTCGAGCCGGATCACCGACCCGCGGCGCCGCCGCTTCAGCGCGGTTTCAAACAGCCGGACCAGATCCTCGGCCTCTTCCTCGATTTCGAGTTCGGAATCCCGGATGATACGAAAGGCGCCCTGGCCTTTGACGACATAGCCCGGGAACAGCCGGCCGATGAACAGGCCGGTGGCCTGCTCCAGCGTAATCAGGCGCACGGTCGCATCCTTGCCGGCGGGCAGGCGGATGAAGCGATCGATCTTGCCGGGCATACGAATGAGCGCGTTCATCGGCTTGCCGTCGGCGACCCGCGCCAGGTGCAGCGCGATGGTGAATCCGAGGCTCGGGATAAACGGGAACGGATGCGCCGGATCGATCGCGAGCGGCGTCAGCAACGGAAAAATGTTGTGGAGGAAATGATCCTCGATCCAGCTTCGCTCGGCCTTGGTGACGTCGCGGCCATCGACCAGCACGATGCCGACCTCGGCCAGGATGCCGCGCAGGTCGCGCCAGATCGCCTGTTGGTCGCTGGCGAGCTTTGAGACCGTCTCGTTGATGAGAACCAGTTGTTCGGAGGGGGTCAGCCCGTCCGGGCTGCGTTCGGCAATCCCTTCGCGCACCTGGGCCTTGATGCCGGCGACGCGGACCATGAAGAACTCATCAAGGTTATTGGCGGAAATCGACAGGAATCGCACCCGTTCGAGCGCGGGATGGCCCGTATTGACCGATTCCTCGAGCACCCGGCGATTGAAATGCAGCCAGGAAAGCTCGCGATTGATGAAGCGTTCGGGGCTCGCGGCAATCGCCGGGGCGGCCTCGACCTCGACTTCTTGCTCTTTGATTACAATGGCTTGCGCGGATTCCGTCAAGGTTTGATCCATTCTCAAATCAGGCCGCGCCGCCATTCTTGCCATGTCGGCGCAAAGCATGTGTTATCGCGATGACGTTTCAATGACATTGACGTTCCCGGCAGCCGTGCCGTCAAGACACGGATAGACCGTCAAAAATCAGGTATTGCGCAGCAATTCAGCCGCCAGCGCCCGGGTGACCGGCCGGCCCAGCCGCAAGGCTTCGGTGTCGAGCAGCTCGACTGCCTGCCGCACTGCCGCGTAGGATCGCTCGATCCGGGTCGCGAGATAGCCTACCACCGTCTCATCGACCGCCAGTTGACGGTCGGCGCAGAATTTGACGATCAGGGCGCGAAACAGCTGGTCGTCGGGCGGCAGCAGCGACACCGTCGGAACCGCGCGCAGCCGTGACCGCAGATCGCGCAGCTCGACCTGAAACGCCGACGGCGGCGCCCGCGCCGTGATCAGAACGAAGGCTTCGTCCTCGCGCGCCAGATTCATCAGGTGGAACAGCGCCCGTTCATCGACGTCAGTTGATTTCAAGTCCTCCACCACCAGCGCCCCGGTCGCCAGCGCGCCCGGCACCGCGGCCGCGGTCAGCGCATGGGCCGATATCGACCGTGCGCCCGCTTGCTCGGCCCAGATCGCCGCCAGATGGCTTTTCCCGGAACCCTCCGGCCCGAGCAGCAGCATGATCCGGCTCGGCCAGTCCGGCCAAGTCTCGATCAGCGCCAGGCCGGCCGCATTGGCCGGTCCTTCGAGGAAATTGTCGCGGGTGAGGCTTTCTGCGTGCGGCAGTACAAATGCCAGTTGACGAGGTTCGACGCGGCCTGCCACGCAAGTCTCCATACCGGGATCGAGTATAACGTTTTCAAGCGAAGCGGGTACCGGTTCGCGTGAAGAAAACGCGAGTTCTAGCGTGCTTCGATCGTGCCCATGTGCCGCACCCACTCCACGAGATAGAGAGAGACGGAGACCAAAGTAAAGACCGTTACCAAGCCCATCAGGATCAGATCATACGGCCTTGGCTCGAAGCCGAAGCCGAGCGCGGCAAGCACCAGTGCCGCGAACGCCACCTGCGCCACCGTGTTGAGTTTTGACACCATCAACGGCTTCATCGGGATCGGCTTGCCGAACAACCATGACACAATCACGGCGGTGACGATCATGATATCGCGCGAGACCACGAGGATGACGATCCATCGCGGCACCGCGCCCCAGATTCCAAGCGCCACGTAGATCGAGACCAGAAGTGCCTTGTCCGCCAAGGGATCGAGCAGGGCGCCCAACTCGCTCGCCATGTTGAAGCGCTTGGCGAGAAAGCCGTCGACGGCATCGCTGACGCCGGCGATGATAAAGATCGCGAACGCAATCTCCATCTGGCTGGAGGCGATCGCCCAGACGATGATCGGCACCAGGATGATGCGTCCCAGCGTAATGATATTCGGAATGCTCAACTCGGTCGCTTCCCGGCTTCCGGCCTTATTTTTTTACGAGGTCCGGCTCTTTGCAGGGTGAACCGGTTCCCGTCTACATAGTATATGCGCGCACCTCTTGCGAGCCATTGCACAGCCGCGGAATCCGACGTAACCAGCCGGCACCATCTGGAATAGGCCATGATCGACCGTAAAAGCGGGCTCACTTACGCGGATTCGGGCGTCGATATCGATGCCGGCAATCGGCTGGTCGACCTGATCAAGCCGATGGTTCGCGCCACCGCCCGCGCCGGGGCCGATGCCGAAATCGGCGGGTTCGGTGGGCTGTTCGATTTGAAGGCCGCGGGCTTCAAGGACCCGGTCCTGGTCGCCGCCACCGATGGCGTCGGCACCAAGCTCAAGATCGCGATCGAGACCGGCCTGCATGGCGCTATCGGCATCGACCTGGTGGCGATGTCGGTCAACGACCTCGTGGTCCAGGGCGCGGAGCCGCTGTTCTTTCTGGATTATTTCGCTTGCGGCAAGCTCGATCCCGAGGCGGCGGCCGCAATCGTCGCAGGGATCGCCGAAGGCTGCCGCGAATCCGGCTGTGCGCTGATCGGCGGCGAGACCGCCGAAATGCCCGGCCTCTACAGGGATGGCGACTACGATCTCGGGGGCTTTGCGGTCGGCGCCGCCGAACGCGGCACGCTGCTGCCGCGGCCCGATATCGCGGTCGGCGACGCCGTGCTCGGCCTTGCCTCGTCGGGCGTCCACTCCAACGGATTTTCGCTGGTCCGCAAGATCGTCGAAACGTCCGGTCTCGGCTTCGACGCGCCGGCGCCGTTTTCTCCGGTCATGACATTGGGCGGCGCGCTGCTGACGCCGACGCGGCTCTATGTCAGGTCATGCCTGCGCGCGATTCGCGAGAGCGGCGCCGTCAAGGGGCTCGCCCACATCACCGGCGGCGGTTTCACCGATAACATTCCGCGCGTGCTGCCAAAACATCTCGGCGTCGGCATCGACCTGGCGCGGCTGCCGGTACTGCCGGTGTTCAAATGGCTGGCCGAGCAGGGCGGCATCGCCGAACTCGAACTGCTGCGCACCTTCAACTGCGGCATCGGCATGATTGCGATCGCGAAAGCGGATGCGATCGAACAGGTCACCGGGATTCTCACCGAGGCCGGCGAGAGCGTGACGCTCCTCGGCGAGGTGATCGCCGCCGAGGGCGAGCACCGCGTGGTCTACAACGGTCATCTCGATCTGGCATGGTGAGACCATGAAGCGCCGTGTCGCCATCCTGATTTCCGGACGCGGATCGAACATGGCCGCCTTGATCGAGGCGGCGAGCGAAGTGGATTTTCCGGCCGAGATCGTCGTGGTGATCGCCAACCGCGCCGACGCTCTGGGCCTCGAAAAGGCAAAGGCCAGCGGCATCCCGACGCTCACGATCGAGAGCAGGCCGTTCGGCAAGGACCGTGCGGCGTTCGAGGCGGCGCTGCAGACGGCGCTCGATCAGCACAAGGTCGACCTGATTTGCCTCGGCGGCTTCATGCGGCTGTTTACCGCCGGTTTCGTGCAGCAATGGTACGGCAGGATGCTCAACATCCATCCTTCACTGCTTCCATCGTTCCCCGGCCTCGATCCACAGGGTCAGGCGCTGCGCGCCGGGGTGAAGATTTCGGGAGCGACCGTCCATTTCGTGATTCCGCAAACCGACGCCGGTCCGATCCTGATGCAGGGCGCCGTCGCGGTGCGCGATGACGACACGCCGGAGACGCTGGCGGCGCGGATTCTTTTGGTCGAACACCGCATCTATCCCGAGGCGCTGCGGCTGGTCGCGAGTGATCAGATCCGGCTCGACGGCGATATCTGCAAGGCCGCAGGCGGCAAGGGTTCGGACGTTACATTGATTTCGCCGGCGGCGAGCTGAGGCGTCGGGCATGGCGCGCGGGGCGGTGTTCGCCTGGCCGCGAATCGAGGTTTCGAAAAAATATCTTAAAAATAAAATCCCCCGGCATAGGCCGGGGGTGCAATCATCAGGATTGCTTACGCGGATCGTGACGAAGTTAGGTGACTTTCAGATTTTCCGCGGAGCTCTTGCCGCGATTTTCCACAAGGTCATATTCGACGATTTGATTTTCGTTGAGGGTTGAGAGCCCCGCACGCTCGACCGCCGAGATATGGACGAACACGTCCTTATCGCCGGCCATCGGCTTGATGAAGCCATAACCCTTGGTCGGGTTGAACCACTTGACGGTGCCTTTTTGCATCGCCTGTCTCCTGGTCTAGACGTAAAAAAGACGCGGCCACGCTTTTCGCGTGCCACGCCACAAGCGGGCTTGTCGGATGTCTGCTCAATTTCCGAGTCTGATATTTCAAGGTCGCGAAACGCACAGTCGATCGGCCTAAATCCGATTGTGCCGGATATTGCAACACGAAATTTGCGGGTTAGCAAGCTTCTGGCGCGTGTCGGGAAATCTGTCCAACAATGAGACCGCGTTGCAAGGGGCGGCCTTGGGCAACCTGTGGCAGCAGAACAACAATGACTGCTAATCGCCGGTTGCCTGGGACCACGACCGATTGACCCCCCGGGAGAACTGGGGGCAAATCGCCACCGGCTGGCGAAATCTTGCACTGTTTCGATTGGAGCCCTTTCGGGAATAGCATTCATGCGCTGCTCATCGCGGCCTTCGCACGCAAAGGAGACCGGGGCCGGCGGTGGGCTTTCGAGGGCGGTCGCGGTCGCCTTCGTCCTCGTTTTGGCCGTTGCCGCGACAACGGCGCCGGCTTTGGCGCAGCGTGCTCCCGTGCCGCCGACACCCCCGCCACCGGCCCCGCCGCCTCCCACACCGCCACCGCCACCACCTCCGCCGGTGCCGTCGCGCACCGACGCCAACACCGACATCTCGGCAGGCTACGCGCTGACCAATCTCGGCAGCAATTTCCTGGAGCGGCTGGGCGATCAGGCAACCAACGGTTTCGAACGCGCCGCGCGCAACAATTCCGGCGGCGGCGGCGCCTCCGTGGCCACCGAGGCGCCGCGTTTCCGGACCTGGGGAGAGGCGTATGGAATCTCGGCCCGGACCGGCACGCAAGGCGATTTCGCCGGCGACCATCGCCAGACCTGGGGCGGCGTCGCGGGGCTTGGCGCGCGTATCGCCCCCGGCGTCAATGTCGGCGTCTCGGTCGACCAAAGCGGCACCGCCATCGACGTTCCGGTTTCGCTGCAATCGGCATCCCTTGACCTGACCCAGATCGGCTTCAACGCCTCGGTGGACAAGGGGCCGTGGACCTGGGCCGTCGCGCTGGTCCATGGTTTTGGTAAAATCAATTCGAGCCGCGACACCGGGGCAGGCTTCGCCACCGCCGGCTATGACGGCCATATCGACGGCGCGCTGACCGAACTCAGCTACTACTGGAACATGGACCAGAGCCGGATCGTGCCGAAGGCCGCGTTCGAATATGTCCGCGCCACGACCGGGTCGTTTCAGGAAATGGGCGGGCTTGATCCGGTGATGGCGAGCGGCGCGACCACGGAGCGTTCGCGGATCCTGCTCGGTGCGGAGGTCGGCCACTACTTCATTTTCGATCAAAAGATTTTCGATCTGTCCGCCTACGGCAAGTTCGTCGACAATGTCTCGCAGAATCTCAGCTCGCTCACCGTCAGCCTCGGCACCCAGAGCGTAGCCCTGCAAGGTATCGGCGAAAGCCGCTACGGCGCGGATGCCGGCGCGTCGGCTTCCCTCATCCTGAGCAACAACGCTCGGCTCTACGCCAACTATGACGGCAAGTTCCGCGCCACGTCGCAGTCGCATCAGGGTACATTGGGCGTCGAGCTGAAGTGGTAGGGCGCGAATAGCACAGCGTCAAAACGTCACGCTTTGCTCAAACAACACGACAGCGCCAGATTTTGACTAAACTCATTTTGCAAGTCGCTCGGCCAGTTCGATGAGCACACGCCGATCCGAGGAGTCCTTGATCTTTCTAAAGGCAATTACCAGTCGCAAACCCTCCACCACGTTCAGATCAATCTGATTGTCCTCAAGTAACTGCAGTAATCTATCACCGGGATCATCGAAATCGTCGGTGCTCACAGTAGCGCTCCAGAAGCGAATGACAGATGGCGACCCGCGAGGACGGTCTCAACGAGCTGGCAATAGACGTCCGGCGGCGATCGCAAACGCTCGCCACCCACCTGCCAGCGGTTATATTCTATCGACGATCTTGGCGGAAGTAATGCAACTGTTGAGAGCCCCGTCGCACGACAACATGGATCACAGGACGCGATGGCATCTCTGCATCGATCCGAAGCAATTGCCTTCGCCGTGGTCGATTTGAACCGCGAATCATGGCTCGCGATCGTAAGCCGCGGATATCGCGTCAGTTTCGATCGACCCTGACGACCCGTCCCTTTTCGATCGCCAGTGCCAGCCGGCCGTGTTTCAGCGACAGCGCCGCTTCGCCGAACAATTCGCGGCGCCAGCCGCGCAGCGCGGCGACGTCGGCGTGATCGTCGGCCGCGATCTGCTCGAGATCGTCGACAGTTGCGATCACCTTGGAGGCGACGGCGTGGCGCTCCGACGTCATCCGCAGCAACACCTTCAGCAATTCGACGATGGCACCGCCGTTGGAATTGCCGCGCGGCTTTTCGATTTTCGGCAAGCTCGCCGGATCGCGCGCAAGGCCGCGCTGCACGGCGGCGACGATATCGGTGCCCCATTTCGAGCGATCGAAACCTTTCGGCAGCGAGCGCAGATTGGCCAGCCGCTCGAGGCTGGTCGGCGCATGAGTAGCGATGTCGCCGACCGCATCGTCTTTCAGCACGCGGCTGCGCGGAACGTCGCGGCTTTGCGCCTCCTGTTCGCGCCATGCTGCGACTTCCATCAGGACCGCAAGTTCCCTGGGCTTGCGTACCCGCGTCTTCAGCCGCTCCCACGCGCGTTCGGGATGAAAGTCGTAGGTCTTCGGCGAGGTCAGAACTTCCATCTCCTCGCTGACCCAATCGCTGCGCTCGCGCTTCTTCAGGTCGGCGTCGAGTGCCGCGAACACGTCGCGCAAATGGGTGACGTCGGAGACCGCGTAATGCATCTGCTCTGCGGTCAGCGGCCGGCGCGACCAGTCGGTGAAACGGTGGGTCTTGTCGGGCCGGTGGCCGGTGATGCGCTCGACCAACTGGTCATAGGCGATGCTATCGCCATAGCCGAGCACCATGGCCGCGACTTGGGTGTCGAAAATCGGGTGCGGAACGATGCCGGCCTGATGCCAGACGATTTCGATATCCTGACGGGCGGCATGAAAAACCTTCAGCACGGCTTCATCGGCCATCAGTTCGAAGAACGGCTTGAGGTCGATGCCCGCCGCCAGCGTATCGACCACGACCGCTTCCTCGGCGCTCGCCAACTGGACGACGCAGAGCAGGGGATAATAGGTGGTCTCGCGCAGGAACTCGGTGTCGACGGTGATGACCGGGTGTTTGGCGAGGCGGGCGCAAACGGCGGCGAGTTCCGAAGTGGTGGTAATCAGATGCATGAACGGTCCATAACGCTTAAATGACGCGTTCTGCCGAAAGTGCTGATATGTCAAGGGTCTTGCGACGAATTCGAGCCTTGCATTTCCACCTGACAACAGTTTTTCGGGGCAAAGGCGCGCGCGTGGCCGGACCGGCGAGCGGTCCGGCGCCGTTCAGGGCCCTCAATTCGGAAATGGGATCAGGAGTCTCGGAGCTGCCGGGCAGGCCGCCGTCGCGCAGGGATAGCAAGCACGATGACGCAAAGCGCCAGCATCGCCAATCCAATGAATTCAAACACCAGCCCGTCCACGGCGATCCCCCCGGTAAAACGTTAGATTTGTCGGGGAGCGATTGACCCTTTCTTAATTCCTGACGCAGGCCGGCCGGGGCTTCGCCAGCGTGTTGAACGCCGGGTTAACGACGGCTCAGGTCCCGCAAAACGTCTGCAGCACGCGCTGGTGCGGTTCGGGCGGCTCGGCATAGGCCGCGAATGCCGGCTGGTCGTCGTACGGCTTGGAAAGGACCGCGAGAAGCTCCTCGAAGGGGGCAAAATCGTCGCGGTTGACGGCGGCGTCGATCACGGCTTCGACCCGATGGTTCCTCGGAATGAAGGCGGGATTGACCGCGCGCATCGCGGCCTGCCGGGCCGCGGGCTGTTGCGGCTCCTCGCCGGTCCGCTGCCGCCAGCGCGCCGCCCATTCGTCATAGACGGCGGGATCGGCGAACAACTGCCTGACCTCGCCGTCGCCCCCCGGATCAAGCGCCGCATCGCTCAACCGCCGGAAGGTGAGCGTAAAATCGGCCTGGTTCCTGGCCATCGCGTCCAGCAGGTCCTGCGCCAGCGCGCGATCCTCCTCGCGTGCGATGAACAGGCCAAGCTTGCGCCGCAGACCCGCCTGATAGGCTGTGTCGAACGTCCCGATGAAATCGCCGAGCAAAGCCTGCGCCTCTTCGATCGCCTTGTCCTGCGCCTCGGAAAATAGCGGCAACAGGCATTCCGCCAGCCGCGTCAGGTTCCAGAGCGCGATCCGTGGCTGGTTGGCGTAGGCATAGCGGCCTTGCTCGTCGATCGAGGAAAAAACCGCTGCCGGATCGTAATGGTCCATGAAGGCGCACGGACCGTAATCGATGGTCTCGCCCGAGATCGAGGTGTTGTCGGTGTTCATGACGCCGTGGATGAAGCCGACCAGCAGCCAGCGCGCGACTAGCTCCGCCTGCCGGGCGATGACAGCCGAAAGCAGCGCATGATAGGGGCGGTCGGCCGTTGCCAGATGCGGATAGTGCCGGGCGATAACGTGATCGGCGAGCCGCCCCACGCCGTCAGTATCACCGCGCGCGGCGAAATACTGGAAGGTACCGACGCGAACGTGGCTGGAGGCGACGCGGGTCAGCACGGCGCCCGGCAATGGCGTTTCACGCAGCACGCTTTCGCCGGTCATGACGGCCGCGAGCGAGCGCGTGGTCGGAATGCCGAGCACGGCCATCGCCTCGCTGACAATGTATTCGCGCAGCACCGGGCCGAGCGCCGCGCGGCCATCGCCGCGGCGTGAAAATGGCGTAGGCCCCGACCCCTTGAGCTGGATGTCACGGCGGATCCCATCCGCGTCGATCACCTCGCCGAGCAGGATGGCGCGGCCGTCACCTAGTTGTGGAACGAAATGCCCGAACTGGTGGCCGGCATAGGCCATCGCGATCGGGTCCGCGCCGTCGGGAACGCGCTTTCCCGCCAGGATCTCGGCGCCCTCGGGGCTTTCGAGCCGGTCCGGATCGAGGCCGAGATGGACCGCCAGCGGCCGGTTCAGCTTTATCAGTCTGGGGGAAGCCACCGGCGTCGGCACCACGCGGGCGAAAAAGTTCGCCGGCAGCGCCGTGTAGGTGTTTTGGAAGGGGAAATGGACCGTCATGGCTCCAAGATAGGCATGGAGAGCGATTAGACAATCGATTTGCGGGGTTTAGATCATTCCCCGGAGGGCCCATATTTGAGGGTGCATTCGGTTGCCGCCCTGCGCCGCCTCGGGTAAACCCTGCCCAACTTTGAAGACGGAGCCCGTAGGGCTACCCGATTCGAACCTCCGCATCAGTTTTTGGACTTTTCATGCATCGTTACCGGTCCCACACCTGCGGCGCGCTCCGCGAGAGCCATATCGGCGAGACAGTCCGGCTGTCCGGCTGGTGCCATGTCATTCGCGACCATGGCGGCGTGCTGTTCATCGATCTGCGCGACCATTACGGCATCACCCAATGTGTCGCCGACCCGGATTCGCCTGCATTCCACGACGCCGAAAAACTGCGCCTGGAATGGGTGGTGCGGATCGACGGCAAGGTGCGCCACCGCCCGGAAGGTACCGTCAATCCAAAACTACCGACCGGCACGGTCGAGGTCTATGTCAGCGAGATCGAGGTGCTCGGTCCAGCCGCAGAACTGCCGCTGCCGGTGGCCGGTGAGCAGGAATATCCTGAGGACATAAGGCTTAAGTACCGTTTCCTCGACCTTCGTCGAGAGAAGCTGCATCAGAACATCATGACCCGCGGCGCGGTTGTCGATTCCATGCGCAAGCGCATGAAGGAGCAGGGTTTCTTCGAATTCCAGACCCCGATTCTGACGGCGTCCTCGCCGGAAGGCGCGCGCGACTTCCTGGTGCCGTCACGGATTCATCCCGGAAAATTCTACGCGCTGCCGCAGGCGCCGCAGCAGTACAAACAGCTGCTGATGATGTCCGGCTTCGACCGCTATTTCCAGATCGCGCCCTGCTTCCGCGACGAGGACCCGCGCGCCGACCGCTTGCCCGGCGAGTTTTATCAGCTCGACGTCGAAATGAGCTTTGTCACGCAGGACGACGTGTTCGCAGCGATGGAGCCGGTGATTACCGGGGTGTTCGAGGATTTTGCCAAGGGCAAGCCGGTCACGAAAAGCTGGCCGCGGATTCCCTTTGCGGAAGCCTTGCGCAAATTCGGCAGCGACAAGCCTGATCTGCGCAATCCGCTGGTCATGCAGGAGGTCTCCGAGCACTTTCGTGGTTCCGGCTTCAAGGTGTTCGCGCGGATGCTGGAAGACTCCAAGAACCAGGTCTGGGCCATCCCCGGACCCGGCGGCGGCAGCCGCGCGTTCTGCGACCGGATGAACTCCTGGGCGCAAGGCGAGGGCCAGCCCGGGCTCGGTTACATCATGTGGCGCGAGGGCGGCGAGGGCGCAGGTCCGCTCGCCAACAATATCGGCCCCGAAAGGACAGCGGCGATCCGCGCGCAGCTCGGCTTGAAGGAGGGCGACGCGGCCTTCTTCGTCGCCGGCGATCCCGAAAAATTCTGGAAGTTTTCCGGTCTGGCGCGGACAAAACTCGGCGAGGAATTGAACCTGATCGACAAGGATCGGTTCGAGCTCGCCTGGATCGTCGACTTCCCGATGTATGAATACAACGAGGAAGAAAAGAAGGTCGACTTCTCGCACAATCCGTTCTCGATGCCGCAGGGCGGCCTCGAGGCGTTGCAAACGCAGGACCCGCTGACCATCAAGGCGTTTCAGTACGACATCGCCTGCAACGGCTATGAGATCGCCTCCGGCGGCATCCGCAACCATCGGCCCGAGGCGATGGTGAAGGCGTTCGAGATCGCGGGCTATGGCGAGAAGGACGTCGTCGAGCGTTTCGGCGGCATGTACCGTGCCTTCCAGTATGGCGCGCCGCCGCACGGCGGCATGGCGGCCGGGCTCGATCGCATTGTCATGCTCCTGTGCGGCACCACGAACCTGCGCGAAATCTCGCTGTTTCCGATGAACCAGCGGGCCGAAGACCTGCTGATGGGTGCGCCTTCGGAGGTGACGCCGAAGCAGTTGCGTGAGCTTCACATCCGGCTCAATCTGCCGCAAAACTAAAGACCAGCCACCGAAGAAGCCTTAATTTCGGGGCCGAGCGGGCCCGCGGGGGAAATGTATGTCGTCCTATTCTGAAGATCTTCATTCCGCGGCGCTCGCCTACCATCGGCTGCCGCGCGCGGGCAAGCTTGAGATTCAAGCCATCAAGCCGCTCGCCAACCAGCGCGATCTGGCGCTCGCCTATACGCCCGGCGTCGCCGCGGCCTGCATGGAGATCGCCAAAAACCCGGCGGAAGCGGCCTCGCTGACGATCCGCGCGAACCTTGTTGCTGTCGTCACCAACGGAACTGCCGTTCTCGGCCTTGGCAATATCGGCCCCCTGGCATCGAAGCCGGTGATGGAGGGCAAGGCGGTTCTGTTCAAGAAGTTCGCCGGCATCGATGTATTCGATATCGAGATCGCCGCCGACACTATCGAGCGCGTGGTCGAGACGGTCGCGGCGCTGGAGCCGACCTTCGGCGGCATCAACCTCGAGGACATCAAGGGCCCGGAATGCTTTGAGATCGAGGCGCTGCTCAAGGAGCGCATGAAGATCCCGGTATTTCACGACGACCAGCATGGCACCGCCATCATCGTCGGCGCCGCGATCACCAATGCGCTATTGTTGAACGGCAAGAAGCTCAAAGACGTCAAAATCGTCGCCTCGGGCGCCGGTGCCGCGGCGATCGCGTGCCTCAATCTTCTGGTCTCGCTCGGCGCGCAGCGCCAGAATATCTGGGTCTGCGATATCGACGGCGTCGTGCATGAGGGCCGCAACACGCTGATGGACCGCTGGAAGGCGGTGTATGCGCAGAAAACCGACAAACGCACCCTGGGGGACGTGATCGACGGCGCCGACATTTTCCTGGGGCTGTCGGCGCCCAACGTGCTGACGCCTGACATGGTCAAGCGGATGGCGGACAAGCCATTGGTGATGGCGCTGGCCAATCCGAACCCGGAAATCATGCCGGACGAAGCCCGCAAAGCCCGCCCCGACGCGATGATCTGTACCGGGCGCTCCGACTTCCCCAATCAGGTCAACAATGTCCTGTGCTTTCCGTTCATCTTCCGCGGCGCGCTCGATGTCGGCGCCACCGCGATCAACGAGGAAATGAAGCACGCCGCGGTCGATGCCATCGCCCAGCTCGCGCGCGATCCGCCGGTGGATGCGATCGCCGTCGGTTTCGACAGCGGCGAAGCGCAGGGGTTTGGACCGGGCTCGCTGATACCGAGCCCGTTCGATCCGCGGCTGATCCTGCGCATCGCGCCGGCGGTCGCAAAGGCCGCGATGGAATCCGGCGTCGCCTCGCGGCCGATCAAGAATTTTGAGGATTATCGGGCGCAACTGGAGCGCTTCGCGTTCCGTTCCGGGCTCGTCATGAAACCGGTGTTTGCGAAGGCAAAAGCCCAACCGGTCCGCGTGATCTATGCCGAGGGCGAGGACGAGCGCGTCCTGCACGCGACGCAAGTGGTGTTGGAGGAGAAGCTGGCACGGCCGATCCTGGTCGGACGTCCCTCGGTGGTCGAGGCGCGGATCGAACGATACGGCCTTGCCATCAAGGCCGGCCGGGATTTCGATCTGATTAATCCCGAGGACGATCCGCGCTACCGGTCGTATGTGCAGTCCTATATCGACGTTGCCGGCCGGCACGGCGTCACCCCCGATGCCGCCCGCACGGTGGTACGCACCAATGCCACGGTGATCGCGGCGCTCGCGGTGATCCGCGGCGAGGCCGACGCGATGATCTGCGGCGTCGAAGGCCGCTACATGAGCCATCTGCGCCATGTGCGGGAGATCGTCGGCTTCCTCCCGGGGGTCAGCGATTTTGCGGCGCTGGCGCTGATGATCACCAGCAAGGGCGCCTATTTCATCGCCGACACCCAGGTGCGGCCGAACCCGAGCGCCGAGGAGCTTGCTGAAATGGCGGCGCTGGCGGCGATCCATGTGCAGCGGTTCAATATCAAGCCCAAGATCGCCTTCGTGTCGCATTCCGACTTTGGCAGTTATGATACCGAGTCCTCGCGCAAGATGCGCCGCGCCACCGCGCTTTTGAAGCAGCACCATCCGGAAATCGAGGCCGACGGCGAAATGCAGGGCGATACCGCGCTCTCGGAAGCCGCCAGGAAGCTGATCCTGCCGCACTCGAAACTGGAAGGTGAGGCCAATATCCTGATCATGCCGAACCTCGATACCGCCAACGTCGCATATCAGATGATCAAGGCCTTGGCGGACGCGCTTCCGGTCGGACCGATCCTGATCGGCCCGGCGCGGCCGGCGCATATCCTCACCCCTTCGGTAACCGCGCGCGGTATCCTCAACATGACCGCGGTTGCCGCGGTCGAAGCCCAGGAGCGCGCCGGCCGCCAGCAGCCGACCCTGTTCGGCTAGAGCGTGATGACGTTTCTTCGAATCGTCGTCCCGCTCTATCTTTTTGTTTGAGCATGATCTTTTCGGAAAACCGGTACCCACCCTCGGGTCAAGCCCGAGGGCATGCTTTTCCGGATCATGCTCCAGCTCACCGATTCGGTTGATGGCGCTTCTGTTGCGGCGCAGCTCGCGGGACCAGATTTGACTGTTTGAAAACCCGGGGCGGAACGCCCATAATCGCGAAGCCGACCCCGACACCGCTTTTGCAGCACCCAAATGAGGCCGACCATGCCAGCGTTTATTACCTTCGGGCGCTTTTTATTCGCGGTGTTGTTCATCTATTCGGGCGCGACCAAGCTGTTCGGCATCCAGGCCACCGCCGATTTTATCGCGGCCAAGGTGGCCGTCCCGGCGCTATTGACCCCCTATACCGCGCAACTTGAAACCATGACCGGCATGACGACGCCGCAACTGATTGCCATTGCGGTCGGCGTCTTCGAGGTCGTCAGCGGCTTGATGATCGCGCTGAATTTCGGCGCGCGGTTCTTTGCCATTCTCCTGATCTTCTTCGTCGGGACCGTAACCTTCTATTTCCACGATTTCTGGAATCAGGCGCCGCCCGACAATGCCAAGACCCTGGTCGAGGCGCTGAAGAATTTGTCGATCATCGGTGCGCTGTTCATGATCGCAGGCTATGGCCGCGGGTCGCGGATGGCGGAGCCTGCCTACGGGGATGTTTAGACGCTCGATGCGGCGCGCCGCCAGGGCGTGACGGTGACATCATGTGCGGCATCGAGGATTTCGGCCTCGCCGGCTTTCAGGCCGTGGGCGGCCAGAATCTCCTGCGGCGAACGCTCCGGCACGCCGGGGAAGCATGGCTCGCCGCCGGGCAGCCGCACCCGTGGCGCCTGCGATAGATAGAACGTGTCGTAGCGGTCCATGAACATTCCGAACACGTCTGGTCCGCCGATAATCGCGATTGTGCCGGAATGAACCCCGGCCTGATCGCGGGCGGCTTCGAACGCAGCGCCCGCGGGATTCCACAGGATGGCCTTGGGATTGGATGGATCGGGCGCGACGGCGGCGATTCTCCGGGTGAGCACGATCCGCTTTCGCTTTGGCGAACTCGGCTGGTCCTCGCCGGAATGCCGGCCGTGCACGATCAGGTCGGCGCGATCGAGAGCTGCGGTGAAGAATTTCTTGTCGCCCTCGAATTGCAACCCAATCGGCATCACGCGATCGGCGTTGGCCAGCATGCCGTCCGCCGACACGATGACATAGCCGTCAATACGCAGACCCGGCATCGGCGTTGTCGTGCGCGGCGAAAGCTATTCCGAAATCGTCTGCACCACGCTGGAGACCGGCCGCGAGCTTACGGTCGGCAGCTTGGCGTCCTTGAGGACCTCGTCGTCATATTGCGGCAGCGTTTCCACCGGCGCTTTCGCGATCATCTTGACGACCTTGTAGCCGCCGGCCTTCAGCCGGTGCATCAGCTCGGGGAGGGCTTCGGCGGTGTGCTTGTGGAAATCGTGCAGCAGGATGATGCCTTTGCCGAGCTTGTCGAGCTTCTTCATGGTGACGTCGATCACCTGCTGGGCGTTGCGCGCCTTGAAGTCGAATGAATCGAGATCGCAGGAAAACATCGCGATATTTCTGGTGCCGAGATAGGTCACCATTTCCGGCGGATGCTGCAGCGCCGGGAAGCGGAAGAACGGCGAGGGCGCAACCCCGCCGAGGGCCCACTTCACCGCACTGAATCCCTTCTCGATCTCATCCTTGCGCTGGTCCTCGGTGAGCTTCTTGTCGGTCAGCGTGGCGTGTGACCAGGTGTGCGAGCCGACGGTGTGGCCGGCGGCGAGAACCTGCTTCAGGATTTCCGGGTAGTAGGTCGAGTGCTTGCCGATCGGGAAGAAAATCCCCGTCGTGCATTCGTCGGCGAGCGTCTTCAGCACCGAGGGCGTATTCACCGGCCACGGGCCGTCGTCGAACGTCAGCACCACTTCATGGTCGCGCAGGAAATCGAGCTGCTTGAAGTGCTCGAAACCGAAGCCCGGTCCGCCCGTGGTGTCGATCTCGACGGTGCGGGCGATCCCGATCGCATTGGGATTGGCGCAAGCGGCTTTTGCTGGCGCAGGTGCGGGAGCCGGGGCTGGCGCGGGAGCCGCTGCCTGGGGCGCGGCGGCGGCCTTGGGAGCTGGGGTCTGTGCCCAGACCATCCCTGATGCACACACAGAAACCGCGCTTGCAAAGATCAATCCTGCCGCAACACGCATCGTATTCCCCTTAAGCTGATCCCGCCCGTTTCAGGCCTTTGGCCCTCGTCCGAGCTATTTCCCGCCCCCGATCATATTAGCCTAGTTGGACCCGCGCCGCCACGGCAACGGCTTTTATTGCACGCCGCGAATTTGTCGGCAGAACCGGTTAATTCTCGCGGCATCAGGTCGCCGCCAGCGCCCGCGCGATCGCGGTTTTGACGCGCGTATCCGTGGGCTCGACAGTCTCGGGAAAAGCATCCGCAATATAGCCGTCGCGGCCGACCAGGTATTTGTGGAAGTTCCAATGCGGGACGTCCTTGGGCCGGGCGTCAGCCGCCCATTTGTAGAATGGGTGGGCATTTGGGCCCTTTACCACTGCTTTGGCAGCGATCGGAAAGGTAACGCCGTATTGATGCTGCGCGGTCTCCTTGATTTCGGTCGCGCCGCCTGGTTCCTGTCCGCCAAAATCGTTGGAGGGAACGCCGATCAGCATCAGGCCGCGATCGTGGAACTCGGTCCACAACGCCTGCAATCCAGCATATTGCGGCGTGTAGCCGCATAGCGAGGCGGTGTTGACGACCATCAGCGGCCGCCCGGTGTACTCGGCGAGCCTGATATTGCCACCCTCGAGCGCCGGAAACCAAAACGCATAGGCGGTGATGCGGCTCATGTCAGCCTGCGCGAGAGCGGCGCCTGTCAGGACCGGCCCCGTGATTGCGGCCAGGCCCGCTGACAAAACCGTCCTGCGATGGATCATGGCACCCCTCCGGATCGAGCCAGCGTAGCCCAACGGGCGCGGCGGTACCTTTCAACAAGCTGTTATGGCCGGGATGGGCACCAGGGCAGCGGCAGCAGCGGCATGTAGTATCCGTTCCAAGCGCATATTGATTCCGGCCCCCTGCGCATGAAGGCGTATTTTATCGGCTCGGCCTGGCCGATCGCGATGTGCAGGCCGAACAGGGTCGCGGCAATCGGATAGGCCCATTTGTGAAAACGCAGATCGCTTAGCCGATCAAGCAGCATCGCGCCTGAGAGAATAATCAGCGGGTCGGTGAAGATAAAATATTCGGATTTGAGCCCGCGCCGCACCGCGAGCGCGTCGATGCCGATCGCGCCCAGCAACAGCATCAGCGCCTGGATCGCAACGAGCGTTTCGCCGCGCCGCCACGCCAGAATGATGCCGGGCACGATCAGCCAGGTCAGGAACACGGTCGGTCGCGGCGAGGAATGCAGCACGAAGGTGTAGCGGGCGAGAACCGATCCGACCCCGTCGAGCAGCAGCAGAACAATACTCAGGAGACTCGAGCCGTTCGCCGCATCGCTGGTGGTCGTGTCCGCAAACGTCAGCATTTTCTCGAGCGGATTGACCACGGCGATCACATTGCTGACGTTGTAATCGAGATCGAGTACGAGCGACGCGATCGCCGCGCCGGCAATGACCGTCAACATCGACGCCAGCGTCTCCGCCGCGCTGACGCGCCAGATCATCGCATAGGCGACCATGCATCCACCGATCAGGATCCCTAGCGCGACCTGATAGATCCCGAAACGCCCGAGAAGCAGCGGATGAAACTGCGCGGCGCCGAGCAAGGCTCGATCCAGACCGGTTGCAATCAACGGCCATGCGGCGGATGTCGCTGCGATCGCCGCCAGCGCCATGATGCCGGTCAAAAGCCAGCGGACGCGCGAATGGCTCCAGAACGCGACGCTTGCGCTGTTTTCGCCGCCGAACGGCAGCACCATCAGCGGCAGCGCGCCGATCAGCAGGATTGCCTGCACCTTGTTCTCCAGGCCGAGAACGCATAATGCCGCCGCGACCGCCAGCGCGAGCGGTCGCCCGGGGGTGGCGCGGCGTCCGGCCACGATCATAAACATCAGCGCAAAGATCACCGGACACGCCGCGACCAGCTCGCTGCGCAGGATCCGCGAATGCACGGCGATGCCGCCGGAGAATGCGAAGGCAACGGTCGCGATCATCGCGACGCGCCAGTCGCGCAGGATCAGCCGCGCCAGCGCGGCGAAAATCAGCACGCCGCCGGTCGCGATCAGAAACGCCAGCACGCGCCCGGCGCGAACCGCGCTCGTCATCGCGGCATCGAAGGCGGCCGGATTGGACGCCGGCGGCATGGCCGACAGCGAATCGGCGTCGAGCAGTCCGAGCCCGTGCAGTAGCTGAAACCAGGCCTTTAGCGCCAGGATCGTCAAATAGGCGGTGTGATCGAAGAACAGCTGCGGCTTGCCGTCGTTCATCGCCAGCGCGTTGTAGATCACCATGAAGTCCATGTCGGCGTTGCGCCAGTAGATCAGCGCATAGCCGAACAGGAAAAACGATAGAGCAAGGCCGCCGACGATCGCCGTCAGCCCCCATCGCCAGCCGAGGAAGGTCAGCCGGTCGAAGGCATCCTTGGTGGCGTCGAGGGGCGGCGTAGAGGTCAGGGCCGGGGTGGAAAGCTGGTTCATGCCGGCGGTCTTTTAGCCCAGCCGCCGCGGCAAAGCGACCACGGCAGAAGGGTTACGGCTGAGGCCGGCTAGCGCAGCGAAACGATAAAATCCGTGCCTTCACCGGTCTCGCCCGCGGAGATGCCCTGATCGGAAACGATGATCGAGCTGCCGGTCGAAAGTGCGTCGGTGATCCGCGCCATGGTATCTGCGGGGATGGAGAGGCGATCGAGCGCCTCGGTGGGGCTGTCCGGCATCGGCATCGGCATCGGCTTCATCTCGACCGCGCCTGCGATGTTGCGCCGGCGCGAGGTGCGATCGTTCTCGTCGCGGCGCTCGGCGTGCCTCGCGGGCACCGGAAGCGAGACCACCGACCAGTGCAGGACGTTGGCGTCGTCCTTGTCGACCTGCGCGGTGAAGATGTGCGTGCCCAGCGGCCGGTCGCTCGGCGCGATCGTGATCGGCATCTCGAACAGCGGCGCGAAATTCTGCCGCACATAGAGCTTTGAATCCTTGCGGCTGATGAATACCGCGATCTGGCCCGGGCGCTTCAACGCCAAAACCGCGGCCGGATCGGGCGCCGTGGCGGCCGGTTTTTCCGCGTCCGTCAGCCGGTTCTGATCTTTCTTGACGGGAACGCTTGCGCCCGCATCGGTGACGGCCTTGACGCTGTCGTCAGGCTTCGCGTTCGATTTGGACGCGTCGGCATCCTGCGGCTCCGCCTTGACGTCATCGGTCTTGGTTTCGGCCTTTGCGGCATCGCCGGAAGTTTGCGCGTACTCCGCGGTCTTGCTGGCGTCATCGGCCGCGCCGGTCTCGAACGACTTCAGTTCGGCCGACCTGGTCTCGGCCATCTTGTCGTCATAGGAAGCGATCACGTCGAGTTTCTCGGTCGAAGCCTCAGGCTCCGATCTGGCCGGTTCTGATTTCGCTTCCATGTTCGATGGGTCGCCGGCCTTGGCGCTGTCATCGGCGGCCGAAGCTTCATCGTGCGACGGCGGGTTGCCGCCGGACGCATCGGACATCGTGACCGAATTCCTTGCAAGCATCTCGCCGGAGGCGTCGGCGGTATGGGTCTGATCGCGTAGCTGCGTCGGCGTCGACGGTTCTTCGATCGCGGACTTTGCGACGTCATGGTGGCCGACAGTCGATCTCAGTTCGAGACTCGCCTCTGAGATATCAGGCTTGATCGCGGCATCGGCGGCCTTGTCGCCCTTGGTGGCGGCCGGCATATCCGTCTGCGGGCCGCCGGCGGCAGCCGGCTGTGGCACGACTTTTCGGGTGGCGAGCAGCGGATGCGAGAAATTCGCAGGCGTCAGTTCGCCGGGGATCACAACGACCCGCGCGCCCATCTTGGTCCAGTTCCACATCTTCATGGCAAACGGCATGGGCATGCGGATGCAGCCGTGGGAAGCCGGGTAGCCGGGCAGCACGCCGGCATGGATGGCGATGCCCGACCAGGTGATGCGCTGCATATAGGGCATCGGCGCGCCGCTATAGATGTTGGAGTGATGCAGCTTCTGCTTCTGGATCACGCTGAACACGCCCATCGGCGTCGAGTGGCCTTTCATGCCCGTGGAAATCGGCGTTTCCGCGAAGAACCCGTTGGCGTCGTAGATCCTGAGCTTTTGCTGATCGATCGAGATCGCGATGATCACCGGCCCCTGCGGTTTGGCGGATTCCTTTTCCGGCGCGACCATCTTCTTGGCCTGCTGTCGCCGAGCCTTTGGCCGCCGCTGCTGCATGGCCGGATCGGGCCGATAATATCCGGGATCTGAATCCGACCAGTAATAGAGCGCTGCTTCGGCGCGGGCCGTGACAGCGATCGCGCCGACCGCTGCGAGAGCCGTAATCCGCAAGAGCCTCCTGGTGGAGGCGGAAACTCCATGCCCACTCACGCGCGTCATCCTCGAATCCTCGGCCATCGATCTTTAGTGTTGCAGACAGGATACGCGTTCACCAGCGGTTGAGTTCCGGCTCCCGCTACTTTCGTCCAAAGCGTAGCAAAAAAGCCTCACGTTAGGTTAAACGCCGGCTGGCACCCGATACCGCCAACCTTCTTTTGAGGCGCTCGCGCCCCTACATGGGGCGGGCCACGCAACGGAGATATTCATGACATCCAAAACCTTAAGCCTGTGTGACGTGAGGCGGGGACCTCTGGCGTTGCTGGCGCTTGTCGTTCTGCTGTGGCCGGTTTCGCAAGCTTTTGCCGCCGATGAGCCGGACCTGATCTTCCGCCGCTCGACCGTGTTCAAATGGGTCAGCCCGAACGACAAGCTCGCGACCTATGGCGTCGACGACCCCGAGATCGACGGCGTCGCCTGCCATTTCACGGTACCGGAAAAGGGGGGTTTTACGGGCTGGCTCGGGCTTGCCGAGCAGGTTTCGGATATTTCGCTGGCGTGCCGCCAGATCGGCCCGATCCATTTCAAGGGCAAACTGGAGCAGGGCGACGATATGTTCCGGCAGCGGCGTTCGCTCTTCTTCAAGAAGATGCAGATCGTCCGCGGCTGCGACGCCAAGCGGAATGTACTGGTTTATATGGTTTATTCGGACAAGCTGATCGACGGCTCGCCGAAGAATTCGACGTCCTCGGTGCCGATCATGCCCTGGGGGGCCGCGGATAATTCAATCCAGAGATGCGGCGATTTCATTCAGTAACGGAAGACTTGCGCTGGAAGATTTGCACCAGAAGACTTGCACCAGAAGACTTGCACCAGAAAACTTGCACTAACGGAAAGCCCGCTCACTATTTCTGCGGCGCGCCACGCGGGCGCACCCATGCTTTGGGTTTCGGGTCGCGGCAGCCGATCAGCCGAACGAGTTTCTGTGGCGTTGAGAAATTGCCGCTCTCGGCGCATTGCTGCAGCATTGCGCCGCAAATTTTCGGCCGCTCCGCCTTCTGCGGCCCGGATTTGTCGACCAGGCCGGCCCGGCCGGCGTTACGGGTCGCGGTCTTATTGCCAACATCGTTGTTGCCATTGCCCACGACTAGAATCCTTCTTTGAAGTCAGCTGAGAAAACGCGCAACGGCCCACAATGGTTGCAAGCCATTTTGCAAGCCATCTGACTGAGTCGGCGTCATCGGTGCATTGGTTCACGGACGTCGAGCAGTTCGAAGCGCTTCTCCACCAGATAAAGGTTAAAAAGTCGCCCTTGGGCTGGAGCCGGGCACGACGTCGCTGATGTCTCGCCCTCGATTGGGTCAGTGGAGATGTCCCATGTAATCGCCAATAGCGACATCTTGGGGTCGGTGGCGAGCCGTGATGCCGTCTTTTGGAATCATTCGCGTTTTTGCAGTCGTGTTTCGTCGGACGACTGCCCACGAAACAATTCTCCGGCCCGACGAAATCATTTTGCGCTTCGGTGCAGACGTCCGGAAACGCCGGATGGTTATCAATCCCGGCAACCAGGACGGCGGGCAGCGCCGGAACCAGAGACCGGAGAGAGTCAAATGCGAAACCTGAGCTTCCTCCTCGCCTTCGCTTTGGTGCTCGCGGTCCCCTCGATCGCAGGTTCCGCGGATGCCGGCCTGCCGGGCATCGGCACGTTTGCGTATAGCGGCCCGGTCGCTTCGCAGGCCCCGGCTCTCGTGGTTGCCGCCCGCTAAGCGCGCAACCGATCTCTTACATTCGTTGCGCGTAAGGCCGTCATGTTGTTTCGCATCGGTGCCGCAGCCTTCATCGCATGCTTTATTCTCGGTGGCTCGGCGCAGGCCCAGGTCGAGCAAGTTCAACCCGTTCAATTCCGCTCGTTGAAGACGATACCCGATCGACGCGCGGAGTTCGTTCGCCTGTGTGTGCCCCACATGCTGGGACGCTGGGCCCATCCGGAATCCGTTTGCGGTTGCCTGCATGATTATGCCGCCGCCGCCGTTGAAGATGACGATCTGCGCCAGGCGCTGCTGCGCGGCATCAGCGAGACCGGCGTGCCGACGATCGAAACCGAATGGGTGCCGGCATCGAAACAATCCGAAATCGGCGCGACCTTTACCAAGATCGCAAAGCCGACGCTGCAATGCATGTTTGAGCCGCTGAATTAGGCTCGTATTCGTCAAAATTTAGAATCTAAAAGTCGCCGGTTGCGCGAGCCGACGCGCGGTCGCGAACGCTTATTTTTTTGTGCCAAGACGCGGAATGCATTTTACCGCGCGGACGATCCCGTTCCCGCTCATCCTCGCGCCCGAGACTTCCTTGATCTGGCCGGCCGGGCAGGTCCCGTCATCGACCTGGATTCGTTGCCCGAGCCGCAAGTTCACGATGTCCTGCTCGCGCGCGACCCACTCCGCCTTTGCTGACGTCGAAAGCGCGGCCAGCGCCAAACTACTGAACAACAGCATCGAACGATGCCTGATGCGCGGGGACTTCATGATCTCGGAACTTCCTGTCTCATTTGTTCTGTATTTTCAGTCCGTTCGGACCGAGATTGATTTGCAGGCCTTCCGGTTCCTTCTTGGTCTGGTAAAGATTGTAGCCGAGCAGACCCACCGTGACGACCAGCGCGCCGATGACGAGATACAGAATATTGCGGTTGCCGGGCATTCGTGTCTCCATACGCCGCGAAATCTCGCCGCGGAGTGTATTGGCGTGCTCGCGATTCTGAAAGCGACAACGGAAAACAGTGAGTTGAATGAACGCCATCGATACCAAGCAAAAAATCCTCGACGCCGTCGACGCCAATTTCGACGCGCAGCTTGCGACCACGCGCGATTTCGTCGCCATTCCCTCGACCCGCGGTGCTGAAGGCCCATGCCAGGACATGATCGGCGATCTCTTGCGGCAGCGTGGCTACGAGGTCGACGACTGGCATATCGATGTCGATGATTTGAAAGATTTGCGCGGTTTTGGGCCGATCGAGCATGATTTTTCCAAGGCGCGGACGGTAGTCGGCACATATCGGCCGACAACCAATGCCGGGAAGTCGCTGATACTGCAGGGCCACTGCGATGTGGTTCCGGCCGGACCGCTCGAGATGTGGGAGACGCCGCCGTTCTCGCCGGTCATCAAGGACGGCAGGATGTACGGCCGTGGCGCCTGCGACATGAAGTCCGGCACCATCGGCGCGCTCTACGCGCTCGACGCGATCAAGGCGGCGGGATTGAAGCCGACGGCACGGATTCATTTTCAGTCCGTGATCGAGGAGGAGAGCACCGGCGTCGGCGCGCTCTCGACCCTGCAGCGCGGCTATCGCGCCGACGCCTGCTTCATTCCCGAGCCGACATCCGGCAAGATGGTGCGCTCGCAGGTCGGCGTGATCTGGTTTCGCCTCAAAGTGCGCGGCCATCCCGTGCATGTGTTCGAGGCGGGCGCCGGCGCCAACGCGATTACCGCGGCATACCACCTGATCCAGGCGCTGCAAACGCTCGAAGCCGAATGGAACGAGCGCGCCAAGAGCGATCGCCATTTCAAGGGGCTTGCGCATCCGATCAACTTCAATCCCGGCATCATCAAGGGCGGCGACTGGGCCTCCAGCGTGCCGGCGTGGTGCGACGTCGACTGCCGGATCGCGATCCTGCCGGGCTGGTCGGTCGCCGATTGCCAGGCCGAGATTGTCGCTTGCGTCTCGAATGCCGCGCGTGACCATCGTTTTCTCTCCAACAATCCGCCGGATATCGAATGGTCCGGGTTTCTGTCGGAGGGCTATGAGTTGCAGGATTCAGCCGAAGCCGAAGCCGCGTTCGGCAAGGCATTTACGGCGGTCTATGGCAGCACGGTGCAGGACCTCGTCTTTACCGCGCTCACCGACACCCGGTTTTATGGGTTGAACTACAATATTCCGAGTCTGTGTTTCGGTGCCAGCGGCGCGGCCATGCACGGTTTTAACGAATATGTCGATCTGGAGTCGTTGCGCAAATCGACCAAGGCCACCGCGCTGTTCATCGCCGAGTGGTGCGGGGTGGAAAAAATCTAACGGACGATGCTTTCAGCGTCATCAAGGAAAGCTGGTTTGCTTCGTCGCTGTTGCGCCAGGAATGACGATGCTTGAGCCAAAAATGAAGAGAGGGCGATCGAGGCCAGGGAAGAATTGATAGCGATCCTATCAGAGATTTTGCATTCGGCTCGAACAGCGGACGCTCTAAAGAAGTTGTAAGCTGCTAGTCTTGCGCCCGTCGCAATGCGGTCCAGTTTGAAGCGGCGCACATCATATTTCGCGAGAGCGGCGATGGGTTTCGCGAAAAGCTCAACCCAAGTCCCGCACCTGCGGCAAAATAACCCGACGGGCAAATTTTCGCTTTCGCCGTCGGGCAAATCACTTTTAGGACTCACGCCATCCTGTCCCCGAGGAAGGGGCGTTGGCCATCGTCACCGAACGTTGGGACGGGATGCGGTGGACGCGGCGGTGTCGGGCGTGAAGTGTGTTCGCAGGGCGGGTTTCCGTGAGCGGACGACGGCGCGCAGGACGTACGATGCCGAAGCGTACGGTGAAGTCGTGTGGTCCTGACGCCTCAGTGGTTGGCGTCAAGTCTGCGGAAGGCAAGTCGGCCCGACCGGGCGCGGATGAGCCAGCTATCCGCAGGCGACGGAGACAACAAAGCCCGATTCTCCGGGGAGAGCACGAAATAAGCCGTAAGGCCATTGCGCAGGGAATGTCGGATTGCCTCCGCTGAACCTGTATGCTCGTGTGCGCTTTCTTTACCTGTTTTGCACGCGAGACCGCGGGTGCAGCGCGCATCCGGCATTCCCTGCTCCCTCCTGTTTGAGGGACCACGACACGCAAACCTCGGGCGCCTCCCGCCGCGAGAATGCGGACGAGTATCCGCTGTTTGACATTCGAATCGAATTTCCGGCTCGATGTTCAGGAGCTTGGTAGTGCGGGCCACAGCGCCCTTACAATCGCATCCAGTCCTTCCGTTAGCGCGGCCGGACCGGGCTGCAGGATAAGCGTCGACTTTATCTCGATGACGCGGTCGTTGCGGACGGCGGGAATTTCGTTCCAGCCCGGCCGCTTCCTGATCTTGTCGGGAACGACCTTCTTGCCGCACCACGACGCCAGGATCACATCGGGTGCCGCCGCGCGCACGACGTCCGGCAAGATGATGCGATCTTTGGCGGCCTGCTGAAACCGCAGCTTCGGCAGGATGTCCTCGCCGCCCGCGATCTCGATCAGTTCAGAAACCCAGCCGATGCCGGAGATCAGGGGATCGTCCCATTCCTCGAAATAGACTTTTGGTTTTGGCGAGGGACGGGCAGCGGACGCGATGCCGGCGAGGCGCTGCTCGTAGCCGGCCGCGAGTTGATCGGCCCGCTCCGTCGCACCGACCAGCGCGCCGACGGTGCGGATCATTGCCAGGATGCCCGCGAGATCGCGCTGGTTGAAGACATGGATGTCGACCCCGGCGCGGACCAGGTCAGCGACGATATCCGCCTGCAGGTCCGAGAAAGCCAGCACGAGGTCGGGCTCGAGCGCCAGGAGTTTTGGAAGATCGGCCGAGATGAACGCCGCTACCCGCGGCTTTTCGCGCCGGACTTGCGGCGGCCGCACCGCATACCCGGAGACGCCGACCATGCGGTCCTGCTCGCCCAGCAGGTACAGCGTCTCGACGGTTTCTTCGGTAAGACAGATGATCCGGCGGGGAGGGAACTGGCGCATGGCGGCAGGATATGACGGATCGCTGACCGATTGTCACCGTTGCAATTACCCCCGACGTCATTGCCGGGCTTAGAAAAATGCATTCACGAAAGTAGATGGATACGCGGGTCAAGCCCGCGTATGACGACTGAAAATGTAGGGAAGGAACTAAGCGATGACGCCACTCGAAAAAGTGAATTCGATGAAAATGCCCTTTGCGGAGTTGAAGGGCGTGACCTTCACCGAAGCGGAAAAAGACCGCGTGGTCGCAAGGATGCTGGTGCGGCCGGATCTCTGCACCCTCGGCCATACCATTCACGGCGGCGCCATCATGGCGCTGGCGGATTCGGTCGGCGCTGCCGCGACCGTGATCAATTTGCCCGAGGATGCCAAGGGCACCACCACCATCGAGAGCAAGACCAATTTTATTGGCGGCGCGAAAGAAGGAATGACCCTCATCGCCATCGCGACACCGGTGCATCGGGGCCGGCGCACGCAGGTCTGGCAAACGCGGCTCGAGACCGAGGAGGGCAAGCTGGTTGCGGTCGTGACGCAGACGCAGATGGTCCTCGTATGAGTTCGGATTTGCGATCGTCTTAACCATGCAGTCGCGACATCCTGCCGTTATTTGAGGCGCCAAGCAGGCTTGAATTTCATGCTGCGATGCACAATATTTAGGGTCTAGGGATTCGACGCCTCCTCGAGGGATTTCCAAGAGGAGTTTTGAAGTGAACTACCAAGACACTATCCGTTCGGCGCCGGCCAAGGGCGACGTTCGGACGCTACGTCAGCAAGAAGAATTGCCGCTGTTGCGCGATCATCTGTTGCGGCTCGATTCGGAGAGCCGTCACGATCGGTTCCATGGCTTCCTGGGTGACCGCTTTATCGAACGCTATGCCGCGAAATGCGCTGACGATGGCACCGTCATCATTGCATATTTCCAGGATGGCATGGTGCGCGGCGCAGCCGAACTGCATCCGCCGGATCAATCTCCGGATTCACTCCCCGAGATCGCTTTCAGCGTGGAGGCGAGCGTGCGCCGGCAGGGCGTCGGCAGCATCCTGTTCCAGAAGTTGATCGCGGAAGCCCGGGCCAAGGGTTACCGCTCCTTGCGGATCACGACCGGTGCGCAAAACCAGGCGATGCGGGCGCTCGCCCAGAAATTCGGCGCGAAGCTGACATTCCGTCACGGCGAATCCACCGGCAGTATCGATCTGACGCAGCAACCGCGGCCCGTACCCGCAAGATTAGCGGTCGCGACCCCGGCCGACGCTGCGCGCGCCATGGTCAATTTCAATCGGATGTACTGGAAGCTGGTCTTGCAAATGTATGGTTGGGGCCGGACGGCCTAACGCGCCTCGCACAAGGCGCGCCTTCCGACCGGGAAGGCGCGAACCGAACTCGCCCGCGCCCTTGGGTGCGTCATGTGCCCGTACGCTTGTCGTTGCCGAATTTCCTGATCACCCTGCGCTCGACCACAACCGAGCGCTGCGCGCCCTGTTCGCCGGCAATGACCCGCGTTACCGAGCGCGCCGCTGTGCGTCCCGCCTTTTTCACTTCGGCAGTCACGGCTTCGATCGGCAGCCCCATCAGCGCCGCGGCGATTTCGGCCTGCTCATTCTGATCGTCGGTGATACCGATCGCGGCGAAAATAGCTTCATCCAGCGTCGGCGGATCGCGCCGGACGCGCCGCGTACCATATTTCGTATTCCAGTCTTCGCTCATTGAGGCCTCTCGTTTGGTCCGGAATACCTAGAAGCCCTCATGTTGCATTGCAATATGAAATTGATGTGGCAATCCAGCTATGCGTTGTCGAATTAAAAGTTTTCCACTCTTGTTGCGTCATAAATCTCGATCGTTGTCGCGGCTGCGGCGAGAACACCAGCCGCAGCGGATTCTCGCAATCGACGTGGACCGCGTGAGAGATGCATCCGGGCTCCCCGCGCGAGCCACGGACATGTTCGAGACTCTCAAGCTGCGGACTTCGTCGAAGCATCTTCGTTCGCCGTCACGCTGCCGGTTATCACGATCACGCTGTCCCTCGCTGCTTTCGTCTAAGGAATGGAATCGCCGGTGCTTGCAAAGTCGACCGGTTGCTGCGGCCAGCGCTTCAGCGCGGCGCGTCCGGCATCGGTCAGCGCGTAAATGCCGCGCTCGACGCGGTCGAACCAGCCGTAGACGTTGTGCAGCAGGATTTTCGGGGCGTCCGGAATCTCGGGCTTGAGGTCGCGCACCCGTCGCGGACCTCGCGCCAGCGCCGCCGCGCAGGCCAGCGCCTGCTGCCGATAGGCCGTCATGATCGGCGCGCGCGTGCTTCCGCCGAGCGCCGGATCGCCCTGGCGGCGCCGGTGCTCGGTGACCAGGCGGGAACGCTTCTTCGGATCGCGCCTGGGGCTTGTGGTCGGCGGTTTGACGATCACCTCGACATCGCCGGTACTGGTCACTGCCAACATGCCAAAACCGAGCCGGCGGCAGAGATTGCGATAGCGCGCGTCGCTCTCGCGTCCCTTGCCGCGTTTGGAAAGTTTGGCGGCGAGCCAGACCTCGTCGCAGGCGCCGGCGCGGTCGACCGCCTGCAGCACCAGTTCAAGATTGAATGAAAGTTTCAATTCGCCGATCACGACAATCGGGGGATCGTCGCCGCTCAGCGCCACCAGGTCGCAGCCGCCGACTTCGCCCTTGACCGTAAATCCGAGCTTTTCCAGGAAGCGTTTGACGGGCAAATAAAGCGCGGTTTCCAAGGGGGCCCCAATGTCAGGCGTGCGACTCAGCGCCTTGAGTCTAGCCCGGATCGGCCCTTGCAGTGTGATTTGATCAAACGACACCAGAACGGGTATCTTGGGCTTGGGACAAGACGGGCGCTACCAACGTGACGATCAGGAACGGCCTCTACCATATCACCGTAGAGATGCTCGACGCCGTCAAGGGCGCCAATCAGGGCGTCATGGTCGTGCGCGACGGGACGCTGCGCGGCGGCGATTCCTTCTTTTATGCTTACGGCACCTACACTTGCGCCAACGGCAAATGGAAGGGCGAGGTCACCAATGAGGAACACTCGCCGACCTTCGGCGCCCGCCCGGTCTGGGAGCGCAAGGTCGTGACCATCGGATTTACCGGAACCTATACCGATGACGGCGCCGAAAGCGATGGCATCGCGCTCGCCGGCAAGCAGAGCATTCGATTCAAATCGACGCTGTGGTTACTGGTTCCGGATTGAGCCAAGCGGGCGCGCCCGTTTTGCTTCACATCTGAGATGGAGCATTTGAGATAGATTATTGAAAGGCCAGAGGTTGCGGACCGAAAGGTCGTGGCTCGAAATGCTGAAGGGACTTTACAAGGTCGAGATGTATACGGTGCACGGTTCGCGCCGCGGCGTTCTGTATTGCTATGACGGCAAGATGATGGGCGGAAATTCGGCTTTCGGGTTCGTCGGCACCTACCAGGAGACCGATCAAGGCGAAGTAACGGCCGAGATGTCGACCATACGTCACAACAACGATCCGAATTTCCAGCCGCTGTTGAAGACCGACCACGTCACGCTGTCGCTCACCGGCCGGCGGCACGGCGAGCAATATCATTTCGAGGGCGGCACGTCGCAACTACCTGGCGTTGCCTTCAACTCGGTAATGACGCCGATCAGCGAAGCGGGCGCACCGCCCGTTCCGCCCTACAAGGAGGGTGGCATCCGTAACGGGCTCTACTCCATTCACATCCGGATGCTCGACGGCATCGACGGCGGCAACACCGGCGTCATGCTGCTGCACAATGGTCGCATTCGCGGCGGCGACGGCTTCTTCGACTATATCGGCGCCTATACCAGCGCCAATGGGCGCTGGAAGGGCGAACTCATCAACCACGAGCACACCGCGAGCCAGGGCGAGCGGCCGGTGTTCGGCGGCTATGAAGTCGGCATCGGTTTTTCCGGCACCTACACCGACGATGGCGCGGTCGGGGAAGCCACCGCACTCGCCGGCAAGCGCAGCATCCGCTTCAGCGCGGTGTTGAAGAAACTCGCGGAGGCGTGAGGGCTACACGCGGCCGCTGACCGGGATCAGCGCGCCGGTGACGGCGCTGGCGGCGTCGCTCGCGAGAAACAGGATCACGTTGGCGAGTTCCTGCGGGGTTACCCATTTCGTAAAATCCGCCTTCGGCATGCTGGCGCGATTGGCTGCGGTGTCGATGGTCGAGGGCAGCACCGCGTTGACCGTGATCTTGCCTTTCCACTCGGCGGCGAGCGCTTCCGTCAGGCGATGCACGCCGGCTTTGGATGCGGCGTAGGGGCCCATGCCGGCGCCTGCCTGCAATGCGCCCATCGCGCCGATATTGACGATCCGCCCTGCGGCGGAGGCGGCAAGATAGGGCAGCGCCGACCGCGACGTATTCAGCGCGGTGAGCACATTGAGCGCGTACATGCGTTGCCAGGTTTTGGGATCGCCCTCGGCTATGGCCTCGAATGCAAAGCCGCCGGCGATGTTGATCAGCGCATCGACCTTGCCGAAATGCGACGCGACGGCGTCGATGGCCTTTTTCGCCTGCGCCGAATCCGACAGATCGACGCCGCCGAGCTCCATTCTGGTCGCGGTCGCCGGCATCTGCGACGCGGCGTGATCGACGCCGGCGACCTTGGCGTGCTGCGCCAGCGCCGCCTCCGCGACCACCTTGCCGAGCGCGCCCAGAGCGCCGGTCACGACAACGACTTTTCCGTCCATGATTATTCTCCGACCGGCGCGTGAGGTTGCGCACACTATCGTCAGGTGAATTTCATTTGCAATGCTCCGAAAAATTACGCCCAAATGAGGGAGCCAGCGTCAGATGTTTCATACCAGCGGACGGTTCCAATGGCCGACACTTCTCCCGTCGTCGATGTCCCCGATGAATTTGTTACGCTCGCGCACGGGCTTCCTCGCCTTTCGGAAGCGCTCGAGGGCAAGGGGCCGGTCAGGATTGTGGCGATGGGATCCTCCTCGACGGCGGGCAGAGGGGATGTCGTGCCGTATCCCCATCGCCTCGAGATGTATTTGAGGGCCAGATGTCAGGGGCGGTTCCCCGATCTGAGGATCGATGTGCTCAACAGGGGCAGGGGCAACGAGGAGGCGATCGACGAATTGTCGCGCTTTGACGCCGACATTTTCGCGGAGTGGCCCTCGCTAGTGATCTGGCAGGTCGGAACCAACGCGGTGTTCCACAACGACCGATATGACGTCGACAAGGTTGCTGCGGCGATCGCTGAGGGTTTAGCGCGGCTTCCCCGCGAGCGGATGGACGTGTTGCTGATCGATCCGCAATATGTCACGGCGATGCTGCTCGACGACAAGGCGGAGCTTTCCGCGCGCATGGTGTCGCTGATTTCGACCGTGGCGCAAGACGCCCACGTCAGCGTATTCAGGCGCTGGGCGCTGATGCGGCACTGGCACGTCCATAACAACGTCACGTTCGAGCAGATGCTGGACCCGACCGACCAGCCGGACAGGCTGCATCAGAGCGACTGGAGCACCCTTCGCATCTCGCAAGCGCTGTGCGAGGCGATTGCCAGGAAACTCCCGCCGCTCGTCCGAAGCGTCCTCGCCTGAGCCGTCCGCATCTGCGGAAAATCGCTAAAATTTGCCGGAGTTTTGTAAGCCGACGGCAGAATCAAGCCGCTATAGCTCGAGGCGCTTTAATCCAAGGGCTGGGAAAATTACGATGAGACATCTGCCTGACCACGGTTTGCCGCTTGTTCAGCTCAAGGAGCAGCGGCGGGATTTGGTTGTCGCGCTGCAGAACCGCAACGGTCCGGTGAGCGGCTGGGAGTTGATGCAAATCGCGGCAATCCAGCAGGCGATCTCGGCATTCGAGGACGTCATTGCCGACCTCGATGCCGAATTGGAAGCGGCGGCCTGAGCGGTCGTCTTCCCCGCCCGAGATGCGGGGAATTGTCAGGATTCCAGATAGCGCGCCTGAAGCGTCGCGCGTTCGCGTTCGCCGACGCCTAACCCGTCGCTGAAATAGTTTTCGAGATGGCCATAGTCGGCATCGATCGCCTCGTAGGCGGCGGCGAGGAACGACGTTTCCACCGAGCCCAGCACCTGCCTGACATCGTCGGGGAGATCGGAACTCGCCGAAGAATCGCGGCGATAGAAGCGATTGGTGAGCAGATAATCCCCGGCGATCACCTCGTCGGACACCCCCAGCGCCTGCAGGATCAGCGCGCAGGCGAACCCGGTGCGATCCTTCCCGGCGGTGCAATGGATGACCAGCGGCGCGCGGTCCTCGAGGAGATGCGTAAACAGCGCGCGGAAGCTCGGCGTGTTCTGATGCACGTAATTGCGATAGGAATCCCGCATCACGTCCACCGCGTCGGCTGACGACAGCGCAACGCCGCCGGAAGCCCGCGCCCGCAGCGCGGCAATCACGGTCGGCTCGATCGGCAGCGAGTGAACCTCGATCTCCGATAGCGCGCAGAGCGCCGCGACGCGCTCCTCGGTGCCGCGAAAATCGAACGCGTTCTTCAGACCGAGGCCGCGCAGAATCTCGATATCGGCCGATGTGACATGGCCGAGATGGTTGGAGCGGAAGAGCTGCCGCCAGCGCACCCGGCGGCCGTCGCTTGCGGCATAACCCCCGAGGTCGCGGAAATTGCTCGCGCCGGCGAGATTGAGATGGCGGGCGGGCGAGGGGGCATGTTGATCTGGCATCGGGTTAGCTTAAGCAATCTTCTGCGGCGGAGAAATGACCGCGTGGAGCGTGGCGGGCGGATCGGTCTCGTCTATACTAGCTGCTCGTGGGGGCAAAGATGAATTGGCGAAATCGTTCAATTTTCGGTGCGGCATTGCTTGTGGGGGCGGTTGTGGCGGCCGGTTCATCGCCCGCTTTCGCGCAGACTTTCCAGAACTATCGCTGCGCCGACGGCACGCAGTTCATTGTCGGATTTTTCGCCTATGACCGGCGCGCCTTTCTGCAGATCGATGGCCAGGCGGTGACGCTCAACCGGCGCATCACGCTGTCGGGGACGCGCTATTCGGGTCGCGGCATCACCTTGAAAACCACCAAAACGGGTACCACGGTCAGGCACGCGAGAAGGCCTGCGACAGCGTGCGAATTGATATGAAAAAGGGCCGGAACGCTCAGGTCCGACCCTTTTTTGGCTTTTGATATCGCACCCAAGACCCGCCTCGCATTGGCATTGAGCTTGCGGCCGGCATCAACGCTCCCATGTTGGCTTGGATTCCTGCATCTCCGCCTGGATGGCCGCTTCGTGATACCAGCTGCCGCTGACGACAGCCTCGTTCACGCGCGCCGGGCCAGTCTCGGCTACCTGCTTGGTCTCCTCGTAGCGACGTCCGCCGAGAGCCGCGCGGCCCCCGGGAGGGAATTGGTAGATCCTTGCGGATCCGTGATTCAGACTCGTATTCATGTGACTCTCCAATATGCCGATGCGCATTGGACTCATGCTGCGCCCGACTCGTTCTCGACCGGTTACTCAAATCGATATCGTCCCTGCGCGCTGCGGGTGCAACCTGACCAAGACCAAGTCATTTTCTGTATAATTTGTAGGCATTTTCGGTTTTGCACCCCGGAGAGCAGTCCCGACCTGGCTAACGTCTGGGCCATCGTAGAGGTTGCCGGGGAGCTTGGGCTTTCTTGCCGATTGTTGCTGGCCGATGGCGCGGTTTTAGTCGAAGCGCCGCAGCGGCCTCCCAAGTGCCTCGCAATCGGGCGTAGATAGCGGATAAGTCGGCTGGTCCCGGCGTCCACTGGCGAGGCGCCCGCGCGCCTTTGCCGCACCCCCAAACGCGAATCCACAGGGGAGAGGCGGGGTGGATTTGCCGTTGTGCGGCGCGGTCCCGCAGTGCGGCGTTTGGCACCTTAATTGCTAGGGAGAACAATGGCCGATGGTGGCCGGGTACGGTTGTGGTGACCAGCAGGCTTCGGTCTCCCACCTTTCGCATCATCAACTTATGAGAGAGGCTCAATGACAAAGTATAAGCTCGAGTATATCTGGCTGGACGGATATACGCCGACACCGAATCTGCGCGGCAAAACGCAAATCAAGGAATTCAGCTCGTTTCCCACGCTGGACCAGCTCCCGCTGTGGGGCTTCGACGGAAGCTCGACCTTGCAGGCCGAGGGTCACAACTCCGATTGCGTGCTCAAGCCGGTCGCGATCTATCCGGACGCCGCGCGGACCAATGGCGCGCTGGTGATGTGCGAAGTGATGATGCCCGATGGCAAGACCCCGCACCCCTCGAACAAGCGTGCCACCATTCTTGACGACGAAGGCGCTTGGTTCGGCTATGAGCAGGAATACTTCTTCTACAAGGACGGCCGTCCGCTCGGCTTCCCATCCAGCGGTTATCCCGCGCCGCAGGGACCCTACTACACCGGCGTCGGCTACAAGAATGTTGGCGACGTCGCGCGCAAGATGGTGGACGAGCATCTCGACCTCTGCCTCGCCGCCGGCATCAATCACGAGGGCATCAACGCCGAAGTCGCGAAGGGCCAGTGGGAATTCCAGATTTTCGGCAAGGGCTCCAAGAAAGCCGCCGATGAAATGTGGATGGCCCGCTATCTGATGCTGCGTCTGACTGAGAAGTACGGCGTCGATATCGAATTCCACTGCAAGCCGCTCGGCGACACCGACTGGAACGGCTCCGGCATGCACGCCAACTTCTCCACCACCTATATGCGCGAAGTCGGCGGCAAGGAATATTTCGAGAAGCTGATGGAAGCATTCAAGGCGAACCGCGCCGATCATATCGCAGTCTACGGCCCGGATAACCACATGCGCCTGACTGGCAAGCACGAGACCGCGTCGATCGATACCTTCACCTACGGTATCGCCGACCGCGGCGCCTCGATCCGCGTTCCCCACAGCTTCGCCAACAATGGCTACAAGGGTTATCTGGAAGACCGCCGCCCGAACTCGCAAGGCGACCCCTACCAGATCGCTTCGCAGATCCTGAAGACGATCGCTTCGGTCCCGACCGCCGCCAAGGCGGCCGCGGCCTAAGCCTCGACACGGCCCAGGGGCTGGGGCCGTCCGGACCGCATCCTGATCCGCCAGAGCGTACGCGCTTCGGCGGATCATTGCGTTTTGGAGCCACCGCACGCCATTGCGTCTGATCGTGCCTTTGCTAGAACGGGCCACGCTTGCGGGCGTAGCTGGCGAGGCCGAGGTGAGGGACGCGCGATGGAGAATATGGTTCGAGTGCTCTCGACGCTCGCGCTGAGGGGCGCGGTGCAAAACCTTGCCGGACCCTATGAGGCAGCCGGCGGCGCGCGGATTGAAGCGGATTTCGCGCCGACGCTGGGACTGCTCGATCGCCTGCACAACGGCGAGGAAACTGACGTCGTTATCGTTACCCGCGAGGGGCTGGACGGTCTCGCCGCGCAGGGAAGCGTGGTCGCTGCGAGCTGCGTCGATCTGGCGCGTTCCTATGTCGGCCTCGCGGTCAAGGCCGGCGCCGATCATCCCGATATCGCTGAGATCACCGCGCTGCGCACGACGCTCGTCAACGCCCGCGCGGTTGCCTATTCGCGGATCGGCGCCAGCGGCATTTTCTTCGCGCAACTGATCGAGCGGATGGGGATCGCGCCCGAGATCAACGCCCGCGCCATCATCGTGCCGCAGGGTCTGACCGCCGAACGGCTGGTGTCGGGCGAAGCGGATCTCGCCGTGCAGCAGCTCAGCGAATTGATGCAGGTCAGAGGCGTCGAGGTGGTCGGACCGATTCCGCGCGAATTGCAGGCGCCCGCGGTGTTTTCCGCCGGAAGGCTTGCGGCGTCGTCGAGGGCGGTCCGCGCCGACGCGCTGCTGGCCTATCTCGCCTCCGCCGAAGTCGCGCCGGTGCTGCGCGCGGCCGGCCTCGAACCTCGAATCCGTCCGTTCTTCGAAGCTAACCTTGCCGTTCCGATGTGCGCCATGACAAAACGATCCCACGCGCTGGTGTTTGCCGCGATCGGCTGCGTCGCTGTTTCGGCGATTGCGATCGTCGCGGCTCCCGGCGTAGCGCTCGCGCAATCTGCCGATCTCGTGCTGTGCGATCGGCTTGCTGCTGATCCCGCCGATCCGGACAAGCCGGCCGACGTCAAAGGCACGCCGGAAGTCGCGGCATCCGATATCGCGACCGCGATCAAATTCTGCAAAATTGCCGCCGGCTCGTCGCGGCGTGCGCTCTATCAATTGGGCCGCGCCTACGCCGCCAACCACCAATTGCCGGAAGCGATCGTGGCCTGGCGCAAGGCGGCCGACAAAGGTTCCAGCTCGGCGATGGTCGAACTCGGTGTGCTCTATGGTACTGGCGCGGGCGTCGCGCGGGACGACGCGCAAGCCCGGAAATTGTTCGAGCGCGCCGCGCAAGCCGGTAATCCGCGCGGCATCAGCAACCTCGCGGCGCTCGGCGGCGGCGGTGCGTCGTCGGATCCCGCGCGGGCGAGGGAGCTGTTGGCCAAGGCCGCCGAGACCAATGCGGAGGCGCAATATCAGTTAGGGTTGATGCTGGCGGACGGCAGCGGCGGAGCCCAGGACGACGCCGGCGCGCGCGCGTTGTTCGAGAAAGCGGCGGCGCAAAATCATCCCGGCGCGCTGGAGCGGATGGGTGCCTTCACCCAGCAAGGGCGCGGCGGGCCAAAGGATGCGGCCGCCGCCAAAGCCTATTACGAGCGCGCCGTAGCGCTTGGTGACGAAGACGCCAAGAAAGCGTTGAAGCACATGGAATGCCCCTACGTGATCAAGGACAAGCGCGGCAATTTTGTCACCAACCTTTGCTTCTAGTTTCACAAGGCGGAGTGTCCCTAATCACTTCGGCGACTTCTGCGCCTCCCTTTCCATTTCCAGGCATGTCTGTAATTCCACGTAACTGGCAGCGTCGCCCATAGTGGCCTCCTGAATGCACTGACGTTTCGCGGTCGGGCTGAATTGGGCCCATTCCTTCTGAAGCTGGTCGCGCGCCAGTTTCTCATCCTCCGCGCACTTGTTCTGCAACTCCTTCGAGGAGCCGACTTCGAATTGACACTCCCGTGCGACATCGAGCTTCGGCACGTTGTCGGCCACGGGTTGCAGCGAAGTCAGAATTATGATCGGCAGATGAACCAGCATTTTCGTTCTCCACGCTGCGTTTTTCGCGTCCAGTCTCTTACGCCAACGCGGCCGTCACCTTGACCGCCATCAGGCGGGGTGCGTCGTGGCGGGAACGCAAAAACTCATTCGCAATTAATCAGATTGATTAATCAGAATAATCCGTTGAAGGAGGCGTGTGTTCCATGATCCTTCAAATCGCGTGCGGTCGCTGAAAAACACGAGCTCGCAGTGCAGTATTTCAAGCGGCATCAGCGTTGGGACGTTTTGGACATCGCACGCCCACCTGTCTCGGCCTCAAAAACGGCCAAGGCCCTGCGCCAAGTGGCGCACCCCGCATACGTAATTGCACATCGGAAAATGACGATGATCGCGCGGGATCACGTTTGCTTGTTGACGCCGGCCTCGGTGAGCGGGACCGGCATGCCGGGAAGATAGAGCTGCACCGGGCGGATTTCATACATCGCCGAAGGATTGGCAGCACGCAGGTCGCGAGCAGCCGCGATAGCGGCGTCGCGGTCGGCGCAATCGAGCACGTAAAACCCGAGAAGTTGTTCCTTGGACTCGGTGAAGGGACCGTCGGTCACTACACCTTTGTCCGGTCCGCGCAACACGCAAGCTCTCTGCGTCGCCCCCAGCCGCGCCGCCGGCCCGAGGCGCCCCTTCGCATTAAGGCGGCCGTGGGCCTGGTTCAGATCGCGCATGACAGCTGCGTCCTCGTCCGCCGTCCAGGACGCGACTTCCTCTTCAACGTGATAGGCCAGGATAGCGTAGAGCATGATTGCCTCGTTCGGGATGGGCCAGTGGATGCCCGAACGACGTTCGAGGCAGGCGGATCCCGACATTATTTTTTCTCAGGCGCGCCAGCCTCGCTGCGCGCTGACAATGCGTTAGACCTACGCCGCCCGCACCTCGGACAGGAAGCGGTTGACCTGGCCGGCGAGGTCGCTCGATTGCGACGATAATTGCTCGGCAGCGCCGAGCACGCGGTTGGCGGCCGAGCCGGTTTCGTCGGCGGCGCGCTGCACGCCGGAAATGTTCGAATTAACTTCCTGGGTGCCGCGCGCGGCTTCCTGGACGCTGCGGGCGATCTCCTTGGTGGCGGAGCCCTGTTCCTCGATCGCGGAGGCAATCGCAATCCCGATCTGATCGATTTCGGTGATGACGTCGACCACCTTCTGGATCGCCGTCACCGTCTCATCGCTCGCCGCCTGGATCGCCGCGATCTGCTCGGAGATTTCGGTGGTAGCCTTGGCGGTCTGGCCGGCCAGCGATTTGACTTCGGAGGCAACCACTGCAAAGCCGCGGCCGGCTTCGCCGGCGCGCGCCGCCTCGATCGTGGCATTGAGCGCGAGCAGATTGGTTTGCGCAGCGATGGTCTGGATCAGCGTCACGACGTCGCCGATCTTCTGCGCGCCCTCGGCCAGCGAGCGCGCGGTATCGCCGGTGCGGCGGGCGTTCTCGACCGCGCGCGCCGCGATCTCGGTGGATTGCGTCACCTGGCGGCCGATCTCCGAGATCGACGATGTCAGTTCTTCGGTGGCCGAGGCGACCGTCTGCACATTGGTCGAGGTCTGTTCCGACGCTGCCGCCACGACCGCGGCTTGACGGTTGGTGGCGGCGGCCGTCGACGACATCGACTGCGCGGTCTCCTCCATCGCGCTGGAGGCCTGCGACAGCCCGCCCACCAGTTCGCTCACCTTGGCTTCGAACGTATGGGTGAGATCGTCGAGCACGCGGGCGCGGCGCATCTTGACCTCGTTCTCGGCTTCCTGCTCGGCGGCCAGCCGATCGGCCTCGATCTTGTTGTCCTTGAAGACCTGGACGGCGGCTGCCATGGCGCCGATCTCGTCGCCGCGCTCGGCGCCTGGAATTTCGCAACCGACATCGCCGCCGGCGAGCCGCGACATCGTGCCGGTGAGGTCGAGGATCGGCTGGCAGATCCGGCGGCGGACCATAATCACGAGGCCGGCGCTCGCGGCCGCGACCGCAAAAAGCCCCGCCAGCGCAATCAGGAAGCTGAAGCGCGCCGAGGAATAGGCGGAGCCGAGGGTCTGTTCGGCATTGTCATAGAAGGCATCGCGCACCTCGATGATCGCGCCGAGGCCGATTTGCGACTCCTTGAAATAAGTGTCGATATCGTGCTCATATTTGCCGCTGACGGCGCCGTCCTTGGCAAATTTCAATTCCTTGCCGAAGCGCTCGACATAGGCCTCGTTCATCCGCTCCAGCGCGGAGGCGACGTTGGCCGGCGTTGCGGGATTGCCGCGCAGTTCCTGCAGCGATATCAGGATCTGGTCGTTCCGCCCTTGCGAGCGGGCGAGGTCGATCTTCTCGGCGTCGGTCGCGGCCCGCTTGGCGCCGACCAGGTTCTTGTGCAGGCTGGCATTGAAGCCGCCGACATCGCGCAAGGTCCAGGCGATGTTGGCATAGCTTGCCTGCCGGTAGGCGTCACCGTCGAGTTTTGCGATTTTGCGGACCTGGCCGTCGAGCAGCGTGGTGAGCGCGTGGTTGAAGGCCGCATTGTCGGAAACGATTTTCTTTGCCGCATCCTTTCGGGCCTCGGCCGGCCCGTCGATGGCTCTATCGATCTCTTCGCGCAACGCCGCGAATTTTGCGTTCAGGGTGTCGATCCCGGCGCCGATAGCCTCGCCGTCGTCGAGCGCGCCGGGCAGGGCCTTCCTGACGGCATTCATCTTGTCGCGCGCGCCGTCGGTCTGCTTGCGGTACTTGTCGACGAGCTCGCCGCGCTGCTTCGGGTCGACCGCGGCAGGCCCGAACAGGATGTTGGTGGCGAACCCGCGCTCGGGGTTGAGATAGCGCGGAATGTCGCCGACGGCGCGGACCACCTCGAGCCGGCTCTGCGCCACCGAAATCTTGTCCATGGTCTGGTATTTCGTCACCGCGACATAGAGAGCGAGACCGCCGCCCACCGTGGAAAGCGAGACGATTGCGGCCGTGAGCAGGGTACCGATTTTCATGACTTGATGCGCCATTCGCGATGGTCGAGAACGAGGTCCTCTATCGTAAACGGTGCGTATTAAGCTCTGGTTTACATTGATGGCAGCCGGCCAAACGGGGGCGGGCTACGGCTTGCTGTCTCGTCTAGGAGCGTGATGACGCTTCTTCGAATCGTCATCACGCTCTATCTTTTTGTTTGAGCATGATCTCCGCGCAAACGCGTTCCGCGTTTGTCGCGAGGGAAAACCGGTACCCACTTTTCCGGATCATGCTCTAGCGGGTTTCGTGGTCGGTTTTGTGGCTCGCGGACTTGGACCGGGTTGGTCCGCCCGGACCAAGTTCGCGACATGGAAGCTCGATCAGCGAACCGTCGGGGCCCCGCTCAGTGGCGTGGCAGGGCGATGGCTCCGAGGCCGATTGGTCGTCAGCCTTTTGTGCATCGGAATGTTTTGCCAGCGCGGGTGTCGTCAGAACCGCCAGAGCCACCGAACCGGAGAGAAGCGCGCTTGCGATCCGCATGTCAGGTCCTCCTTTCGAAAAGGAGGGAATTTATTTCTGAAGAATTGTGGAAAATTTTTGCCGCGATCACGCTGGCGCCGGATTTTGCTTAATGGCGGGAAAATTCGCCGGGCCGGACGGCCCTGGTTCCGCAGCTCATCGCCATGATTTCTGCATGATTGGGGAAGCATATGGTGCCACCTGATGCTTTGGAGGGCGGGCGGTGCCGGGTTCCAGGCTCGCGTTGTTGCTCATGGGGCTCGCCGGGCTCGCCCTTGGCGGCTGCATGCAGGCGACGCTTTCGCCATCGTCGGATGCGAGTTTCACTCCGCGCGACCGGCAGTTGCTGGCCAATCCGCCTTATGCGCGGGCCGACATTCCGGAGTCCTATCGCAGGCATATCGTCGACTATACGCGAAGGGAATTGCCGGGCACGATCCTGGTCGATACCGAGTCGCGTTTTCTCTATTACGTCCTGCCCGGCGGCAAGGCGATCCGCTACGGCGTGGCGGTAGGCGAAGAGGCGATGGCGTTCTCCGGCGTTGCCACTGTTGGCCGCATGTCCGAATGGCCCGACTGGGTTCCGACGCCGGAAATCCAGGCGCGGCTCGGCCCTTACCCGCCGCGCATCCACGGGGGTCCGGCCAATCCGCTCGGCGCGCGGGCGCTCTATCTCTATGAGGGCAACAAGGACACGCTGTATCGAATTCACGGCACCAACCAGCCGGAATATATCGGTCAGGCCATCTCCTCCGGCTGCATCCGCATGACCAACGAGGATGTCATCGATCTCTTCGATCGGGTGAGGCCGGGCGCGACCGTCGTCGTGCTGCCGCCGGGGCGTAGCGCGTGGAATGGGCCGGGCGCAGGTTCCAGCGGCTGACTGATGGTCGGAGCCGCGTGGCGCGGCTTGACCCGCAGCTCATGAGTTGCCTTGCACCGCGACAGCGTCGAACCGGCGCGGCGGGTGGACGAGCAGCGAGGCCGTCTCGACGATGCGCATTTCCTCGGTCCCGCGCGCCGCGGTGCGTTCCAGCACGGTGAAGATCGCCGACGCCGCGTGAGCGAGGGCTGCCGGCGTGTCCGATCCCTGCACGCGCGCGGCCACCAATAGCGCTGCAAACAGATCGCCGGTCCCGGAAGGGCTGATCGGCAGTTTCGGCGTGCACACGCGCCAGGCCCTGGCCCGTTCGATGGCAAGCGTTTCGATCTGGCCTGCCGGCGTATCGGCAAGTTCGGCGCTGGTGATGACGACCGTCGACGGACCGCGCGCCAATAAGGCTCGCGCCTGCGCGGTCGCTTCATCGATCGTCGTGGCCACAGCACCGCACAGCCATTCGAATTCGAAATGATTGGGGGTGATGATATCAGCGAGCGGACACAGCCGGTCGCGCACCAGCGGCGGGATATCGGTGTGGACGAACAGGCCGCGATCGCGATCGCCCAGCACCGGATCGCAACAATAGGAGATCGCCGGATTGCGGGCCCGGGCCCGCTGCACGAAGTCCGCGACGACCGTGCCGATCTCGGGCGAGCCGAGATAGCCCGACAGGATCATCTCGCAGGTTTCGACCGCGCCGCGTTCCTCTATCCCACGCAGCAGATCGGCGACCAGTGGCGCATCGAGCACCCGGCCGCGGAGGGTCGGGTAACCGGGCCGGTTGCTGAGCAAGGTGGTGGGCACCGCGATCACGTCGATGCCGTGCAGCTGCAGGGGAAAGGCGGCGGCGCTGTTGCCGACATGGCCGTAGGCGACCTGCGACTGAATTGAAATGACGGTCATACTGTCTGCCAAGGGGAGGAGGACTTCCGAGGCTTTTCATAGGCCGCGGGATGACGCCACGCGTCAATCACGATGCAGCAATCGCTCGCATTCTCGAAAACCCGCGACGGCATTTGTGTCGGCCCACTGTTGCGCAATCACAACACTCCACGGGAATCGCGTTCGACCGACCCCATCCGGCCACGGTTCCGCCCCGTTTGAAGCCCGCCCTTAGGGTCGGCTGGATGCGGGGTAGGGGGCACGAGTTGGGGATGCAACATGTCTTCCATCAGTGCCGGAGTTTTATGCGTCGTCGCTAGGGCAGGCCGCCTTCGTGTGTCCTTGGGCTCGGCCGGATCGGCCCGGAACATCACTCGGCTGTCAGCCGTCATTTTCGGAGGGGCCTTGCTTGGGGCCTGCGCCCAGTCCTCCGTGGTCACCCGAAATTCTCAATTTGTCGGCACCAGCCGGCACGCGTCGCTGCCCACGTTCAGGCACGTCGCTTCCGTGAAACCGCATACGCCGTTTGCGCGGAAGAAGGATACCGGTGGGACAAAGATCGCCTCGCAGGGAGTGGCGAGCTTCTACACCGAGGGAACCGAAACCGCGAGCGGCGAAAAATTCGATACGCACGAACTGACCGCCGCGCATCCGACCTTGCCGTTCGGCACGAAATTGCGCGTGACCAACACCGCGACCGGGCGGTCCGTGACCGTCCGCGTCAACGACCGCGGTCCCTACGTCCCCGGACGAATCGTCGATGTGTCGTATTCCGCGGCCAATGCGCTGGGGATGGTCAACAAGGGGGTTGCGAACGTCAAGCTTGACGTCGTGCGGTAAATCGCAGGTTCAAAGTGTGTGATGCTTGGCATGCCATTTCGGGCCGGGGCCGCGCATGTAATGACGCTCGGGCCGGTAGGGATGGCGGGCCGCGTCAATCAGCCGGTGCCACGTGGTCATGATCGCAGTGAGGCGTTGGCGGAACATGATTCCCTCTCAATGCAGCCTGCCGAGCAGGGAGACGAACGGCACGGCAAAAATTTCTTCGCCGAGATCGTCGTTGGCGTGCAGCACCCAGTCGCGCCAGTCTTCGGTGCCCGCCGTCATCAGCAGCGCGCGCACGACGATCGCGGCCTGCTGATGCGCCTCGGCGAGATTGCCAACGGCAATGCCGCGTCCGTCGACCCAAATCTCTTCAGTGTTGGAGCAGTGGAAAAAGACCTGAGCCATGTTCCGCCTCCTGGAGAAAACGCGAAGTGCGACTCATGGATAGCAGCGCGAGGGGTATCGGGATATTCCGGGTGATCCCGGTAGGGGAAACTACGGGAAATCCGGAAAATTTTAGGGATCCGCGGCGTGTAGGGCGCGATAGCCACCGGGCCACCGGGTCGCGCGACCGCGGGCGATGATGAACTCCGCAGCGTAGGGCGCAACGTCAGCGGGTGGCTAATCCGTCCCTATAGCCGAGAGCCAATCGTTCAACTCAGCGTGACGCGATTACGCGGTTAGCTGCCATCCGTAACGAACCGTCCGCCCATTGCGTAACAGGGTACGTGCACGAAAAGGCGTGTGCCGATGGTTATCCGCTGACGACGCCGGCCCGATGAGGCCGGCAAAAGCAAGTTCGAAACGAAGGACGAAAGCATGGGTTCAAGTGAAGCAAGTTCCGGTTCGCTCGCCCGGGATGGCGGAATTTCCGGCGTGGCCTTGACCCTCTATCGCCGCGTGATCACCGCGCCGTTCGCGCGCTTTGCGCCGCTGCCGCTTCGGCTGATCGTCGGTTATGGATTCGCCGAACACGGATTTGCGAAACTATTGCGTGGCTCCGAAAACTTCACCGGACTGCTTCACGCATTGGGGGTGCCGATGCCGCACCTCTTCGCAGGGATCACCATCCTCACCGAAATCCTGGGCGGCATTCTCGTGCTCGCCGGCGCGCTGGTGCCGCTCGTCAGCATCCCGATGGCGATCGTCCTGCTGGCGGCGATCTTCACGGTGCACCTGCCTTACGGATTTTCGTCGATAAAACTGCAGGAGATCACCCCACACGGCGCGCATTTCGGGCAACCGGGATACGAAACTGACTTGCTGTATCTCGCATGTCTTGCCGCGCTTGTGCTGGGAGGCAGCGGGCCGTTTGCGGTGGATGGCTGGCTCTTGCAGAGATCGCGCGCGCAGGGCTAGCGGAGAAGCGGCCAGCGAGCCGCAACTCGCACCTAGCAACGCCGCAATCCCGGGGCTAACGTCCCTGCAAACGGCACCAAGGGAGTTCCGCATGATCGGCAGGGAGATTGCGACGGCGGCCTTCACCGCATTGGCCGTGCTTGCGTGCCTGGGCACGAACGCGGATGCGGCGAGTTGCGGCAGCTCGGCGGCCGGTTTCGAGGCCTGGAAGGAACAATTCGCTGGCGAGGCCAGGGCAAAGGGCATCGGGGCCTCGGGTGTCTCAGCCTTGATGCAGGCGCATTACGCGAGCGCCACCATCGCCGCCGACCGCGGCCAACGAAGTTTTGGCCTCTCGCTCGACCAGTTCCTTGCCAAGCGCGGCGCCGCGGCCATCGTCGCGCGCGGTCGGGGCCTGAAGCAATCGCAAGCCGCGCTGTTTGCATCCATCCAGCAGCGCTACGGCGTCCCGCCGGGGCCGCTGATCGCGATCTGGGGAATGGAGACGGGTTTTGGCAGCCAGCGCGGCAATCAGAACATGCTGTCGTCCATTGCAACTCTCGCCTATGACTGCCGCCGGCCGGAATATTTCACCGAGCAGCTCTATGCCGCGCTGAAACTGATCGATCGCGGCGCGCTGTCGGCCAGCACGCGCGGCTCCATGCACGGCGAAATCGGCCAGACGCAATTTTTGCCGAAGAACATCCTGGCCTACGGCACCGGCAATCTCGACGTCGCCGCCAATGCGCTCAGTTCGACGGCGAATTTTCTGAAAGCCCACGGCTGGCAGGCCGGCGCGGGGTACCAGCCGGGCGAGCCGAATTTCGCAGCGATCCAGGCCTGGAACGCCGCCCAGGTCTATCAGCACGCCATCGCGCTGATGGGCCGCCAGATCGACGGCGGCGGGGGCGCCGCGGCGGCGCGGTGATGGGCGCGAGCCCGTAGGATGGGTGGAGCGCAGCGATACCCATCGCGACACCACGCACGAGAAGCAAGCCGATGGGTTTCGCAAGCGCTCAACCCATCCTACAAGCTACCAGCTGCGTTCGCCGGGATTCAATTTTCAAACAGCAGACATAACTCCGCGATCTCGCAGCACGCTTTGCTCGAGGTTTGCCAGAAATTTCCTTACCCTCTTAATCAGAGGGCGCAGGGAATGCCGGGCGCCCGATGCGCCCGATAGCCGCGTGTGCAATGGTAGTGTGAGAGCGCACACGCGTTAGTCAGGTCACACCGGAATCACCCAGCATTCCCCGCGCAATGGTTTTAACGGTTTCCTGCGCGCTCTCCCCGGCGACCGGGCTTTTTTGCCACCGTCGCCCCCAAGAAGCTTGCTTCTCAGGAACTTGACGCCAGCGTCGGGGCATCAGGACCACACGCCTTCTCCGTCCGCCTCAGTGCCGTTCGTTATCGGCGCATCCGCGTCCACCGCATCCCGCCCCGCGTCCGTGACGATCGCGAACCGCCCCTCGAGTGGGACGGGACGGCAAATCATATAGCCTGATTTGCACTTCGGAAAAACAGAAATATTTTTGCAAAAGGGGCTGGACAGGTTTTTGCTGATTTGCCCGTCGGGCAAATTAAACAGCCCGTCGGGCAACAGATCGCAGGATGGGTTGAGCGACGCTATTCCGGGACTACGCTCACCGGTCCTCGACCTTGGTGACGGAATATCCGGCCTTGCGAAGAGCAATCAGCACAGCCTTGGCGAGATGAATACTTTCTTCGTCACTTTTCGTGACCTGGTCCCACGTCGTGCCGTGCCCGGAACCGGGATGATCGATGAAAGCGGTTTTGATCGCGCTTGTGATGACGATGAGGGCGTCTTCCGACATCTGGGCCTCCCGCTGCTTTCGCTTGAGCATATCACGCCTTTGACAGGCACGGTGGCTCGACGGCACCATGCGCATCGTCGTCGTCAAAACCGACCGTTGCAGGTTTTGTTACATGCCGCTCCGGCAGTCGCGGCTTTTTCGGCGCGATCGAAAGAGATGGCGAGTACGGCAGCAGCGCTGTCTTGAAGTCGCCCCGCGACCAGCCATGTCAACCTGGTCGATGGGACGCGTAGCACTTATCGACACCACGGTCGGCAACGCGGCGCGCCCTGGCTCATCCCCTGGCGCATCGCAACGTTCCACCACGCGACGCTGCGCGTCGCACCACATCGCTACGCAACGCGCGAGCCGCCGGGAACATCCCGGCGCCTCTCGCGCGTTTAGGGATATCCCTTGCGGACATTCTGAAGGTGGCGGAACATGAGGAGAGTGACATGACATCCGAAACGGAAATCCACGTGATCGCGCGGCAGATGTTCGAGAAGCACGGCCCGGAGGCTATCGCCGAGGCGGCCCGGAATGCCCTGGCCAGCGAGCGCAAGGGCGATGCCGAAGAAGCCAAAGAGTGGCGCCATATCGAGGACGCCATGAAAATGATGCGGGGACCGCATCAAAGCTAGCGGCCTGGCGGTGAGCAGCGTAGCCGCATGAGCGGAGCGACATGCGGGTGTTGTAGCAGGTAGGGCGCAATAGCGAAGCGTATTGCGCCGACCGGTGTACAAGTAATGGCGGATTACGCTGCGCTAATCCGCCCTTCGAGCTACGCTCGCTGCGCCATTCCGCCCTGCCGGCTGTATCAGGTTCGCTCATCCCATGGCTGCCGCGCGGCGTGATGGATATGGAGTATCTCCACCGTATCGTCGTTGACGCGATAAAAAATCTTGTATGGATAGCGGCCGAGCGGCACTGCGCGGACGCCCGGGCGTTTTGCCGAGCGGCGCGAACTTTCCGGCCAGCGCGCGATGTGTGCGACGACACTCCGGATGCGCCGCTCGACGGCTGGTGCAACGGTTTGGTAGTGAGCGATCAGCCAGTCGGCAATTGCATCGAGGTCTTCGAGCGCTTCCTCGGTGTAGACGACCTTCATTTACCGCGGAATTTTGCGAACACGGCTTCGACTTGGCGATCACTGGCGAACCGGCCCTCCTGCGCCGCGCGCAGGCCGCGATCGATGCCGGCGAGTTCTTCCGGCGTCGGCTCATATTCGCCGTCCTTCAATCCGGCATCGAGTTCAAGCGCGAATTCGGCAAGTTCGTTCTGGATATGGGGCGGCCACGCCTCGACACGCTCCAGAACTTCGGTCAATTTCTTGGTCTTCATGGCGGTCAATGTATCAAGAATAGCAAACAGTTGCGAGCTGAAAATTGAAGACTGCTTTTGGGTCGTGGGTGCCTGGCTAAGCCGCATGCTCCGTCGATCTTGTCACGTCGCCACGTCCGGCCAGCAAGCCCGCAACGGAGATATCCTCATCGAGGGCTTCCCAGTGTAGGCCAACGCGGCTCAACTCAACCTGTTCGCGTTCCGCAGGTGTCGCGCGCGAAAGCCGCGGAAACCATGCGAGCGGAACGCCAAGCGTTCGTCCGTCGGCCAATTCGACCCACATCGTATGTTCGTCGAAGCGGACGCTAGTTGGCGAAATGGTCATGCCATGCTCTCGGAATGAGATCGCGGTTCTCCGCGACAACCCGCAGGATATTCGAAAGTTCGCGCGGATTGAAGCCATAACTGTCGGCCATCGTAATCTCCGGCTCAAGCCAGATCTTGGCGTCCCGAGCGCCACCCTTGATGTGAATATGCGGCGCTCGGGCGGCTGGCCTCGCGATGAGGCACTCGCTGCGACCCCGCCGGACCCTTCCCCGAGCCCTCAACCCGTCCTGCGGGCCGGTGCGGCGTTCATGACAACCTCAATGCGGCTTGCCGAGAACGGACGAGAACGAGACTGCGAAGATCTCGTCGTCGAAATCGTCGCTGACATGCACGACCCAGTCACGCCAGTCTTCGGCGCTCTTTTCCATGATCAGCGCTCGCACCATGCAGGCCGCGTGGTCGCGCGCCTCGGCGAGGTCGCTCACCGCTGCGCCGAACCGATCGACGCGAACTGCGCGGGCGCTGGAGCAGTGGAAATAGACCTGGGCCATGTTCGGTCTCCTCGAACCAAATGCGAATCTGCGTTCTACCGACGGCAGCGGCGGATTCCGCTGAAAATTCCGGCCAATTCCCGACGGGGAATGACGGGCATCTCCCGCAACGTGACAGCAAGCCTAATCGGATGAGACTTGCCGATACGTGATTTACCTCACGCTGATTCCATTAAAGTTTGATTAACCAAGTTCGCACAGGATTCGCGTCATGGAATCGCAGCGGAACCGGACACGAGCCGGCAGTTGCAAGAGAAGGCCGATGGCGTAACGCCCACCGGCCTTCTCCCTTGGGGCGAGGCGTGTGTTTTGCGCTTCGAGGCGAGCTTGGGTCCAACACAGCAAGTAGCGTAGCTCGCATGAGCGGAGCGACATGCGGGTGTTGTAGACTCAGACGTCAGTCCCGGATATTGCTTCGCTCATCCGGGCTACGCGCGCTAGGAGCTTTCAGCGGCGGCCACGGCCCGGAGCACGGCCAGCATACCGTGCGGCCTGATCAGGGCGTCGGCTTGCTGCTCGAATGCTGCACGATCCATACGGGCGAACTCCGCCCACCATGGCGTGGCATGCGGCTCGTCGAACTGACCGTCGAAGACCAACATGAATTGTGCCTGCTTCTCATCGTCTTCTTGCAATCGATCGCGCAACAGCGGAACAGCGCCGGCGGCTTCGGCGATTGCACCGGCACGGGAGGCTTCATCCGCGACAGCTTCCCGAATCTTCTCTTCCATGAAATCCAAGAGGTCGAGGACGAAAGGGGTGAATTCGGTGCGTCGGGTAGGTGTCATGACGGCTGCTCCATCGGTTTCGAAACCGGACGTGTAGCGGCCGGAGGTTTCACATGGGTCTCATTGTCAAGAAATTATCAGCGCGCAATAGCGAAGCGTATTGCGCCGACCGGTGTGCGTGAACTGGCGGAATACGCTGCGCTATTCCGCCCTACGAGCTCTTACCGATCATCGTCGCTTTACGTTGGTGACCAAAATCGACGTATATTTTTGCGATCCGCAAGCCAGCGTTCGACCAGCGGCGCCCAGGACCGACCCTGGGAAATCGCGGCTGCTCAGCGCGTCGACTAGTGGAATTCATTCCTGGAATTAATTCCATTTGCGCCAATGGGTCGGCTGGATATCGACGTGCCTTCTACCCCGAGCGTCGACCCAATTGGGTCCGTCCTTGTGACACGGAAGTGGAAACGTGTGGACGATACCATCATAGTCCAACACGCAGATTTCGAGATCTCGTTCAGATGGCGCTATAGCTGTGGGCTGCCATTCGGCGGAGAATGAATGCATGATGTACCTCCATAGTGAACGGAATCACGCTTCTCTTTGATGCCAGGTCGTGAGCGCAGACGCGGTTAGCTCACTGGGTCGGCTGTTCTTGCTCCTGAGGCCCCATCTGAGCTGGCTACCAATAGCACGAGAGCTCTGCCATTGAATATGAACGGGTTCACAATGTAGCTGACCCGTAGGCGAGTTGTCTGATGGTAAGACTTGGGTTCGAGGCCCGGTATTCCGGCGCGCGTCAGTATATTTTCGAATCGAGATCACGGTTGCGCGATCAGGAATATGGGTTCGAATTTGGGTCGCATTACAGGCAATGATTTTGGGTTCCGGCGTCGCTGAGCTCGCCAATACCGGCAACCGGCACGACTTCCGGTATGGGTAATCGCGTCGCTTCCGCGATGTCGGCTGTGAGTCCGCTTTACCCCCAAGAACCGACATCGTCAGTTAGCTAATCCGCCCTGCGACGGGCTTTCGGAAATACAGATTCGATTGTCAAACAGCGAGAGGATGTGCGTCCGCATTCTCGCGGCGCGATGCGCCCGAGCTTTGCGTCGATTGCCGCCCTCTGAATGAACAAGAGGGCGCAGGGAAAGCCGGGTGCGCGCTGCACCCGCGGTCTCGTGTGCAAAAATGCACAAAAAAACGCACACGAGCATACAGGTTCAGCGGAGGCAATCCGGCTTTCCCTGCGCGGTGGTTTACCGGCTTATTCCGCGCTCTCCCCGGTGACCGGGCTTTCTTGCCACCGTCATCCCTGAGAAGCTTGCTTCTCAAGAACTTGACGCCAGCGTCGGGGCGCCAGGACCACACGGCTTCGCCGTCCGCGACAACAGCGTTCGTCATTCGCCGCCTTCGCGTCCACCGCATCCCACCGCGCGTTCGTGACGATCGCGACCCGCCCCTCTCGTCGGGTGAGACGGGGCAGAGTCATAGAGATGATTTGCCCGACGGGTTAAGCGAAAATTTGCCCGTCGGGTTGTTTTGTCGCGGCTTCGGGTCTTGGATTTCGATTGCGGGCGAGGCCATGCACCCGTGTCCCGGACGCGGTGCAGCGTTCGCCGGGCGATGCCAACGGGTCGCGCGAATGCGCGCCCGATGACAGGCTCCGCATCGTCCGGTCACGGTGCACGGCACCGCGCAGGGCGGGTTAGGTATTCCGCCCTACGGGCTGAATTGGCGGCGGTGCCGCCCTCGACATGGGCCGCTCGCGCAGCCGAGCAGGGCGGAGAAGTCGCTCTGCTCGGGCGGCTTTTGTGGGACGATCAGGAGCTCGGATGGGCCACCGAGCGGCAAATGGAGTGGCAGGGCCGGCCGCACCGATGGCAGCTTCGCGGCGTCACCTTCGATGAAGCCTTCCGACGCGCCATCGGCGGCGCGGCGCAGATCTTGTCGAACAATGGCGATCCGGCGTAGGTGGGGAGCGAGTAGGGCGGCACAGCAGGCATATTGTGTCGGGGTCGCGTTGATGGCGGATTGCGCTTCGCTAATACGCCCTACGGGCTCTGGATTGCTTCGTCGCTTCCACCTTCGCAACGTAAAGGGCGGCCAGTATAGTGCAACACCGTAGCGCATGTGGAACGGATTACGATCGCGGTGGCGACCATGGTGCAGTCATGCCATTTTCACGCATTGGATTAGGACGGGTACTTGCGAACAACTTCGAGAGTTTCGCCGCAACCTGCTATGCCGCATTTCCGAACGTGAGGAGGGGCAACACGATTCTCATAGCCGCCGACTTCGGCGGTAGCCATCGTGGTCAGCTCTTTGATACCTACTCGTTCATTATTCTCGACATTGACCAAAATCTTGTTTGGCGAGCCGGTCAACGAAAGTTTCGTACGAACGTGTTGCGCAACTCGCGTCGGATGGCTTTCAAATCGTTGAATGATAAGCAGCGACGGGATGCCCTGACGCCATTTCTTAGTCTTGCGGACACGATTGACGGTTGGCTTGTCACCTTCGCCATCTCGAAGACTGGAGGCTCTCTTTTCTCTGCCGACACGGAAGATGTCAACCGGAGCACCGAAGAGCTAAGGCTCTGGAAGCCGCGTGTTCAGGAGCAGTTGATGCGCATTATCCACTTAAGCACATTTCTGCTATCCGGGCTCTCAATTGAGAACCAGAACATCTTTTGGATAACCGATGAGGATGCTATCGCAGCGAACACAATTCAGCTCACGCAAGTGGCCCGTCTCGTTGGACACATTGCATCACAAGTGATGGGCCATAACTTCGGGCATCTTCGCTGCGGAACGACACAGTCTGACGATGGGACGCTTTGGCTTGAGGATATTGCGTCCATCTGCGATTTAGCTTCGGGATCAACTGGCGAGGTTTTGACAGCCATGAAAGGATCGCACGCATCTTTGCAGGCTCACGTGGCTTCCCCCGTCCCGAAGGATATCTCATGGAAGGCTCGAACCATAATGGCGTGGCAAGCGCATGAGCGCTCTCGTCTCAGGCGCATTATGTGCGTATTGGACCTCTCTGCCACCAGCCCAAAAATGAAAGTCGGCACTATAAGGTGGCACGCGGTTCCCGGGTTCGTCTTTACGCAATAGCCGTAGGGTGGATGGAGCGCAGCGATACCTATCGCGTCACCACGCGCGCGAAGCAAGCCGATGGGTTTCACAAGCGCTCAACCCATCCTGTGGCCTGAAAAACTCATGTCGCTCCCCCACGATCTCTCAATCCCAAAAAATTAGTAACATTTCTGACGTCGTCCAGGGAAAAGGTAGGTTGAGCCGGGTTCGCGTTGGTGGCGGATCATGCCTGACAACCAGCTACTTTCCGATCCAATTGCCGTTCTTGTCGTAGAAGATCGATTGTTCATATCCAGCAGCATTCCAGCCTAGGTTGACGACTGGAAAGGCTATCGTTTCAGGAGTGTTGCTTAGGGTATCTACCAGCACGTCGGGACACAGAATTTGGGGCTGCCCAAATGGTAGGTCGCGCTCATAGCCATACGATTTTCCAGCCCCCATAAGCCTATCTTGCATTTCCAATAGAGTTAGCATCGCCACAAGCGGAGCGTCGATTCCAAGTGCCTGGTAAATTCTTTGAGCGCCCCCAATAATTTTTTGAACGAGTTCGTCAAAGTACTTTCCCGGCAAAAAATTATAGCCATGGACTTCCCAACGATCGACAAATTCGACAACTTCGAGTGCGCCATCGCGAAACAATTGAGCATAACCTTTGTCGCCCTCACTCGATCTGTAAGTGGAAGCGAGGTAGCCATCGAGATTTACGCGTGTTTGTCCGCCGCTTTGCAGGGTAGATTTGAGGAGGTTTGGATTACGCCGTACAGCTGTTAGGTCGATTGCGGTTTGTGCGGAAAACGATTGAATCGGTATAAGATGGACAACGACCTTCGATCCAGAGGGCAACTTCGCTGGCCCGGTGTTCGATATGATCTTTGCGAGTCGATCAACGCGAAAGCTCTTCATTCGACTCGCAAGCTCTGGCCCTTGTCGAAAAGCAGAACGGAGGGCGTCAACGTCCAGCTGATATTTACCGTTCGAAGCTCGTCCAAAAAAGCGAAACGATCCATGTGGGCCAATTTGATGAGGCGCTTCCCAGCTTCTTGGAATGCGCATTATCAACGCTGGCCTTCCGATACTTAGAGGGATCGCCCGGGTAGAGATCCCGCTGATCGCAGGCCGCGACCCCGTTCTAATGATCTGCTCTAGTCCGAACTTCCTTCTTGCGAAAACTGTAGGGCGTTGAATTTGGTGGCGCTTTCCGAAAAATGGCCAGGAGATGTAGCCATGTAAATGGCGAAAGTGACATTGCTATTTTGCGTTGATTGTGGCACAGT
>Ga0185299_10001066_pt1 | contig 60362 bp, 52 predicted proteins | sample PaiPotPPA55metaG_FD_128002 | JGI IMG/M metagenome (GOLD analysis project Ga0185299, IMG submission 128002) | Iron sulfur acid spring bacterial and archeal communities from Banff, Canada, to study Microbial Dark Matter (Phase II) - Paint Pots PPA... ... | reverse complement strand
TCTTGCACCGATTATTTATGCCAATGGAGCTTCCCTTGTCGTCAACCCGGACCCCAATCGCGGTCAGTTCAGCTCGTTGCAGGTCGGATTGCGCGAAGTGCTCAATCATGGCCGCGACGCCGCCATGGTGACCCTGATCGACCGACCCCCCGTCAGCGGCGCAACCATTCAGATTCTGCGCGACGCCTTCGAGGCCGCGGAACATACCGTCTGGGCGGTGGTACCTCAGTTTTCGGGCAAGCACGGGCATCCCTGCCTGGTGGGGCGAGAGATGATCGAAGCGTTTCTCCGCCTTCCCGCCACATCGGTCGCCCGTGATATTGAGCACCAGCACCAGGAGCACGTCCTCTACGTCAGAGTCGATGATCCCCTGGTCGCTTTGAATATCGACAATCCGGAGGATTACGCGGCACTGGCAGCCTCCCACCAAAAGTGATCGCCTTTTTTTGCGAGCTGATGGCTGATCGAGGACAACAATCAGACATCAGCAATCACCGATGTTCCTATTTGCGTACCATTGCGTGTCGGCCCGGAGGGACGGTATCGTCGATGGATGAAGGACGCAAAGGCAGAACTCTTCTCTCCCGTTACCAACGAATTCCTCGACTCAGTACTTCGACTGCAACCGCGGATAGCCGCATTCGACTGCGACGGCACGCTGTGGTCCGGCGATGCCGGAGAGCGCTTCTTCGATTGGGAGCTGAGCGAAGGCAATATTGTTTCTGCTGCACTCGTTCGCCCTCTGCGAGAACGTTACGCCGCCTACAGGCGCGGCGAGGTCGATGAAAGCACGATGTGTGGCGAAATGGTGACGATGCACCAAGGCGTTTCAGAAGTGAAGATGATGGGTGCTGCGGCTCGATTCTTCGATCAGTTCTTTGTCGCGCAGATCTTTCCGGAGATGCGCGACCTGATGCGGCAACTGCAACAAAACGGGTGTGAATTGTGGGCGGTCTCTTCCTCCAACGAATGGGTCATCCGCGCCGCGATGAAGCATTTCGGCATCCCTGAAGACCGCGTGCTTGGGGCCAAGGTAGAACTCGATGGTGGCGTTGCGACGAATCGTCTCATCCGCGTCCCTTCGGGCGCAGGCAAGCCTCGGGCTCTCCGCGAAGTAGTCGAGAAGGAAATAGACGCCGCGTTTGGAAACTCGCGTTGGGATACGGAGATGCTGGCAATGGCGAAATATGCCTTCGCGGTGAATCCGAATCCAGACCTGGAGTCCATTGCTCGCGAGCGGGGCTGGCGGATTTATTTTCCCGAGGGCATGAGTTCACCCGAGTAGAGGCTGGCGCGAGGACACTTAATCGGGATGAAAACGCATGCAGCCATTTACAATGGGCCTGTCAATGTATTCCGCACAGCTGCTCGATCATTTTCAGAATCCCCGCAATGCAGGCGACATTGCCGACGCTGACGCCACGGCGGAGATAGAAAATCCGGCATGCGGAGACGTGTTGCGCTTAACCTTCAAAATCAGTGGAGACCGAATTGTCCGGGCGCAGTTCAAGGCCAAAGGATGCGTCGCGACGATAGCTTGTGCCTCGGCATTGACCGAATTGGTTGCGGGTAAAACTCTGAAAGAAGCTCGTAAGCTGCGACGCGCAGAATTGATTGCCTGTGTAGGCGAGCTGCCTCAAGCGTCTATTCATGCGGCCCAATTAGCACTGGACGCCGTTGTGGCAGCGCTTAGTCACATGCAACCGTAGTCTAGCAACTGGCAGGTTATTCGTGCTGCCCCTCATCTCTTGTATTTACTGCATTCCGGATGAAACCTCGACCCACCCGCTCCTACACTTCTCCGCGCCCTCGATGCCCTGGCATATGCGATTCCATCTCCAACTCTTCCCCTGGACGAAAGGAATCCGCCAGATTACCCGTGTGCCTTCTTCCACAGCCGCGAATCTCCCCCTCTGAGTTAAGATTCTGCTTATGCCGGTCACCACTAGAATCGAGGAAGTTCGCAACGAAATAACGGAACTCGTCAAAGCATCAGCAACGGCCAAGGCTTTGATGCAAGGCGTTTGCAAGCTGTTACACGAACGCATGCTGAAGTACAACTGGGTTGGGTTTTACATGCTCGAACCGAAGGCCAAGCCGCCCATGCTTGCGCTTGAGGCCTTCGTGGGCGCCATGACTCCACACACACGGATCCCCCTGAACCAGGGGATTTGCGGAGCGGCCGCCTCCAGCGGGAAGACCATCGTGGTTGACGACGTAAGTAAAGACCCACGTTATCTTGCCTGTTCGCTCGAGACCAAGTCTGAGATTGTCGTGCCGATTTTCATAAGGGACCAGGTTGCCGGGGAACTTGACATTGACAGCCATTTCCCTGCCGCGTTCGGCCTCGAGGATCAGAAACTCGTCCAGTACTGCGCCGAGGTAGTGGGGAGTAAGCTAGAGCAGGGTAAATAACAATTCAAAAGGGCAAGCTTCGAGGCGCCCAAGATTCAGGCCGGGTTTCAAAGTTGCGCCGCCACGCTGCTCTAATTTTGCTTTTCCCGGGTCGCCTGATTCCGGTTGACGGCACACCGCACGCTGATACAGCTTCTGAATTATGAAACGCGTCGTCGCAGCAGTGATTGAAAAGGATGGCAAGCTTCTCATCTGCCAACGCACCCGGCATCAGACTATGCCGCTCAAGTGGGAATTTCCTGGCGGCAAAATTGAAGAGGGCGAGCAGCCACGAGATGCGCTCCGCCGGGAACTGGAAGAAGAATTAGGCATTGAAGCCACGATCGGGGATGAGATTGTCCGCCTGCAGCATACCTATCCCAATGGAGCCACAGTGGAGCTACGGTTCTTTATCGTTCGTGCTTATGGTGGCGAGATCGAAAACCGCATCTTTCGCGATTTGCAGTGGTCGGCTCCCAAGGATTTAGCGTCGTATGATTTTCTCGAAGCGGATGCTTCCCTGGTGAGGGATCTGGTGGCGGGCAGATTTGTGTGACGCTCGATTCGCGCTAACCGCCGCTTTTCAGCGTCCAGAACCACGCGATCGTCAATCCGATCATTACAACCGTTGTCACCCAGGCGACGGCATTGAACAAGCGCGTGTTGACGTATTCGCCCATCAGCTCTTTCTTGTTGATTAGCAGCAGCATAAAAATCAGTACGAAAGGCAGCACCACACCATTCACCACCTGTGACAATACGGCGATTTTTACCAGCGGCAGGCCCGGAATTAGGAGTACAGCCCCGCCAGCGACAATCAGCACTGTGTAGAGCCAGTAGAAAAAAGGAGCGTCGCCGAACTTCTTGTCTACTCCCGATTCAAAGCCCAGGCCTTCGCATACCGTGTACGCGGTGGAAAGCGGCAGAATCGACGCCGCAAACAGCGATGCGTTGAACAATCCCACCGCAAACAGAATGTAGGCATACTGGCCCGCCAGCGGCTTCAGCGCCTGAGCTGCATCGGCGGCATACTTGATGTCGCGGTATCCATGCACATACAACGTCGCGGCGCAGGCTACGATAATGAACCACGCAACTACGTCTGTAAAAATGCAGCCCGTAATCACATCCCAACGCGAGGCTCCCAACCCGCGCCGGGTTACGCCCTTTTCCACAATCGAGGCCTGAAGATAAAACTGCATCCAGGGCGCGATGGTTGTGCCGACCACGCCAATTACCATGAACAGATAGGCTTGTTCACGAAAAGCATGCAGCACCGGTGGTTTGAAGGTTGCGGCCGCAGCATCTTTCCAAAGCGGATGCGCGAGCGCTCCGGCGAAGATGTAAGTGATGTAGAAGAACGAGGCTGCTAGGAAAACTTTCTCCACACTCTTGTATTGACCCTTTACCACGATCAGCCACACGATTGCCGCGCAGACCGGCACCGTCACGTAGCGCGAGAGCCCAAACAATTCCAGACTGGTGGCGATTCCGATAAACTCCGTCACGACGTTGCCGAAGTTGGTAATCAGAATCCCCAACATCATCAGAAAGGTGATGCGGAAGCCGAACTCTTCGCGGATCAGATCGCTGAGTCCTTTGCCCGTTACTGCGCCCATGCGGGCGCTCATCTCCTGTACTACGATCAGCGCCAGCGTGATCGGAATCATCGTCCACAGGAGGAGAAAACCGTACTGCGCGCCGGCCTGGGAGTAGGTCAGGATGCCGCCGGCGTCGTTGTCGACATTCGCGGTGATGATGCCCGGCCCCACTACCGCCAAGAACAGCAGTGTCCGGCTCTTCCAACGCTTCAGCTTCATGAGGGCATTTCGCAAACATAGAATTACAACCAGGGACGGGCTGCGCCTCGTATGGGCATTCCGCTCAAGGCCGCATCAGAATACATGGACAGCCCGTGTTGGGGATAGGTGAAAATCGGCGTTATGAAGAAAATAATTGTAGGTGCATCGAGCCCTCAACGGAGACATCGCTCTCAGAGAGATAGCGATTAAAGATAAGGCCAAGCGCCCTGCGGCCCAGGCAGTTTAAGATGTCTCTAGGAAAATATTCGGGGATGACCAAGAACTCCGCACGCTCTATGTATCTTTTGATCGCCTTCGTAGTCGTTCTGCTTGATCGCTGGACGAAGCACGTCGTGGCACAGCGCATCGCGCTTTATTCTCACATCCAGATCATCCCTGGCTTTTTTCGCCTCACCCATACCGAGAACACCGGCGCCGCCTTCAGCCTGTTTGCCGACTCGACCGCGCCCTGGAAGACAAGCTTGCTGATTGCGTTTTCCGGTATCGCCCTGGTAGTCGTCTCGGTTTTGCTCTGGGAAAACCACCACGCTCACATGGTCACCGGTATTGGCTTGTCGCTGATTATGGGAGGGGCACTGGGAAATCTTTGGGATCGCGCGACGAACGGACGTGTCGTCGACTTTCTGCTGTTCTACGTGAAGCGGTATCAGTGGCCGGTTTTCAATCTGGCCGATAGTGCCATTGTCGTGGGCGCGGGACTGCTGGTGCTGGAGATTTTGTTTCATCCATCGAGTGGGCCGGAAGAAATCGCGGCGAAAATAAACCGGCGATGAATGTAACGCTATCTGTGGACGAACAATTGCTGGCTCGCGCCCGCAAGAAAGCGGGGGCCCTCGGCAAGAGCCTCAATCAATTGATTCGGGACTACCTGCAATCGCTGACAGGCGTGGACGACCCGGAACGAAGTATCGAGGAGTTCAAGCGGCTCTCGGGCAAGGGCAACTCCCGGGGCTGGCGCTTCAATCGCGACGAAGTTCACTCCCGGCAAGACGATGCCCGCTCGTAGCTTCTTCGACACTAACGTTCTCCTTGTATGCGGACGACAAAGCTGCGCCCGCAAAACAGAGCCGCGCCGTTGCCTTGGTGGCCGAGCATCGCCGCGCGGAGACGGGTGTGGTCTCGATGCAAGTGCTGCAGGAATATTTCGTAACCGTCACGCGGAATTTGCGGGTAGATGCGGCCATTGCCCGCCGAAAAGTTGAACTGCTGGCAGAGTTCGACGTCGCTGCACTGGAACTGGCGGACATTCTGGCCGCAATCGATCTTCATCGACTTCACGGCTTTTCCTTTTGGGAACGCTCTGCTCGTCCGTACCGCCAAAGCAGTCCGGTTGCACCGTAGTGTTCTCGGAAGACATGCAAGATCGCCGGGAGATCGATGGGGTGCGGATTGTTAATCCGTTCGGATAAGAGGCCAGTGTTGAGGGTGGCGGATTGCGCGATGGTGGTGGGGGCGGGGTTGCTGGTGCTGGAGCTTCTGTTTCATAGGTCGGGGCACCAGACGCCGCCCCCAATATCACAGAGCTCTTGACGATGGTGTTCTAATTAAGTGCAGTTTAAGTGCGGTTCCAGATGCAGCAGTCAGCGGGTCCGCAGACGCGTCACATGAGAACCGTGGCCCAATTACTTCTAGTGCTGTTAGGTCCACTTCTCTTCGCCGCGGCTCAGGCGAGGGACATGAGTGGCGGCGAACGCCACCATCTTCAAATCATGCTGTCCAGATTTCCAACGATGTGCCCCGGCACTATTACGATCCTAATCTGCACGGCGTTGATTGGCAGGCAAAGGTCAGCGAGGCTCGCAACAAGATCGACAAGGAGAAGTCGGTCTACATCCAGTCTTGGCTCACTCCGCAGAAATGGCGGGTGTGAAAATTACTCCAGAAGACGCCGGCAAGATTTTCCTCTACGAATGGCCAAAAGACAGGTAAGCCCCTGTATCACGAACTCTACGGTGTTCCGTAAAGCTGTTTGTACACGCTGGCATTGCGCAGGATCGCCTGCACGTACTCGCGCGTTTCGGTGAACGGAATCGACTCGACGAACTCCTGGGGATCGCGATATTTGCCCTGGCCGAGCCACTCTTCTACGCGATCCGATCCGGCGTTATAGGCGGCGAGCGCGTATTCGAACGATCCGCCAAATTTGTCGACCATGCCGCGGAAATATCGCGTGCCTAATTGCAGGTTTACCGCCGGCGTATACAGCTGGCTGGAGCTATATCTCCTCAACTTCACTTCCTTGGCCACGAGTTTGCCGGTCTTAGGCAGCAACTGCATCAAGCCAACCGCATTGGCGCGCGAAACCGCATTGGGGTTAAACTCGGATTCCTGCCGAATGAGCGAGGCGACGAGATAGGGATCGAGCCCATTCGCCGCCGCCGAGCGTTTTAGATCGCTCCAATAAGCTTTGGGAAAGAGCGCTTCCCAATAGTTCCGCGGCAGATCCGGAATGTCGAGAGCAAAATAATTGGGAGCGCAATGCTTCATGACCTCGATGGCCCGGTCATAGTGTCCGGTTTCAACGTACAGTCGAGCGGTTTCTGCCGGAGCCCAACTTGCGCCACCGTCGACTGAGCTGGCGGCTTGCAGTTCGCGCACAGCAAAATCGACGAGCCCGCCGTTCCCCAGGAGCTCCGCTTTCTGCACATGCAACTCATCCGACGGAGGTTCGGACTCGGCTACCTTCCCGCCTGCGTCCAGGGAAGGCACGCGATCGAGCAACGCAAATTGCGTTGTCGCATCGCTGGCCGCAGGCAGGTGCGTCATCCTCTGCCGTGCCAGCTCGGCATAGTAAAAGTTGCGATAGCGATCCGAAAGCTTTTGATAAAACGCTCTGGCCATCGCGAACTGGTTATCTTCCTCGGCCAGGCGAGCACGCCAATACAGTGCCGCCGGAGTTTCCGCACCGGAAGGATACAGGGCGATCTGCTCTTCGAACGCTTTCTTGGCGTCGTCATTGCGCCCTTGCCGCAGCGTGAGCCATGCGGCCTTCCAGTGCACGTACGACGCGCGCGCGCCATTGGGAAATCTCTGCTGAGCTTCCCGGAACGCGTCCAGCGCCTGGTCATATTCGTGATGTACCAGATGGAGATTGGCGGCTGAAAGCAGCGCCTGTTCCAGCCATGGACTGGCTGGGGCTGACTGTCGTAGTTCGTCTACGGTGCGATAAAAATTGTCGTTCTCATTGGTGGCCCAAGCGACCTGGCTGAGCAGGTAGAGGCGTTGTGCGTTGGCTTCGCCAGTTACGTTGCCGAGTTCCGCCAACACTGGTTTGGCATCACGGTTTCGGCCGCTGCGATGAAGTGCATCGGCCAGGGCAAGCTGAAAGCCTGTCCGCTCGCTGCCGCTGGCCTCGCTGGCCAGACTGCGATATTCCTCGACAGCGTCCGCATAACGATGGCGGCTGATTAATGCGTCTGCTCTTGTTTTGCGCTGAGAAACCGCCGGAGGCGGAGCGGACGGCAGCTTTTTCAACTCAGCATATGCCGCATCAGCTTCGGTGCTGGCGGGCATGGTGTAATAGATGTTGGCAAGCGTATCGGCAGCTTTGGCGCTTTGTCCCGAAGCAGCGTAGGCGCGACCCAGGGCAAACTCCACATCCGAGCGAACGGGCACTCGAAGCGGCTCGAGCAGAGTCACAGCCTCCGCCGCCTGGCCTTCGAGCAGGAGCGCGTCGGCATAGCTGACTGTCGCGTCCCGTGCCAGCAACGAATCCGGATGTGCCTTCGAGAAATCTGCCAGGTTCGAGACCGCCTCCGCGACCCGGCCGGTCTGCAAGTATGAGGTTCCGAGATAGTAGGCGACGTAATCGCCCAAGTCTCCGGCATGAACTTTGGCGCGGTTCAGGGGATCGATTGCCTTGGCAAAGTCTCGATCGACCACGTGCGCGTATCCAACCACCAGCCAGGCCAGCGCCCCGGCATCCTCTTTGGCGTGAGTTCGAGCGTATGCTTCAACTCCGGCGTAAGCGGGCAGAGAGCGATCCAGTAGGAGCTGCTGTGCCATCGGACGCAAGCTGGCTGAGGCCACAAAGGCCTGTCGCATCCTCCGAACCCTTGGAGAAATCGTCCGGGACTTGCGCGCATTGACGTTGCGACGCGTCGCGGTTCCGTTGGCCGGCTTTTTTGGAGCCGTCTTCTTGGTGGGAACGCTGGTTATGTTGCTGCTTGCGGGGCTCGAAGTCGCTTGTGCGGCTGGGGCTGGTGGAGAGGTTTCCGCAGCACTTTTGGAGGAACTTGATGTGGATTGAGGTTGAGAACTCGCGGCAACCGGAATGCGCAGCAAGAGGCCAAGAGCTACAGCGATAAGCCCCCACCACAACCACCTCGAACCTGGTTTTGCTGCTTTTGCTTTTTGCAAAGACACGCCACTACCGGAACCTGCCGCAAAATCTAGCGATGGAAATTCGACCCCATGATTGAAACGTCATCTTCGGCGAGACTACGCAACAACTCATGGTAAAAGTAGTCGCCGCTGGCGGCCACTGTGCTGCCGTACCGCTTCTGGAAAGTGCCGCGACTCTTATCGATATCTTCCTTAAGGCGGTCGTAGAGATCCTGGTTGCGACGTCCTTCGGCCACCTTTGCCTGATTGTAAAGCTTGATCTCATCCACCAAAAGGCGCGCGAATCGTTGCGCTTTGCGATGAACGTCGGCGTCTTCGGGCGAGAGTCCAGCCCAAGGATCGGCGGCCGCCGCAGGAGCCGCAGCCGCGCTGGCGCCGTGCGCCAAGGCTACTTCTACGAGCTCAGCCGCAGGTTCGGGCTCGGCTGGCACACGAGGGGGCGTATGCTTTGGCGCATGCGCCGCGAAGGGATCAGGAAACGAAGAAACCGTTGGCATGGGCGGAGGAACGCTATCCACCCTGCTTGTTACGGCGTCTTCTTTTGTCGCAACCTGCTTGCGCAGTGAAGCCACTTCCAGCCAGGCGCTGGTCGCCATGACCAGCAATTCCAAGGCAGACGGATCCAAGTTTCCGCTATCGCCGGCGTCGGCATAGACCAGCGCCGCCACTTTGTCCTTAAGAGCGAGGGGTAAGACCAGGACCTGTTCGTTAGACGGGGCACCGAACTGCTCTACGAATCGCCTGCCCATTTCCGCGACGTTGCCCGGTGTTGCAATTCTATTCTGGTAGGTGTGTGCCGCGGGTCCAGCGCTCAGATCCAGCGAAAAATCTTTAACTGCTTCGTCTTCCCCGAAACCGCGGGATTGCCATCCTGACGCGACACCCGCTTTCACCACAAAAAGCGCGATGCGCGAGCAGTATCGGCTGGCAGCGTCAAGGAGCGTACGTAGAATTTCCTTTTGCGTGGAACCTGCATGGATACTGGAGACGGCGTGGACCAGAGTGCTGAAATCGGGAGCACCGGACTCAGGAGAGGAAAGGGCGTGAGCCCGGTTTTCTTGAGCCGGCAAAGCCTCCAACACCTGTTCCACAATTTCCGATTGAAGCTGTGGCTGGAATTGCGAGATTTGTGCTTGAAGAGATTGCGCCACCGCGTGTTCGACGACCTGCCGAATCTCGCTCTGCCGCGCCGCGCCTTGTTTCTGGTTTTGTTCCGCCATGCCTAGAGAGCCGTATCCCTTCGAATCGCGCCCGTGAGCTAACACGCCGACTGTAGCTCTAAACGCTGATTATACGGTACTTGTGGGACCGCCCCAGAGAGTACGTCAGGACGTGTTCGACCGCGTACCCTTGCCCCTTGTGACTGTATCGCAAAGCTCGCCGCCCTCGAAAGGTGAAAGCGGTTGGGCAAATCCCTGGGTTACCAAGTAGAATAACAGCTTGCTCTACAGAGCATGATTTCGTTACAGGCAAAATACTGCATCGCCGAGAGAATGGGAGCCATCCAAAACAAACTAGAGGGGCCTGTTACCGATGAACTGACCCTGGTACAGGCGGCCAAGCGGGGCGATGACTCAGCCTTTGAAGAGTTGGTCCGCCGCTATGACCGCAACGTTTTTCGGATCGCGCAACACATCACGCAAAACCGCGAGGATGCGGAGGATGTGGTGCAGGAAGCGTTCCTGAAAGCGTACGGCAACCTGGCGAAGTTTCAGGAGCAGTCCAAGTTTTACACCTGGTTGGTGCGCATCGCCGTCAACGAAGCGTTGATGAAGTTGCGCCGCAGAAAGCCCGAGCGAACGGTCTCACTCGACGAAGACATCAAGACGGAAGACGATTCTCTTCCCCGTGAGATCGCGGATTGGAGCCCAAATCCAGAGCAGCAGTACAACCAGGCGGAGTTACGGGAGATTTTGAGCAAGACGATCCAGGGCCTGCCTCCAGGCTTCCGGACTGTGTTTGTACTGAGGGACGTGGAAGGACTATCGACCGAGGAAACTGCGGCGGCCCTTGAATTGAGCGTGCCTGCAGTGAAGTCGCGACTGTTGCGGGCACGTCTGCAGCTTCGCGAACGGTTGGGACGGTTCTTCCAGAAACGCGAGAGTGGAGATGGCGACCAGTGAAATGTTCTGAGTTTTTGCACGAGCTGACCAATTATTTGGACGGCGTCCTCGACCCACCTACAAAAGTCGAATTGGAGAATCATCTTTCCTGGTGCCACAACTGCTACGTGGTTTGTGACACCACGAAAAAGACTATCGAGATCTATCGCGACTCACAGCTTTACGAATTGCCTGAAGACCTCCGCACCCGCCTCCGTTCAGCGATCATGACCAAATGCCAGGAACACAAAAAGCGCGGCCCGGAGAGTGTGTAGTCTGGGCGATCTAAATTGCTAGCAACCTGCCGTTGACACCCTTCCATCGCATATAATGAAGGTCGCGCCCCGGGGTGTCGCATGTTGCGTTTTCGGAGCACCGCTCTACTCGTTTCCTCTCTCTGGTTCAGCGCGTTTTTTGTCTACAGCCAGACCAGCGATTCGGGGCCAACCCAGAATTCACCGTCTACGTCAGCCTCCCAATCGGGGCCGTCAAGTGAACCCAGTTTGGCCACTCCGATTCCTCCTAACGCGGCGGTTATGTCTAGGCAGAGTCGCTTTGAAATCATCCGTGATTTTGAAACGCAACTCGTATATGCGCGTACTGCTTTTCCGATGGGCACCAAAGGGCTTCTCTTAAGGCAGGGCGTGATCAGCCCGAACGGCGAAGAATTGCGGCAGGCACTCGCAGTTTGGGGGCCGGCCATAAAACCTGGCGATCCCGCGCGCATCTCATTCGTCCAAATCAAGAATGACCACATTCATTTCGAGATCAATGGCGGCCCGATCCGGCGCAAGAAGTGGTATCAGCACATTGAGGTTGCAGGCTCGAACGGACCCGCGGTAGCTGCACCCGATAATCCCCAAGCCAATCCCCACGGGTCGTACGTGGACCTTTACTTTGACAAACACGTTCCCGAGATGACGGCGTTGCAATTACGGCAATTGCTGTATCCAGTGCTTGACTTTAATGCCCGCAGCAAAGAACAAGCTTATTTGGACACCGTGCCTCCCAAAGTGAAGGAAGCGATCCAGGCACATCATGTGCTAGTGGGAATGAATCAGGAAATGGTGGTTCACGCCAAGGGCAAGCCCCCCAAGAAGGTGCGGGAGCGGGACGGTGAGACGGAATACGAGGAATGGATTTACGGCGAGCCTCCCGCAGATGTCGACTTCGTGCGTATCGTGGGAGATGAAGTCGTGCGGGTAGAAACGATGAAGGTAGGCGGCGAAAAGATCGTTCGCACGGAGAAGGAAGTGATTTTGCCGCAACTGGAGAAAGAGGCGAAGAAAGAGCCGGAAGTGCGTCCGGCAAACGCGCCGAGTCTGCGGCGCCCGGGCGAGGATTCAGAAGACGTCCCACGCCCGGCAAACAGTCCCTCACCAACGCCCCCTATGCCGCCGCCGGACTTGCCGCAGCCTCCGAATGGATCTGAGGATATGGTAGCGTTGCCATAAACGTGATGCTTTTCTGCAACCGGATCAAGCTCCACCCTTGATGTTCTCCACCTGCTGTTGGTCATGCCCGCTCGTCGGAGGAGCTCTACGGTAGAATGCCTTGGTGGCTGTAGCCATTAAATGTCGCGGTCTCCGCAAAACATACGACGGCAAAGTGGAGGCCGTGCGGGGACTGGATCTCGAGATTCAAACCGGTGAATGTTTTGGTTTGCTGGGACCCAATGGCGCGGGAAAGACGACAACCATCGAAATTCTTGAGGGTTTGCTCGATCCCACATCGGGTGATGTTTCGATCTTCGGGTACACGTGGCGTGATCATGCACGCGAGATGCGCGAGTGGCTGGGCATATCGCTGCAGGAGACGCGGCTCTCCGAAAAGCTCACAGTGCGCGAAACCATCGAATTGTTCGCCAGTTTCTATCGCGAGCCGCGTTCGTCCGAAGAGGTGCTCGAACAGTTGCAGCTCACGGAGAAGGCCGACGCGTGGGTGGGAAAACTTTCCGGCGGGCAGAGGCAGCGCCTGGCGGTGGCGACGGCGCTGGTGTGCAATCCGAAAATCCTTTTTCTGGATGAGCCGACCACCGGACTCGATCCCCAAAGTCGGCGACAGCTATGGGACATCGTTCGCGAGTTCCAGCGCGCCGGCGGCACCGTCTTACTCACAACCCATTACATGGACGAAGCCGAGCGGCTGTGCGACCGGCTGGCAATTGTAGATCATGGGCAGATCATCGCCGAAGGCTCGCCGGTTGATTTAATTGAGCGTTTAGGCGGGCATCACGTGGTGGAGTTTGCGGCGGGGGGCGATTCGGACGGGACCGGGTTGGATGCCTGGCGCGCACTGCCCAGCGTGGAGTCGGTACGCGAGGATGATGGCATGATCGCATTGAGTGTTAAGGAACCGCATTTAACGATCCCGGCGCTGTTGGATGCGGTTGGTAAGCAGGGACGCGACTTGCAGCACCTAACCACAAGACAGGCCAGTCTGGAAGATGTGTTTGTGCGGTTGACGGGGCGGCACCTGCGTGAGGAGTGAGATGGAGCGACAGTTGAGTATGTTATGAGTGTTGCAGAACCCCTACCCGTCGCGGGAGAAAAAGCCCCACAGAAACGTCCGACCAAGCGTAACGGGCGCTGGGCCGGATATCTTCATCTCCTGATGGCGCGCATGCTGGAGTTGAAGCGCGAGCCGGAGGTCGTGTTCTGGGTATTCGTGTTCCCCCTTCTCCTGGCGACGGGGCTCGGAATCGCTTTCCGAAACAAGCCGGCTGACGCATCTTCTGTAGCGATTGTCGAGGGGCCGGGAGCGCAGGAAGCGGAGAAGTTGCTGCAGGGGTCTTCGCGGCATGCATCATTCAGAGTCCATGTGCAGGATAGTGAAGCCGCCCGAAAGGGTTTCCGCCTGGGCAAATACGATCTAGTGATCGAACCGGATTCTGCTGGAGGCCTTCGCTATCGGTACGATCCGGCGCGGCCGGAGAGTGTGTTCGCTCGAGCAGAGGTGGACGACGCGTTGCAAACCGCGGCCGGACGTAAAGATGTTGTCTCGACCAGCGTCGTAACCTCTTCCGAACCGGGCTCCCGCTACATCGATTTCCTGATTCCAGGATTGCTTGGAATGAACCTGATGAACTCCGGAATGTGGGGCATCGGATTCGCGCTGGTGGATATGCGGCAGCGCAAGCTGTTGAAGCGCTTCGTTGGTACACCCATGCGCCGTGGAGACTTTCTGCTGGCGCTGATGTCGAGCCGCCTCGTGCTCATGATCATTGAGATTGGGCTGCTGCTGGCGCTGGGTGTCCTCGTTTTCCGCATGCGAGTGTTGGGATCGATATTCGCAATTCTGTTCCTGGGTTCCGTCGGTGCGATGTGCTTTGGCGGAGTGGGATTGCTTACGGCGAGCCGGGCACAAAAGATCGAGAGCGTGAGCGGACTTATGAATCTGGTAATGATGCCGATGTGGATTTTCTCTGGTGTCTTTTTCTCTTATGAGCGCTTCCCTGTTGTAATCCAGCCGCTAATCAAGGCTTTGCCGTTGACCGCTCTAAACGATGCCCTCAGGGCAAGCATTCTGGAAGGTACCTCGATCACGCGTCAGTGGCCGCAGCTGTTAGTGATGGCGGTGTGGGGCGGTATCTCGTTTGTGCTGGCCCTAAAGTGGTTCCGGTGGACCTAAGTCCCTGGGGGTGGGGCCCGGACTTGAATCGACTGGTTCTTTCGGTGTGAGATCCGAAGCTTGGGCCTCGCCCGTACATCTGGATGTTACGAACGAGGCCGGCTGCGGTGCTTGCGAAGCACGACTTGACTGACTAAGACTTCACCAGCTTGGCGGCTGCCTTTCGCACCCTAGCCCAGCGTAGCTTCTGCGCCTCGGCAATACGTCGGCGGGCATCCTTGCTCAAGGTACGGCCCGTCTTCTTGAGCTTCCTCCCACCGGCGTGACCAAGAGCATCAAGCGCCTTCCCTACTTGCCCCATCTCTTTTTCAAGACGGGAGTACTCTTTGCGTAGGGAAATGACCACTTTGTTCATCATTAGTGATACCCCCTTTCAGGTAAGGTAACACGGAATAGGTTAATTGAGATTTCTCAAAAAGCGATTTTTAATTCGAATGGCTGTAGCGCGGAATTAATCCGGACGGGTAAACGGATTGATAATACGTGAGCTGAAGCGCGGTTAGTTCCTACCCCGCGCCAATAGTAGATAGGAATCGCGGAGCCTGTCGGGTTTTATTAGATTGTTCGAAGGTGAATGCCAGACGGATAAGCGTTGGTTCGCTCCAGGCACGCCCGAAGAAAGAAATTCCAACCGGTAGTCCGGAGGTAGCACCCGCGGTCACATTAATATTCGGATAGCCCGCCACCGCAGCGGCATTCGAGCTTCCGCCGCCTACATGGTCGCCGTTGATCAGGTCGGTGAGCCACGCCGGACCTCCCGTGGGCGCTACGATGGCGTCAAGGTGATACTTATTCATGGTGGCGTCAATTCCTTCGGTGCGGGCTAGTTGGTGGTTCTTATCGAGCGCGTCGAGATAGGCCTTATCGGTGAGCTGTCCTTTCGCCTCAGCTTTGAGGAATAGATCCTGGCCAAAGTAGGGCATCTCTTTCTGCCGGGTACGTTCATTGAATTCGATAATGTCTTTTAACGTGCGGACAGGAGCGTTGAGACCAAGACGCGCCAGATAGGCGTTGAGATCTGCTTTAAGTTCATACATCAGCACCAATAGCTCGCTCTCGTCGAACTTACCGAGAGTTTCAATGTCTGCGGGATCGATCACTGTCGCTCCCTGTTTCTTCATGACGTCAAGGGACTGTTCCATGATGGAGTCGACGGCGTCATTGAAGCCGAAATATTTTCTTGCTACGCCAATGCGTGCGCCCTTTAGGCCATTGGGATCGCAAAACTGAGTGTAGTCGGTATAGGATTTGCCCGCGCTCGCGGCTGTCGCTGAATCGCTGGCGTCGACTCCGGTCAACGCGCCCAGCAGCGTAGCCGCGTCCCGCACCGTGCGGCACATCGGTCCGGCGCTGTCCTGTGAGTGGGAGATTGGAATGATTCCACTACGACTCACTAAGCCAACGGTGGGCTTGATCCCAGCAAGCCCGTTCGACGACGAAGGGCAAACGATCGAACCGTCGGTTTCCGTGCCGATGCCGACAGCAGATAAATTGGCGGATATGCCCGCGCCCGTACCCGAACTGGATCCGCATGGATTGCGATCGAGCGCATATGGATTTTTCGTGAGGCCGCCGCGCCCGCTCCATCCGCTGGTGGAATGGCTGGAGCGAATGTTCGCCCATTCACTGAGATTCGTCTTGCCCAGAATGACGGCTCCCGCGCTGCGTAATTTTTGCGCCACGTAGGAGTCTTGCGGCGGCTTCGCGCCGATCAGGGCTAGAGAACCTGCGGTGGTCATCATCTTATCTGCGGTGCCGATATTGTCTTTTATCAGCACAGGGATTCCGTGCATCGGGCCGCGGGGCCCTTTCGCCTTCCGCTCCTGGTCAAGCGTATCGGCGATCGAGCGTGCATCGGGATTCAGTTCGATGATGCTATTAATCGACGGGCCATGTTTATCGATCTCCTCAATGCGCTCCGAATACATTTCAACCAGTGAGCGCGCGGTGAACTTGCCGGACTTCATTCCCTCTTGTAAATCGGCGATGGTAATTTCCTCGAGTTCGAACGGTTTGACATCGGCAACTGAAACGGCGGAGCCAATCTCTCGCGCGGCGCCCAGCGCCGAATAGAATGGGGCCAAACCCGCTGCGGTCCCGCCTATGACAGCTGTCCTAAGAAACGACCGGCGGTTACCCGCAAGGGCTGCATCTTTTCGCGGCATGATGGGAGATTCCTTTGTCAACTGAAGATGGATCGATTGCAACCGAACATACTAACTCATGCGCTCGGAACCCTGCTTAGCCGCTGGACTGTCCCGCGGAAACGGATCAATCGGAATTGCCGCCAGAATCGTACGACTTGATTCTCAGGGGCTGCCTCACCGTCGGCGCGAAATCTCTTGCTCTCAGGGGGTGGTGCAGTTTGGCTGACGCTCTAAGCCGGTTAAACGGGAGATCCTTCGCTACGCCTGAAAAAACGGCTGCGCTCAGGATGACCCCGGGCAAAAGGCCGAACTGCACCCTACCTGTTGTCCCTGTTGTCACGAAAGTTTGAATAATTTGCTGGTCCTGTGTACAATAAAGTTCAGCTAAGTTTGACTCACAAGCAACTGAAGGTCGGTATCGCCAACCAGCGTCACCCCCTCACTAGCAGCGAATCTTCTCAGCACATTCCAAGAAACAAGAATAGGAACTATCAATGGCAGAACAAGGAACAGTGAAGTGGTTTAACGACGCCAAAGGCTATGGCTTTATCAGCCGTCAAAATGGCGAGGACGTTTTCGTGCATTTCTCCGCGATTCAGGCTGGCGGCTTCCGCAGCCTGCAAGAGGGCCAAACCGTGCAGTTCGACGTGACCAAGGGCCCCAAGGGCTGGCAAGCGGAGAACGTCCAGGCTGTGTGAGCAACCGCTTTCTGAGCATGAAATGCCCCGGATTCAAGACAATCCGGGGCATTTTTCTTTTGATTGTCAGACCTCAGACCTTCAGGCGCGCCCGCTGTACCATTTCCACCAGGACTCTCCGCGCTTCCACTGGGTTGTTCACTTCTCGCAGAAAAGCAATTCGCACGCCTTTCACGCCATCCTCGGTTTTCAAGCGCACATGAAAACCGAGGCGATCCACTGAAGTCATCACTGCTTGTTCTGATTCTTTGCCGGCAAATGCGCGGGCCAGCACGACGAGCGCGTCCTTGTGGTCGGCATTCATATGCTCGATGATGCCAGCAGCGGCGTCCGCCAGGGGATCAGGTTGCGCCTGATCGTAGTCGGATGCATCCACCCAACCCATCACTCCGAAGCCCCCCACGTAGTAAACGTCGACCACAGTCATCCGATAGAACGAAAAGTCTTCGAAGTCGACCCAGTATTTGCTGTTGGCGTAACGCTCGAGGTAGAGCTTACGTGCATCTGCGACGTCAGGCTCGGGAACCGTTAAAACATTTCCAACTAATGTGACTCGAGAGGCGCCCAGCGGATCACCGCTGGCATCGGGCTGGGTTACAAGCAGGCTGGCCCGCGGATCGCAGTGCAGGTTCTGTGTGTGCATTGCCATGCTGCTGATAAGAAAGATGGGACGCCCGCGCGGATCCAGGCCATACGGCATGACCGATCCGAAGGGAAACCCCGGCTGCTTCCGCGAAACCGTGGAAAGGCTGCCAATGCGGCCCACGTAAACCAAGGTGCGAGCCCGCTCAGAAAATGAGGGCTCGGGGGGCGCCGGCTGGTCGGCAGGGGCCGAGGTGCCCGCATGTTTTCTGGTCGATGAAGAAGAAGATGAAGTCATTTTGGACTCTCGTGCAATCTACGGCCGCGCGGATTTCCACTCCCGTTCAACTCGGGAAAGAAACCCGGAAGGTCTCTACTTCCCTTCTTTTGCGGCGAAATCCACCAGTCCTTTCAGACTGGCGGCAGGAAGCTGACTGACATTTCCGATGCTGCGACCATTGATAAATAGGGTGGGCGTGCCCGTCACGTTCACCAATTTTCCCAAGGCCAGTGAAGCGTCGATATGCGCTTTGGTTACGGGAGTGGTGGCGCATGCGGCAACGTCCGCGCCCTTAACACCAGCACCATCCGCCAGCGTGGTCAGCTTTTCGTCGGCATTCTCAGCTGTGATCTCGCTCTGACTTTCATAGGTTTTGGCGATGAACTTCCAGAACGCATCGCTTGAAGCCTGCGCCACGCAATCGGCGTAAGCTGCTCCCTTTGCCGCCCAATTGTGCATCTCAAGAGGAAAATTCTGGAAGACAAAACGCGCATTGGGTTCAGATGCAATGAGCGCTTCGATGGCGGGTTGCGCAGCTTTGCAGGCTGGACATTGCAGATCCCCGAACTCGACCACCGTCACCGGTGCGTCCTTTGGTCCGCGCGCCGGGCCGGCGATACCCTTCTCCAGAATTTTTTTCATGGCGTCGAACGGCTTGGCGCCAAAAGGAATAATTTCTCCGACTACGGCATGGCCCCCGTCGGCGGTGACATAGAACCGACTGAGTTGCTGCCCCTCAGGGCTAGCCAGGACAACATCCACCTCTGCCAGGCCCGGCACCACTGCCGGCTTGATGCTGGAAATTTTCCAACTCATCTGGGGCTCATAGCCGAAGGTCTGCTGCATGAAGGAATCGACCGTGGCCTCGGAGGGCAAATTAACGGCCGGCGTCGTGCCTGATTTATCGGAGGTCTTTGCGGCGGTCGAGGACTGAGATGTCGCGATACCGCAAGTCAGCACGAAGATAAGAATCAACTTGAGAGAATTGCGCATGGTTTCCTTTCAATTTCAGTTGTTGCCGAGCACATACCGTACAGCCTGCTGAATCATTGGTCGCCTGGCGAACCTGTATTTCCTCATGTGGAGTCAGACTTATATTCGAACCTCGGGGGCAGGCTCCGAATTCAAAATTCGCTTTTCGCCGCGATGGGAAAACGGCGGCCGTAACCAAATGCTTTGGGAGAAATCTTGATGCCCGGGGCTGCCTGCTGGCGCTTGTACTCGGCGCGATCCACCATTCGGACGACGCGCCGGACTACCTCAATGTCAAAGCCGCGATCGGAAGCGATGCGTTCAACCGAGTGCGCATCTTCCACATAATCTTCCAACACAGCGTCGAGAACTTCGTACGGCGGTAGCGAGTCGCTGTCTTTCTGGCCGGGCCGCAACTCGGCGGATGGGGGCTTCTGCAGCGTGGCCTGCGGAATTACCGGGCGCCGCGAATTCACGTAATGACTCAGCCGATACACCAGTGTTTTCGGCACATCCGAGATGACTGCGAGTCCGCCGACCATGTCTCCGTAAAGTGTACAGTAGCCCACGCCCAGTTCGCTTTTGTTACCGGTGGAGAGCACAATCGCGCCGAACTTGTTGGAGAGAGCCATCAGCAGCGTTCCCCGGGCGCGCGATTGAATATTCTCTTCGGTCACGTCTTCATTCTGACCCGCAAAGGTATTCTTCAGCGTTTGACGATAGGCGTCGAAGGCGGTGTTGATCGAGAGCAACTCAAAACAAATGTCAAGATTCTCGGCCAACGTGCGGGCATCGTCGATTGATCCCGGCGACGAGTACGGACCGGGCATTCCGACGCCGATCACGTTTTCAGGCCCCACCGCGTCGGCGGCGATGACAGCGGTAAGGGCCGAATCAATTCCTCCGCTCAGGCCGATGATGGCTTTTTGAAAGCCGCACTTGTGCATGTAGTCGCGAGTCCCTAACACCAGCGCGGCATATACGCTGGCCTCCTCGCCTTCGATCTGGGAGTGAAGGTCGCCGGTTAGAGTCTTGGAATCGAAGTAAATCAAGTCTTCTTCGAACGAATGCCCCTGCGCGATGATGTTGCCTTCCGGGTTGAGAACGATACTAGAGCCGTCGAACATCAGGCTGTCATTGCCTCCGACCTGATTTACCATCGCGACCGGAACTTTGTGGTGTCGGGCGATCGAGGCCAGCATGTCTCGGCGCAACTCGCGTTTGCCGATCCAAAAGGGCGAAGAGGAGATGTTGAGCACGAAGTTTCCGCCGGCGCGGATGAGTGCCTCGATAGGGTCGACTGTGTACAAGCGTTTGGGCCAGAACAGTTTGTCGTTCCACGCGTCCTCGCAGATGGTGAGAGCGACTTGATTACCGCAGAAAGAAAATAAACTCTGGCTCTTGGCGGGCGCGAAGTTACGCATCTCGTCGAAGACATCGTAGGTGGGCAACAGCATCTTCGACTGCACGAAGACGATTGTCCCGTCCTGCAACAGGGCCGCGGAATTCATCACAGACTTTCCGGTTTCGGATTCGGCGGGGGTCACCAGACCACAGATCACGGAGATGCCGCGCGTGGCTGCCGCAATCTGCTTGGCGGTCTCGCGATTGCGCACGACGAAGGAAGGCCGCTCCACCAGATCGCGGGGCGGATATCCGCAGACCGACAACTCGGGAAACAGGATCAGTCCGGCGCCATTCGCTTGCGCACGACGGCTAAACTCAATGTGTTTGGCGGCGTTGCCAGAGAAATCTCCGACGGTGGGGTTAATTTGGCCGAGCGCGATCTTCACATATTTAGTGTAAAGCCGAGTGGAGCCAAGGCCAAATTCTTCGACGCTCGCTAATCTCCGAATAGCGCTCGATAGGCGCCGCCGGCGACTGCCAGCTCCGCGGCACCACATCCGCCAAGCACCAGCCAGAAGGCGCCGAAGAACTCCGCCACGGCCCGGCCTTTCCAGGATTGGGGATAGAGTTTCTCGGTGTGGCCCAGGCATTCGGCTTGACTGTGCTTACTACGGCGTTTGCGATCGGGCACATTTCCGGGTGTCATTTGAATCCTGCAATCTGAGCTGGGCTGGTGGCCGGGAAGCGATTTGCGGCGTCCGAGTTGTTGCCCTACGTGGTCGCGCAACTGCTGGGAGGCATCGCCAGAGCGGGGATGCTGTATCTGATCGCCAGCGGAAAAGCGGGCTTCGACGTTAGCGGCGGATTTGCTTCCAACGGCTATGCCGCCCACTCGCCGGGAGGGTACTCGCTTCTATCGTGTCTGGTGGCGGAAGTGGCGCTGACTTCGCTGACGTGTGTGATCTATACGTGTGTACGTTAGACATGCCCTCTGCTTACTGGTTCTGTTTTGTTCAGCACCTTGTTTCTGACGATCATCATGGGGTCCACGAACAAGCGCCCGCTGGCCGGGTTTGCGCCCATCGCGATCGGGCCGGGCTGACTCTGATCCATCTGGTCGGGGGATGGGCCATCCGGCAATTGTGGCTGTTCTGACTGGCTCCAATTCTCGGGGGAGTCTTGGATAGACTCATTTCGTCCTGCTTAAAATGGCCATCACACGGTCAGAAAATGATGATTCAATTGGGGATCGCCCAAACCCGCTCAAGCACCTCTGACTCTATAAGCGCCAGCGATTGTACGTAAATGCTGGCCTACGCAAGAGCGGTTCTTTCAAATTGACCGGACGTTCACGCGTAGATTACGCTCATATCTCTTCATCTTCTTGCTGTCGCAGATCAAGCCTGCGGAGGCCCCGTGACCCGATTTTCCCTCGTTGCCGTCGCAATCGCGCTTCTTGCCGTTCAGAGCGTGCTTCTCGCGCAGGAGCACCACTCTGAAGCCTCATCCATTCCATTGCCTACGAGCAAGACTCTGACGGTCCCCGCGCCCGGCCGGATTGGCAGCACCAACAGTTTTCCCGCAACCATCGCGATTAGCCCGGATGGCCGCTACGCCGCACTGTTGAACAACGGTTATGGCACGCAAGAGACGTTGGCCATGCAGTCAATCGCAGTCCTCGACCTCAAAACCAGCCTGCTCTCCGATTATCCCGACCAGCGTTTCGGCGAAGAAGTACACCAAAGCTATTTCCTCGGACTGGTCTTCGGCGCCGACGGAAAGCATCTTTACGCTTCGGTGGGCTCGATTACTGACCCAACCGGTGAGAAGTCGGGAGATACGGGCAACGGCATTGCGGTCTATAGCTTCGCCGGTGGCAAAGTTGCACCCGAGCGATTCGTCGCCATCGGGCCGCAGTCACTCTCCGCCGGAAAGAAAGTTGCTGTCGAAGTGCAAAAAACTGCAGCTGGAACGGCGATTCCGTATCCCGCCGGATTAGTGTTGATCTCCGGGGGAACCGGCGATCGACTGCTCGTGGCTAACAACCTCTCCGACAACGTCGTGCTGCTGGATGTCGCAATCGGCAAAGTGTTGCAGCGCTTCGACCTCAGCACGAGCGACCTGGTCCCATCGTCATTTCCCTATACAGTGGTTGCCACTCGTGATGGCCGCCGCGCTTGGTGCAGCCTGTGGAACGCCTCCCGCATTGCGGAGCTGGATCTTGCCAAGGGCAAGGTCGTGCGCTGGATCAAACTGGAACAGCCGGAAGATCCGCTTGCGCCGGGGTCGCATCCGACCGCCATGTTGTTGAGTCCGGACGAGCGGTTGCTGTACGTGGCTTTGTCGAATGCGGATAAGATCGCCGTGATTATGACCTCGACGAGCACGCCTGTAGCTTTTCTTGTTACGACGCCCAACCCTCCACGGTTCGGCGGAACTTATCCCGTGGCTCTCGCCCAATCTGCCGACGGCAAACGGCTTTTTTTCGCGGATGCATCTCTCAATGCGGTCGGCGTCCTCGACGTGTCAGACTTACTGGCTCATGCGGACACGTCCGGCAGCTTCTCTGAGGCGGGACCGCTGGGGTTCATTCCGACTGATTGGTATCCGAGCGCGCTTGCGGTTCAGGGCGATGACCTGCTCATCGCCACGGCCAAGGGCCAAGGCACGCGGCCGAACAAGGGACCCGGCAAAACCGCGTACGAGATCAAACACCGAGAGCATCCCTACATTCCAACGCTGCTGCGGGGTTCGATCGCGCGGCTGAACATTCCCTCGACTCTCGGCAAACTCGAAGAACTCACTCGCACGGTCGAACAGGACAACCTGCTGCACAATGATCCAGAAACGATCCAGTTCGCCGGCGGCAAGAATCCGATCAAGCACGTAATCTATGTCATCAAAGAGAACCGCACGTACGACCAGGTACTTGGAGATCTGAAGGTTGGCGAACAAAACATCGGCGATGGCGACCCCTCGCTCACGCTCTATGGGGCCGATATCACGCCGAACGAGCACAAGCTCGCCTTGCAATTCGGTGTGCTCGATAATTTCTACGACAGCGGAGAGGTTTCCGGCGACGGCCACCTCTGGTCAACCGCCGCCATCACCAGCGACTACAACGAAAAAACCTGGCAGATCGCCTACCGCGGCAAGGAGCGAACGTACGATTTCCAGGGCTCGGTTGCCGGTGAATCTCCCTTGGACCACAATCAGCCCGATATCGACGATCCCGCCACCGGGTTCCTCTGGGACAATCTCGCTCATCATGGCTTGAGCTATCGCGATTACGGCGAATACGTGGATGCAGTATGGTGTAACAAAATCCGCAAGGCCGCCTCCCCACAGCAAGGAACTCCTTCGGGGCTCGAAGCAGCGTGCCCGCGCACCGAGGTTCACAAGGGAGAAGAACTGGCCTCGAATGTGGGCGACCCTCATGCCGGTCCGAGCCCATGGCCGTGGCCCGTGCCGCTTTTCAAACCAGTCAAGCCCACCAAGGAAGTGCTGCGTGATCACTTCGATCCGCTGTATCCCGACTTCAACACGGACTATCCCGACCAGCTTCGCGCCGACGAATTCCTGAATGAGTTTGCGGCCTTCTCTCGCGCCCGTTTGGCGAACGAAAGCCCGGAATTCCAATTGCCGGCTTTCGTCTTGCTGTATCTTCCCGATGATCACACCGGCGGCACGAGGCCTGATCGTCCGCGCCCTCCGGCCTCGGTGGCGGACAATGATCTGGCTCTCGGCCGCGTGGTCGATGCCGTCTCGCACAGCCCCTACTGGGATGACACGGCCATCTTCGTCCTCGAAGACGATGCCCAAGACGGCGGCGACCATGTGGATGCTCACCGTTCCATCGCTTTCGTGGTCAGCAAATACTCGCCAGGAACAGCCGCCGAGCCTTACGTCGACCACCGCTTCTACACCACGGTTAATCTGATTCACACCATGGAAATGCTGATCGGATTGCCTCCCATGAACCAGAATGACGCCTACGCGCCGGCGATGGGGCCGATGTTTTCGGGCTCGGGTAACCAGCTCGCATTCCGGGCTGATTACCGCAATCTCAAGAACGGCCTGATTTATGAGACCAACAAACGCAATGCTCCAGGCGCAAGCGAATCGGCCAAAATGGATTTCTCGCGTCCGGATGCAGCGGGAGCCGCGAAGTTAAACGAGGTTCTCTGGCACGACCAAAAAGGCAATGCGCCCTTGCCCGCGCCCCGGCACGCTGTTCTGCCAGCGGGAGGCGACTAGAACTTTCGTTCTGACCCTAACCTGCAAGTTGGGGCAAGGTCTTAGACGCCGGATGCGCGTGTAGAGCCCTCAGGTGCGGATGAGGGGTCGGGATGCCCCTCTGAGTTAGCATTGTGGCGGACGTCAGCGCCTTGCACCCAAAAGATGACGTCCTCCGCGATGTTGGTGGCGTGGTCGGCGACGCGCTCGAGATTGCGCGCGACCAGCAGAGCGTCGAGGGCCTGCCGCACTACTTCGGGGCGCTGGTTCATCGTCTTCACCAGTTGGATGAATGCGTCGTCTTTCATGCGATCGACGACGTTATCCATTTCGAGGACCGCCTGGGCCAGTTCAACCTTGCCTTCGATGAACGATTCAAGCGCTCGCCGAACCATGGCGCTGACCGCAGCACCCATGCGAGCAATGTCAACGGGTAAGTCAGCGGAGGGAAGATCTATCATATCCATCACCCGTTCGGCGATGTTGACCGCCTGATCGCCAACGCGCTCAAGATCGGAATTAATCTTGGTGACAGCAAGGATGAAACGCAGATCGACAGCCATGGGTTGTTGCATGGCGAGCAGGTCAAAGGCAGCCTCGTCAATTTCGCGTTCCGAATTATTAATGAGGGTCTCGCCCTCAAGAACCATTTGGCAGCGCGTGAGATCGCGATCCAAATAGGCTTGACGGGCACGATCCACCGCCTGTTCCGCCAAACCACCCATGCGGAGCAACTTCTGACGCAGATCGTCGAGGCCCTGCTGAAAGCGCGTGCGCATTATTCGAACCTTTCTTATGTTTTGTCCGATCTTATGTTTTGTCCGAACCTTGCTTAGCCGAATCTTGCTTAGCCGAATCTACGCTTAGCCGAATCTGCCTGTGATGTAATCTTCCGTCTTCTTGTCGGACGGCTTGGTAAAGATTTTTTCTGTCTTATCGAATTCAATCATCTTGCCCAGCAGGAAGAATCCGGTAAACTCGGCGACGCGCGCGGCCTGCTGCATATTATGGGTCACAATTACTATCGTATACCGTTCCTTGAGCTGAAAGATCAACTCTTCAATCTTGCCGGTGGAAATGGGATCGAGAGCGGAGCAGGGCTCGTCCATCAGTAGAACCTCGGGCTCAACGGCCAGAGCCCGAGCGATGCACAAGCGCTGCTGCTGTCCGCCGGAGAGGCTGGCTCCCGATTTCTTGTGAATGTAGTCCTTTACTTCATCCCATAGCGCCGCGGAGTCGAGAGAGCTGTGCACAATTTCGTCAAGCTTGCGGCGGTCGCCAAAACCGTTCAGCTTTAACCCGGAAGCCACGTTGTCGTAGATCGACATGGTGGGAAAGGGATTTGCTTTCTGAAAAACCATCCCTACGCGGCGGCGAAGCTGAGTCGGCGAAGAGCCGTTATAGGCGTCAATGTCGCCGATGCGGACGCTACCCGTCACGCGCGCCTCGGGGATGGTTTCGTGCATGCGATTCAGGCAGCGGATGAATGTGGACTTGCCGCAGCCCGAGGGCCCGATCAAAGCCGTGGCGTGGTTGGCGGCCACCGTCAAACGAATGTCGTATAGCGCCTGGGTTTTGCCGTACCAGGCATTCAGGCTTTCGACGTGGATTCCAACACCCATAGGCTATGCCGCTCCGAAGGTACCACGGCGCACGGCGAGGCGCACGGCCGCTACCGCGCTGACGATGAGCACGATCAACACCAGCGCTCCCGCCCAGGCTTGCCGGTGCCACTCGTCGTAGGGAGAAATTGCGTAGTTAAAGATCTGCAGTGGCAGCGCGGCGGTGGGTTGATTGACGCGCAGGTTCCAGAATTGATTCCCGAATGCGGTGAAAAGCAACGGCGCAGTCTCGCCCGCAACGCGTGCAAAGGCCAACATGATTCCGGTAATCACGCCGGAAGTTGCGGTGCGCAGGGTGATCGAGATCGTCGTCCGCCAGCGGGGAATTCCCAACCCGTATGCAGCCTCGCGCAAAGCTTGCGGAACCAGTAAAAGCATTTCTTCGGTGGTGCGCGTGATGGTGGGAATCATCATGATGGCCAGCGCAACCCCACCGGCCAGCGCGGAGAAGTGCCTTTGGGAGAGTACGACAATGGCGTAAGCCACGATGCCGATCACGATCGAGGGCACGCCGTTCAGAACGTCGGCAGTGAAGCGGATCCCGTCGCCGAAACGGTTGCGTCCGAACTCGGCGAGGTAGATGCCGGCGCCTACTCCGATAGGAACGCCTAGTATGCTAGCCAGAGCGAGGATGAAGGCGGAACCAACGATAGCGTTGGCCATTCCCCCGCCCGCTTCGCCTACCGGTTTCGGCGTCTGCGTGAGAAAAGCCCAGTTAATGGATCCCACGCCACGGTAGACAAGATAAGCGAAGATGGCGAACAGCGGCGCCAACACCAGGACTACCGTAAGCATGGCGACACCGGTCATGACGTGATCGGTGATACGCCGGCGCAAGGCAATGGCCGGAACCGTGTGCCGGGTGACAATTTTGTCCGTCTCAGGCATGAGTGCTCGCAGGCTGACCGCGCGTGACTGTCCAGACCAGAAATCGCGCCAGCGCGTTGACCACAATCGTGACCAGAAAAAGAGCCAGGCCAATCTCGATCAAAGCTGAAAGATACACGTCGCCAGTAGCCTCGCTAAACTCATTTGCCAGAACGCTTGCCATGGTATAGCCGGGCGCAAACAAGGATTTCGCAATCTCGGGCCGGTTTCCGATCACCATGGTTACTGCCATGGTTTCTCCAAGCGCGCGTCCTAGTCCAAGGATGATCCCGCCCATGATGCCCGCGCGCGCATTGCGCAGCACGCCGACGCGAATCATTTCCCACCGCGTAGCCCCGAGGGCAAGCGCTGCCTCGCGCTGGTGCCGGGGCACGACCATCATCACTTCGCGCGTAATGGAAGAAATGATCGGGATGATCATGATGGCAAGGATAATGCCAGCAGCCAGCATGCTGATGCCATAGGGCGGACCGACGAATAATCCGGTCCAGCCGAGCGTTCTCGATAGAAAAGGTTGAACGTAATTGCTGAGGATTGGTACCAGCACAAAAATGGCCCACAACCCGTAGACCACGCTGGGGATTGCCGCCAGCAATTCCACGAAGAACGAGAGTGGACCGCGTAGCGCCACCGGACACATCTCCGTAGTGAAGACGGCGACACCGATCGATAGCGGTACGGCGATGAGCAGCGCGAGAAGTGAGGAAACTAAGGTTCCGTACACAAACGGCAGCGCGCCGAAGTGTTCATTCACCGGATCCCAATCGTGACCACCAAAGAACTTAAATCCAAAGGCGTGCCAGGAAGGTCCGGAGCGCAGCACCAGTTCGTAGACAATCAGAACCAACGTGGCGAGCACGGCTAGACCGCACAGGAGCATGGCGAACTTGAAAACTCTATCGCCAATTTCGCGGCTCGTCGGCCGAAGCAGAGGAGGGGTAGCAACCGCTATCGGCCCTGCGCCAGTAACCTTTTTCGTTTCCGTAGGTTGCGGAGGAGGCATATCAGGCCGTTGTATCGCGCGATTGGCCATGCTCCATCAAAGTAGCAGAATCCTGTTAACAGGATGTTAAAATGATGTGCTTTTCAGCATTGCCTTTTGGCACGCTAGGCTGTATTTTCATCTCCCGATTCGATTTCTCGTTATGTCGATAGATCCAAAGCTTAGCCGGTTTGTTTTTCAGAAGCTTGAACGCGACTTAGTCAAGCTTTCATCGAAGCCCCGGGCGGACAACGTGCATGGCTTCCGCACGGCGACGCGCCGTCTGCAGATCTTGCTGGGTGAGCTTTCTCCAAAGTTGGACGGGAGTCAGAGAAAGCTGCTGAAACAGTTGGGCCGAATCCGCAAGCGAGCTGGCAAGGTGCGCGACTTGGATGTTCAACTGATCGCATTACGTACTCTCAAGATTCCGCGAGAGCCACGGCGCAAGACGCAGTTGGTGAACCACCTGATCGAACTCCGCGGCCGGCAGGAAAAGAAACTGCGGAAGGCGGTCGGAAAAGAAACAGTGCGCGAAATTCGCAAGCGCTTGAAACGTGCGGCGAGGAATTTCAAAGCGGAAGCGAGTAAGGATCCTTTGGCAGCCGCAAGAGGGATGCTGGCGGAGATTAACCGCTCACAGGCGCCGGTCAACGAGGTGCTGCTGCACCAATATCGCATCCTGAGCAAGCGGGCCCGTTACGCGGCTGAGTTCGCGGATCAGTCCGCGGAAGCGCAGCAGTTCATCGCCGGGGTGAAGCGCGTACAAGATGCATTGGGCGATTGGCATGATTGGCTCACCCTGATGCAGACAGCCAGCACGCAACTGGGCGAGGTCCGGGATTCCCCCTTGGTGGCGGAACTCCACAATGTAACCGGTGCCAAGTTTCGCCGTGCGGTTGCGGCGCTCTCGCATATGCGCGGCGCGGGTGGCATAACTAAGCCGATGGCCGAGGCCCCGGCTCCGGTTCAAACCGCTACGAAACAGCGAACGTCTATCTCCGCTGCCTGACATCCGTCGCAGCTTCGCACGAACCGTAAGGGCGACGGATGACGACACCCTCCCTGCCATGTAAACTGTTGGCCTTGCCTCATGCCCACGTTTGCCGCGGTTGACATCGGCTCCAATTCCGTTCGACTGAAGATCGCCCGCCTGAAGAGCGGCCGGCTACGAGCGGTCCACGAAGACCGCGAGGTTACGCGCCTGGGTGAAGGTGTTTTTCGTTCCGGCTTCCTGACTCCTGAATCGATGGCGGAAACGGTCAAGGTGCTGCGCCGTTTTCACCGCGCGACGCAACAAGTGGTCACCGACCCGGTTCGCGTCGTTGCCACCAGCGCGCTGCGCGACGCGCGCAACTCGCAAGCGTTTCTGGAGTGGGTGCGGTCCGCCACCGGCTGGAAGATCGAGATTATTTCGGGTTTGGAAGAAGCGCGTCTGATTCATCTGGGACTAGTCTCGCACCTTCGCATCGACAGCTCGCCCGCGCTCATGCTGGATCTTGGGGGCGGGAGCTGCGAGCTGACCGTCTCGGCGCGAGGTCAGATCCGCGATACTGTGAGTCTGCCGTTAGGCGCCGTCCGCTTGACAGATGAGTTCTTGCGCCACGATCCGCCGCGCAAGGGCGAACTCAAACGATTGCAGGGATTTGTCGCCCGCGAAGTGAACCGGGTCTCAGCCCGCGTCGTGGCGGCGAGGGTTAAGAATGTGATTGCCACCTCGGGAACCGCTGCCGCGCTGGCGGCCGCAGCCGGCCATCTGCGGAAGAATGGGAGCCGCCAACGCTCGATCGTCTCCAGCGCCGAGATGACGCGAATTGCTAAACGGCTCGCACGCCTACCCGTAGCCGAACGGCGTCAGATTGAAGGCATCGGCCTGCGGCGGGCGGAAATAATTGTTGCTGGAGCTGTGGTCTACCACGAACTTCTTGACCGCTGCCATCTCAAAGCCTTCCGTTATTCTTCCCTGGGGCTGCGCGATGGGCTGCTGGCGCAGATGGCGGCGGAATATGATCGCAGCACACGTTCCGGAAAACAGATTGAGTCGGAACGCTGGCAATCGATCACTCGAGCAGTCGCTCACTATCGCGTGGATATGAAACATGCTCTCGATGTGCGGAACTCGGCGATGCTGCTTTTCTCGGCGTTGCGTTCGGTGCATGGCCTGGCGCCCGAGTTCCGTGAATGGTTATCGGCGGCTGCGATGCTTTATGAAGTGGGCGATTACGTCAATCGCAACGGTCATCACCGTCATACGTATTACATCATTTCAAATTCGGAGATTCTGGGCTACACCCCGCAACAACGGCGAATCATCGCCGCGATCGCACGTTATCTGGGAAAATCGCGCCCTGCGATTGAAGAAGCTCCTATGAAAGCCATCGATCCGGTGGATCGGGCCGGAGTACAGAAAGCGATTCTACTGCTGCGGCTGGCGCGCGCCCTGAATCTAGGGCGGAGCCGCGCCGTGGAAAAGGTGCGTGTCAGCCACCGAGCCGCCGAAGTGCGCTTGACGCTGGTACCCCGACGGCGGATGGGAGTCGACCTGGAATTGTGGGCAATCGAAAAAGATGCTGCTTACTTTCGCGAAGTATTTGGTCGTGAACTTTCTACGGCGGCAGTGTAAAGAGTGCGAAGCGCTTTCGGCGTGAGGCACCACAGCAGCGTGCCGGAGCTGCGGCGCATGTCGACTCTGGCCACGGCTCCCTTCTTCAATTCCACGGAGGCCTCGCAGCCAGATTCGCAGATCATGGTGCCGAGGAACTGGCTAAGATTGGGATTGTGTCCAACAACCATGATCGATTCCTGGGCGGCATATTTCTCCAGCATGCGTCGAAACTCGGCGAAGGTGGCAGCAGGACGCAGCGCGGTTTCAATCTGCAGCTTGCCTTCGTAACCCATCTCGTTACCAACCAGTGAGGCCGTCTGCGTGGCGCGCTTCAGCGGACTGGAAATAATCGCATCGACCTGCGCCTCGATTGCGGCCAACGCACGGCCCACGTAACCGCATTGCTCGATGCCTTCTTTGTCGAGCGCGCGCCTCTCGTCTTTCTTGGAATTCACGAGGTGTTCGCCGGCGCTGGCGTGACGTAGAAAATAAATAATCATTGACTACGATCGCTCCCTTGCAACCAGAACCTTATGCTTTCTTGCCGTCAGCTGCGGCGGAGCGAAACCAGGTTCCGGCTTGCCTTCCGCCACGCCAATTAGAAAATCCTGAGCGCTGAAGGCGGCTGCGCCACTGGGTGGTTTACGGTTTCGTTTGCCGTGCAGGGACTGCCACGCGCGGACGTATGTGGCGTCACGCAGCAAGATGCGAGCCTTGCGATTGTCGGCGAGGTAAGCATCGAGAATCTCGCGGCGCACGCGCTCGCGCAGGAATTCGTCGCGCAAGGGCACCAGGACTTCGACGCGCTCGTAGAGGTTGCGCGGCATCAAATCGGCGCTGCCGATGTAGATTTCTTCCTCGCCACCGTTGCCGAAGTAGTAGATCCGGCTGTGCTCCAGAAAACGCCCGACAATGCTGCGCACCTTGATGCGATCGCTCAGACCGCGCACCCCGGGACGGAGGGCGCAAATCCCACGCACCATGAGATCGATCTCGACTCCAGCCTGAGAGGCACGATACAGCGCCTGCACCATGTTCTTGTCAAGCAAGGCGTTCATCTTGGCAATGATTCGTCCCGGTCGTCCCTGGCGAGCGAGGTCGGCTTCGCGATCGATCAGAGCAATCAGTTTTTCCGCGAGGTCGAGCGGGGCAACCAAAAGTGGATCGTAGCTGGGGTTCTCTGCGTAGGCGGTCAGGAAACTGAAGACATCATGCACCGCGCGTGTGATTTCCGGATTGGCCGTGAACAAGCTGAGGTCGGTATAGATTCGCGCCGTTGTGGCGTTGTAGTTTCCGGTTCCGATGTGGACGTAGCTACGGGGCACACCGTCAGGATCGCGGCGCACCAGCAGCGAAAGTTTGCAATGAGTCTTCAGGCCCACCAGGCCATGGAACACCTGCACGCCCGCATCCTCGAGGTCGCGCGCCCAGCGGATGTTGTGGGCTTCGTCGAATCGCGCCTTCAGCTCGACTACCGCCGTGACTTCCTTCCGCGAGGCCGCATCGATGAGCGAAGGGACAATTAAAGAATGTTCGTTGGTGCGGTAAAGAGTTTGCTTGATCGAAAGTACGTGCTCATCCTCAGCCGCGGACTCGATGAACGAGATCACCGCGTCATAAGAGTCATAAGGATGATGCAGAAGAATGTCGTGCCGCCGCAGCTCCTCAAACAAGTTCTGCGACTTGGCTGTCAGGCGCAACTCGCGCGGCGTAAAGGAGCGATATTTGAGGCTCGGACGCTGAGTTTGCTCGTAGACGTTAAATAACCGCGACAGATTGACCGGACCGTTGACCGGAAAAACCTGCCATGGGTCAAGCTCGAAAACGGTTCGCAGGCGCTCAATGATTTCGGGGTCGGCGTCGGCCTCGATTTCCAAGCGAACTGCATCTCCCTTGCGGCGGTTGTGCAATTCCGCACGCACGGATTCGAGAAGGTTACGCGCCTCTTCTTCCTGCAAATAGAGATTACTGTTGCGCGTGACGCGAAATGGAGCGGAGGAAACGATGTCGTAACCGTGATACATGTTTTGGGCATGGTGCGCGACCAAGTCCGCAAGGAAGATGAAATCCACCGACTCTTCCGAGGGGAGGCGCACCAGGCGGGGGAGCGCCCGGGGCACCGACACCACACCCGTGTATGTGAGCGCGGAGCGTCGCCGGCGACGCAACAGCAACCCGAGGCACAATGCTTTGTTGATCACGCGGGGAAAGGGATGAGTGGGGTCGACCGTGACCGGGGTGAGGAGCGGATCCAACTCTCTCTCACAATATTCGTCGACGAAGCGCCGCGCCGGTGCGTCCAGTTCGTGAAACGATAGCACGCGAATGCCCTGCTCCCCCAGCGCCGGACGAAGCGTGTTCCAGCACTCGTACTGATCGTCCACAAACTCGTGGGTGAGGCGCGCAAGAGAATCGCGCTTTTCATCCAGAGTCAATCCGTCAGGACCAGCTTCGTTGTAGCCGTCCTCAATCTGCTGCATCATGGCCGCGACGCGAATCTCGAAAAACTCGTCGAGGTTGCTGGCCGAGATCGCGAGAAACTTGAGGCGTTCCAGAAGCGGGTTGCCTTGGTCCTCGGCTTCTTCGAGCACACGACGATTGAACGCGATCCAGGAGGTGTCGCGGTTGAGATAGAAGTGAGGATTTTCGAGCGAAAGACGAGCCATGTACGAGGGTTCTTACCATACGTAGTATAAAACATTCGCCCGAAAGCCGCAGAACGGGCGAATCGGAGTTTCGAGAAGCCCGGACCCAGATGCCGCTACCTGTATGATCGTTCACGGATCCGGTTGAGCGAGTATGGATCCGGTCTACATCGGATGGAGTAAGGAGCATGTAACCGAATGACAACTTCGCGGTGGTTCTCTTCGCGAACTCCTCAGAGAATTGCGCTACTTTTGTCGCTGGCTCTTGCAGGCGCTGAGTTCCTTCTTGCCAACCACTTTCACCGCCGGTGGATTGAGGCGGAAGCGGAAAAACAAGTGACCGAGAAGTTTCAAACGTTCTACTACAATTCGGGCGTCTGGATGAATACCAGGTGGCTGGGCATACCATCGGAGCAAGCGCCGACTGACAACTGGGGTATGCAGGAGATCATTAGCGAGATTCGGCCCGACTATATCATCGAAGCTGGGACGGCGAACGGAGGAACAACCCTATTCTACGCATCCGTGCTTTCCTTCATAAACTCAAACGGCAAAGTGATCACCATCGATGTCGCACCGCACGTGCAGGAGGCCTCGAAATTTCTGTTGTGGGGCCAAAGCGTGGAAATGATTGAGGGCAGTTCAGTTGATCCCAAGGTGACCGACCACATCGCTCAAGAAGTTGCGGGTAAAAAAGTTCTGGTGACTCTCGACTCGCTGCATACACGTAACCACGTTCTGAAAGAACTGCAGATTTACTCAAAACTGGTGACTCCCGGCAGCTATCTCGTCGTGCAGGATACAAACATTAACGACCACCCAGTGAATCCCCAGTGGGGACCTGGGCCTTGGGAGGCCGTGCAGGACTTCCTGAAGACAACCGACAGCTTCGTGGTGGACCACAGCCGCGAGAAGTTCATGCTGACGTTCTATCCGGGAGGCTGGCTGAAGCGAGTGAAATAAAATAATAAAATAAAGAAGAACAAGGACGGTGGAGTGATGCGGCAATCTCACGACACACTCCAAAAGCGATTGGCCATCCAGATTCTGCGATTCAGAAGATGAGGTGCTTTCAGAGATTTACTACTTAATTTGCTTGATCGCCTCTTTCTCTTTTTGGACAACCGCATCGGGCAGAGGCGCATAGGAAAGCGCATTCGTCATCTTCTGGCCGTCGGTCACCATCCAGTTCAGAAAGTCGGCCAGGATCTTGCCTTTCGCAGCATCCTTCGATTGCTGAGGAATCAATAGCCAGGTAAAACTGGAAATGGGATACGCATCCTTGCCCGGCGCGTTCGTGATCGAGACACGAAAATCCGCCGGCATCTTCGGCGCCGAGGCTGCCGCTGCCGTTACACCTTCGAGCGAGGCCTTCAAGAAGACTCCGGCGGCGTTCCTAACGCTGCCGAATGGGATATTGTTCTGCACGGCGTAGATCAGTTCAACATAGCCGATCGATCCCTGCAGCTGTCGGATCGAGCCTGCCACGCCTTCGTTGCCTTTTCCACCCAGGCCAATCGGCCATTTGACAGAAGTGCCGCTGCCCACCTGGTTTTTCCAATCGGAGCTGACTTTCGAAAGATAGTCGGTCCAGATGAAACTCGTCCCGCTGCCATCGGAGCGGTGAATTACGATAATGTCTCTGTCCGGAAAATTGACCCCCGGGTTCACGCTCGTGATTGCTTTGTCATTCCACTTTGTAACCCTGCCCAAGAAAATCTCCGCCAACGCATCGGGGGTGAATTTCACCTCTCCGCTCACTCCCGGAATGTTGTAAGCGGGGACAACTGCGCCCAGCACGCTAGGAAGATTTAGAATTTTGGTCTTCAATTTGCCTTGAGCTTCCGCCAGTTGTGCGTCAGTCATCGGCATGTCGCTGGCGCCCAGATCCACGGTGCCCTCGGTCACCTGTCGAATCCCGCCGCCGCTCCCGATTGACTGATAATTAATTTGAACCTCAGAGTGCAGCTTGTGGTAGTCGCTGAACCACTTCGAATACATAGGATACGGGAACGTGGCGCCTGCTCCGTTCAGCGTGGTCTGCGCTACTGCGGGCAGGGATAGAAGCGCGCACAACAACAGCAGCGTGAGTCTGCGCATCACTGGATGATTCCTCCTAGGATGGATATGTCCCGTTTCTAGCAGGTTTCCACCGCCGCTATATTACGGGAAGGTTACAACCGGGTGAATTTCTGATGAATGCAACAGTATTGCAGCTCGCCGATTGACAAGTCTCAATGCGCGCTTTGCAAACGACTGATCTCCCGCGGAAATAGAGTATTGCCGGGAAACTGCGGCGCAACGAAGTAAGCAGTTGGCGCGCGCGAGATTTGTCCTTATCGCGGACATAGGCAGTGGCCAGCAGGACGTCGGAACGGTCGTTGCAAATCGCGAGAAGCTGCTGCGCTCAGACCGAAGCCTCTTTGGTGTAGTGCAAAGAAGCCATGTTTTTCTTCTCAATCAAGGCGGCATAGTCTGCCTGAAGTCCTGAAGAGAGGGTCAGCGCAGACTAGGCGTCGCGGTCTTTCCCATCTTTAATTCAGGCGGGCATGTGCCAGTGATTGAGCGTGATCCAGTGCGGCCTCAAACTCGCTATGCACCATCGGATCCGGGCTGAGCTTCGAGCGGGCGTTAGACGCCGAATCGTTCTCAAAGAACTGGGACTCGAGAACACCGAGGCGGTTGAACTCTGAGAACAGATAACCGGCGGCCTGCCTGACCGGCCCAACAGGGGTCGTCCGGGTGCTGAGTTTCCCACGAAGAGAAATCTCTTTGCGCGCCGGTGAAATCCAGGTTGTAAAGTCCCAGGAACCCGCGGTCCAGCCCTGTAGCCACAACTGCATCGGGCGGCGTGGGATTCGAGTTCGCGCACAATCCCAAGGCCAGCCACAAGGCTGTTACCATACCGAGGGTTAGGGCCGTGCGAGGTTGGGCAAATAGCGTGAGCGTCAGGTGTACTTTCTTATGATCGTCTTATCGTCCGTTTCCACAAAGGCGCAAGATCACTTTTTGCGCTTCTTCTGAGATGCCGATAATCGGCTTTACGGCCAAGGCGCTCTTAACAATCTTCAGCGCCTCAAAAGCGTAACTTTTCCTCGGCTTCTCGATCTAACTAGCACCACCTAACGACAAGAAGTTCATGAGCGATTCTTCACTACGCTTTGCCCCCGGCTGGCCGGGCATTCCGCCGCGATGGACGTCGAGTGCCAAAACCGGTGTCGGCACGGCGTTGAACCGGCACAGCAAGGTCTGGTTTACGCTGAGTCACGGCATTTTGAATGAGGTGTACTTCCCTCGCGTTGATCAGGCCTGCACCCGCGATCTCGGGTTCCTGGTTACGGATGGCCACTCTTTCTTCTCCGAGGAGAAACGGCATTGCACCTTTGAGAATCGGCCGTTTGAGCCTGGCATCCCTGCTTTTGAACTGGCGAACACGGAAAATAACGGTCGCTATCGCATTCGGAAGGAAATCTTCACCGATCCTTATCGTAACGTTGTGCTGCAAAAGATTCGCTTCGAACCGCTAAAGGGACAACTTTCCGACTATCGCCTCCACGCACTGCTCTCGCCCCACCTGGCCAACTGCGGATATGCGAACACCGGGTGGGTGGGTGATTACAAGGGCGTCTCCATGTTCTTTGCCGAGCGCGAGGGCACAACTCTCGCAATGGCCTGTTCCGCACCCTGGAAGAAGATGTCTGTCGGGTTCGCCGGCACCTCCGACGGCTGGCGAGACCTGTCCTCTCATTTCCATATGGAGTGGGAATATCAGCGTGCAGAAAACGGCAACATCGCTTGCACGGGAGAGATCGACCTCGAGGACTGCAACGGAGAATTTGTGCTGGCTCTCGGTTTTGGCGCCATTTGGACCGAAGCTGGTCAGCAGGTTCGCTCCAGCCTTTTCGAAGAATATGACTACCTCCGCCGCAACTATGTCAGGCACTGGAAAAACTGGCAGGACACTTTGCTCAAACTCGACGAGCCACCTCGCCCTGTTGATCTTTACCGCTCGTCCACCTCGGTATTGCGAACTCATGAATCCAAGGATTTTCTGGGCGGCATCATCGCTAGCCTCTCCATCCCCTGGGGATTCAAAAAAGGTGACGAAGACCTGGGCGGCTATCACCTGGTTTGGCCCCGCGATCTGGTCGAGAGTGCGGGAGCCCTGCTCGCAGCCGGCGCCGTCGACGACGCTGTGAGAGTCCTTCGTTACCTTGAGGCCACGCAGGAAGCGGGGGGCAACTGGGCACAGAATCTCTGGCTCGACGGGCGGCCTTATTGGAGTGGCGTCCAGATGGACGAAACCGCTTTTCCTATCCTGCTGCTGGACCTGTTGCGCCGGGAATCGGCCCCCGGTCTGGGGAAGCTGGAGCAATGGTGGCCGATGGTGCGCAATGCCGCCAGCTTTATTCTCCGCAACGGCCCAGTCACGCAGCAGGATCGCTGGGAAGAGGATGGGGGATATTCTCCGTTCACGCTGGCAGCAGAAATCTCCGCACTACTGGCGGCGGCTGAGATCGCCGAACTCACCGGGCATCGCGATGCCGCTTCTACGCTTCGTGATGCAGCCGATGCGTGGAACGACAATATCGAACGCTGGGTGTATGCCACCGGCGGCGACCTCGCCGAACAGGTTGGCGTGGAAGGTTATTACGTGCGCATCGCCCCACCCGACAGCGATGGCGCGGCCTCCCCGACGCAAGGCTTCGTGCCGATTAAGAATCGCCCTCCCGGTGAAAGCTTCGAGCGCGCGTTTCATATCATCAGTCCGGACTCGCTGGCGCTCGTGCGATTCGGCTTGCGCGCGCCCGACGATCCCCGCATCCTCAATACGATTCGCGTTATCGATGCGTTGTTGAAGGTGCAGTTACCCCAGGGGCCCTGCTGGTATCGCTACAACGGCGACGGCTACGGCGAGCACAAAGACGGCTCAGCCTTTGACGGAACCGGCATTGGTCGTCCCTGGCCTTTGCTCGCGGGGGAACGTGCCCACTACGAACTCTCCGCCGGTCACCGCAGCGAAGCTGAGGCCTTGCTCTCGATGATGGAAGCGTGTCCCGCGGGCCACAGCCGTCTGCTGCCTGAGCAGGTGTGGGACGATAACGATATTCCACTGCTTGGATTGTTTCGCGGCAAACCCTCCGGCGCGGCTTGCCCTTTAGTTTGGGCGCATTCCGAGTACATAAAGTTGCGCCGGTCGCTGCGCGACAACAGGATTTTCGACCAGCCCCCGCAAACTGTACAACGATATTTGAGGGAGAAACCCAAGCGGCAATTTTTTGGGTGGAGGCTCAACAACAAAGCGCGTTCCGTACCGCACAACAAAACCCTGCGCCTTGTACTGCTCTCTCCGGCGCAGGTGCACTGGAGTGTCGACGGCTGGAAGACCTTCCAAGATACAAACACGCGCGACACAGGCCTGGGCGTATTCACGCTGGATCTGCCCACCTCATCGTTGCCATTGGGAAGCCAGGTCGTCTTCACGTTCTATTGGCCACAACAGAATCGCTGGGAGGGCACAAACTACGTCGTTACGATAGCGGCGAACTGAGACCGACTCCCCTGGCTGAGTTAACGATGGCTTGGCTAGCTAAAGCCATAACGCCTCACGCCTCCGCGCCGGTGCTTGAGTAAACGATTTCCACCACCGTGCAGTCATCATTTAAGGGATTTCCGGCACAGAACTCCGAGACCGCAGAAAAAATGCCTTCGAAGGTAGAAGTCTTAGCTGCGGCTGCCTCCAGGCGCGAATCTTCGAAAAAATCTCCCATGGCATTCTCGGCTTCGGTCACGCCGTCGGTTACCAGGATGAAGCGATCGCCGGAGTTAAGCTGGCAGCGGGCGCTCTCGAAGGTCGCATCGGGCAGCAAACCTACGGGCACATTGCCGTGCGGGGGGCGCATCACTTCCCCGTTACATACCAGCAGCGGCTGCACGTGACCGCAGTTGACATATTCCAGGTCGCCGTCCCGCCGCAGGCGCACCAGTAACAGCGTCGCGTACTTCTCGCCGCCCATCTTTTCGGTGAAAAACCGGTTCACGGCAGTCACTACATCGAGCAGCGACATACCCGAGGTCAAATGCGAATAGATCATCCCCTGCAGCGTCGAAGCCAATAGCGCTGCTGAAACCCCTTTGCCGCTCACATCTGCCAACACCACCGCGAGACCTTCCTTCGTGATTACCGCGTCGTAGAAGTCTCCTCCGATTTCTTTACACTGCATGTTCCGGTGATTCATCTTGGCGAAGGGTACATCCGGAATTTTCACCTGCATCAGCCGCTGCTGAATCCCGGCCGCAATTGTAAGTTCCTGCTGGTAGCGCCGGGCCTCTTCTTCGGCCTGCACCAGTCTGGCATTCTCGATCAGCGATGCGGCTTCTGTCGCGATCGCACGCAAAATGTCGTGTCCCACTCCGGTAAATTCCCTGGCGGCAAAGCGCGAGTCCACGTACAGAACTCCGGTTACCTCTGCGGAGGCGTCCGGTACCGGTATCTGCTGCTCGCGGCTGGCTTGCACTTGCCGTTTACGCAGCGGGATGCAAATCACCGTGCGAAGATCGTAGGCCACAATGCTCTCACGGCCTGTAAGATCGGAAGAACTGCCAGTGTCGCGGAACAGGAACTCTGAATTCGAGCGCAAAGATTCGTCAAGCGCGGAGTGCGAAATCGTCTTGTCGTCGAGCAGCGACTCGCCTTTGTTATTGCGCCCGGCAGCCAGCCGCAGTTTGCCCTCGTCGTCTTTGAGAAACACGTAGCCGCGTTCGGCGCGAGTCAGCCGCAGCGTCACCTCCAGCATCGTCATCAAGATCTCGTCGAGCACCCCCGCGGTGTTTAGCTTGCGTGCCGCTTCCAGAAACAGAGTCAACTTTTCGAGATCCGTGGCCTCCTGAGAAATCTGGATCCCGGAAATCTGGCTCAGGAATTCACGCGCGGTGTTTGAGGTGCTATGCGCGGGATTGAAGATGGCGTAGGTGGAATCGCGGGCGCCAAATTCCAATCGGTCGTTGCGATCGAGCTTTTGCCGTTGAATGCGTTCGCCATTAACGAATGTGCCATGTTTGCTGCCCTGGTCCACAAGGAAAAAGCCTTCTTCTTCCAGCACAATGAGAGCATGATCGCGCGAGACCCGGGGATCGGCGATCACCAGATCCTTATCCACCTTCCGGCCCACGCTGAAAGGAGTGCGGTTGAGGACAATATTTTTCTGCTCGTTGCCTTGCACCAGCACCAGCGCGGGAAACACGCCCGAACCAGAGCTTTGCGGAGTTCTTATCGAATTCAGGACCATGGCATAGGGCGCGAACAGCGCGTTCACGCTAACCCCGCTCTAGAAATCGCGTCGCTAGAATAATGACAGGAATCAGGCCTTCACGGGAAGAGTATTCGTCAAACGGCTGTAGCGCTCCTGCCACTCCTTCGATAGACTGCGGGCGGCGTGCTCCTTGCGGAAACAACTCGCCCCAGGCGGTTCGAGTCCTGGCTGAAGAGCGTGATTCTCCTTGTCGTCGTCGCAACCGTAGTCGCCATGCTTGGGGAAAGGCTCCCGGATTCACTGCGGGGCACAGATTTCCCGGATTTTTATTGTGCCGCGCGCATGCTGCTCGACGGTCACGGTAACCAACTGTACGATGCGGGCCTTCAACACCAATACCAGGCTCGCTACAGCGGAAGAGTTGGCACGCTTTACATTCACCCACCTTTTGAAGCCGCGCTCTATCTCGTAGTAGCGTGGCTTCCGGTCCGACGTGCCTACGTGCTGTGGTCTGTGCTGAACCTGGCACTTCTCGCCGCTGCCGTGCGCCGCTTGGCGAAGCAGGCGTTACCGCTGTGCGATTGGCGGATTTTGCTGGCGGCCTCGCTCACTTTTGTTCCGTTGTTGCTTTGCCTCTTTCAGGGTCAGGATTCGGTGCTTCTGCTTTTGCTCGTAATTCTCGCCTTTACTGCCTTACGGCGGGATCGTGCTGCTGCCGCGGGATGTTGGCTCGGCCTCGGACTCTTCAAGTTTCATTTTGTGCTGCCACTTGTGCTGGTGCTCGCTTTGACGCAGGACAGAGACAGCCGAAGAGCGCTTACCAAGGCTTTTACTTCAGTGGCATCGGTGCTGGCAGGATTATCGGCAGTAATCTCAGGATGGTCCGTCTTCCGTGTGTATCCAGACTTTCTGTTGCATCTTCAGGAGCATCGATTTGCCGGGATTTTTCCACAGGCTATGGCCAACTTCCGCGGATTGGTATACCTCGTTTCTTACCATGATCACTCTGCCTGGGCGATCACCGGCTTGTCCATTCTCTCAGCGGCGGCGCTGCTCAAGATACTGTTTGATTGGAAACACAATCGGCTGGCATCCGATCAAAACGGGGCAATTGAGATTCAATCCGACTTCGATTTGGCGTTCGCTAACACGGTGCTGTTTTCGTTGCTGGTAAGCTATCATTGCAACCCACACGATCTCAGTCTTCTGCTGCTCCCGATATCTCTGTTGCTGCACCGCACCCTGCCGCGAAACCCAGACCGCCCGCGCAGCACAAACTGGATAGCCTTGGGATTGCTGGGTATTCTTTTTCTGCCGCCATTGCATTTATTGGTACTGCGAGCCCACATTTACAGTCTTATGAGTATTCCCCTGACTATGTTGTTCTCGAGTGAATCTACAGTCGCTCGACAAAACTGACCTGCCGCATCAGTTAGCCACCTTCGGTTTGACTCGCAGCCGGCGCCTTTCGCCGGTATGCATCCAGAAGGGTCAGCGCGAAAACGAACACGGGCAACGTGAATGTCGCAAAAAAAGGCCACTTCCAGGCCCTTAATGCCCAAGCCTGCGCTCCGGAAAGATAGACCGCGCTCAAACCCAAACTCGCGATCCATTGCCACGCCAGTGCGAAAACTCCCGCGATATAGCCGAAACGAACCCCGCGCGACCCCGAAGTCAAAACCGTCCTGTCGCGCACCAGTGTAAGAATCGCAGGCAGGAGGACCACTTGGTTGTAGGGTGCGTACATAGGAACTACCAGCACGGTCAACGCCAGCACAAGAGAGGTGGCGAGGCCAAAATTCTCCGAGTCAGCAGGAACCCGTCGGAACTTACAGAGAAGCCAAGCGCAAGCGATTGCTGCAACAGCTATGACGATTCCTGAAAATGCCCACGGAACGAGCAAGACCGACTGATTCTGAGTGTAGCGGTGATATTGCCGAAGAGCCTGGGTGAACATTCGCAACCAGCCTGGCAAAATGATTTCTGCTCCACCGAGCAACAGCGCCATTACTAGTCCGAAGCCGAAAATGAGCCTCCGGCGCCTTGGCCAATCGCTCGCCGACCACACCAACATCCAAAGCACTAAAGGCCAAGCCAGTTGCGGTTTGATTGTCGCCAGCGCCAGCAGTGTGCCGCCGCAAAACAAGAGTCCGCCACTTACGCAGGCCATCGAGCCTGCCAGCAGGGCCGCGACCAGCAGGCTGAGTTGCTGCAGTTTGGTTCCTTGCACTGTGGGAAAGCATCCGAGTATCAGCGCGATGCAGATAGCGATCGACCCTACGGACAAGCGCCAGCGCAGAGCGCGCAACCACAGCCAAACACTCGCGGCAGTCATCCCTATTAGCGTCCAATAGAAGACCATTTGCACGGAATGAAACGGGAATCCGATGAAAGGAGCCAGCAGGAATACCACATAAACGGGATAAGCAAACCCCTGCTGATCTTTAGGATCGTTGGGTCTCCTCGGATCGAGCAAACGCCCGTAATATCCCTGCTGAATCTCCCTGCTGATCTCGTCGCTGTAAGGATTGCGCTGGCGAAGCAAAAGCTCGCGTGCCCCTAGCCAGCGCGGATAAAGATCGGACAGGTTCCCTCGCGGACGCTGATGCACTGCTGCATCCGCAACCTGATAGCCCACTAAAATTCGGTCGACGTAGAACCACATGCTTGCGGCGGCCAGCGCAGCGAGAAGAAACAAAACACCGAGTTGCAGGCGTGATTGCAAATCGAAAAAGCCTTGTTCTTCGTCTTGCCGGTCAGGCGGCACTCGAAGGATACAAGAAACAAGCCGTCCCCATGTTACAACTGGTGGGGCAAACCGCTCGCGATGCGAAGGCGAATCATAGTAGTGACTGTGGTCGGCGTGGTCACCGGCACATTCTGCTGGTTTCTGCTCAAACGTCTACACCAGAGTGCCGGCGATTTTCAGTGGGCGATCCATCTGGCTCAACGGCTTGTCGCGGGCCAGAATCCTTACGATACGCCGCTCGAGCAGTATCCGTTGCCCGCCGCTTTTGTCGCGCTGCCTTTTCTTCGCACGCGGCCGGAGATCGCTGCCGGATTGTTTTATGGGATCAGCTCCGCCTTACTGGCTTTCGGGCTCACGCGGGAAGACTATGGAAGACTGCGAACGTTTCTTGCATATCCATACTGGGCCGGCCTTCTCACTGCACAATGGTCAAACATCATCGCGGCGAGCGCGTTTTTTCCGGCACTGTTACCCGTGACCATGATGAAGCCGCAGGTCGGACTACCGATCTTCCTGACGCGTCTTTCGCGTCGCGGGCTTGTGGCCTGCATTTTCGTGGCAGCTTTAAGCATTGCCATATTGCCGGTATGGCCAATGTTGTGGCTCCGGCAGACGCACTATTATGAGCACTACATTCCGGTGTTAGTTTTCCCTGGGCCGCTCCTGTTGCTGGCGTTGCTGCGCTACCGGGATCGCGATGCCTGGCTGCTCATCTTTTCTTCAATGCTACCGCAGCGCTGGTTCTTCGACGCCTTCACTCTGTGGCTAATTCCCAAGTCGCGGCGGGAGTTTATATTCACCGCAGTCTTCAGTTGGGGTGCGGGGATCTGGCGCTGGTACCACCTACCCGCCAACTTCACTGAAGTCGGAAGGGCAGCGGTGTTCTTTCTTTATCTGCCGATGCTGATCGTTCTATTACTGCGACGAGAATCAGGGGCGGAGGGCCTCGCGAATCCTCAATGAGCGCGACTCAACGGAACCACAAATCCACCGCCCTCACCTTTCTGGTAGTCCTCTTCCTCGGCATGTTCGCCATGGCGGCACGAAACGCAACCGACCCCGACCTCTGGTGGCATCTCAAGACCGGCCAGCTTATTGTCGAACACAAAAGTGTCCCCCACGCTGATCCGTTTTCTTACACACGTGCCGCGGAGCGCTGGGTCGCACACGAATGGCTTACTGAAATTTTGCTGTACGAACTTGAACGTATTGCTGGATGGGGCGGCTTGATTGTGTTCTTTGCTGCAATGATCAGTGCGGCTTTTTTCCTGCTTTATCTGCGCTGCGCGCCTCACCCGTACATCGCAGGCATTGCAGCGCTTTGTGCCGCGTGGGCCACGTTGCCGGTCTGGGGAGTACGCCCGCAGGTATTTTCGCTCTTACTCACTAGCCTGTGGCTTTTGATTCTGGAGCGTTCCGATTCCGCCCCTAAACTTCTTTGGTGGACTCTTCCGCTCACAGTTCTGTGGGTGAATCTGCACGCCGGGTTCGCAGTCGGCTTAGTTCTATCCGCTCTGTTCCTGGTGGGCGAAAGGATCGAGCGCGTACTCGGATGGTCTCAGCAAAACGCGCCCCGCCAGGGAATTGGTGTGTTCATATTCGTGCTCGATTTGCTGCTTGTCCCGTTGAATCCCAATGGACTGCGGATGTTCGTTTACCCGATCGAAACTCTTCGTTCCGCCGCCATGCAAAACTACATCGCCGAATGGGCCTCGCCCAACTTCCATCGTGCTGAGTATTGGCCCTTTCTGCTGATTGTGTTGGGTGTCTTCGTAATTCTAGGTTGGACTCGCCATCAGGTGCGCCTGCGCGATTTATTGTTGGTTTTGGTGAGCCTGTATGCCGGACTCTGTTCAATCCGCATGATGCCGTTGTTCGTTCTGATCGCGGTACCGCTCATCTCGAAGCAGTTCGGGGAGTGGCCCATGAGTAGCCAGCGGCCTCAGCCCTCGCTCGTTGCTCGCAGCGTGCTCAACGGCGCGATCGTGATGGCAATGGCCGCATTTTCCGTTCTCCACATCACCCAGGTGATTTCGCGCCAGCCTCAGGCGGAAGTGCAGCATTTCCCCGCGAGTGCGGTTGCATTTCTTCAGACACACCCGACCCATGGTCCCATCTTCAACCACTACGACTGGGGTGGTTACCTGATCTGGAAACTCTACCCTTCCATCCAGGTATTCATCGACGGCCGCGCCGATCTTTACGGGGAACCCCTGCTTCATCAGTTCGCGGACACTTATCAGTTCAAGGGCGGCTGGCGCCAGTCGTTACAGCGCTGGAATATTGACACGGTACTGGTTCCAGCGGACTCCAGTCTGGCGACCGGGCTCAGGCGCGCTCCCGGCTGGACAGTTTCCTATGAAGATCCGCAGGCAATTATCCTGACATTACAGCAGGACGCTATGAAAGCGACGCCTGCTCCGGGCGCCGGATTTTCGCCAAGGCGGCATGAGCGACGAACAAAGCTGTGCACGGAAGTTACTGTTGGTATGCAAGAAATTACCCTCCTAGATCCTTTTGCGGGTTATTATGAGTGGGAATAACTCTCCCGGAAGCGATGTACCCGCAAGATGGGACGTAAGTCCCTGGAAGCTGAGTGGTCTTTTGTCTGTTTTGAAGACTGTTCCAAAACCTGTTGATCTAATTTGGAGGCCCGCAACTATGGATCGTTTTTGGAGATTATGGCGCGAGGACGATGGACAGGATATCGCGGAATATGCCGTGATGCTGGCTGTGATTCTTGTGATCGTCGTGGGCACGATTCGGCTCATCGGCTCTAACGCCAACAATGTTTTCTCGAACGTCGCTAGCTCAATTCAGTAACGAATCGTGGCGGCGCGAAGCAACTGCGGTAACTTCCTGCCTGAGAGAGGTGGGTGCTATTGCCTTTGCTCGTCGCTGACGGAGCACTATGAACCGCACTCGTTTATTGATGATCGGAGTGCTGGCCTTGGCCTTGGGCGCCCTGGTCAGCGTCTCCGTTTACAGGAACCTGCTAGGGCGAGGCCCGTCCAACACCGAACCTGGAACCGATGTCGTCGTGGCCGCGAATGATATTCAAGTTGGAGCCAGGATCGAAGAGCACGACATCCGCACCGTCAAGTATCCCGCCTCAGCTCTGCCGGCTGGAACTCCCAGCAAGCGCTCACAGGTATTGGGACGAGGCGTAATCCTTCCCATCGCGAGGGGCGAATTCATTCTGCCTTCCAAGCTAGCCCCCGAAAATGCGGGAGCTGGATTGCCATCTTTGATTCCTCCCGGGATGCGGGCGGTCTCAGTGCGGGTGAATGAAGTAGTCTCGGTCGCAGGTTTCGTCGGACCCGGGACCCGGGTCGACGTACTCCTTACCGGAACGCCGGGCGGTAGTTCAGAGTCTCAAACCACCACGGTTCTGCAGAACGTCGCCGTGATTGCCTCCGGCCACACGCTGGAGCGCAATGCCGCCGGTGAAGCACAGAACACTCCGGTTATGACATTTCTCGCCTCCCCTGAAGATGCCGAACGTTTGACTCTGGCCAGCGCCGAGGGCAGAATTCAACTGGTCCTGCGCAATCCGCTCGACACTCATCAAGATCCAGTGGATGCAGCCAATGCCAGGGGTCTGTACAAAGGGGGAACACCAGTTGCGGCTCCGCCGCGCGCCGTTGTTCGCCCCGTGAAAATGCACAAGACTGAGCAACCTGCTCCCCCGCCTTCGGTGCTCAGTATTGAGGTCTATCAAGGCGACAAGAAGCCGGATGTAGTCAAGTTCCCAGAACAAAGTGGTGGAGATCCTAAGTAGTCGGAAAGTGGTTTCTGCCTTCGCGTTCGCCAAATGTACAGCAGTTTTCCTCATGTGGAGAGGAATCACAAGATGAAGGTTCGCACGCCACTTTTTGTAACTGCCGCGCTGTGGGTTCTGCTCCCAGTGTTCACCTCCTCGCGCCTCGCAAGGGGCGAAGAACAAGAACCTGTGACTCAGCAGCCAATTCCGACTGGTACCACTCAGACCACCCTCCCGCCGCAAGCGGCACAGCAGCAGGGTTCGGCGCCGCTGCGCGTCATGGTCGACAAATCTCTGCTCATCAATACGACCGAGACAATCAAGCGCATTTCGATCACTGACCCCACCGTGGCTAATGTGCAGCCCATCAGTCCAACTCAGATTCTCGTCCATGGGAAAGCGCCGGGCGAAATCTCCCTACTCATCTGGGATGAACTGGAACGTTCCCGCAGCTTCGATCTGCGGGTGGACGTCGATGTCAGCGCCTGTGCCGAGGAAGAACATCGCGTGTTTCCCGACGAACAAATTTCGGTCACGCCTTCGCGAGCCGCCATTGTCCTCTCCGGCCATGTAACCACAGAAGATGTTGCCAAGCGCGCAGGGGAACTCGCCGCCGCCTATTCGAAGAATGTGGTCAACGTTCTCACCTTCGGTCCCGTGGGGGCGCAGGAAGTTTTGCTGGAAGTCAAATTTGCCGAGGTCGACCGCTCCGCGCTCACACAACTGGGAGCGAACTTCTTTTCCACAGGCGCCGGGAACACGATTGGGACCGCCACCACCGGTCAGTTCGGCGGTTTCGGCTCGCAATCGATTAGTCAAACTCCGGGGCAGAATACCCCCATTGCGGCCACCCAAACCGTTAGCCAGGTTTTAAACCTATTTCTGTTCCGTCCTGACATTCACTTTGGAGCGGTGATCGAGGCACTGGAGAACAAGAGCCTGCTTCAGATCCTCGCCGAGCCCAATCTCATCGCAGTCAATGGCAAGAAGGCGAGTTTCCTCGCCGGCGGGCAGTTCCCCTTTCCGATCGTGCAGCCGGGCGCCGGCTTTACCGCGGTTACTATCTCGTTCAAGGAATTTGGCGTGAAGCTGGAATTCACTCCCGTGATCATGCCCAACGGCAATATTCATCTCACCGTGGCTCCCGAAGTCAGCACTCTCGACTTCGCGGATGCACTCACCATTTCCGGCTTCACCGTCCCGGCCTTGAGCACGCGTAAAGCTGAGACCGAATTCGAGTTGCAGGATGGGCAAAGTTTTGTGATCGCTGGTTTGATCGACAATCGCGTCACCGATGTTTGGAACAAAGTTCCGGGCCTGGGCGATATTCCGATCCTGGGTGCTTTTTTCAAGAGCAAGAGCATCTCAAAGAGCAATTCGGAATTGATGGTTCTATGCACGGTCCACCGGATTTCACCCAGCTCGGCCGAGCCGCCTGGGCCTAAGAATCCGCAGCCGTTCATTGACAACCAGAAGTTTGATGGTAAGAAGCCTTCCGGAAAGTAAGCCAGAGCCCCCAGCGCCGTCGCGGCACACGCGCGGAACGGCAGAGATTATACAGAGACAGAAAGAGATCAAGCAGGTGGATTTGACCAGGCGGAGTAGGAGTAAGCGTAAGGTATGCCAGAGCTTTCAGTCGTCGTCATGGCCACGGATAATGAGCAGCGGACTGTGCTCCAGGTATTGGTGGACGGCACCAGCGTAGCTCGGACCGTCCATACGTGCGCCAGTTTTCCGGTCTCGGGATCAGATCCCGTCGCCCGGCGGGTGCAAGCGGCAAACCCGGATGTGCTGCTGATCGACATTCCCTCCGATCATTCTTCCGTGGCCATGCGCGCCATTGAGCTTCTACATCAGGAGCTGCCCGACTCTGCGGTGTTTGCTATCGGAAGCCTCAACCAGCCGCAAGTGATCGTGGGTGCAATGCGCGCGGGTGCCCGCGAGTTTATCGAGCGCCCCACCACTACCACCGATCTTCTGGAAGCTTTTGTACGCCTTACCACAGCCCAGCGCCGGGTACAAAAAGAGGGTCCGCGCGGCAAAGTGTTTTCAATTGTGAATGCCAAGGGCGGCAGTGGTGCGACCACTGTGGCTGTGAACCTGGCCTTGGCTCTCCACTCGGCCCATGGCCAAACCGCACTGGTTGATCTTGCTCCCCTCGGACACGCGTCCCTACATCTAAATCTCAAACCCCTGTTCACAGTGGCCGACGCCACTCGCAATCTCCACCGCATGGATAGTTCCCTGCTGGAAAGTTTTATGACGCGGCATAGCGGCGGATTGCAATTGCTGGCGGGAACGAACGCCCCAGCGGCTGTTGAACCCTCGACCGCCGAGTTCGTCCGCCTCTTCGATATGCTGGTAACTCACTACCGTTACGTGGTAGTGGACAACTCTTCACGCCTCGATGCCGCGAGCCGCCTCGTCGCCAATTTATCGGAGTGTGTATTGTTAGTAGCCTGCACCGATGTCGCCTCTTTGTGGAGCGCGGCCCGCGTGCAGCAGTATTTGGGCGAAACCGGCAATCGAGAACGCCTGCGGCTTGTGCTCAACCGCTTCCGCAAGGTGCCTGGCTTCAGCGAGGCGGATGCGGAGAACGCTGCGGGCGTAAAATTGCTTTGGCGTGTGCCTAATCAGTATTTCGCTATTTCCTCTGCGATTGATCGGGGAGCGCCGGTCATGGAGCAAAGCCACACCGAGATTGCCCGTTGTTTTTCCGGGCTGGCGCATGAATTGACCCGCAACGATGTCGACGTGAAGCGTGCCGCGTGGTCCCTGTTTAAGACCGTGTAAAGTTTTATGGCCAATCTGCAGACCTTCGAGCGCAGCGAGTACCAGCAGGTAAAGGCGGACCTGCATCGCAAGATCCTCGACCGCCTTGACCTGGAAAAACTGGGCCGCAATACCGGCGATACGGCGCGTGATGAAGTTCTCGTCCTCATTCGAAACTCGGTGAACAGCGAAGTCGTTCCTCTCAGCTTTGCAGAGCGCGAGCGCCTATCGCGCGAAATCCTCGACGAAATCTTCGGCCTCGGTCCTCTCGAACCGCTGCTCAAAGACCACACCATCTCCGATATTTTGGTCAACCGCTTCGACAAGGTTTACATCGAGCGCGGGGGCAAACTGGAATTGACCGGCTTGTCTTTCAAAGACAACCAGCACCTCATGCAGATTATCGAGCGCATCGTTTCCCGCGTGGGCCGCCGCGTCGATGAATCTTCTCCGATGGTCGATGCCCGTTTGCCGGATGGCTCGCGCGTGAACGCGATTATTCCTCCCTTGGCATTGGACGGAGCCTGCCTTTCGATTCGCCGTTTCGGGCGCGACCCGGTGACGGCCCGCAACATGATCGAGAACCACACCCTCACCGAGGCCATGCTGGAACTTCTATCCATCATGGTGAAAGGGAAGCTGAATCTTCTGATCTCGGGAGGCACCGGCGCCGGCAAAACGACATTGCTGAATGTGCTTTCCGGATACATTCCGAATGTGGAGCGCATCGTCACGATCGAAGACGCCGCCGAATTGCAGCTTAAGCAGGAGCACGTGGTCCGCCTCGAAACTCGCGCCCCTAATATCGAAGGCAAGGGTGCGGTCCGCCAGCGTCAGTTAGTGATTAATAGTTTGCGTATGCGACCCGATCGTATCGTCGTTGGTGAGGTTCGCGGCGAAGAGGCTTTCGACATGTTGCAGGCGATGAATACCGGTCACGAGGGCTCACTCACCACGGTCCACGCCAACTCCCCGCGCGACGCAGTCGCCCGCGTGGAGAACATGGTGTCAATGGCAAATCTCAACATCCCCGAGCGCGCCGTACGTCACCAGATCGTCTCGGCGATTCATGCCGTTATCCAGGTTGCCCGTTTGTCTGATGGCACGCGGAAGGTGACACAGATTTCCGAAGTCACCGGCATGGAAAATGAAACCGTCGCGATGCAGGATATTTTTGTCTTCGAACGTCGTGCCATCGACGAACACGGCAAGGTGCGTGGGGCCTTCCGTGCCACGGGACTCCGGCCTTTATTTGCCGACCGGTTGGCAACTTCGGGGGCGCGATTACGCCCAGCACTGTTTGAATCGAGGACGGAAATCTGAGGAAATCCCTCGTCGAATTTTGTGGTTAAAGAACCCTAGCTTATGTCCGCACTCTTGATTGCAGTTTTTGTATTCGTCGTGGTTGCCCTGGCAACCTTCGCGGTCGCTTCCGTGTTCGACCAGCGCAGCGCTCAGGCACGCCTCATCAAAGATCGTTTGGCGACCGTACAAAAAGCTGCAGAACGCGAGCCCGACGAAGAATTCGCCCTGCTGCGCGACGAGCAACTCAGCAAGATCCCAGCGCTCGACACTCTTCTGCGCCGCTCGGCGCGGGTCTCTGCGATTCAGGAAGCCCTAACACAGGCGGGAATGAAATTTCGCGCCGGCAACTTCCTGCTGTTGTGCCTGTTCTGCGGTGTGGTCGCCGGCGTGGCGACTTTGATTTGGGCCAGGAATCCCGCCATCGCCTGGGCCGCCCTCCTCATCGCCGCATTTCTTCCCTACGCGGTAGTGTCGTATCGGCGCCAGAAACGCTTCGAGAAAATTGAGGAACTCTTCCCGGAGGCGATCGACACTCTGGCTCGCGCGGTGCGCGCCGGGCACGCCTTTACGACGGCTCTTGAAATGATTTCGAACGAGACTTCCGAGCCTTTGGCCAGCGAGTTCCGCAAGCTCTACGAAGAACAAAAGTTCGGCATGCCGGTACGCGATGCCCTGATGAATCTCACTGAGCGCGTGCCCCTGGTGGACGTGAAATTCTTCGTTACGGCGGTTATGCTGCAGCGCGAAACCGGCGGCAATCTCGCGGAAATTCTTGACAATTTGTCGTACGTGATTCGGGAGCGCTTCAAGATCCAGCGTCAGGTGCGGGTTCACACTGCGCAGGGGCGGCTCACGATGGCCCTGTTAATGGGCATGCCGCCAGTTGTTGTATTAGTTCTGGAGGTATTCAGTCCGGACTTTGTCCATCCTCTTTTTTATGATCCCATTGGCCACTTGCTGGTCGTGCTCAGCATTGCCTTGCAAACCATCGGTTACTTCGTAATCAGGAAGATCATCAAGATTCAGGTATAACAAATGCCTTTGCTGATTCTCACCATCGTCATATTTGTAACCATCGTCCTGGTGGTATTTGCCTTCGGCGCGGCTGCCGTCACGCCCAGTTCTGTGCTGGGAGCCCGCCTGAGGGCGCTGGGCGGACACCTGGCCCTAGCGCCTGAAAAGCCTACGATGAAGGTGAAAGAGCGGTTGGAACAGGCTCTCGATCCGCTCAGCAAGGCCATCCCACTTTCGCCCTCCGACGTCACTCGTACACGTGCCTGGCTTATCCAGGCTGGACTGCGCGAACCGCGCCACGTCAGCTACTATTTCGGGGCGCGCCTCGCGCTGGCGGCTTTAGGACTGGGCGGCGTGCTAGTATTTTCAGGTTTCAACAGCTTGCCTTTGTTGGTTTGCATCCCCGCCTTCGGTTTTTTTCTTCCCCGCTTTTTCCTCAAGCGCATGATCAAAGATCGCCAGCAGCGCATCCGAATCGCGCTTCCCGACGCGCTCGACCTCACGGTGATTTGCGTGGAAGCTGGGTTGGCGCTGGATCAAGCGCTCATGCGTGTCGGCAAAGACCTGCATCATGCTCATCCCGATCTGAGCGACGAGTTTCACCTGATCAATCTTGAAATGCGCGCCGGCAAGCCCCGCGCCGAGGCGCTGCGCAATCTGGTCGACCGCACCGGCGTGGATGACATTCGCGCTCTCGTGGGCACGTTGATCCAAACCGATCGCTTTGGCACCAGCATCGCCCAAGCTCTGCGCGTTCACTCGGATTCACTGCGCACCGCCCGCCGTCAGCGCGCCGAAGAACAGGCCGCCAAGACCACCATCAAGATGGTTCCCCCTTTGGTCTTGTTCATTCTGGTTCCGTTTCTCTTCGTCACGATTGGCCCGGCACTCATCCTGGCTTATCACTCGCTCGTCAACAAGTGAGTGAGCAGCGACGAGAATTCGTCGAAGAGGAAGTCGGGAGCGCTTCATGCCGGGATTAAACGCTCACGGCCAGGCCTTCAACCAGACCCGTCAGGTCTATCTCGCCACCCGCCTCGCTGTGGCTCAAACTCACTGGTCGCGCTTACGTGGCCTGCTAGGGGTTTCCCGAGATGACTTCCGTAATGGCTGTGGCCTCTGGATTTGGCCCTGCCGGGGAGTTCATACTCTTGCTATGCGATTCCCCATTGACGTACTCTATTTAGACCGCGCAGGGACGGTGGTGCACGTTGAGCACAACCTCCAACCCTGGCGCTTCTCCCCCATTCGCAGGCAAGCAGCCTCTGTACTGGAGTTACCCAGCCACACGCTGGCCAGAACCGAAACTGCATTGGGCGATAGTATCGAAATTAAGCTGAAGGAGAGCGTCTAGCAGTTCGTTCCCCCCACCGCATAGCAAGATTAAGACTTTCACAGTTTTGAGTTACATTGCCCAAAACTCTCCAACTCGAAGAAGTACCGATCGTTCGCCTTCATGACGCGCCAAAGCTGCTGGTGGAGTGGTCTCCACGTTGGGAGGGGTTCGTTACCTCCATCCGTCCGGCGCTTGCCCGCTCCGGACCGCGTCTGGCTGGTGAAGCTCCCCACGGCGTTTTCTCATACCGGGGTATGTTCGCTGCGTTGCTGCTGGAATCATTCCTGCTATTCGTTGCCATGGTTATTCCCCCGCAGATCGCGCGCCTTCGCCCGTACGCCGCACCACATTTGAGTCCCGATGAAGTCATCTATTACTCGGGCGATGAATTGCCGCGCACTGAAGATTTGGGCGGAGCCCAAAGCGGCCGCAGTGGCCACGCTGGAGGCCAAGAAGCGCATCACCGCAGCCAGACGATTCACGTCGCGCGCGGCAGTTCGCTGGCAGCCAGAGTGGTTGACGCTCCCACACTCAAACTTCCCACTTCAACCGGCTCGGTGGCCAACTTGCTCGCCCTTAAGTCGAACCCCGGCCCGCTGCCGGTGGAAGGCTCACCCGCTCCAACCCATATCGCTCGGGATCAATTCCGCCGTGGTGTTACTCTCGATTCCGTCGTACGACCAGCTCCTATCATCTCGGCTGATAGGTCTCGCACTACGCCGTCCCTGAATTCGGCCATTGTGCCTCCCGCTCCTAGCGTCCGATCTGACCACGCACTCATTGCGCCGTCTCTCGATTCCCGCATCATCGCTCCCGCGCCCAACGTCTCGCGCCAGCGCGCGCTAGCTGCTCCTCAGCTCAACGCCAGCGTGATTCCACCAGCCCCAGCAGCCAGCAGCCACGAAATCTCGCCCACGCGAGTGCAGATGAGCAGCGTCGCGGTTGTACCTCCGCCGGTTTCCGCGCCTGAGCGCGATAACACCCGGACTGCGAAACTTAATCTGCCTGCGCCGTCGGTCGTCGCCCCTCCGCCCTCGGCGGATTCCTCGCGTGACCTGCGCCGGCTCGAAAGCGGCAGCGCCGGTACTTCTGCTCCAGCCGTAGTTCCCCCGCCGCCCACTCAATCGGGCAATGGATCGTTCGTGAGCAGCGTTATCGGAAAGCTTTTCGGCACGCAGGAGGTTGTGCCGCCTCCGCCGGCCGTGTCCTCGGCGTCCCGCGCCGGCCCTGGCGGTGCTCTCGCTGCAAATGTCGTGCCACCCCCACCCTCGACCTCAGGGACAGCAAGTGGAGGAACGTCTCGAATGGCTCGCACTTCGCCCGGCGCGAGTATCGTTCCACCCCCTCCATCCGTAGCCGGATCAGGTTCCGGCGCCAGAGAAGGAAGTCGAATCGGAAGCACGAACGGTATCGAGAACGGGTTGGCCAACAATGTTGTTCCACCGCCTCCTTCCGTCAGCGCGGGCTCGGGACTCTCGGGCTCGGGCAGAAAGGGCTCCGGACTCGGCGCACCTGGTGATGCCGGCTCGGTCCTTGCGCCCCCAAAGGGAGCAGCTGGAAACAGCGACAATTCAGGAGTTGTTTTGTCGGCCCAACCCGGCTCCGATGTAGGCAGGCCGGGCATTGGCGGCAAAGGATCACTCGCGATGTCGCCTACTGGTGGAGATAAGCCCGGTTTTGGCGGCTCAGGGGGAGGCACGGGCATCGGTCGCGGTGAAGGTACAGGCAGCGGTTTGAACGACGCAAAACCCGGAGATACAACCGCAGAAAATTCGGGTGCGGGAAACGCCGGAAGCGGCCGCGGCTCTGATCCAAACGCTCGCAGCGGAATTTCTCCCACTCCCGGCCCCGGCGGCGCAGGCAGCGCTCCTACCGGCTCGCCCGCAGTGCCCGGCGTTGACGTTCGCGGCGGCAGCACCGTCGTCAATTTACCAAGCTTCGGAGCCGATGGCGGCGGCAGCGATCCCAATCTTCCCGGACGTTCCTCCGTGAAAGGCCAGCAGGGCCCAGCCATCACCATTGTTGCGACATCGCGCTCCGGCGGTGCGTTTGACTTCTATGGCAAGCTCCCCGGCGACAACTACACCGTGTATGTGGACACGACCATCGGCACCGTCGTGATGCAATTTGCCGAAGCCAATCTGGCCGTGGCCCGCACTCACCCGGGAACTCTAATCGGTCCGCAAGGTCTTCGTACCGATCTTCCCGCGAATCTTCCGCACGCTCGCGTCGTGATCAAATGCAGACTCGACGCTTCCGGAAATGTCAGAAACCCCCAAGTTCTTGAACCCGGCCCCGCGTCTATGACGGCGAAGATCATGGCTGCCCTGCCCGGATGGAAGTTCCGACCCGCCATGCGCGGGGCACAACCGGTGGAAGTAAACGCCATCCTTGGCTTCAACATCGATACCAACGACCGCTATTAACACCTAACCAGAATCTAGCGGTAACGAACTTCAATACCGACGCATTTTTGTTCAACGTAAAGCCGTTTGGCCACTAGCCTTCCCTGGTGGAGACTTCTCCCGCGTCGAAGCCGGCTTCTTTCGCCTTCAAGAAACGGCGCGGGATTTTTCCAGATCTTGTCTTGGCTAAAGATGGCCGATCCCTCAGCCACAAAAGCGAACGATACTTCAGAGTTAACATTGACAGCGTTGGGAGAATGAGGTAGGGTCCCGCACCATGTTCCGTGCAAAGGTCTGAATCGGAACGAGGAGCCCGTCCATGTCGACGAAGAAGTTTTTGTTCACTCTCCTTGCGCTCGCCATTGCGGCTGTGCCGCTGATGGCGGAGAGCAACGGCGCGAAAACAGCGAATGAAAATGCAGCCAACGAAAGCGGTGCAGAAACCAGCCCCGCGCCAAGCCCAAACCTGACGCCGACTGCGGGAAATGGAAATATAACGGCCTTGCTTGGGGTGCTGGTGATGAAAGGTGTTCTAGCGCCTGCTGAAGCGAATGCCATTCGAAACGCCGCGCCTGAAGCGGAATTTCAGCTCCTGGTGGAAGCACTGAGTCGGAAAGGCGTGTTGAATGCGGCCGATTTGTCTGCGGCCGCCAACGCTACTGCGCAACCCTCCGCCCCCGCTGAGGCTCCGGTTGCGGTTCGGGAAGCCATTTCGGCATCCGACTCAAGGTCTGACGCGGAACCCTCGCCGCAAGCCCAGAGCCAGCCGCTGCCACCTTATCCGTCGCGGGTAGCGGGCGAGCTGCCGCCTCCCCTACCTGGGGTGGTAACGGCGGTGACTCCGGTCCGCGTGTTCCCGATCGATCCGCCCAAGACCGGTGGTCTAGCTGGGATTAAGGTGGGGCCGCTCACGCTTGCGCCTTACGGCTTTATCAAGGCGACGGTCATCCACGACAGCAGCGATCCGGATGGCGATGATTTCCCGTTTCCCGGCATATGGCTGAATGCCGGGCCTAACTCGACCTTTAACACCGGCCCAACGAAGGATCCCGAGGTCCACGTCAAGGCGCGGTCCACGCGCTTTGGGCTCAACCTGGAATGGCCGGACATTTCGAAGAACCTGACGCTGACTGGGAAGATAGAGGGAGACTTCGAAGGCAACTTCAGCGAAGTCGACAACCGCGACATTTCGTCGATCCGCAGCAATGAACCGCAACTGCGTTTGGCATTCGTCCGCCTAGATTACCGCGCCAGTGAGAGCACTGACATTTTCTTTGTCGGCGGACAGGACTGGACGCTTTTCGGATCCGGCGCACTGGAAAATATAGTGGAAACAACATTCAACGGTGCGTTTTGGGGCAACATTTGGGAGCGTTCGCCACAACTGCGGGTTGGTTTCGTGCAAACCCTGAGCAAGGAGCACAACGTCAAGTTCGAGCCGCAATTTGGGGTCATGATGCCGAGCACTGGTCAAATCCTGAAGCTCGGGAACGCGGCCGGGAACGGGCTTGCCGCCCAACTCGGGCAAGGCGAGCGCGAAGGCGCCGACGCCGACCGCCCGGAGTACGAAGGTAGAGTGGCCTTGAGCTACCAGCTTGACCCGGCGAAGGGTGTTGCCCCGGCACAAATAGCCTTAGCTGGATTCCATTCCCGGCGCACGTCGATCGTTCCCAACTCATCGTACTGCACTGCGGCGCCTTGCACCGCAAACACAACCCTTATTCCAGCAAACTACGCGGCCGCCTTTCCGAACGGATTTCAAGCTTCCAGCACAATGTGGGGCGGCCAAATCGTGGCGCAGTTGCCCACGCGATGGTTTACGCTGGTGGCGAGCGCTTATCGCGGAGGCGACTTGCGCTTCTTTTTCGGCGGCCAAATCAACAGTTTCTTCACGAACGTAAGCGGGCTGACGGGCGTCGTAGGGCCCTTCGAAACTGCCGATGGCGGTCCGCTCGCCGCTGCCGGTGGCGCCGTCCTCGGAACGAACGCGGCTGGACAGGTCGTGGTTGCTCCACAGAAGCCCATCCAGGCCTTTGGAGGATTCGTCCAGCTCGGCCTGCCGCTTTCCCGGTGGTTTAATGCCGACCCGCATGGCCACAACGCAGGCTGGCAGCTTCTGTTCACCGTCGGCAAGGACCAGGTGGTGGATAACGACCAGAACCGCGCCAACGGCATTGGCTGCGCCGCCGCGGACGGGAGCGCTACGTGCGGTGGGGGACTCCCGATGTCGATGGGCAAGGCGGCGATTGGAACCCTGTACTACAAATTCAACAACTGGTGCCAATTCGCCTTCGAACAGTCCGTCTACGGCACCCGTGGATTCGACCACAGCTTGCTCTACACAATTGCCGGACAGCCATCGAACGAATGGCAGGATCACCGAACTGAATTCGGGCCGATCTTTACGTTCTAGACCGACCGTCCGTTGCCAGCGGCCCAAACCGGGCCCGCTGAGCGCGGGTGGATTGGCGAAATGGCCGCTGCAGATTGAGGTACTGGTTGCCGGCGAAAAGGGGACGGGCTCCATTCGGGCGATGCTCCGCACGTGAGCCTGTCCTCCGAAACTTCCTCCTTGAAAGCTCTTGTGCGGGTCACGCCAGGGGGAGCAGAATGTAGCGAAACCGCGCGACTGGCTTGAGAGTCGTGCAGTAGAACCAAGCACGCGACAGACACAGACGGGGCGTTTGGAGGAGTTGGTTTGATGAGTATGCGCAGATTTGCGGTTTTGCAGGCGGGTCTTTTGTTGGCAGCCGTGGTAACGAGCGCCGCGTCGCAGAAAGACACGGTTCGGATCACAGTGCTGGATTCTGTAACTCGGGCCTCGACTGCGGATAACAACAATGGCGTCCCGCAGAATTGCGAACAGCTTACTTTCGATGCGTATTGCCGCTCCACTTTAAAGACGCCACTGGTGAGTACCTTGCTGGTCGAGGAAGACAATGAGCCGCCGTTCCGAATCAGTTGCACCATCGAATCAAGATATTCAAGATGCATTCCGCTGCCTAAGGGAGAAAGCTTCGACGCCAAGAGAGAGAAACACGGCCTTGAGGTGTATTACGTGGATGACAAGGGCAAGGAGCGGAAGCAGTTGTACACGCTGGTAGATATGAGCGGAAAGGCCGGTCCGCCGACGGCTGCCGCCGCAGTTGCGACTCGGCCAGTCTCGGCTGCTTCCGCGCCGCCCCAGAACCCGCCGGCGCCCGCGCCAGCCGCGTCAGTTGGCTCAGCCCAGGCGGTACCTCTGGAGAAGGTGGATAAGGCAAGGTGCAATTTCAGTTCGACGCCATCAGGCGCAGAAATCACGCTCGATGGCAAGTACGTGGGCAACACGCCCTCCGAAATCGTGGTGAGTACAGGGACACATGTGGTCGTCTTTTCCATGGGGGGCTTCGCCGAGTGGAAGAGAGACCTCACCGTGATGGCCGGATCAGAAGTGGCGGTAAGCGCAATTTTGCAGAAGGAACAGCAGTAACACATCGCGGTCTTGTCCTTAAGCCAACGAGTGCCTAAGATCGCAATCGATTCAGATGCCGTAAACAGCAGCGATACTGCAGGTACATGGAGGATGTTATGGCGAATACCGCAGTGGCAGGAACCAGTAATGCCGAATACAGCATCTGGCGCGTGATTATGGCATCGTCGGTCGGCACCATGATTGAATGGTACGACTTCTACATCTTCGGCAGCCTAGCCGCTATCCTCGGCCCCAAGTTTTATCCTCCCGGTAACGACACTTTCGCTTACATCGCTTATCTCGCGACCTTCGCGGTCGGCTTCCTGGTGCGGCCCTTCGGCGCACTGTTCTTCGGCCGAATTGGCGACCTGGTCGGTCGCAAGTACGCTTTTCTGGTAACTCTCTCCATCATGGGTTTTTCCACGTTTGCCATCGGCCTGCTTCCGTCTTACGCCACCGCGGGGTGGTTCGCGCCGATCGTGCTGCTTTTGATTCGCGTCCTACAAGGATTAGCGCTGGGCGGCGAATATGGCGGCGCCGCGGTTTATGTGGGCGAACACGTCCCCGACAATAAGCGTGGCTTCTACACCAGCTTCATTCAGATTACGGCTACCCTCGGCCTTTTCGTCTCGCTCATCGTAATTCTGGTTACGCAGAACTCAATGTCGAAGGAGGAGTTCGCCTCTTGGGGCTGGCGCGTTCCCTTCCTCATTTCCATCATCCTGGTGATGATCTCGCTCTATATACGCTTGAAGATGAAGGAGTCGCCCATCTTCGCGGAGCTCAAGGCCACCGGCATGACTTCCACGCAGCCGCTCCGGGACGCCTTTACCAAATGGACGAATTTGAAACTCGTTTTAATCTCTCTGTTCGGAGCAACCGCGGGACAGGGTGTGGTTTGGTACACCGGGCAGTTCTACGCTTTGTTCTACATGCAGACTATTTTGAAGGTGAATGTCAAAACCGCAAATATCGTGGTCGCAATCGCCCTGCTGATCGGCATGCCGTTCTTCACCG
>Ga0185299_10001064_pt1 | contig 60389 bp, 49 predicted proteins | sample PaiPotPPA55metaG_FD_128002 | JGI IMG/M metagenome (GOLD analysis project Ga0185299, IMG submission 128002) | Iron sulfur acid spring bacterial and archeal communities from Banff, Canada, to study Microbial Dark Matter (Phase II) - Paint Pots PPA... ... | reverse complement strand
CGCCACCGCTGCAGCACATTCGGATTCACTTCCAAAGCGCGCGCCACGGCCGCCAAAGATTCGCCGCGCTCGATGCGCTCCAACGCCGCCAACTTGAACTCCCGCGTGAACTTCCTTCGAGACAACCCCATGCCTTCCTCCATTCGCTGAGCATTGTCTCTTAACTCGTTGTCTCAAAATTGGGGACAAGTCCACCCCACCATTTAGTCAAAGATCTTGGGAAGGGCTACAGGGGTGGTTATGGTTACCTAATCTCTCAGGCGGTGCTGAGCACCTAGCAACGATATCAAAATAAATAACTTATAAGCCCTGTAGAATGATATTCTTAGCACACCGCTACACCCTAAACCCCATGTTTTGATATTCTTACCAAAACAGCGGGGGGGGATGGCTATCGGCAGCCAAGTGGGTGGGACAGACTTCTGTCTGTTCCCGTCAACACAAGCACCATGCAACAACCAAGCCACGCCCCCGACAAGCCGAAACAACCGCACATTCCGACTTGGCCGGACGGAATCTCTCCCCTCCTCAAGCCACGGGACACGGATCACGGGTCACCTCCTCTCTGCGCGGCTCTGCGAGCTCGGCGTCTCCGCGTTATCCTTTTTCCCCGACTACTCACCACTCACTCCCACTACTCCCTCTCCTCCCCCAACATTCCTTTTACCAGCCGCCGCGACGGTGGTAGGCTTCACAACTGGAAACGTGGAGGCAAGAAGTGAGCCTAGCCGCTCCCCCAGAGCATCAGTCTCTCTCCGGCTTGGAAGGCCGCCGCAGCACGCGCATCGATCGCACCGTTCCTCTCGTCGTGCTCGGACAAACCAGAGCCGGCCTCTCCTTCCAGGAAAAAACATCCACGGTGAGTTTCAATCTTCACGGCTGCCGCTATCCATCGCGCCATGAATATCCGATTGGTTCTTCGGTGGGCCTTCGCGTTCTTCAGCCCGATGGCGAGACCATCTCGCCCGTCATTCGCGCCTTTGTAAAGTCCGTTCATCCTCCCGCAAGCTCGCGGGAACTCTTCCAGGTCGGCGTCGAACTCGAATCCCCCGCGAATATCTGGAATGTTTCTCCGCCGCCGTCTGATTGGAATCGCTTACTCGGAGGCAGTACATCGTCGGCAAGAATGGCGACGGCCGCAGCCCCCGCGCTCGAACCGGCGGAGCCGCCAGCCGCCGCGGATGTTTTTGCATCTGCTCCCGCGTCCGGCAGCAGCGAGCCAAGAACGAGCCAGGTAACGGAATTCCCCTCCCCGGCTCCTGCCGCAGCCGGCGTGCAACCAGCGAAAGAAACCTCTCCGTCAAAACCCGAACGCGTCGCCATCACCATCGATCAACTGGTTGCCGCCATGCAAGGAAAATTGCAGGTCGCCGCCGAAAAAGTCGTTCAGAACGCGCTGGCCGACCATCTCGATGAGGCTATCAACGATGCCCTTGCGCGCATCGAGGGCGTCCGCGAACGAAATCTCCAGCAACTCGGCGAGTTTTCCGAACAGCGCATGGAATCGCTGATGCGCTCCTCCCGCGAAGAAATTCTCGGCCACCTCGAATCACGCCTCGGCGAAGTCCAAAGCCGCTGGGAAGAGCAGCATAACGCCTATCGCGCGCAGGCCGAAGAAATTGCGCAACGCCTCGAAAAACTTGCCGCCGATACACAGCACCATCTGTCCCAAACCCAGAATTTCATAGAAAAAGTTGATCGCGAAATTGAGCCGCAAACGCGCGGACGCCTGGACCAATCTCTCGGCCAGGCCACCGAACAATTTGAAGCTGCCGCGGATCGCATTTCCGATCGCCAGTTAGTTCGCGTGATGGAAGGCACGCGCATGGTCACCCGCGAAGCTGCCGCGCAGCTCGACGCCCGCGTAGCCGAGTCCCGCGCGCTTCTGCACAGTGCCGCCGGAAGCACCCTCGAAGAGTTCCGCCGTCAAGCGGAAGTCCAAGTGGACTTAGCCATCACGGAAACCACCGAGCGCGTCAGGTCTGCCCTAAGTGCGCTCGACGCGGAAAATCGCCTCGCCTGCGAGACTCGCCGCCGCACCATGATCGACGACGTGACCCGCACCACGGAGCAATCCACCGAGCAATTCCGCTCCGGCATCAAAGCCTTCCTCTATTCCTGCCTGGTGGCCGCCGTCGGCGCCGTCGATGAACATGCAAAAACTACCCTTGACGGCCTCGTCAAAGATCCGGGGACCCCTCGCGTCATCAACGACATCACCGACATCAGCGATATCACAAAAATTCCATCCGACGACGAAAAACCGAATTAGCAGACCGTCGACCAGATAGTCTGCTCATTCGCGAGCTGGTTCTCTCGATTGAGTTTTTTATCTCGGTGAATTCAGAGGGTTTGGAAAAATACTCAGTTTGTCGGCGCGCCCAATCCAAATTCCCGATGCGCGGTAATCAGCGCGGTCTTCATCGCCTTCTCTTCCACCACGAAGGAGATATTCGATTCCGATGATCCTTGCGCGATCGCAATGAGGTTCACGTTTTCACGGCCCAGCGCATTGAACGTTCTCCCCGCAACGCCGGGAGTCCCGCGCATATTTTCGCCCACCACCGCCACGATCGCGATGTTCGTATCAATCGTGATGTGCTCCACCTTCTCGTGGGCCAAGTCTTGCGCAAACTCTTTTCGCAGCGCCTCGACAGTCCGCTGTGCGTCCGCCGCCGACACAATGAAGCAAATATCGTTCTGCGAAGACGACTGCGAAATCAGCAACACGTTCGCACGCACTTCCGCTGTAGTGGAAAACGTCCGCCCTACAACGTCCGGCAGCCCCACGATTCCCGGCCCGCCCACGCTGATCAGCGCCACATCTTGAATCGCCGTCAGCGCTTTCACGCCACCGCCGATGGTTCGGCCCTCCGGTGTTATTTTCGTTCCCGGCCGCTCCGGCGCAAAGCTGTTCCGGATCCACACGGGAATCGCCGCCTGCATCACAGGTTTCAACGTTTTTGGATGCAGCACCTTCGCGCCAAAAAAAGCCAGCTCCGCCGCCTCGCGATAAGAGATCACCGGAATCGTTCGCGCTTCCGGCACCAGCCGCGGGTCCGCTGTCAGCACGCCGTCCACGTCCGTCCAGATAATCACCTCATCCGCATTCAGCGCTGCCCCTAGAATGGTCGCTGAGTAATCGGACCCGCCCCGCCCCAGTGTCGTCAATTTTCCTTCCGTCGACGCGCCAAGAAAACCGGTTACCACCGGCACGATTCCTTTCTCCAGCATCGGCCGCAACCGCACCTCGCATTCTTCGCGGGTCCGGTCCATCAAGGGTTCCGCGCCTCCGTGAAACGCGTCCGTGATAATTACTTCGGTCGCATCCACGGCTTCGCTCTGTAACCCAAGCTCTCGCACCGCGCCCGCCACCAGTGGTGCAGACAGCCGCTCCCCCAAACTCGATATCGCATCCAAAGTCCGCGGCGTCAGCTCGCGTAGCAGTGCCGTCCCTTCAAACAGCCGGCTCCCCTCTGAAAAAACTTCCTCCATCTCTTCTTCAATGGATTTCCGCGAGTTCTCATCGCGGACTAAACTTTTAAGCGCATCGGCATGCTGCGCACGCAACGCCGTCAAGACGGCTGCTCCCTGCCCATTCTCGCCGGCGCTGGCTCGCTTCGCCGCTTCGATCAGCCGGTTCGTCACACCGCTCATCGCGGAAACGACCGCAACGCACGCGCCTTCGCGCGCTCCCTGCGCGATGATCTGCGCCGTCCTCGCCATGCACGCGGCGTCCCCCACTGACGTGCCGCCAAATTTCATCACCTGCAATCGCGCGCTCATTTCTTTTTGTCTATCTCCTGGCTAAGGCCGATCCCAATCGAGGGCGTAGATTTCCTGGATGCTGGCATCGCGCACGACCAGCGGGGATTCGTCGGGGGCGAGGCCGCTCCAGTTGCCGAAGGCTCCGCCGGCGGCTTGGAAGCCTTTGAGGCTGAAGATGCGCTCCAATTTGCCGCTGCTGACTTGCGCGCGGAAGTAGCTTTCCTGGTTGTCGAGAATGCCGTCAAAATACAGATAGCGGCCGTCGTGGGACCACGTCGGATAAGCCACGAACAAGCTGGCGAGTTCCGTCCACTTCCGAGTGGTGAAATCAAAAAGCATGAGCTTAAGCGAATCCAGCGGAATTGCCGCCAAGTAGCGTCCGTCAGGTGACCACCGCGGAGAATATAAGCCATCGGAGCCGGGCAACTTTGTTGGCGTTCGCGTTTTCAAATCGAGAATGTAAACTGCTGAACCCTGGTTGTTCAGGGAATTCTCGCCGAAGGCCAGCGATTTGCCGTCTGGCGACCAGTTGGGGTCCGCTGAGTTCCTTGCACTTCGATAGATCAGCTCGGGAGCGCCGCCCCCCGTGGGAACTATATAGATTTGCCAGGGTTCGCCGGGTGGATGACCAAAGAACACGATCTGCTTGCCGTCCGGAGACCATCGAGGCAAGTACGCTTGCATGGGCGGAAAAACAAGTTGAAGCTTTTGCGTTCCGTCCACCTTGCTTCGCCACATGGTGCCATCGGAGGCATCGTTGTAGGCGACCCACTCTCCATCGCGAGAGAAGTCGAGGCCCATCGCGGAAATTCCCGAAAGGTAGGGCGCGAGTTGTTTTGAATTGGCGTCGTAGCGCATCAATTCGCCGCGAGGCTGCCAGCCCTGGACGAAAAGTTTCTTTCCATCTCGGCTCGGCACCGGATCGCCGACATTCATCGGCCCAGTCGTCAGCTGGACCGGCTCCTTCCGTGCTGCACGAAAAAAGCTGCCATGCTCGTTGATGGCCCAGAGGTCCGCTGTCGCATCGCGTCGTGCCTGGAAAACGAAATACTTTCCGTCGGGCGTCCATTTGCCGCAGCATTCGTTGGGTGCATCGCTCCAACCCGGAAGTAAGGGATGAAGATTGCCGCCGTCCGCGGAAGCTTGCCAGATCGAGCGGTTATTGGTTTTCGGATCGTTCACTGTAAAACGCAAAATTGAACCGTCGGGCGACCAGCGGATGTCGCTGGCAGTTCCTCCAACCGGCAAGAGCTGGTGTGGATCGGCGCCGTCGGTCTTGGCTACGAATATCTCGTTCCCTATGCCATAGGCGATCTGTTTGCTGTCTGGCGACCACGCTCCGGCGTGGCCCTCGAGGTTTCCCAATCGACGAGGCGAACCGCCGAGCACCGGAACGCTCCAAAGGGGGCCGTCGAGAGAAGTCCCGCGTGCGGTATTCATCAAAAGAACGGAGCCGTCTGACGAAATATCGAAAACGTTGGAAAAGCCGGTGTCCTCTAAGGAATTGGGCACAGGAAATGTGTCGCCGCCGGTGACGGAAGTTTGGGAGAGTCGCGATTGTGCTTCGATAAAGTAGAGCCGCGAACCATCAGTGACTATGTCTGATTTCGGCCGGTTCGTATTCGTGAGTTGGACAGTTCGCAGCACGCGTGGCGCAGCCGCGGGCCGGGTCGGCACGTACCCGAGAATTACCGCGAGGGTGAGGAGCGCGCCGCCCACCAGCGCCCAGGTCTGCCACCGAGAAGATGGGTGCCATTCAGGAACGTCATCCAGTGCGGCCCGCACAGCAGGGATCGTCCCCGAGCGGCCCAAGTCCAAATCGCGTTTCAAGCGCTTCAAGTCCGCGCGAAGTTCAGCGGCGGTCTGATAGCGCAGAGTGAGATCTTTCTCCAGCGCCTTTGCCAAAATATTCTCCAAACCTACCGGCAAATTCGAATTCAACTTCCTGGCAGGAACTGCTGACGAATTCAGGATGCCATCGAAGATCAAGCCAACAGCAGAGCCGCCAAACGGAACCAGGCCCGTGGCCATCTCGTAAAGAACAACGCCCAGCGAAAACAAATCCGTGCGCGCGTCCAACTCTTGGCCCCGCGCCTGTTCCGGCGACATGTAGGCTACCGTGCCAATGGAGCTGCCCGGGCTGGTGATAAGGCCATCGTCCAGAACGTGCCGGTGTGTTGGCATGGACGATTCGTCCGCGGAGCCGGCCGCCGGCTGGCGGTACTCCGCAAACTTGGCCAAACCGAAGTCCAGAATTTTCGCTGGTCCGCGCTCTACAAGAAAAATGTTGGCCGGCTTGATGTCGCGGTGCACGATGCCCTTGGTGTGCGCAGCTTCCAGCCCGTCGGCGAGCTGAATGCCAATCTCAAGTAGTTCTGATATCTCGATGGACTTCCTCGCGATGCGGCGCTTCAGCGTCTGGCCCTCGAGCAACTCCATAGCGATAAACGGGCGCCCTTCAAATTCTTCGATATCGTAAATCGTGCAGATGTTGGGATGATTCAGCGAGGAGGCCGCGCGCGCTTCGCGCCGGAATCGCTCGATGGCCTGCGGATCCTGAGAGATATCTTCGGGAAGAAATTTCAGGGCAACATTACGGCCGAGCCGCATGTCGTCGGCTTTATAAACGACGCCCATGCCTCCACCGCCAAGTTTTTCGAGCACGGTGTAATGGGAGATCGTGCGGCCGACAATGGAAGAAGTATCCGGCACTTGCCCCGGAGTTTACTCCAGCCCTCTGACACGGGCAATCGCCTCAGACCCTTGGCACACCACACTACCGTGTTCTACGTCATACCTGACTGTGTCCCGTGATGCATACCGCTCCTTGAACCGCGAGCCTTTCTACCTTTCTTCCTTTGCGTACAGGCAAAACACGGCATAGGATGTGGCGCAAGGTGTTCCCGCCGTTCAATAAAAAGGAGCTCTTTCGTGCGCATGCACAATCTCAACTTGCTGGCCGTTCTTGTCGCCGCGGTTTCCACGATGGTTGTTGGTTTCCTGTGGTATTCACCAATACTTTTTGCGAAGCCCTGGATGCGCGAAATGGGCTATGACCCAGATGACAAAGCCAAGGTGCAGGAAATGCAGAAGAGTGCTGGCCTGGCCTACTTGGGCTCCTTCATCGTCAGCCTGGTGTCGGCCTTCATCCTGGCGTTGTTTTTTCACTGGCTTCACGTGCAAAGCCTGGAATACGGATTGCTGGTTGCTTTTCACGTGTGGATCGGTTTTGTTGCGACGGTGCAACTGACCGGCGTCTTGTTCATGAAACAGAGCATGAGGCTCTTCGCGATCAACACGGGATACCAACTGGCCTGCTACCTCGTCATGGGCGCCATCCTCACCGTTTGGAGATAAGGCCGGTTACCGGACCTTTACCGTCCCGCACGAATCGTTTCCACCCGGAAAACAGGGAAATCTGGTCCGGCGTCAAATACAGTATCGCGCGGAGGAATGCATAGTTGGATTTCACCGCATCCCGGCCATAAACTTCGCTGATGTCGCGACCCTTTGCGAGCGCAGATTCACTGGATACTTTGAGCCTGTTAACGCTTTTTGTTGGGTCAAATAAAACGACAAATTGACCATCATCGAACTGAACCCGAACCAATGATGACTCTTGCTGGACACTCACCCGCTTCCAGGGCGTTTCAAACTTGACGCCATAATAGGAAAGCTGTGGGCTCGAAAGCTTGGATACACCACTTGTGGCGAGCGGACGCGGCACTACCCTCAGGAGGGTATCTTCACGCGATAGTTTCCATGAGTAATAAAAATAGGCGATTGATGAGCTATGAAATGCGAGAAAGAAAAAGAGCACCAGCAGCACGCCAAAAGCAAGGATACTGAACGTTTTTCTAACGATTAATCGAGAATCGTCTTGTCGCTGCTGCGAGGGGAGCTTCCCGCTAGAACTCGGGAGGCCCTTGTTCTCAACTTCCGGATTTAAAGACCAAAATTTCATGGTTTTTTTCGAGGGTCTAAGAGCGAAACTGTATCGCTTTTTGCGGTTGACGAAGCTCTTACTCTGCCCCCCAATTCGTCCAGAACGGCAGCTGATGCCTAAGAATAGCAGAACTGCTGGCCACTGCCCGCTAAGTCGCGTAATCGGAAACTGAGTCACCCACTATCCAGTGCCTTGGTTGAGACTCTGCCAAGCCGGGTGCTATTCTGCATTCTATGGCGGATCCCGCTATTTCCCCGCCCGAAGTGACGGCTGCAGCGCCGCTCGAACATTCGCGGCGTCAGCTCGAAGCCTTGCTTGAAGTGGCGGAATCGATCGCACAGCATCGGGACTTGGCCGCGCTTTTTCACGATCTCGCGGAGAGACTCCATTGCGTCGTGGACTTCGATTTCCTGACGCTTGTGCTTCATGACCCTGTGCGCAACGTCATGCGCCTCCACATTCTGGAAACTCGCCTTCCGACCCCCGTCAAGACTGGCAGCGAAACGCCGATGGACGGTCATCCTTCGGGCTGGGTCTGGCAATCGCAGAAGCCTTTTGTCGTCAGCGATACGGAACAGGATCACCGCTTCCCGGATTTTCTGCAGCGGCTGCGCGAGGTTGGCGTTCGCTCTTTGGCTATGGTTCCGCTGACCACCGCGCAGCGCCGACTCGGCGCGATGGGTTTCGGCCGGCTTGTCCCGCAGGGCATCACGGAGACGGAGGTGCAATTCATGCAGCGCGCGGCCAGCCAGGTTGCCGTGGCCGTCGATAACGCGCTGAATTTTCAAACCTCCCAGGCTTACCAGGTGCAGCTGGCGCGCGAGCGCGATCGCCTCCAGGTGCTGCTCGATGTCAACAACGTGCTCGTCTCGACTCGCGAGCTACCTGAGCTTTTCCGCGGGATCGTAACCTCTCTCGAGAAGGTCATTCATCACGATTTCAGCAGTCTCGCGCTTCGCGACTCCGTCTCCAGCCTCTTGAAGATTCATGCGCTTGATTTTTCGAGCCGGCCGGGACTTTTCGAACAGGAAATCACCGTCCCTCTCGATACCACGCCTTCCGGCGTTTGCTTTACTACAGGGCAGCCGCTTCTCGCTCGCGGCGTTGAGATCGATCGCTTTGCCAATGAAATCATTCGCGCGCTTCGCGCCGAAGGCGTGCAGACCATCTGCTGCGTTCCGCTGATCACTCAGGGCCGCACTCTCGGCACACTGAACCTGGCCAGCCGCCGCGAGGACGCTTTTCCGCACCAGGACGTTGAGCTCCTGCAACAAGTCGCCGCGCAAATCGCCATCGCGGTGGAAAACGCTTTGGCCTTCAAGCAAATTGACGCTCTGAAAGACAAGCTCGCCGGAGAGAAGCTCTATCTCGAGGAAGAAATCCGAAGTGAATTCAATTTCGAAGAAATCATCGGCGACAGTCCCGCGCTCAAGCGCGCCCTTTCCCAAGTGGAAGTGGTCGCCCCGGCGGGCACCGCCGTTCTCATCACGGGCGAAACCGGCACGGGGAAGGAACTCATCGCCCGGGCGATTCACAATCTCAGCCCACGGCGCGAGCGCACTTTCGTCAAGATCAATTGCGCGGCGATCCCCGGCGGCCTGCTGGAATCTGAACTTTTCGGCCACGAACGCGGCGCTTTCACCGGAGCTCTCGCGCAAAAAATCGGGCGCTTCGAGCTTGCGGATCACGGCACTCTCTTTCTGGACGAAGTCGCGGACTTGCCGCTCGACCTGCAACCAAAACTTCTTCGCGTGCTGCAGGAGCAGGAGTTCGAACGCCTCGGAAGCAACCGAACGCAGCGCGTGGACGTGCGCATCGTGGCCGCCACGAATGGGGATCTTTCCAAACTCGTCGCTGATCGCGTTTTCCGCAGCGATCTCTACTACAGACTTAACGTTTTTCCCATTCACATACCCGCTCTTCGGGAGCGCCCGGAAGACGTCCCACTGCTCGTGCGGTATTTTGTTCAGAAGTTTAGCCGCCGCCTCAACAAATCGGTCGCCTACGTTCCTGTCGACGCGATGGACGCTCTGGTCAGCTACTCCTGGCCGGGCAATATTCGCGAGCTCGAAAATTTCATCGAGCGCGCGGTGCTCCTTTCCCCTGCCAAAGAACTCCGTGTCCCCATCTCCGAACTGAAACCTGTCGCTCCTGCAGCCGACTCTGGCGCAGACACCCCTTCGTCTTCTACCTCGGTAACATCTTTGACATCCTCTGCTGCCTCGATTTCAACTCTGGAAGACGCCGAACGGCAGCATATTCTGCGCGCGCTGCGGCAAACCGAGTGGCGCATCGCGGGGGCCAAGGGCGCTGCCATTGTCCTCGGCATAAAGCGCACGACTCTCCAGGCGCGCATGCGCAAGCTCGGCATCCGCCGGCCTGTTTAGGGTCGTCCACGCGCAAGACGCTCCCCTTCTTATCCATTTTTTCATTTGGCTTTCTTCTATTGGAGGAGTAAATTCCCGTTCAACTAGCCACCCGCGAGGTCCTCATGAAATTACTTACCACCATTTCCCTTTCCTTGTGTTGCGGTCTTCTCTCGTTCGCCCCGCCACTCTCGGAAGCTCCTACCGGCTTCGACAACAAAAGCAATGGCGTTGTGGACGCCCCGACTCACACCGCTGATCAAGCCAAATTCGAAGAAGTCGAGGCCCTTACCGACGGGCTGGGCCCGTTGTACAACGCGCAATCCTGCCGCGAATGCCACCAAAACCCCACCACCGGTGGCTCCAGCCAGGTTACCGAATTGCGCGTTGGACACCTCGACGCCAAAGGAGTGTTTCAAAATCCAGAAATTCCCATCAATCACGGTGCTGAGATTATCAAAGGGCGCTCGCTGATAAACGACCGCGCCATCTGCCCTAGCGGCGCTTTCCCAAGCACGGAAATTCAGGAGCACGTCCCTGACTCCGAGAAAATCCGCACGTTCCGCGTTTCTCTGAATGTTCTGGGTGACGGTTTTGTTGAAGCCCTTTCCGACCAAACTCTTCTGGACATCTCGAAAGACCAGTGCAAGAAGAGTCAGGGCAAGATTTGCGGCCAAGCCCTTTACGTTCCCATTGTGGAAGTTCCGGGGAAGACCGGAGTTGGGCGCTTCGGCTGGAAAGATCAGCACGCCAGCTTGCTCTCCTTTGCCGCTGACGCCTATCTCAACGAAATGGGCATCACCAATCGGCTGCAACCTGACGAAGTCACCAATCTGTGTAACGCCGCCAACGAGCCCAACGATACGCCCGGCCCCGATGGTCTCTCCGACATCGATCGTTTCGCCCGCTTCATGCGAGCCTCGGAAGCGCCCGCTCGCGATGTCACGCTTTCGCAAACTCCCGAAGCCAAAAACGGCCAAGAGCTCTTCGACAAGATTGGCTGCGCCACTTGCCACGTCGCGACTCTCACCACGGCCGCTGCTGGAACTACCATTAATGGCGGCACCTTCACCATCCCACCGGCGCTTGGGGATAAAACCTTCCATCCTTACGGCGACTTCTTACTTCACAACGTTGGCACCGGCGACGGCATCGTGCAGGCCATTCCGGAGCACTACGGCAGAAGAATTGCCGAGCATGCGGAATTAAAAAACTCAACATTCCCAAAATTCCATGGCACCGCCAACAAGATCCGTACTGCCCCGCTCTGGGGCGTCCGGCTGCATTCCCGGCTCATGCACGACGGGGCTTCCGTCACTTTCAGCGACGCCATCCGCCGCCACAGGGGCGAAGCCTCCCACGTCACCACAGAATTTGAAAAATTGACACCCGCTGAAAAGAAAACTCTGCTTACTTTTTTGCAGTCTCTCTGACGTTTGTGATCCACTTCGGGTTGAGAGGAAGCGGTGGAGCGGGCCGTTTTCGTTTTTTACTTCGGAGCTATGTGGAGCTTCTTGGTGGATGAGGAGAGGCGCTCGGAGCGTCTTTCGTGCTCTACGTGCTGGGTGCAATCGGCAATTTCGTCGTCGATCTTTTTGATTTCGAGGGCGAGATGAAATTCATCGGGATGCTTTGCGTATTTTTCGAAAAGTGAGTTACGTTTGGCTTTCAAGTCGTCGCGTTTTTTCTTCCAGACACCAGCAACTGCCAACATGTGATGGCCCTCAGGAGTAGTGTGCGCCCTTTTTTGGTTTGTAGATATAGCGGAGAGATGAATTGGTTCGATGCGTGAGCGGGGAGCGTGGGGCAGGGAAAGATGGATCCTGGCTGGCCCATTCCTTGAACGAAAACGAAGAAGATCATATTAGCCCGGACACAGCGCGGTTTATGAACGATGCGGCGACGGCGTATGCGGTGCTCGCGCTAAGCGAGCCAAAACTCACTGAACAAAAGGTATCTAAACGAAGGCTCGCTGAACTCAAGAACACGGAAGCGGTGTGGGGGGGCAAGGTCGAATTATTGCCAGCTAATGCGGATTAACGAGAGACCTTGGCGGGGTAAGGTAAAGTGCAAGTGCGTCGCGCCTTTCTCAATCGAAATGAAAGAGGGAGAAGTCAGAAGCTGCAATTTACCGGCGCGGTCGAGCTGTTCGTATTGATGCGGAGAAGGAGATTGCGGCGATCCCATTTCTTTCCACGTGGTGAACGTATTGCTGTGATCGGAATCGATGCGAAAGTGTTCGAGCGTGGCTTGGCTGATGTTCGCGGGCAAACCGCTGATGGAAAGATCAATTTTCTCTGGGTCGACGGGCAGGTCAGAGTCATGATAATTCCAGATTAGGATTTCGATTTCGTTAGTCTTGCGAGCGGCGATGGCGTTGATGTCCGGCTGGAGGCGCACCCCGGCCCGCAGGATTTCGTCGGCGGGAAGCGCCGCAGAACTCGAAGACTTCAGCCGTTCGGTGCCGAGCAAGCCAAACATCCGAAATGCGTTCAAGATGGGCTTGTCCACACCGTTTGTGGCGAGCTCGCGGAAGCCTTCGAAGTAAGGCTGGTCTTCGAATTCAAAAGACCATGTGACGGCCCCGGCAAAATGGATTTGTTCGCGGCGAGATAAATTGTAGATCGCACTGAGCGTTTCAGCCGTGTACGAAGCGTACAGCGCTCCATTGCGATACGCGTTCTGTGGACTGGTGCGCGCGGAGCAAGCGGCGCAGCCTTCGGGGTCCGATTCTCCGAGAATGATAGGTATCTGGCGCCATTCCGGGAAAGAGGCGGCAATTTTGAAACCTTGTTCGATGGAAGCTAGTTGGCGGGCGATGCCCATCTGCACGTGGTCCGCGCGCCACTCAGGCGATCCCTTGGGATGAAAGCTGATGAAACTGAGCGGCGAGCCGGTTTTGCCAGTTGCAAAGTTGCGCTCGTGCGCGGAGTGCTCGAGAAACTTACGCAAGAATTCAGCGGCTTTGGGAGAAGCGGGGCCCGTCGTGTCCGGTCCACCGATAGAGGCGCCCGGCAAGGCACGAAGAATCGCAGCGGCGGAAAAATCGTAGAGCTTGAAAAATTCTTCCGGTGTTCCTTTCCAATAGTCGATGTCGGGTTCGTTCCAGATTTCCCAAAGCCAAGTCTTTGTCTCGGCGTCACCGTAACGGTCGCGCAGATGCGAGGCAAAGTGAAACACGACGTCTGCCCATTTTTGATAGTCCTTCGGAGGATAGGCCCAGCCGGTGAAAATCGAGCCCTCAGGAAAACTGTGACGATAAGGCGCAGGATTTGTCGAAAGAGCTTCGGGCATGAAACCCACTTCGACAAGCGGCTTGATGCGCAGAGCTATGAAAGTGTCAAAGATGCGGTCGAGAATGGTCCAACTGTAGACTGGATTTCCCTGGGCGTCCTCAGTGTAAGCATTTGTTGAACCCCATTTCAGAGAGGCGGAGCCGTCTCCGGAAGTTAGCAGGTTATGGACACGAATGTGGACGGGGACGGGACTTAGGGCCGCGAGTTCGCCGAGCAATTTCTTGCCGTTTGGCGTGTAGGTGTAGTTCGGCTCGTCGTAACCGAAATAATTCCAGATGGGTGGGAGGGGTCCGTCGGGTTGATCGGCGAGTACTTGAATACTCACGTTGGGCGCAGGTTGCTGTGCTGCCCACGGCGATGTGCTTAGCGCAAGAAGCGCAACAGCTCGAGTTGACCAGCGAATGAACCAGACGAGAAAACGCTCGGCGACGTGGCGTCCGGGCAGAGGCTCAATGAGAACACCCTTGGGCATGGAGCGAATTCTAACTGAAGAGCCGGGCTGAAGCCCGGCCTCTACACAAAAGACAAGACCTTATGGGCTGTTTGACCAGGGTGGGACGACGCCGCTCATGCGGGCGTAGGCGATGAGCTGTCCCATATGCTCGTTGGCGTGAACGATGATGCGCAAGTACATTCCTTCGACGGTGGCGTCGCGATCGGCGATGTGAACTTTGCGTTGGAGATCTTTCGGCGTTACCGCGAGATGGGCTTGCTTGACGGCGTCGAGGGAGCGCTTGAGCCAGTTGATGACGTCGGCCTTTGCCGCGACCGATTTATCCATGCCTTCTTTCATGTCGGCGGGCATCTTGGGGCCGGTCACGCTAAGTAAGTAAAAATTGGCCTCGGCGATGTGCATGTAGACTTCGCTGGTGGAGCGCACGCCCGGCGCGGGCCGCCACGAGAATTTCTCTGCTGGCGTCGCTTCCGCCAGAGCGACCAGTTGCTGCGAAACGTGCAGCCACTCGCCGTCATAGCCCTGCCAGATGCCTTCGGGGAGCTTTTGATTTTGAGCCAAGGAGGGGCGGACGCTGAATAAAAGGAGCAAGAGAAGAGCTTTTTTCATGAGTGGTCTCCTCGCGGAGTTCTTTCACAGAGCAGTACGGTAAAAGCCAGCCAATTGTATACGCGCCGCTAAGTTAGACGGAGTTTTATAGAAGAAGTTTACGGAAAGCAGGATGTTCCCTTGCAAAAGCCGGAGGGCTCCGCGGACTTCGCCCTGCGCTACATGGGCTTGCCGGATGCAGAGGATACGGAGCGGGGCCTAATACGATGCATACGAACGAGGGGTTGGAGAATCTAATGAATCATGCGAATACGGTCAGGGTTGGTAGTGGTGATTCAGACGGTGCTTTTTTTAACGCACTTTCTGATCTATGAGACGTGGACGGTTTCAGCCGCGGGAACTGCTGCCGGCGGCCCGCTTTGGCTGAAATTGGTACTGAGCATTTTGTCGATCAGCTTTCTCGCGGCTTCGCTGCTGGCTTTTCGTTATACGAGCGCGCTGCTGCGCTTGTTCTACCGGGCGGCTGCCGTTTGGCTAGGTTTGCTCAGTTTTCTTTTTCTCGCGGCGGTCTCTTCCTGGGTTGTTAGCGGAGTTGGCCGGCTGGCCGGTTTGGATTTGAACTTCCATCGGATCGTCGAGGTGCTGTTTGGCGCGGCGATGCTGGTGGGGATGTACGGCGTTTTCAACGCGAGTTGGACGCGCATCACGCGAACTACGGTGCTGCTGGCGAATTTGCCGGAGGCTTGGCGCGGGCGAAGGGCGGCGCTGATCAGCGATTTGCATCTGGGACATGTGCGAAATGGGAGTTTTCTGCGGCGGTTGGTGGCGAAGATTTTGATGGAAGAGCCGGCCGCGGTTTTTATCGCGGGCGATTTGTATGACGGAACGGCGATCAATGCCGGACGAGCGGCGGAGCCTTTGAGCGAGTTGACGGCGCCGCATGGCGTTTATTTTGTGGCGGGGAATCACGAGCAGTTTGGGGACGACAGCAAGTATTTGCGGGCCGTTGAGGCGGCAGGGGTGCGTGTGCTCAGCAATGAAAAGGTGGAAGCGGACGGGTTGCAGATTATTGGAGTGCCGTACCGGCACGCCACGCACGGCGGGCACTTTGCTTCGGTGCTGGAGGGCATCGGCGTGGATCGCGAACGCGCGAGCGTTTTGTTGACGCATGCGCCCGACCATCCGGAGGTTGCAGAGGCGGCGGGCGTTTCTTTGCAGCTATCCGGGCATACGCATATTGGGCAGTTCATTCCGTGGAGCTGGATGGCGCGGAGGATTTACCGGCAGTTTGTGTATGGGTTAAGCCGGATTGGGAAGATGCAGGTTTTCACATCGAGCGGGGCGGGGACTTGGGGACCGCCGCTGCGGTTGGGGTCGAATCCGGAGATTGTTGTGCTTGAGTTTGAGTGAGGAGCGGCAGGGTTGGGAAGAGTCGAGGCGGCCGGGCGCAGCAATGGTGCGCCCCCCTACGAGAAATTTGAATTTGCGGGCACATCAGGGATAGGGGCGTTTGGAGAGGCGGAGGAGCCGGGAAGTCGGCGCCACATGCGGTCGGTGAAGATGACTGTGATGGCCCAGAGGATGACCAAAGCAAAGGCGGGTTGGTAGTAGGGGAGGACGAAGGGGAAGGTGTTCATGGCGGCGTGGAATATGACTACCGCTAGAAGGTTGGAGTTGGAGCGGTTGTAGAACCATGTGAGGACGATGGTGATGGGGATTAGGAACACTACGCGGATTAAGAGGTAGTTCAGCAGAGTAAAACGGAATGGGCGATAGAAGTCCAGCGGGGCGTGCCAGAGCGCCCAGGGAAGCCAAACCAGCAGGCTCGCTAGGAGGGGAGAGAAGCGCTGCTGAAGGTGAGGGAGAAGGAAGCCGCGCCAACCTGGTTCTTCCAGGACAGCGGTGAAGAGGAAATTGTTTAGGAAAGAGACTCCGGCGTAGGCGGCCGAGAGCCACGCGGTGGCGCGAGGTTGCGGGCGCATCAGGGGTTCGTGGAAGAAATGGGCAATGGCTGCGGGGATCAGAAGAAGGGCGGGCCAGAAGAAAAACGCGATAGCTTGCCAGCGCCAATTGGAGGGACGGACGAGGGCACGGAGGAGTTCGCGGACGCCGGGATCGCGCGTGAAAGCGCCGGAGAGTATCCACGCGGGAATAGCCGCGAGGAGTCCTACAAGCAAATAATAAGTGATGGAAGCGGTGGGATGGACACCGCGGAGCTTGTCGTTGGCGAGGTAGATGGCCCAGGCAAAAAGCCAGAGTAGCGTGAAAGTGAGAAGACTCGTTGGAAGCGGCTCGTCGGCGGTGTCCTGGCCGCGGCGTGAAAGGAACACGGCGGCGAGGGCGGGGCCGGCTACGCCAAACGCGGCGATGTATTCTCCGCGGTCCGGGCCGACACCACAGAGTTGCGCGGTGATCCAGATCAGCCAAGCGATCGCGTAGGCGAGGATTAGGTAGAGCCAGACTTGGCGCTTCATGTTGCGCGAGAGATATCACCAAAAAGCGTTGGGGGCAATCGTAGAGATGAAATGAGGAGGCTCGATGCGGCAACAAGACGTGGAATGCGCCGCGGAATGCAACGTGGGGGAGCGTCAGTAGGTGGCTGCCTGTTTTGAAAGAGAAGCCCCGCAGGCCGCATCTTCAGGAAGGTTAGCGGCGCAAATCTTATCAAGGAAGAGCCAAAGGCTCTGCGGGAAAACCGGCGCGCGCACACATGGAAGTTGGCGATAGCCCGTCATTTTAACCGAATATCTTCGCTTCGCGCCAGGGCTGTACGCTAATGAACAGACAATCGTCTTCGCGCTTTTCTAAAATGCGGTGTGGACTCGTTTCACTACGAGAGAGTTCGTGGCAGTTGCCCGTAGAATCTTGACTCCTATGAAGGCCCGGGCCGCAATTCAAGCCTGAGATACTGACACTGGAGCGAATGTCGTCACTTGGGCCAACGGGCCATCTTTGTATAGACTCTAGCCGCGAGATCTGTTCTTTGCTTCGCGTGGCACCAAGGATTGCTGTATTCGGAAGTCCGCTATGGCCATTCGCCGCAAAACCCTTCTGATCGCAATTGGAATCGGCGCGATACTGCTGCTCGCGCTTGTTTTCGTTGTACCCGCGCTCATTAACGTGGATCGTTACCGGCCCAAGGTGATCTCCTACCTTCAGGAGAAAACTGGAAAGCAGGTGGAAATCGGGCGGCTGGGACTCACGTTTTTTCCTGTCGCGATTCACATTGACGATTTTGGCGTGAAGAATCCACCGATTTTTCCGGCTGGTTATATCGTGCAGGTGAAAAGGATTGATGCGCAACTCAGTGTTGGAGCGCTTCTGCACCGGCAAGTGGTCATTAAGTCGCTCAACCTTGAAGAGCCGGTCTTGAATCTTACTTCGGACCCCGATGGCCCGTGGAATTTCGAGAATCCTCAAGCGAAGACTTCGCAGAACACCCTCCCTTTGGGAGTGATTTCGAGTGTCGAAATCAGTCGGGGGCAACTGATTGCATCGAATCTTCTGCCATCCGACGCGGCTGGCCCGATCTTCTTCGAAGCCCACGAGATCTCAGGCAGTCTGAAGCAAGTAAACCTAGTCGGAATAATGAATCCTTCCTCTACCTCGATGGATGGCGATGGCAGCCTGAAGGCAAGCCTTCTGCGCTTCGGCTCCGTGCAGGTAAGAAATCTGGAATCCAAATTGCGGCTGGAAGCGAGGCACGCTTTTTTCACGGATGTGAAAGCGGAAGTCTATGGTGGGAGTGCAGCGGGTGAACTCGCCTTTGATTTGTCGGGAAAGAACGCGAGCTTTAAGACCAATGTGCGGTTGAACGGAATGAATGTGGCCCATCTTCTGGCGGCCTTCCCAAACGGCGGAGGACAGATGACCGGAAAGATGGAAGGTGACGTAAAGCTAGCGGGAGAAATCGCGCATACCGCCCGCCCGCTGGCGGGAATCCACGGAGCGGGACACGTGACGATTCGCAACGGGAAGGTGCCGAGTCTGAAACTCAACGCGAACTTGATGAAGCTGGCGCACTTCAACGATCTTGGCCCAGCCAGAGATGATCCTTCCTCGTTCAACTTGATAACCACCGATCTGGAGCTGGCCAATGAGCGGATTTCGAGCCGGGTTATAGACATTGACGGGTACGGAGTCGACGTGGATGGATCGGGGAGTGTCAGTGTCTCGGGCTCTGACGAATTGGACTATCGCGGACTGGCGGAGATTACCACCAAAGAAAGCTTCTTCACGAACAGCGTCGCCCGGTTGTCTGGAGCATCGTTAGTAAATGGCAAGTTGCAATTCCCGTTTCGGATTGGCGGAACCATCGACAACCCGGTATTTTCCAAGGGCAAGGGCGACAAGGACGTAGACGCTCCAAAAAAGCCTCGGTGAGTGAAGAGAATACCCTACTAGAAATAAATAAATGTAAAATGCGCTGGGCGCGGGTGTGTGGTTTTGTGTGTGGAGGACGGCGTGAAACGAGCATTGTGCATCATTGTGGGTTTGTTGGTGCTTTGTGGCGCGGCGAGGGGACAAAAGCCGCCGCTTTTGGCGGAGAAGGATGTGGCGGCTTTGGCGAATGAGTTGAGCGGGGAGACGGCGAAGAGGAATTTGGAGGTGATTGCCACGTTTCACCGGCAGAGAGGGTCGAAGGGATTTCATGCGGCGGCGGAATTGGTGGCTGAGCGGGCGCGGATTTATGGGTTGAGCGATGTGGCGATATTGGAGTTTCCGGCGGATGGGAAGATTTTTTATGGGACGCAGAGGTCGCGACCAGCTTGGGACGCGGAGGTGGGGGAGTTGTGGAAGGTAGAAACTGACGTTGTGACGTGCGAGGAAGCGCTAGGAAAAAAGCCCGTCACGGATGCCGAACAGCAAAAGGAACATCCGGGGGAAATGAGCGCGTGCGATGCATTAGTGAACAAAGAAACTAGGCTGCTGGGGAGTTATGCGGCAGAGCCGGTGGTGTTGGCGGAGGATAGCGAGTCGGCGGATGTGACGGCAGAGCTTGTTGATGTGGGAGCTGGGACAAGCGCCACGGACTACGCGGGGAAAGATGTGAAGGGAAAGATTATTTTGGTTAGCGCGTCGCCGGGGGCGGCGCAGGATTTGGCGGTGGGGAAATTTGGGGCGGCGGGAATTGTGAGTTATGCGCAGAACCAGAAGACGGCTTGGTGGGGCGAGGATGAGAATTTGATCCGGTGGGGGCATTTGGAGACGTTTACGGAGAATAAGACGTTTGCGTTTATGGTGTCGCTGAAGACGGCGCGAGGAATGCGGGAGCGTTTGGCTCGCGGAGAGAAGATTACGCTGCATGCGGTGGTAAAGGCGGGGCAGCATGCGGGGAATTATGAAGTGGTGACGGCGACGATTCCCGGGGCGGATGTGAAGTTGAAGGAAGAGGAGATTGCGTTTTCGTGCCACCTGGATCATCAGCGGCCGGGAGCGAATGACAATGCTAGCGGGTGCGCGACGATATTGGAGGTGGCTCGGACTTTGCAGAAGTTGATTGCGGAGGGGAAATTGGCGCGGCCGGCGCGGACGATTCGGTTTATTTGGCCGCCGGAGATTGAGGGGACTTTGGCGCTGCTGAACGGCAAGCCGGAGTTTGCCGCGCGGATCAAGGCGGCGATTCATATGGACATGGTGGGTGGCGGGCCGGAGACGAAGGCGGTGTTCCACGTGACGCGGGGGCCGATGAGTTTGCCGTCGTTTGTGCATGACGTGGCTTGGGCGTTTGCGGAGTTTGTGAACGAGGAGTCGTACAAATTTGCGGCGACGGGGAAGGCGGAGTATCCGTTTGTGGCGCCGGAGGGAGGCAAGAAGCCGCTGCGGGCGGAGTATTCCGCGTACACGATGGGGAGCGACCACGATGTGTATCAGGATTCGTCGTTCGGGATACCTGCGATTTATATGAATGACTGGCCGGACCGGTACATTCATACGAATTTCGATACGGCGGCGAATATTGATACGACGAAATTGAAGAGGGCGGCGTTTATTGGGGCGGCTAGCGGGTATTTTTTGGCGGGGATGAGCGACAAGGATTTGCAGACTGTTTTCGGAATACTTCAAACGCGAACGCTGCGGGAGGCGGAAGAGATTCGCTTGAAGCGTGCGCAGGTCTCGGAGTGCGATGGTGGAGAAATCCAGCGGTTTGAGCAGGCGCAAGTGCGGCCGCTTGTGGAGTCTGTGACTCAACTTACTCCAGATGCTAAGGGAATTCGGTGGTCAGCGATTGCCCGCGTCGGAGCGAACATTTCTAATAACGCGAACGGGATGTGCGGGAAAGTGATCCTGATTGCCGGGGGCAATCCGGTGTTCCGGCGAAACTCGGAGCCGAAGGGGCCGTTGGCGGCGTTTGGATACGACTACTTTGCGGAGCATGCGAAGGCGGCGGGACTGGCGACGCCGAAGCTGCTGAGTTATGAGGGATTGTGGGGAAGCGGGGAAGAGTATGCGTATGAGGTTTTGAACTTTGCAGATGGGAAGAGGAGGGCGTCGGATATTGGAGATGCGGTGTCGGCGGAGTATGGGCCAGTGTCGTTCGAGATGGTGGTGGAGTATTTGAAGGCGTTGGAGAAGATTGGGTTGGTGGCGGAAGTGAAGTAGAAAATGACGAAATGCGAAAATCGAAGTTAGAAATTCGAAAAGCAGATCCCTCGCTACGCTCGGGATGACAAGACATAATACGGTCACAATCCCAATAGGATGAAGGCGGCTTAGTGAATCCCGGTGAATCGACGATAGCGGCGAGAATTGAGCGGCTGCCGCTGGGGGGATTTCACCGGCGGTTTATTGCTTTGGTATCGCTGGGGAATTTTTTTGATTTATACGACATTTTTATTGTCGCTTACATTGGCGCGGCGTTGCAGCAGTCCGGTTTTCTTTCCTTGAGACAATTTACGTTTTTTGTGGCAGCGGGATTTTTGGGGATGTTTATTGGGACGGTGGTCTTTGGAATGGGCAGCGACCGGATGGGGCGGCGGAGCGCGTTTATTTTGCTGCTCTTGATTTATTCGGTGTTTACGTTTGCGGATGCGTTTGCGCCGACGGCGTGGTGGTTGATTGCTCTGCGATTTTTCGCGGGCATCGGGATTGGCGCGGAAATTGTGGTGATTGATACGTATGTCACGGAAGTCGTGCCAGGACGCGCGCGCGGGCGGTATGTGGCGATCACGCAGGTAGCGGGGTTTTGCGCGGTGCCGGTGGCGGCGGTGCTTTCGCGGTTGCTTGTGCCGACGCATTTTTTGATGAGCGGGTGGCGATGGGTGATGGTCATTGGGGCTTCGGGGGCGTTGCTGACTTGGTGGTTCCGGCGGAGATTGCCGGAGTCGCCGCGATGGTTGGAGAGCCGGGGGCGCGTCGCAGAGGCGGACGCGATTATGTCCGGGCTCGAGAACGAATCGTTTTCTACTTCGGGAAGAAGTGGCGAGTGGCGAGTGACGAGTGGCGAGAAGGAAGAGAAAAGCGGATCCCTCGCTACATTCGGGATGACAAACACGGAGGCGGAACGGGCGTCGTTTTGGGAATTATGGAGGCGGCCTTATCTTTCGCGGACCGTCATGCTTGTGATTTTTCAGGCTTTGCAGACGATTGGGTTTTATGGATTTGCGAATTGGGCGCCGACGTTTTTGTTGAAGCGCGGGGTGTCGCTATTGCATTCACTGGAGTACGCCTTGATGATCGCGCTGGTTTCGCCGCTGGGGCCGCTGTTGGCGGCGTTTACATCGGACCGGATGGAACGCAAGTGGACGATTGTTGTGTTGGCTTTGCTTGTGGCCGGATTGGGGATCGGATTTGGAAATTCTATGGCACCCGCGGCTGTTGTGGGATTCGGGGCGCTTTTGACGTTGGTGAATTATTGGTTTTCGGCGGCGTTTCATGCGTATCAATCGGAATTGTTTCCTACCCGGCTACGCGCTACGGGAGTGGGGTTCACTTATAGCTGGAGCAGGCTTAGCGCGGCGTTTACTTCGATTTTGATTGGGGCGGTGCTGGTGCATGGGGTGCCGGCGGTGTTTGCGGTTTTGGCGGTAGCGATGATTTTGGTGGCTGGGGTGGTGGGAGTTATGGGGCCGCGGACGAATGGGTTGGTTTTGGAGGAGATTTCGCGGTGAGAAAAGGCGAGGCGGAATTAGAGCAGGATGCCGAGAAGAAGGCACGATGTATCGCGCCCTTACGGGTGCGAGGATAGGGCTGTGCTAGCATCGAAGATTGTGCGTTGAGCGAGGTTGGTAGCAGATGGCGGCGACGATGAAGGCGTTGCGGAAGATGCAGGCGGGACGCGGGTTGTCGATGGAAGCCGCGCCGGTGCCGGCGATTGGAGCGGCGGATGTTTTGGTGCGGGTGAAAACGGCGTCGATCTGCGGGACGGATTTGCATATTTATGGATGGGACCGGTGGTCGCAGGGAAGGATCAAGCCGCCAGTCACGCTGGGGCATGAGTTTTGCGGCGTGGTGGAGCGCGTAGGGGAAGAAGTTACCGCGGTGAAGGCTGGTGACTTCGTCAGCGCGGAGATGCACGTGAATTGCGGGCATTGCCACCAGTGCAGATTGGGCGAAGCGCATATTTGCCAAAACTTGCGGATCATCGGGATCGATCAGGACGGGGCGTTTGCGGAGTTTGTGAAGATACCGGCTTCGAATATCTGGAAGCTCGATCCGGCGATTCCGGAACATTACGGCGCGATTCTCGATCCGCTGGGGAATGCGGTGCACACGGTGCTGGCCGGGCCGATTGCGGGGCAGACGGTGCTGGTGACAGGGTGCGGGCCGATTGGGCTGATGTCGATCGCGGTGGCGAAAGCTTGCGGCAGCTCGACGGTGTTTGCGACGGAGACGAACGAGAACCGGCGCGCGATGGCCAAAAAAATGGGCGCGGACGTGGTTTTGAATCCAGCGGCGGCGGACGCCGTCGCGCGGATTCTTGCGGAGACGAACGGAACGGGAGTGGACGCGTTGCTGGAGATGAGCGGAAATCCGACCGCGATTCAACAAGGATTCAAGGCGCTACGAGCGGGAGGGCGTGCGTCCTTGCTGGGGATACCGACGGAGAACGTGCAACTGGATTTGGTGAATGACGTGATTTTCAAAGGCGCAACCGTGCAGGGAATTTATGGGCGGCGGATGTATGGAACCTGGGTGCAAATGACCGCGCTTTTGAAGGCGGGGCGTCTGGATCTGGAGCCGTTGTTTGGAGAGCGGGAGCCACTTGAAAAATTTGAGAATGCGTTTGCGAAATTACAAGGCGGGTTGGCGGGGAAGATTTTATTGTATCCGAATGGACTTTCTGGCTAGCACATTTCCGTTCTTGCTTTGGAGTCGATGAGCATTGAAATGAATTCATCCATCATTGCGTCGCAGCTGGCGGGCAAAACGCTCGGGACTGGCAAGGACAGCTTTGTGATCGCGGAATGGCGCGATGCCGGAGGTCCTCCGGGGCCGCCGCGGTTTATTGCTCCGCTCCATCTCCACCATAACGATGACGAGGCGTGGTACGTCCTCGAAGGCACGCTTTGCGTGAGAGTCGGCGATAAAGATGTGGAAGCGAAGGCGGGATCAGCTGTATTCGTGCCGCGCGGCACTCCGCACACATATTGGAATGCAGGCCCTGGCCTTCTCCGTTATCTACTCGTGATGACGCCTCGGATCTTCGAGCTGATTCAGGAAATACACGCCATGAGGGAACGGACCCCCGTCGCGCTGCAAGCGGTTTTCCGAAAATACGATTCCGAACTGCTGTAGCCACGAGACCAGTCACCCGTTTGCTCCCAGCCCGTGCATGGAGCAGAATACTTTCTCCCCAGTAGATTTGCGCCATAGGAGCCATGTAATGTCCGAGACGGGAACACAGACGACGAAGAAGAATCCGACGCAGTATATTTCCGACCAGTTGAGCGAGTTGCGGGCGAAGGGCGTGGCGCCGAAACTGCGGGTGCTCGAGGGCGAGCAGAAGCCGGTGTGCATTTTTGACGGGCGGGAAGTGATCAACCTGGCTTCAAACAATTATCTAGGATTGACGACGCACAAAGCGTTGCGCAAGGCCGCGCTTGACGCAGTGAAGCGATACGGCGCGGGAGCTGGCGCGGTGCGGACCATTGCCGGGACAATGAAAATTCACATGGATCTGGAGGAGCAGATCGCGCGGTTTAAGAATGTGGAAGCGTGCGTGGTGTTCCAGTCGGGATTTACGGCGAATGCAGGGACTGTATCCGCGGTACTGGGCAAGGAAGACTTGATCATCTCGGACGAGTTGAATCACGCTTCCATCATTGATGGGGCGCGGCTTTCGAAAGCGACGATCAAGGTGTTCAAGCACAAGGACGTGAAGGACTGCGAGCGGATTCTGCAGGAGCACGCGGAGTTCCCAGGGAAGAAGCTGATTATTACCGATGGCGTTTTTTCGATGGACGGCGACATTGCTCCGCTGCCGGCGCTTTGCAGCCTCGCTGAAAAGTACAATTGCATCATGATGGTCGACGACGCGCATTCGAGCGGCGTGCTGGGGCGAGGGGGGCGCGGCACGGTTGATCATTTTGGGTGCCATGGGCGTGTGCACATTCAGGTGGGGACTTTGAGCAAAGCCATCGGCGCGATGGGCGGGTATGTTGCCGGATCGCGTGACTTGATTGATTTTCTGTATTTGCGCGCGAGGCCATTTCTCTTTTCGACTTCGCATCCGCCCGCGACGGTGGCGGCATGCCAAGCGGCGTTCACGCTGCTCGATTCTCCGGACGGTGAGAAGCTGGTGAAAAAATTGTGGGCCAACACAAAAATGTTCAAGCGCGAGCTAAAGAAGCGCGGGTTCCAGTTCAAGGTGAGCGAGACACCGATTATTCCGATTCATGTGGGAGAGGCGGCGAAGGCGTTTGAATTCTCGAAGAAGCTGTTTGAGGCGGGAGTTTTTGCGCCGGCAGTTGGCTACCCAGTTGTGGCCGAAGGCAAAGCGCGGCTGCGAGCGATCGTGAGCGCGGCGCACAAGAGAGAACAACTGCTGCGAGCGGCGGACATTCTTGCCGAGGTGGCTAAGCCTTTGGGCGTCATTTCGTAGACGGCCTACCACACTACATACAGTAAATCGTGTACACCGCGTCTTCCCTCTTGTAGTGCGAATGCAACTATTCGTCGAGTGGGAGCGTCCTTTTATATAGCAGTATTTCTAGTCGTAGTGGCCCAGCCGGTTCGCATTGGAGGAATAATGATACGAGCTGGATTTGCAGTATTGGTGGCAGCCATGTTTGCGGCGGGAGCTGCGGCGCAGGCTCAAACTTATCCGCAGGTGCCGGCAACGTCGAATCCGCCCATGCAAGCGAAAAAACAGGGTGCTACGCTGCCGAACGGAACGGCAATGAATGCGGCATTGAATTCGTCCGTAGATTCAAAGAAAGCGAAGGTCGGTGATAAGGTTGAGGCACACACGACAGATGCCATGATGGACGACGGGAAAGAGATTGTCCCGAGGGGAGCAAAGCTGGAAGGGCACGTCACAGAAGCGACGGCGCGGTCGAAAGGAGACAACGGGTCCACGCTGGCGATTCAGTTTGATAAAGCGATTCCAAAAAGGGGCGAGGAGATTCCGCTGAAAGTCCTGATTGTGGCCGTGGCACCACCACAAAATGATTTGTCCGGGGACTCGGCGGGACCTGGCGCGGATCCAATGAGCAATCGAGGCGCAGCCGCGGCGGGAGGCTCGCCGATGGGCGGCAGCAGGCCCCAGAATCCAGCGAGCGGAACGCCGGGTTACCCGGCTACCGGTAGTGCCGGATCGCCAAACGGCTCGACAGAGCTGAGCGGCCCTGGACAGCTCCCGGCAAATAGCCGCGGAGTGTATGGACTGAAGGATTTAAAGCTCATGATGAGCAACACAGGCACGGACCAAATCACGGTGATGACTTCCACTGGCAAAAATGTGCACCTGGACGGCGGAACCAGATTGCTCCTGATCGGGCAGGCGCAGACAGCAGCGGCTGCGATGCCGAGTAAATAATTTCTAGAACAAGAGAATGAAAGAGGGCGCGCGAGATCGCGCCCTCTTTTTTGATAGATTTGTTCGCGGGGAACCTAACGTTGGTTCCGCAAGCGTTTGCTATACTCGCGCCATGCCCGATGCAACGAAAAAATTGTTCCTGGTCGATGCCATGGCGCACGTGTACCGCGCCTTTTTTGCGCCCATGCCGCAACGCCTGACCGGACCCAGTGGCATTCCAACCAACGTTCCCTTTCTATTTGGAAATATTCTCAAACGCTTGATTAAGGATTATGAGCCGAAATACATCGGCATCGTTTTTGACCCTCCCGGTGCGACGTTTCGAGACAAATTATTCGAGAAATATAAGGCGCACCGGCAACAGATGCCGGACGATATGCGCGTGCAACTGCCATTTGTACGAAGGCTTTGCGAAGCGATGCGTCTGCCGATCCTGGAAGAAAAAGGATACGAGGCAGACGACGTCATCGGGACGATTGCGACTCAGGCCGCCCAGCAAGGCTTCGAAGTGCTGATCGTTAGCAACGACAAGGACATGATGCAGCTTGTCGGAAAAAATATCCGGACGCTGAAGACGGGGCCGGGAGGCGCGAAGGGCGACATTCTCGTGGATGAGGCCAAGGTGCAGGAACTGCTGGGAGTGCCGGCGGAGAAAGTTGTCGACTACATGGCGCTGCTCGGAGACACGATCGACAACATTCCGGGAGCGAAAGGAATCGGCGAAAAAGGCGCGGCGGAACTGATTCAGAAGTACGGAAGCGTGGAGAAGGCCCTGGAGAAGGCCGACGAAGTTTCAAATAAACGGTATCGCGAGGCGCTGCAACAACAGCGCGAGCAAGTGATGATGTCGCGGCAACTGGCACAAATCACGCGAGACGTTCCGATGAAGCTGGACCTCAAGTCGCTAGAGATTCAGCAGGCAGATACTTCGGCGCTGGCAGCGCTCTATCGCGAACTGGGATTCAGTTCGTTGTTGAAGGAGCTGGGCGACACCGCCGGCGCGGCGCCACCTCTGGCGAGCGATGCAGGACCAAAAACAAAGGATTACAAGCAGTTTGAGAACGCTGCGGAGTTCGCGGAGTACTTGAAAAAATTGCCAGCAAAGCAGCCCTTGGCGATTTGGCTAACGCTGGATACGGGAGGGCGCGAAGCCGAGGGGTTTGGAACGCGCATAACCGGAATTGAAGTGTCGGCTAAAGCAGGGGAAGGCCGGGGCCTTTGGGCTGACGAAAAAGGCGAGGTGTTTCAAGCGCTCAAACCGGTGCTCGCCGACCCGAAGCGTAAAAAAATCGTGCATGACGCGAAACTGTTTCAACTCTTGATGGGCAGAAGCGCGGGAATTGAAGACGCCACCCAGTTGTATTCCTATTTGATACGGCCGACGACGGCGAACCACAATTTTGCCGATGTGGTAATGCGGCAGACGAATGCGATGATGGGCGGCGGGCCGGGGGAACGCGCGGATTATTTGCAGAGAATCGCGCCGATGCTGAGCGAGCAGGTGAAAGAACTGCAACTCCGCAAAGTGTATGAGGAAATCGATCTGCCGCTCGCGCCGGTGCTTGCCGATATGGAGAGGATTGGCATCGGCGTCGACCCGAAGGCGCTCGATACGATGTCACGCACGATGGAAACGGAGGTCAGGCGGCTGGAGGGTGAGATCTGGACGCTTGCAACGTGTGAATTCAATCTGAATTCACCTACACAACTGGCGGAGATTCTGTTCGACAAGCTGTACCTGCAGGTAGCAGCCAAGCGCGGGCGGGCGAAGATGCGATCAACGGCGGTGGAAATACTCCAGGAGCTCTCCACACAACATGCGCTGCCCGGGAAAGTAATCGAGTACCGGGAAATTGCGAAGCTCAAATCGACGTATGTCGACGCGCTGCCGAAACTCATTCATCCGGAAACCGGACGGCTGCACACGAGCTTTTCACAGACGACGGCGGCGACCGGCCGGCTTAGTTCGAGCGATCCGAACTTGCAGAACATTCCGATTCGCACGGAGTTGGGGCGCGAGATTCGGGCGGCGTTCGTCGCGGAAAAAGGAAAGATCCTGCTTTCGGCGGACTATTCCCAGATTGAGCTGCGCGTGATGGCCCATTTTTCGCAGGATCCTGTTTTGATTGAAGCATTCCGCAACGGTGAAGACATTCACGCGCGCACGGCCCAGGAAGTATTCGGCATTGGGCCGCTGGCCCAGACGGCCGAACACCGGCGCGCGGCGAAAGCCATCAATTTTGGGATTATTTACGGGCTTTCGCCTTTCGGTCTGGCACAGCAGCTCGGGATCCCGCAGAAGGAAGCAGCGCAGTTCATCAACGCATACTTCGCGCGATACCGCGGAGTGAAGGATTTCCTGGACAACATTCTCGTCGAAACGCGCAAGACGGGCGTGGCAAAAACTCTATTTGGAAGAATTCGGCCGATTCCGGAGATTAATTCACCGCAGGTGCAACTTCGCAGTTTTGCTGAGCGCACGGCTTTGAATTCTCCTTTGCAAGGGACGGCGGCGGATCTCATCAAGCTGGCGATGATTAACATTGACCTGCGACTGGCTTCGGAAAAGTTCGAGGCGAAAATGATTTTGCAAGTCCACGATGAACTGCTCTTTGAGACTCCTCCACAAGAAAAAAGCAAACTCGAAAAACTGGTGCGCGAAGAAATGGAAGACGTATACAAACTTGCGGTGCCCCTGGTCGTGGGGATTTGCTCCGGTCCCAATTGGCGGGATCTCGACTGAGCTTTGTTCGAGTGAGTCTTGAACTGACTTATTTTCGCGGTAAGAACCTCCGCAGAAAACCCATAGTCTGCGCCGCACATCCAATAAGCACGAAAGCCGCCGGAGCCTTCCCACACCTGTACGGTCGTACAGGGGGCCTTTTGGCAACGAGAAAAGGCCGCAACCTCAGCCAGGAATTGGTCCGTGCTAGCTTGAGAGAAGCAACTGGGTACCAGGGGGTTCTATGCGCCGCTCGCAATTTTTTTTGACTTGCGTCGCCTTTCTTCCGATTCTTGCCGCATGTAGTGGACTGCCCAGGGGCACGGTCAACAACCAAAAAGTCACGGTCACCGTTGCTCCTCCAACGACGACGTTGAGCACTTTCGGGAAACAGACGTTTACGCAGACAGTTAGCGGGACGAACTCGACGGCGGTCATCTGGCAGGTGAACGGCGTGACGGGCGGAAGCGTTACGACGGGGACGATTTCGGCTTCAGGTGCCTACAGCGCGCCCCATTTCATTTCCCGATCGATTATTCCGGCCAAGAGCAGCGACCCAGTGACCGTCATGATTACGGCGATTTCGCAAGCGGACCCAGCGGCCACCGGGACGGCGACCGTCACGTTTGTGACGCAGGGCCAAGCGGCGCAGACAGGCGCGATGGAGCTTGGCACTTCCGGAAGCAACATTCACGCTTCCAGCACGAGCGGCAACACCATCTCGTGTTGTGGTGGTACGCTTGGTTCGTTGGTCGTTCGCAACGGAACGAATTATATACTTGGCAACAACCATGTCCTCGCGAACAGCGACTCCGGCACGCTCGGCGATGCGATTATCCAGCCAGGATTAATCGACAACCCAGCAATCAAGCCGACGTGCCAGAGCGCAGGGACGACGACGGTTGCGAATCTTTCCCAATTTTCCACGCTGGAAGGCAATCCGCCAAATCCCGTTGATGCTGCTCTCGCACAGATTGTTTCCGGCAAGGTGGACACGAGCGGTAACATTCTCCTGCTCGGTGCTTCTGCAGACGCGAATGGCGTGCCGGTGGCCGGAGCGCCGCAGGCCGGTTCAGGCGAAGTGGCAACGGTGGGAACGCCGGTGGCGAAGAGCGGCCGCAGTTCAGGGCTGACGTGTTCGACGATCGAAACCACGCCTGCTACTTTTTCTGTGAATTATTCAAAGACGTGCGGTGGGAGCACCAGTTTTACGGTGATGTATTCGAACCAGGTCGGTGTTTCTGGTGGAGATTTCAGCCAGGACGGGGATTCTGGTTCGTTGATTGTTAGGCAAGACACCGCTGATCCTGTTGCGCTCTTGTTTGCCGGTTCCGACACGGACACCGTCGGCAATCCAATTGGAGATGTTCTGCTGGCGCTGGCGGATTCGAGCAATCATGTTCCGACCATCGTGGGAGGAGCGCCACATCAGGTGATTGGCTGCTCATTGCCTGGACCGAATGGAGTTCAGAAGACACTGGCGTCCATCACTGTGAGTGAGGAAGCGATGCAGACCGCTGTAGCCGCGCGCGACACGCACGCGCCGCAACTTCTCCGTATTCCAGGAGTGCAGGGCGTTGGAGTGGGACAGAGTCTTGATTATTCGGGGCAGCCCGCCGTTCTGTTTTTTGTCACGCCCGGCATGCCGCACGGCAATTTACCCTTGCAACTGGATGGCGTGCGCACGCGGATTGTAGAAACCTCGAGCGAATTCGCGCGTGGAATTTTGAACGCTGAGGATGCTCGGTCCGTTGCGCCACAGCAGCCGACGTTTGCAGTGACAAGCCTTTCGGCGGCGGAAATTGCCCGAGCCAAGACGGCGCACAGCGCTCACGTGGACGAATGGATGAAGCAGCCGGGAGTGCAGGGATTTGGCGTTACATCCAGCGCGGATTCACCTAGAGAAGCGGCGCTGATGATCTTCCTCATTCGTGGCGCGGCCCATAATTCGATTCCCGCGTTGATCGACGGGGTGCGTACGCGTGTGCGTGAATCCAGCCGTTTCCACGCGGGCTCGGATGGGCTGCGAACGGGGGGCGGGTGCTCTGTGCGGCCGGCGAAAGCGCCGCTATTGGAGCCGCGCCAAGCGTTCCATCCCAAAAGTTAAGCCAGTAAGCGACAAGTCCATTCTCCCGGAAATTTTTCCCGTTAAGCGCGTGGCTGCAGCGCCGAAAGCCTCGGACAAGGGCGAAGACGCTATCTTTGACTACTCTGCGGGCGTAGAATTGCTTCACAGAAACTGGTTGTTTCCTCTCGTTCGGCTTGGCCATCCTGCAAGGAGGATTTTATGCGCAAAAGTTTGTTAATTCTGTGCACGGCTTGCGTGGCAAGTCTTGGAATGGCGCGAGCGAAGCAGAACGCCGCACCGGAAAAACCGAAAGAGCCGCAAGCCGCTACGGACGATTACAAAATCTCCCAGGAAGACATCGATAAGAAAAATCCCGTGAAACCGACGCCGGAAGGCCTCTCGGCAGCGCGCAAGATTTACGGCTATGATTGCGCCATGTGCCACGGCCCGAAGGGAAACGGCAAAGGCGACCTCGTGGACTCCATGAAGCTGACCATGCACGACTGGCGCGAACCCGCATCGCTCGAAGGGAAAACCGACGGCGAGCTTTTCTTCATCATCACCAAGGGCAAAGCAAAGATGATGGGCGAGGGCGATCGGGTTTCCGAAACCGTTCGCTGGAATCTGGTGACTCTGGTGCGGTCTTACTCCAAGAAAGACGCGGGAAACTAGCCCGCTTCTTGAAAGCGTAAAGCTCAGTCGTGCCGTGCGGCGTTGGACAGGTTGAGAATTGCCTTCAGCGAACTGTGTTCGAGTGCGACTGCGACTGCTTGCCAAAGCGCTATTCTCATGTGTTACGCTTTTTCGCCTGAATGAATTCCGGAGGACTTATGGCGCACACACCACGATTCTTGAAGCTTGTCCAGGACGCCAAGCAGCGCGTCAAGGAAACAAACGTTCCCGACGTCAAACGGCGCATCGACGCGGGGGAGAAATTAATTCTGGTCGATGTTCGCGAGGACAATGAATGGGCCAAGGGGCATCTCCCCGGCGCCGTACACATGGGCAAGGGAGTTATCGAGCGCGATATCGAGCAGCAGGTCCCCGATTCGGGCACCAAACTAGTTCTCTATTGCGGGGGTGGTTTCCGCTCTGCTCTTGTCGCCGACAATCTCCAAAAAATGGGCTACACCAACGTGGAATCGATGGATGGCGGCTGGAGAAGCTGGACCGAAGCCGGCTTACCGACTGTCCGGGACTAGCGATCGGCAAGCAGAGTTTAGGAGAATTGGCTGGGGCGGGAGGATTCGAACCTCCACCGTCCTCATTAACAGTGAGGTGTCCTACCGATTGGACCACGCCCCAGCAGCCGACGGGGTAGGCTCCGCCGCGTGCGCAATCGACGGCGAAGTGTGCTTCCAAGATAACACGGCCACGACTTTCGCGAGGCTTCTTCCCGAAAAAAATGCATCCGCCGAGCCCCCCAGTGAATCAGAAATGGGCGAGTGCGACCGCAAAGAGCTGCAACCTGCGGAGTCACCGCGGCTGTTTCAAACTCTTTGAAGGCTTCACTCCGTTTCGTGAGTGAAACTCAATGAAAATATTTTAAGAAAACGGCGCCAGACGGTTGCATTACAGAAAGTTTTGTCGGAAACTATGCGGTCGATTACGAGCCGGGTGCGCACTTCCCGGCCATGACACCGCGGGGCCTCCAGGCTTCTGCTCCTTCCGGGAGCAGGCTTTCGCAAAGTGCAACGCTGACATGGCCCAGATTTTTCATCGCAGCACTAATTTTATTTCCAGATTCAGTCTGTTCTCGGCTGTTTTTTTGGCTGGGCTGGGCCTCGTCGGCGTTTTAGGGCTGGCGCGTTCGCCCTATTCGACAAATCAGGACGTTACGCGCGCGCAGCCGGTGCAGTTCAGCCACAAGCATCACGTAGGGGATGACGGACTTGACTGCCGCTACTGTCATACCTCCGTCGAGACTTCCGCCGTTGCGGGCATCCCCCCGACGAAAACCTGCATGAATTGCCATTCCGTGCTGTATGCCGATGCTCCCTACCTCGAACCGATTCGCGAGAGTTACCGCACAAACCAGTCGATCCAGTGGGTGAAAGTACACCGCCTGCCCGACTTTGTCTATTTCAATCACAGCATTCACGTCAACAAAGGCGTCGGCTGTACGACGTGTCACGGCTCGATCAACCAGATGCCGCTGGTGTTTCAGGCATCTCCGTTGCTCATGGAGTGGTGTTTGGACTGCCACCGCAATCCCGAGAAGGTTCTGCGCGAAACGAAAGAAGACGTTTTTAACATGGACTGGAAAGCGCCTTCGCCTGACAAACAGGCGGAAATCGGCAAGAAATTGGCTAAGGAACGAAAGATTCGTTCGACAGCGGAACTAACGAGCTGTTCGACCTGTCATCGCTAATGGACGGTATGCGCGAAAACGACCCTATCGACGGGCACAAGCACGATCACGACGCACAAAAGGCTGCCTTGCACGCGGACGATCATTCGGACGCGCAGGCGGAGGATTTGACCGTGCACGAGCACTGCTTGGACCTCGCGGCGGTGCGTGCGAAGCTGCGCGAGAAGAGCGGCAAGCAGTACTGGCGCACCCTCGAAGAGCTGGCCGGCGATCCGCATTTCGAAGACCTGTTGCACCGCGAGTTTCCGCGGCAGGCGTCGGAGTGGGATGAAACGGTCGATCGTCGCAATTTCCTGAAGCTGGCCGCCGCGTCGCTTGCTTTCGCTGGAATTTCCGGCTGCCGCAAGCCCGAGCAGCTGATTGTTCCGTACGTCAAGCAGCCCGACGGAATGATTCTCGGCAAGCCGCAGTTTTACGCCACGGCGATGCCGTTCGGTGCGGACGCCGTTGGCGTGCTGGTCGAGAGCCACGAAGGCCGGCCCACGCATGTGGCAGGGAATCCGGATCATCCGTCGAGCCTCGGCAGCACTGACGTGATTACCCAAGCCTCCGTTCTGAACCTCTACGATCCCGACCGCGCGCAGACGGTCACAAATCTCGGCGAAATTCGCACCTGGTCGGACTTTCTGAAAGAGGCTGAGACGCTCGTTGCGGAGGCTAAAGCTCAGGGCGGCTCGCGCTTCCGGATCCTAACCGGCACGGTTACTTCGCCAACGCTCGCCGCGCAAATCGGAAATGTCCTTAAGCAGATTCCCGGCGGGAAGTGGCACCAGTGGGAGCCTGCCGGGTGCGATGGTGCGCGCGAAGGCGGCAAGCTCGCTTTCGGCCGCTACGTCAACACCGTATACCGTCCGGAAAAGGCCGATATCATTCTCTCGCTGGATTCGGATTTTCTGGCAAGTGGGCCGGGCCACATTGGCTACATGAAAGAATTTTACCGCCGCCGCAAATTGAACGGATCGAACGACACGATGAACCGGCTCTATGTGGTTGAGCCGACGCCTTCCGTCACCGGATCGAGCGCGGATCATCGTCTGCCGCTGCGCTTGTCCGATGTAGGGCAGTTTGCGCGCGCGTTGGCCGCAAAACTCGGCCTGGGTGGGAGCGGCACGCTCGCACCAGCCACTGAAAAATGGCTCGATGCCGCCGCCGGCGATTTGCAAAAGAATCGCGGCAAGTCACTCGTCGTTGCTGGAGAGTTCCAGCCAGCGGAAGTGCATGCCCTCGCGCACGCCATCAACGCAGCGCTCGGGAATGTTGGGACGACGCTTTATTACACGGAGCCCGTCGAAGTCAATCCCGTGAATCAACTGGATTCCTTCACCGAGCTTTGCGCCGATATAGACGCTGGCAAAGTCGATACGCTGCTGATTTTTGGATCGAATCCCGTGTACGACGCGCCGCATGACTTCGATTTCACTTCGAAGCTGCAAAAAGTTGCCACGTCCGTGCTGGTCAGCACTCATTTCGACGAGACGGCCGAATATTGCAAATGGCACGTCGCGGAATCTCACTTTCTGGAAACCTGGGGCGATGCGCGAGCTTTTGATGGAACGGTCAGCGTGATTCAGCCGCTTATCGCGCCGCTTTATCACACGCACTCGGCTTTCGATGTTCTGGCCGCCTTCACCGATAAGCCGGGCCTGACGGCTTATGACGCGGTCCGCGACCGCCTCAAGACATCCGCTGGCGCGGCCGATCCAGAGAAATTCTGGCGCAAAACGCTGAATGACGGAATCATTGCAAATTCTGCATATGCGCCGATTTCCGTTGCGCCGAAGTTCAGTGCCGCTAACTTTGCGCCGGCAAAAGCAATTCCCGCAGGGCAGCTCGAATTCATTTTCCGCCCTGATGCAAACGTGCACGACGGCCGCTACGCAAACAACGGTTGGTTACAGGAACTGGCGCGGCCCGTGACCAAAATTACTTGGGACAATGCTGCTCTGGTCAGTCCTCGGCTGGCGGAGAAGCTTGCACTTACGCAACGCGCCGCGGCTCGCGGCGGTGAGCATGGCCAGATCGTTAGCAACGTTATCGACATCTCTATTTCAAACAGCAAAGTCACCGCGGCCGCGTGGATTCTGCCGGGGCAAGCCGAAGACGTAGTCGTGCTTCCACTGGGCTATGGCCGCAAAAACGCAGGATACACGGGTACAAATAAAGGGTTCAACGCCTACGTTGTGCGCGCATCCACCGCGTTGTGGACCGCCACGGCAGGCACCGATGCCATCAAGAAAACCGGCGACGAGTACCCTCTGGCTTGCACTCAATATCACTTCAACATGGAAGGCCGGAAAATACTGGCCACGGGCACGCTCGCGGAATACCAGAAGAATCCTAAGTTCGCGCATGAAGGCGATGAACAACCGCCCAAGGAAATGTCGCTATACAAGGAATTTTCTTACCCGGGTTATGCCTGGGGCATGGCCATTGATTTGAATAGCTGCAATGGCTGCAACGCGTGCGTTGTCGCCTGCCAGTCGGAAAATAATATTGCCGTCGTCGGCAAGGATCAGGTCATGCGCGGGCGAGAGATGCACTGGATCCGCATCGACCGCTATTATTCAGCGCAAACGCCGACCAACGATCCATCGACAGACCAAGGTGACGCGCTCGACAATCCCGAAACATTTTTCCAGCCCGTCCCCTGCCAGCAATGCGAGAACGCGCCTTGCGAACAGGTCTGCCCAGTCGGCGCCACCGTGCATAGCGCGGAAGGCCTGAATGACATGGTTTACAACCGCTGCGTCGGCACGCGCTATTGTTCGAACAACTGTCCCTACAAAGTGCGCCGCTTCAATTTTCTTCGTTTCCAGGATTGGGAGACGCCTTCGCTCAAACTTCTGCGCAATCCTGAAGTTACGGTGCGCAGCCGCGGCGTCATGGAAAAATGTACCTACTGCGTGCAGCGCATCAACAACGCGCGCATCGAAGCGGAAAAGCAGAACCGCGACATTCGCGATGGCGAAATTGTTACGGCTTGCGAATCCGCTTGCCCCGCCCTGGCCATCGTTTTTGGCAATGCCAATGATCCCAACAGCCGCGTGGCAAAGCTCAAGGCGCAGACGCGCAGCTATTCGATTCTCGGGGAGCTGAACACGCGCCCGCGTACCACCTATCTTGCGGCCGTTCGCAACCCGAATCCTGAATTGGAGAAAGCATGAGCGCTGGCCAGCCGCCATTCGATTCTCCGGAAATTACCCGTCTCACGCCCGTGCTCGGACCCGGGCATACCTACAGCTCTGTCACGGACAAGATCAGCGCGATCGTTCTTACGCGACCCACTTCGATTGGATGGTACATCGGCTTTCTGATTGCGTTCAGCGTCTTCGGCGTGATGAACATCGCCATCGGCTGGCTGATCATGAAGGGCGTCGGCATTTGGGGCATCAACATCCCCATCGGCTGGGGCTTCGCCATCGTCAACTTTGTCTGGTGGATCGGTATCGGGCACGCCGGAACGCTCATTTCCGCGATTCTCTTTTTACTCAATCAGAAGTGGCGCACCTCGATTAACCGCTTTGCGGAAGCAATGACGCTTTTCGCCGTGGCTTGCGCCGGCATCTTTCCTCTTATTCACACTGGCCGCCCCTGGTACGCGTTCTGGATGTTCCCCTATCCCAGCGTGATGGGAATTTGGCCGCAATTCCGCAGCCCGCTGATCTGGGACGTTTTCGCGGTTTCGACTTACGGAACAGTTTCGTTGCTCTTTTGGTTTGTGGGTTTGATCCCCGATCTCGCGACGCTGCGCGACCGCTCCACGACCAAACCGAAGCAGATCATTTACGGGATGCTGGCTCTCGGCTGGCGTGGCTCCGCGCGCCACTGGCACCGTTATCAGTCGGCGTATCTGCTTCTAGCTGGCCTTGCCACACCGCTCGTGCTTTCCGTTCACACTGTTGTGAGCTTCGATTTCTCGATCGCTATCGTTCCAGGCTGGCACACCACGATTTTCCCGCCCTATTTCGTTGCGGGCGCCATCTATTCCGGTTTCGCGATGGTTATCACGATTGCCATTCCCTTGCGGAAAGCCTACGGCCTTGAAGATTTCATCACCATGCGCCACCTCGAAAACATGGCCAAGGTGATGCTGGCCACCGGCTTGATCGTCGCTTACGGATACTTCTTCGAGTTCTTCATGTCACTTTACAGCGGCAATAAGTTTGACGTTTTCCTGGTCAATCAGCGCCTGCACGGCCCGTACGCTCCGTTCTATTACTCGTTGATCCTCTGCAACATCCTGATTCCACAGTTGCTCTGGTTCCAGAAGATGCGCACGAACGTGATCGTCCTTTTTCTCATGTCCATCGTCGTAAACGTGGGCATGTGGCTGGAACGATTCGTTATTATCGTTATCAGTTTGACGCGCGATTTCATGCCCTCCGCGTGGGGCCGCTACTCTCCGACGATTTGGGATTGGGCCACCTTTATCGGCACCATGGGCATGTTCGTCATGTTGATTTTCCTGTTCGTTCGCGTTTTGCCGGCCATTTCCATTGCTGAAATGCGGGAACTGGTCACGGAAACGTCCGAGGAACACAAGTGATAGCGCACCGCTCACACATCTACGGCGTGATTGGCGAGTTTGAGAAGCCGGAACAGCTCGTTCACGCGGCCGCGAAAATTCGCGAAGCGGGCTACCGCTACTATGAATCGTACACTCCGTTTCCCGTGGAAGGTCTTCCCGAAGCCATGGGCATGCGGCGCAATATGGTCCCGCTGATTACGCTCATCGGTGGTCTGGTCGGCGGGCTCGGCGGTTTTGGTTTCCAATACTGGGCGAACGTCTACAGTTATCCGATGAACATCGGCGGGCGCCCCCTAAATAGCTGGCCGGCCTTCATTCCCGTCACGTTTGAGCTGACCATTCTGTGCGCTTCGCTTTCCGCTGTGCTCGGAATGCTCGCCCTTAACGGGCTGCCGCAGCCGCATCATCCCATTTTCAATGCGCACCGTTTCACGCATGCCTCGACAGACCGCTTTTTTGTTTGTATACAAGCCCGCGACAAAAAGTTCCAGCTCGCGGATACCGCGCGCTTTCTGCAAGGGCTTAACGCGCATCATGTTTCCGAGGTGCATGATGACTAGCGTCTCGCGAATCCTCCTGGGCGTGTGCGCTGCGACGCTCGCCGTTTTGACGGGCGGCTGCCAGATTCGTCAGGACATGGCCGACCAGCCCAAGAACAGGCCACTTTCTCCCAGCCCGTTCTTCGACGATGGCCGCTCCGAGCGTCCCTTGCTCGAAAATACCGTGGCGCGCGGCTCCATCGTGGAAGACGATTTGTTCGTTCCCAAGGAATCGAATGCGTTTCCGCTTCCGTTAACGCCCGAACTGCTCAAGCGCGGCCAGGAACGCTACAAAATCTTTTGCACACCCTGCCACGGAATTCAGGGCGACGGCAATGGTATGGTCTCCATGCGCGGGATGAAACATCCGCCGAGCTATCATGATGCCCGCCTCCTCGCGGTTCCCAACGGCTACATCTATGACGTAGTCACCAACGGATTCGGCGGCATGCTCAGCTACTCCGTTCAGATTCCACCTGCGGACCGCTGGGCCATCATTGCTTATGTTCGCGCGCTCCAACTCAGTCGCAACGCTCCCGTTTCCGATCTTCCGCCGGCCTTGCGTGAGAAATTGAACGCAGGAGGCTCCGCGAAATGACCGCGCAGGACTACATGGCGCCCGAAAGCGTCGGCCGCCTGCAGCAACGCGCATCCGTGGCGGGCATTGTCGGCCTGGCGGCCTGCGGCATTTGTTTTTTCCTGTACCGCGACCAATTCGCCGACCGCTTTTTCCATTCCTATCTCATTGCTTTCATGTTCGTCCTCGGATTGTCGCTCGGGTCGCTCGGCCTCTTAATGTTGCAACATCTTACCGGCGGCCATTGGGGCATCATGACGCGCCGGCCGCTGGAATCCGCTACGCGCGTTCTTCCAGTCGTCGCTGTATTCTTCCTTCCCATCGCGATTTTCGGGATGAACTATCTCTATAAAGAATGGCTGGGCGCACCTTCGACGGGCGAGGGATCGCTTTCGGAAATGCAGAAGTCTTATCTGACGCGCAATGGTTTCCTCATCCGCGCAGTGATTTATTTTGCCGTCTGGCTTCTGCTGGTCTTCATATTCAATCGATGGTCGAAAGAGCAGGATGCAAACCGCGAAGACCGCGCGCTTCGCCGCCGGTTGAAAATGCTGGCGGGCCCCGGCATCATTCTTTACGTCTTCGTCATGACATTCGCCGCCATCGACTGGGTCATGTCGCTTTCTCCGCACTGGGCCTCGACCATCTATGGTTTCCTCTTCGTGATCGGACAGATGATCTCCTCGATGTCGCTAATGATCGCCGTCGTCGTCCTGCTCTCGCGCACCGCGCCGATGGAAGGCCTCATTCAGAGCCGCCACCTGCACGACTTGGGTAAGCTTCTGCTCGCCTTCGTCATGCTGTGGGCCTATTTCGGTTTTTCCCAGCTCCTCATCATCTGGTCCGGCAACCTGCCCGAGGAAATCAGTTTCTATCGCACCCGGCTTTACGGAGGCTGGGGCGTCGTCGCTGTACTCGTTTTGATCTTTCACTTTTTTGTGCCGTTCTTTTTTCTTCTCCCGCGCGACGTCAAGCGCAGCGCCAAGCTGCTGCCCAAAATCGCGATCTGGCTCATCTTCATGCGCCTCGTCGATCTCTTTTGGCTCACGCGCCCTGAATTTACTTCGAGCGCTGTTCCCGGCCTAATGGACGTTGGCGCAGTCCTGGCACTTGCCGGAATCTGGTTTGCCGTCTTTGCAAGAAATTTGAAGAGCCTGCCGCTTCTACCGCTGGGCGATCCTAAACTTGAAGAGGCGATTGAAGTTCATGAGTACTGAGCATCACAACACGGGCCAGACGGGCGACCAGCCGCCGACAAACGCAGACGTCGCGTTCGAGTCGTCGGACATCGACACGCGCACGATTCTGGCGTACATGTTCTACCTGGCGCTGTCCGTCATCGCCGCGTTCGTCGCCAGCATTTTTATATTTCGGTTCACGTCCAAGATGGCCGCTGATTCCGATACGCCTATGGCTCCCGTTCACCGCGGTGTTGGCCCGACCGTGCCGAGTGGGCCTCATTTGCAAGGCGTTCCTTACTCTCCCGATGATCCACAGCTCGATCTGCGCAACAAGCGGGAAGCCGACGAAGCAGAGAACCAGAAGCTGGATTGGAAGGACAAGCAAGCCGGTATCGCCCAAATCCCCGTGGACGAAGCCATGAAAATCATTGTCACAAAGGGTTTCCCATCTTTGCCCGCACCGGCCGGGGAGAAGAAAAAGTAAGATCATGAACTGGACGCGTGCCATCACCGGAGTTTTTGCGCTGCTACTGGGCGCCAGGGTAGCAAGCGCTCAAGCTGTCCCGAGCGGAACAGGCCCAGCGGCGCAGAATATGCCTTCCGTCCTGCAAAACGTCGGCTTCGAGCCGCAACTCAACGCGCATTTGCCACTCGACCTCGCGTTCCGCGACGAGGCTGGCCGCAATGTCCAGCTCCGCGAATATTTCACACAGAAGCCGGTGCTCCTGGCGCTCGTCTACTACGGCTGCCCCATGCTCTGCAATCAAACCGAGCAAGGCGTAGTCGGCGCCCTGCGCATGCTTTCCTTCAATCCCGGCCGTGACTACGAAGTCGTCTTCGTCAGCTTTGACCCGCGCGAAAGTCCGGACATGGCCGCCCAGAAAAAAGAAACAGCCCTGACGCATTTCCGACGCCCAGAGACCGCCAGCGGCTGGCACTTTCTCACCGGTTCGAAAGATTCCATCGACGCACTCACCAAAGGCGCAAACTTCCGCTATTCGTTCGATCAGAAGTCCAATCTTTTCGCGCACCCCGCCGGCATCATGCTGCTGACTCCCGACGGCCGCATTTCGCGCTACTTTTATGGCGTTGAATATCCTGCGCGCGATCTTCGTCTCGGCCTCGTCGACGCCTCCGCCGGAAAAATTGGCACGCCCATCGATCGCGCTCTGCTTTTTTGTTACCAGTATGATCCCACGTCGGCTCGCTACAGCGCTTCCATTCTCAAAATCATCCGTTTGGGAGGAGTTCTGACGATTCTAGCCCTGGTCGCGGGGATCTTAATTTTCCGCCGGCGTGATCGCGCTATCGCCGCCGCGCGAACGAAATTCCAAGGAGCCCACTAAGCCGTGCAGTCGCAACTGCCATTTTATCCGGAGCAGGCCTCCAACTTCGCTCCCAGCGTGGACTCGCTGATGACGTTCTTGATCCTCGTCTCCGTATTTTTCTCAGCAGCCATTACCGCCGCGATCGTGATTTTTTTCTTCAAATTTCACCGCAAAAGTAAAAACGAAATTGGCGTTCCCATTCACGGCGACATGCGCCTTGAGATTTCGTGGATTGTGTTTCCCGCGATTTTGGCCTTGGCTATGTTTGGCTGGGGCGCGGTTGTTTACGTTGATTACCGCCATCCGCCCCAGGACACTCTGGACCTTTACGTAATCGGCAAGCAGTGGATGTGGAAAATTCAGCAGCCCAACGGCCGCAGGGAAATCAACGAAATGCACGTTCCCGTCGGCCGGGACGTTAAGCTCGTGCTTGCCAGCGAAGACGTCATCCACGATTTTTTCGTTCCCGCGTTCCGCGTGAAGATGGACGTAGTTCCGGGCCATTACAACACCATGTGGTTCCGTCCCACGAAAGCCGGCCACTATCATTTCTTCTGCTCGCAGTATTGCGGGACAAACCACGCCGTCATGGGCGGCTGGGTCACCGTCATGGAGCCCTCCGACTACGCGGCGTGGCTCTCCGGTTCCACAGGCGAAGACGTCAATCCCGTTGTCGCCGGAGAAAAAATCTTTGCCGAGAAAGCGTGCAGCACCTGCCATCTGAGCAACGGCACGGGCCGCGCCCCATCTCTGAACGGAGTTTATGGTGGCACCGTTCGACTGGCCGATGGCTCGACGGTCACCGCGGACGAAGCTTACATTCGCGAATCTATTCTGTACTCGAACGCGAAGATCGTCGCTGGTTATCAGCCGCTCATGCCTTCGTTTCAAGGCCAGTTGACGGAAGAACAGATTATGAGCCTGACCGCCTACATCAAGTCGCTGCAATCGCAGCCTGTGCCCACCACCGGTGCGGGCGTGACGGCTCCGGGGAAGAAATAGGCCATGAGCACGACAATGAGCACCACACCACCAAAATCGCCCGGCCACCAGTTGCCGGAAGAGCACTACCTCAATGCCACTTATGGCATCCGCTCTTGGCTGCTGACCACTGACCATAAGCGCATCGCGCTGCTCTATCTTGCTTCGGTCACTTTCTTCTTTTTCGTTGGCGGCATTTTCGCCACCATGATCCGTATTCACCTGCTTACGCCCCAGGGCTACCTGGTTACGCCGGAGACCTACAACAAGCTCTTCACCATGCACGGCGTGGCCATGATTTTCTTCTTCCTGATTCCCTCGATCCCCGCCGTCCTCGGCAACTTTCTAATCCCCCTGATGATTGGCGCGAAAGACGTCGCTTTTCCGAAGCTCAACCTCCTGAGCTGGTACGTCTACATCACCGGCGGCTGCTTCGTCCTCTATTCCTTCGCCACCGGCGGTCTGGATACCGGTTGGACCTTTTATACGCCGCTCAGCAGCGTCTATTCCAATTCTGCCGTGACGCCCGCCGTCATCGGCATCTTCATCAACGGTTTTTCTTCCATCCTCACCGGCCTGAACTTCGTCGTCACCATCCATACCATGCGTGCTCCGGGCATGACGTGGTTCCGGCTTCCGCTTTTCGTCTGGGCGCAGTATTCCACCAGCATCATCTTTATCCTCGGCACTCCGGTCATCGCCATCACGCTTCTCCTCGTCGGCCTAGAGCGTATGTTTCACCTTGGCTTTTTCAACCCCGCTTTTGGCGGCGACCCCATCCTCTTTCAGCACCTCTTCTGGTTCTACTCGCACCCTGCCGTCTACATCATGATTCTCCCGGCCATGGGCGTCGTCAGCGAAATCATTCCCACCTTCGCTCGCAAACCCATCTTTGGCTACACGTTCATCGCGGCATCGAGCATCGCCATAGCCGTAATCGGTTTCTTCGTCTGGGCCCATCACATGTTCCTGACGGGCGAATCCACTTACGCCGCGCTGGCTTTCTCCCTCCTCAGCTACCTCGTAGCCATTCCCTCCGCCGTCAAAGTTTTCAACTGGACTTCCACCCTGTACAAGGGTTCCATTTCCTACGACACACCGATGCTTTATGCCCTCGGCTTTATCGGCCTTTTCCTGATCGGTGGCCTCACCGGCCTGTTCCTCGCCTGCCTCGGGCTCGACATTCACATCCACGATACCTACTTCGTCGTCGCGCATTTCCACTACATCATGGTCGGTGGCGCGGTCATGGGCTATGTCGGGGGATTGCATTTCTGGTGGCCGAAGATCACAGGAAAACTCTATCCGGAGTTCCTAGCCCGGCTGGCGGCAGTCATTCTGTTCATCGGCTTCAATCTGACTTTCTTCCCGCAATTCATTCTCGGCTATCTCGGCATGCCCCGCCGCTATCACAACTATCCTCCGGAGTTCCAGGTGCTCAACGTGATGTCCACCGCGGGAGCCTCGATTCTGGCGCTGGGCTATCTCCTGCCCATGCTTTATCTAACGTGGTCGATGCGTTACGGAAAAGTCGCCGGCCCCAATCCGTGGCCCGCCACAGGTCTCGAGTGGCGCACACCATCCCCGCCGCCAACCGAAAATTTTGATGTGACACCGGTAGTGGATTGGGAGCCGTACGACTATAAGAACCGTCCCGATCTAGGGCTAGCAACTCCGCCTGCGCCGACGCTTGCGCCGGCTCACGGAGACGACTAGCGAATCGATTTTAGAGTTGGGGACTGGTTGAGCCTGAGCAGCTAGGACAACAACCCGTGCCGCGGCACTCAGCGTGGCGCGAACTGAAGTAAAAGAGGAGTACCGAGTGCACCGCACCGGAGAACTGTCTGGGCAATTTCAAACGCTGGAGCAGCAGAAGGATTCCGCCACGCTCGGCATGTGGATCTTTCTGGCCACCGAAATCTTATTCTTCGGCGGTCTCTTCCTCACCTACACCATCAACCGTCACACGTACGCGCAGATGTTCGCCGAAGCCAGCCGCACCCTGGATTTGGAGCTCGGCGGATTCAATACCGTCGTTCTTATCGGCAGCAGTCTGACCATGGCCATGGCCGTGTGGTCCGCTCAAGTTGGAAAGAAAAAGCTTGTCACCCTCTTCCTTATCCTCACCTTGGTTTTGGGCTGCGTCTTCCTCGGCGTCAAAGCCATCGAATATAAACAGAAGTTCGATGAAAATCACATCCCCGGCCTGAATTTCCAGTTTGAAAAGAATTCAGACCAGGCCACCAACGCCCACGCCCAGCTCTTTTTCTCGCTCTATTTTGGTATGACGGGCCTGCACGCTCTGCACATGATCGTCGGCGCCGGCCTGCTCGTATGGTTGATCAAGCAATCCATCGCGGGCCGCTTCACCGCGCAGTACAACACGCCTGTCGAGAACATCGGTCTCTATTGGCATTTCGTCGATATTGTGTGGATCTATCTTTTCCCGTTGTTATATCTGATCGACCGGCATTAGCAGGCTCACTCTGGAGAGGTACGCGTGTCCGAGCACATTGTTTCGCCAAAACTCTACCTTTTGATTTTCATCACGCTCATGGTGCTCACGGGCACCACCGTGTACGCGGCCACCGTGGACCTAAACCAGTACTACGGCGGCCTGAACGTCATCGTGGCCCTGGTCATCGCCACCTGCAAAGCCCTTCTCGTCGTCCTCTTTTTCATGCATGCATATTACAGTTCCAAACGCACCCAACTCATTATCTTTGCCGGCGTTTTCTGGCTCGCCATCATGCTCTCCCTGACTCTGGGCGACTACGCCAGCCGCTCCTGGGACGTCCACTAGCTTTCCGAGAGTCGTACGACTCTGATTGCAGCTCATTTCTTGCCTGAGCAGTCAAGGCAAACCAATGGTTGTCAGTCAGACACGCTTCCGCAGCGTTTGGGTTTTCTTCGGTGTGCTCTGGGAGGTTGGTAACGTTCCGGAAGGGGATTCCGGGTCACCGCTCAGCGAAAGAAATAGGGGGGAGAAACGAACCGGCCCAGCCCTCAATCCCCTAAAGGGATCCTCGGCTCGCCTCCCCCACTGGCTTTATCACTGCATCCCACAAGCCAACACTAACTCTTTTGTTTTCATAGCATTGTCGCCAGACAGCCGCGTAAAAAAGCTCTACCCCCCGTGAAATTTTACCCGGACGCCTCCGTACCACAGGCACTCCTGCCTGTGCCGATTTTGAACCCCTCGCAGCACTGTCCCCAGCCATGTTCATCTCTGCACAGCCCCAAGCCAAATCCCACGCGCCCCCGCCCATTCTTGACCCCGCCGAATTCTCCCTGCTATTGTGAATAGTTATTCTGGCCTCAGTCTACCCACTGGGCGCAGGAGCTCCTGCGGAGGGAGCGTTCAAGTCTCATGGGCCTGACCAAACTCGTTATTCGGGGCGCGCGCCAACACAACCTGAAAAACATCAGCCTCGAAATACCCCGGAATACCCTGACGGTAATCACAGGCCTCTCTGGCTCCGGCAAGTCCTCCTTGGCGTTCGACACCATATATGCCGAAGGTCAGCGCCGCTATGTCGAATCGCTCTCCGCGTATGCCCGCCAGTTCCTCGATCAAATGGAGCGCCCCGACGTCGATGTCATCGAGGGCCTTTCGCCCTCCATCGCCATCGAGCAGAAAACCACCACCCGCTCCCCGCGCTCCACGGTAGGCACCATCACCGAAATCTACGACTACCTCCGGGTCATCTACGCTTCCGTCGGAATCCCGCACTGCCCCAAATGCGGCAAACCAATCGCGCGCCAGTCCAGCGAGCAAATCGTCCAAGCCATCCTCAACGGCGAGCTGTGCCAGCCCGACGACCGCATCATGATTCTGGCGCCCATCGTGCGCGGTCGAAAAGGCGCGTACCGCAAAGAGTTTGAAAAACTAGCGCAAGAGGGCTACGTCCGCGTGCGCGTCAACGGCGAACTCTTTCCTCTCGACGTTCCTCCCAGCCTCGACAAGCGCAAGAACCACACCATCGAAGTAGTCATTGACCGTCTTCTCGTCAAACAAGGCATCGCCGCGCGCCTCGAGCAGTCCATTGCTAGGGCACTGAAGCTCGCCGGCGGTCTCGTCACGGTCGCCGTCGTCGGCGGCAAGGAGCATGTCTTCTCGGAAAAGCTGGCTTGCCCCGACTGCGGCATTTCCGTTCCGCAGCTCGAGCCGCGTTCCTTCAGCTTCAACTCGCCCTATGGCGCATGCCCGGCCTGCAACGGCTTGGGCTCCAAGTACGATTTTGATCCTGCGAGAATCATCACGGACTGGACCCGTCCTCTCTTCGACGGGGGCCTCGGCCCCGGCTCCAGCTCCGCAATCCTCAAGCGCACGCTCGAGCTCGCCGCCTATGCCTATCACATCGATTTGGAAACGCCCTTTGAAAAATTTCCTCCCCGTATCCAGAACCTGCTTCTCTACGGCTATCCGCCCTCGAACGCGCGCTCCGGTCCCGAACAAAAAGAATCTTCCGACAAGAGGTCTGCCAGCGAAAAGGCTTTCCGCTTTCCAGGCATCCTGAAATTTCTGGATCGCAACTTCGCCGAATCCAATTCCGATTCTTACCGCGAGTGGATGACGCAATACATGTCGGCCACGATTTGCAACGTCTGCCACGGCAAGCGCCTCCGCCCGGAATCGCTCGCCGTCAAACTGGCTGGCTACTCCATCGCCGACTTCACAGCGCTTTCTCTAGCTGCCTCGCGCCCTGCCGTGGACAAAATTCTCGCGCAACTCGCCTCTCGCCAGCGCGAGATTGCTGGCCGTCCGCTCGAGGAAGTCGCCGAACGCATAGATTTTCTCCTCGCCGTCGGTCTCGGCTATCTCAGCCTGGACCGCTCTGCCGCCACGCTCTCCGGCGGCGAAGCCCAGCGCATTCGACTCGCCACGCAAATCGGTTCGCGCCTCCGCGGCGTTCTTTACGTTCTCGATGAGCCGTCCATCGGCCTCCATGCTCGAGACAACGATCGCCTCCTCGGTTCGCTCGAGCAGCTCCGCAATCTCGGCAATACCGTCCTCGTCGTGGAGCATGACGAAGACACCATTCGCCGCGCCGATTTTGTCGTTGACCTCGGCCCCGGCGCAGGCAACGCCGGAGGCTACCTCGTCGCGCAAGGCAAGCCAGAGCAAATCGCCGCCAGCGCCGAATCGCTAACGGGCCGCTATCTCAGCGGCGCTTTGAGCATTGCTGTTCCAGAAAAGCGCCGCAGCCCCAATGGCAAAGCCATCCAAATCCTCGGTGCCAGCGCAAACAATCTGAAAGACGTCGACGTAACGCTTCCGCTCGGGCTACTGACTGTCGTCACTGGCGTCTCCGGCTCAGGCAAATCCACGCTAGTCAACGACATTCTCTATCGCGCGCTCGCGCAAAAACTCTACCGTTCGATGGAGCCACCCGGCCCCCACCGCGAGCTTCTCGGCGCCGACCAAATCGACAAGGTCATCGAAATCGATCAAGCCCCCATCGGACGCACGCCGCGTTCGAATCCCGCGACTTACACCGGCGTCTTCGCACCGATCCGCGAACTTTTTGCCATGCTTCCGGAATCGCGCGAGCGCGGCTACCGTCCCGGTCGCTTCAGCTTCAACGTCAAAGGCGGCCGCTGCGAAGCCTGCCAGGGCGACGGCCTCCGCCGCATCGAAATGAATTTCCTCCCCGACGTGTACGTCATGTGCGAAGTCTGCCGCGGCAAGCGCTACAATTCGGAAACGTTAGCCGTCCGCTACAAAGGCCACACCATCAGCGACGTGCTCAACCTTCCGTCGTCCGACGCGTTGAAGCTCCTAGAAAACATCCCGCAAATTCAACAAAAGCTTTCGACGCTAGTCGAGGTAGGTCTCGGCTACGTCACGCTAGGCCAGTCCGCCACCACCCTCTCCGGCGGCGAAGCCCAGCGCATCAAGCTAGCTCGCGAGCTTTCCAAGCGCCAAACAGGCCGCACTCTCTACATCCTCGATGAACCCACCACTGGTTTGCATTTCGAAGACGTCCGCAAACTTCTCGACGTCCTCCAGCGCCTAGTCGGCCTCGGCAACACCGTCCTAATCATCGAACACCACCTCGACGTCATCAAACAAGCCGATTGGATCATCGACCTCGGCCCCGAAGGCGGCGAAGGCGGCGGCCGCATCGTAGCCCAAGGCCCGCCCGAGCAAGTCGCCCGCACCAAAAAGTCCTACACCGGCCAAGCTCTAGCCCGCGTCCTGGGAATCTCCAACAATGGCCACGCCAATGGCAATGCCTCCACGCCCAAATGACCGCCCCAACCTCGCTTTTCGTCCAGTCGAAACGAAATGCCTCCCTCTTTGTAGGCTCACATCACGCTGTACCCTTTCTCAGCAAGCTTCCTGAATACTTGGTATCAAGCCGCTCGCGCGTTAGAGTATGTAAACCTCAATGAGCATCTATTCTACGCAGCCGCTCACCTTCGGCGCCGTCCATACCTACCCGCTCTCTTCTCGCAAAAGCAAAGTAAGCGTCCGCGATTTCGCTAAGCATCCCGCCGCCAACAATTCCGTAACAAAATTCCTAGATTCCCTCCCTAATATCCTCGCCGCTCAAGATTTGCGCCATCTCCTGGCGGCCATCCATCGCGCCCGCAAACAGCGCGCCCCCATCCTCTGGGGTATCGGCGGTCACGTCATCAAAGTCGGCCTCGGCCCCGTTCTCATCGACCTCATGCGCCGCGGTTTCGCATCCGGCATCGCGATGAACGGCGCCGCGCTCATTCACGATTTCGAAATCGCCCTAGCCGGCAACACTTCCGAAGACGTGGAAGCCGGCCTCGGCGCAGGCCATTTCGGCATGGCCAGCGAAACCGGTGAGTACATCAACGAATTTTCAAAACTAGCCGCTCGCCTTCACATCGGCTATGGCGAAGCTGCCGGCCAATTCCTCACCAGCGGAATCCTCGCCGTAAAACACGCCGCCTCAAGCGTCCTAGTCGCCGCGTACAAGCAACGCATCCCCGTCACCATTCATCTCGCCATCGGCACCGACATTCCCCACATGCATCCTGCCGCCGAAGGTCCTTGTCTCGGGGCCGCCACGTTTCTCGATTTCCGCCTCTTCTGCGCTCTCGTGAAGCAAATGCACCCCGGCGGTGTCTACTTGAATTGGGGATCAGCCGTGCTTCTACCGGAAGTTTTCTTAAAAGCCGTGAGCGTGGTCCGCAATCTGGGTGTGCCCTTGCAGCCAATCACCACGGCGAACTTCGACTTTATCCAGCACTATCGTCCGTTGCAAAATGTAGTGAAGCGTCCCATCGTATCCGAACGCGGAGGCCGCAAACCGCAATCACGCGGCTACGCCATCACCGGCCATCACGAGCTGCTCATGCCGCTGGTTGCCGCCGCGCTGGCCGCGGGCTGGCCAAAGACTCCGAGCCAAGGCAAACGATGACCCTCTTCGACGAAAACTCCTCAATTCCACCGCTTCCGCCGGATCAGGCGGCGTCTCCGCAATCCCCCGTGGATCCCGGCCCCATCGCGGCGCAGCCGCCTCCTTCTACGGCCGATCTCCCGCTAGCCGGCGATCCCATCACCCTCGCCGCCACTCTTCCCTCCGTAGTCCTTTCCCATAAACCGCCGGTACCCGAGGACTTGCGCATCTCCTGGTCCTGGGTGCACCTCGTTCTATTTCTTTTTTTTGGTTTCGCCAGCTTATTTATTGTTCAGGGTGGCTTCTTGCTTTACTACGCCCCCACGCGCCATTTCTCCAACGAAAAGGACTTCGAGCGCTTTATTTTGTCCAAGCCGCAATTCGCCATCGGAAGCATGGTTCTCTGGTACGCCTTGATTTTTCTGTTTCTCTACGTCACCCTGGCTGTCCTCCGCGGCTTTCCTTTCTGGCGCACTCTAGGCTGGAGAAGAATCACGCGCCCCAATGGGGGCCGCCCGCGTAGTCCTTGGCTCTTCTTCTTTGCGGGTTGCGGTCTTTCCATCGTGGTTTTCCTCGTCACGGCCAAAATGCAGCCGCCAGAGGATGTGCCCATCGAAGAACTCTTCCGCTACAAAAACACGGCGCTGCTGTTCATGGCCATGGCTGTCTTAGTCGCCCCTCTCGTCGAAGAAACCGTCTTTCGCGGCTATCTCTATCCCCTGTTTGCAAAATACTTCGGTGTAGCCACCAGTGTGATCGTCACCGGCGTCCTCTTCGGATTGATGCACGGCGCCCAGCTTGGCTGGACCTGGGGCCTGGTTTTCGTTCTCATCGCGGTCGGTGTTATCTTCACCTTCGTTCGCGCCCGCACCGGCTCCGTCTTCGCCAGTTTTCTGCTTCACCTGGGCTATAACTCCATGATCGCCCTGGTCACCATTCTCGGAACGCAAGGCTTCACCAAAATGCCCACCACCCACTGACCGATTCGTCTTCTTCCCTTTCGTTCGCTACAATGTTTCGTTATCGAGATTCAACAAAAATGTACGTAGCCCAACCCATCGAATGGACCGACCGCGGCGTAGTCATGCTGGACCAACGCCTCCTCCCCGCCCAGGAAGTCAGCTATACCTACACCAACTACCGCGAAGTCGCCAAAGCCATCCGCGACATGGTCATTCGTGGTGCGCCAGCTATCGGCGTCGCCGCTGCCATGGGAGCCGCGCTAGGCGTCCTTCATTCTTCCGCAAAATCCGTAGAAATCTTGCGCTCGGAATTTACGGAAATCTGCGACACTCTCGCGAAAACCCGCCCCACCGCAGTCGATCTCTTCTGGGCCATCGAGCGCATGAAGCATCGATTCGCAGAACTCACCACCCACACCTCGGACCTCGCCAAAATCCGCAACGGAATGGTCGAAGAAGCCCGCCAAGTCCATCTAGAGAAAAAAGCCACCGACGAAGCCATCGGCCACTTTGGCGCCGAGTTCATGCCCACCGACGGCCAGGTCATGACGCAATGCAACGCAGGCGCTCTAGCGACCGGCGGCATCGGCACCGCGCTAGGCGTTATCCGCATCGCCTTCCAACAGGGAAAAAAACTTCACGTCCTCGTGCCCGAAACGCGTCCCTATCTGCAAGGCGCGCGCCTAACCGCCTGGGAACTCCACAAAGGCGGCATCCCACTTACGCTAATCACCGACAACATGGTCGGCCATTTTCTAAAGACCGGCAAAGTCGGCGCCATCGTCACCGGCGCCGACCGCATCGCCGCCAACGGCGACACCGCCAACAAAATCGGCACCTACCAAATCGCCGTTCTAGCCAAAGAAAACAACGTCCCCTTCTACGTCGCCGCCCCCGTCTCCACCTTCGATCTTTCCCTTCCCGACGGCGACCACATCCCCATCGAAGAACGCTCCGCCGCTGAAGTCACTCACTTGCAAGGCGTGCGCATCGCACCCGACGTCCACGCCGCGCATCCCGCTTTCGACGTCACACCCGCTCGCTACATCGCCGCCATCTTCACGGAACGCGGCGTAGCCCGCCCCCCCTATACCGAATCCCTGCTCTCACTCGCCTCTTCTTCATCGGCCCTGACCGCGCGCTAAACTCGCATCGCGCTTTCAGTCGGCAAAGCCAGTGCCAAGTCCGCAATTCCAAGTTCGTCGCACATCTTCACCCAGTTCTCCGGCGATACTTCGCCTGCTACCAACTCATCCAGCAAAGCCGAAGTGTTTATTCTGTCCGCCCCTTTGCTCAGGAAGAAGCTTCCCGGCTGCGCTTCCAATTCCCAACCTTTCTCCAGAAGTGCCAGCCCAAGCGCCATCCCAAACAGTTGCCCAGCCCTTTGTGTACGCTGCTGCGGCGTCAGCAACATCCCGCGCGGATCGCGTATCTTCGATCCCAGCTGCGGCAACTCTTTCATCACCACCGGCAGAGATCCCGCTGTGATCCCCACCATCATCGGCGCGTACTCGCCAACCGCAGCCTTCCACGAAGGAATCGTCACTTTCCGCCCGATTTCGTCCCAACCCACCTGCCGCAACGAATTCTTCATAAGATTTGGGTTCACCAGCTCGAGAAATTGCAATTCCGTGGACTCCGGCTGCTCCAGCAGCGAAATCGCCAGCTCCTCATCTTTTTCGCCGGGTTCGGCCTCGAGTTTCTCGATCGCCGCAATCCGCTCCCGCAGGGGAGGATGCGTGTCGTAAGGTTCGGTCTTTCCTTCCGCGATCTCGTTTTCAATCCCCTTCGTCACCTGCACCTCGATCTGCGGCGCCGCCAGAAACCGCGAAAAGCCATCCGCGATCGCCGGCTTGCAGCCCTGATTCAGCATAGGCACAACTTCCAAATTCCAGTAAGGCCCCCACGCTATCGATGCCCCATGAATCTTCCGCAGACCTTGCACAAGTGGCTCGGCCCCCGCTACCAAGCACGCGAGCTCGTCGGCGCGATATTCTTTGTTGCGCGACACAAAGTTGATCACCCGCATAAAGAAAATGAAATACCACTTCAGAATGAACGTAGCCACCATGTTCATAAACTGAAGAGCGGCGATTCGGCCGAGTTCCCCCAGAGAACCGATGTTCCGAAACGCGCGAATCATCGCGCTTTGCGTTTTGTAAACCCACGGGCCCATCCTCGTGTCGCCACTGTAGTAATGCGCGAATTCATGCGCCAGCACTGCTCGCATCTCGGAAACGGTCAGGCTGGAAAGCAAAGGCAGTCCAATCCCCATCACTCTCCTGCTGCCGAACCCCATGATGCCGCCGCGGTCCGCCACAAACGCATTTACCTGCCCGATCAGATACACCTCGCGCGGAAGCGGCTCGCCAAGCGCGGCCGCAATCGCATGCAGCTCGGCGAAAAGCCGCGGATGCGCAGTAGGTTCCAACAACAGGCCCGGTACCTCAAACTTTTCCCGCCGTGGCACCAGCGACCACAAGATTGTGCCTGCCACGACGAAGCCGCTCAGCACCAAAAGCCCCAGTTGAGCAGGCGGATGTTCCGTGCTCGTGAAAGCCAGGTAAGGTAGGTAAACGCATGCCACTGCCAGCAACAAGATCACGACATAAGAAACGACGACCATCGTGATCGCGAGCAAAGCGAACAGCACCACAGATCGCCGAGGAGCAATCTTTTGTTCGGCGCTGGCATAAAAATTCGGCATTCTTAGTCCAAATCCTTTTTGGAACTCTTGTTCGCGACGGTCGCTGGAAAAACGTTGTGCTGCGGCGGCGGCATTGGCGCATCGCCCATGCGATCCTTCCACAGAGACTTGTTCAGCAGCGCCGTATCCACCGCGTCAGCGTGGCTGAAATCCAGGTTTTTCCCTTCCTTCCAATCCTTCGTGTTCATCTCGTAGATCAATCCGTTGTCGCGATTGCGATAGTCCGCGCTAAACGACGGCTGCTGCCCCGTCCCGCTAAAAAGCGGCGCCATCATCGCCGCGCGCGAATCGTTCGCATTCATCGGCGGCACACCTAGCAGCGATTCAATCGTGCGCACAACATTGATTGTCGTGTAGAACGAATGGTCCACGAACGGCTTGTTCTTATCTCCTTGCCCCGCAGCGTTTGGCGCGTACTTGCTGATCACCAGCGCGAGGCTTCGGTGAGAGTCCACGTGATCTGGCCCGTCCTGCGCATCATCCTCCAAGATCAAAAACGCTGTGTCGTCCCAATAAGGACTGTGCGAAACCGCGTCCACAACTCGTCCGATAGCCAAATCATTGTCCGCGACGGAAGCCGCGGGCCGCGGTTTGTTTTTCGTCAGGCCCGCCGTGTGGTCGTCCGGAAGCCGCAAGAGAATGAACTGCGGCATCGTATCCTTGCCGCTCTTGCGCGCGTCTACAAATTGACTAAACTCATTCATAAATTCATCCGCTCGCAGCTGATCCGGATACGCCACTTCAAAATCCGGAAACAACGGATCGAAGTGCCCGCGCAATTCCGCTTCACTTGCCACATTCTTCGCCAGCACAGGAATCGCCCACGGATACGGGCTGAGCCCGCCTCGCGGGTCGCCCACATTTTTCTCAAGCGGCTCGCCTTTGTTGATCACCGCACGCGCGCAATTCTCGCCCGCTGCCTTTGGCGGTCCGGTAGCGGCTCCCTGGTCATCGCTCTTTTCGTTGCACCACCGGCTGACAATGAACTCGCCGTAGTGCCGGTACGAGATTCTGTGGCTGGCAAAATTCTTCCAGAGATAACCCCCGGTCGGCTCTCCCGCATCCGGAACCCTGTCCTCCACGGAAATCCCGTTCAGCAAATTGCCTTCCGAATCGTATGTATGCTCGCTGCTGCGATACCCGATCGGCCAGGTCTTCGCGATGTAGTCCGAAATCGAAGCCGAATTCGACCAGATGTGACCATCTCCCGAAACGTCTCCGCTGTCGTAAAAATTATCGAGAATCCCGAATTGACGCGCGAGCCTATGCTGATTCGGCGTGATCTCTTCGCCGTACATCGTCAAGGACGAATCGCCATTCGCCCCCGCAAGGTCGCCGAATACCTGATCGTACGTCCGGTTTTCCTTAATAATGTAAATAACATGATGGATTTTATTTTCGCCGTTGGCAAAAGGGACGCGGTCGCCATTACCACGCAACGCATTGGTCTCCACAACCTGCTTGGTGTACGCAGGAAGATTTGCAGTCACACTGTCAAGCGCAACGCGCGCCAGGGAACCATGGATCATCGCAGGGCCGTATGGATACTGCGGCCTTCCATCCTTTTTCTTCCCAATGACTTTCGGATTGGGTCCGGAACCCTTTCCCTTCGCGGTCGCGATGAGTAGATCCTTCCCTGTTGCCGCGACAACCGTGGGATACCACTCCGTGGGAATAAACCCGGCGGCTTCGGCAGGCTGACCCCGGCTATCTCTTGTAAGATCAAACATCGCCACCGAATCTGAAATTGCATTTGCGGAAAAAAGTGTCTTTTCATCCGGCGAAAGCGCCAGATATTCCGGATCGCTACCCCCGTACTTTTGTCCCGGAAGTTTCGTCGAAAGATAAGACGAAACTTTTCCCGAGCTCGCATCAAGCACCGCGATCTCGTCGCGGTTAGTCAGTGCGACATACAGCCGTGATCCATCCCGATTGAGCAGCAGCGCCGTAGGATGCGACCCTCCCGCCAGCGGCGACTCCGGCTTGCGCAACGGAATGATCCGTTTCACGCGTCCAGTCGCCAAGTCCAACTCCGCGACTGAAGACGCATTCCACAGCGAAACAAATCCGCGCTTCCCGTCTTTCGTCATCACGGTGGCGTAAGGCAGCGACGCCGGTATTTGCTTGAACGTAGAAAGATCGAAGCGGTAGATGACTTTGCCGTCCGCCGTATTAAGCAGCACGGCTTCATCGGAATTGTTGTTCGCGACCAGCAAACGCTCTTCGCCTCCGCTCTTGCCCACGCTCAGCCCAGCCGGATAGGTGACGTCTTTCAGTTCAACCCGGCGTTTTTTGCCCTTTGGGATATTGGTTCGCGGCGCCAGCGGCAGAAATCTCTCGGCCACCACGCGCCCGCTTTCGAATCCATAGACCGCGATCCCATTCCCCGTATTCCCTTTCTTCTTACCCAGTGGATCGGTCAACGAGGCCATGCTCGCAAATAAGTGCTTGCCGTCCAGGCCGAAGGCCAGTCCGAGAAAATATGTTTGCTTGGCTCTGCTCCCCAATCGCTCGTCCGGAAAATCCGTGAGCTCATTTGTCTCAAGATTCAGCACGGAAAGAGATTGCTTCTCCCCTGAAGTGTAAGCGCCATACCCGCTGTGCAGCAGCACCGCGAACCGTCCATCGGGAGAAATCGCGATCGCCGTTGGCAAATTATTGATGGGCCGCGGCCCGCCCGGAACTTCTCCAAGCAATTTGCCATTCGGCAATTGCGCTTGTTGTGGCGCTTCTTGCCCTAACAGCGCCGGCGCCAGAATAAAGAGAAACAGAAAAGTGAGTTTGCAAACTATGTTCGTGCGATTTTCCATCGCGCGAGTATAACCCTTTCGCATCACAAAACGGTAAACGCTCCTGCCGATGTCTCGGTTGTAGTGGCACAGCATGCTGTGCCACTACCTGCCCGGGCGTACTGATCCAGGAATCCGCCTAGAGTGCATCAGCATCCTGCCTCTGCGCTTGACGCCGGCGAGAGCCTGACCTATGGTTTCCGCGAAGCTAATCGAAATCCAGGTTCTGCTTGAACGTCGTGTTCGCGCAAAGGGTTGTGCAAACGCGTTCGTCCTAACGCAAAGAAAGGCCACACATGCCCGCCGTCGAGGCCAAAGTTTTTCACATCGATGTCCTGCGCGAATTCAGCACTCGCATCTTCCTGCACTTCGGTGTCCCCAACGAAGACGCTGTTCAGGCAGCAGACGTTCTCGCCTCGGCCGACCTGCGCGGCATCGATTCGCACGGTGTTGCCCGCCTCTACAGCTATGTCGGCATGCTCAGCGAAGGCCACATCAATCCCAAGCCAAAAATCACGACGGTGCGCTCCACGATGAGCACCGCCACCATCGATGGCGATAACGGCCTCGGTCTAGTCGTCGGTCCGCATTCGAATCGCATCGCCATGGACATGGCGGAAAAAGCCGGCTCCGGCTGGGTCAGCGTCTGCAACACAAACCATTTCGGCATCGCCGGCTACTATGTCCTCCAAGCTCTCCAGCGAGACATGATCGGCTGGGCCATGACCAATTCCACCAGTTTGGTCACGCCGTTGTGGGGCATGGAGCGCATGCTCGGCACCAATCCCATCGCCATCGCCTTCCCCGGAAAAGAAGAGCCGCCCATCGTAATCGACATGGCCACTTGCGCAGCCGCTTACGGAAAAATCGAAATGGCCCGCCGCAAAAGCGAACCCATCCCCATCGGCTGGGGAATCGACAACCAGGGACGCAACACGACAAATCCCGACGACCCCGTCAACGGCGGCTGTCTGCTTCCTCTGGGTTCCGATCGCGAACGCGGCGGGCACAAGGGCTACGGCTTAGCAATGATGGTGGATGTGTTGTGTGGAGTCCTCAGCGGCGCGAACTGGGGCCCCTTCGCTCCGCCCTTCGCGCTGCGCCAGGAAATTCCGAAGCGCAGCGTCGGTAAAGGCATAGGCCATTTCTTCGGCGCCATGCGCATTGACGGTTTCATCGAAGCCGATTCCTTCAAGCGCCAGATCGACGACTACGTCCGCGTCTTCCGCGCCACGAAACCGGCACCCGGCACCAACGGTCCGCTAATCCCCGGCGATCCCGAACGCGAAGCAGAACGCGAGCGCCGCAAAAACGGCGTTCCGCTCATCATGCCTATCGTCGAAGATCTCCGCACCATCTCCAAGCAAACCGGCATCCCCTTCGATTGAGGCATCGGACGCGCCCGCCGCTTTGCGTCTAGGGGGGCACATCCTTCACGCGGGACGGATCGCCATGACGATTCTTTCGCGGCGGCTGAAGAGGGCGAAGAATCCCAGAATCTGCTTCAAGGGAAAATATTTCTTATTCAGCAGTCCCATGGCCCTTGCAGATTCGTCCCCTGTCACAATCTCTGCGTTCGCGTCGGCCCACTCGCCGAGCGGCACGCCCTTTAACGTACAAGGTGCGATTTTCACGTGCGGATTGTTGCGAATGCGTTTCACTTTTCCGGTGTTTCCGATGGTGTACAGGTAGAGCCGCGCTCCATCTCCGGTGAGGTCGCTGGCTGGATCCGCGGCGAACCAAACCGGTGTTTTCACGCCCTCGCCGCTCTTTTTGAATGTCTCGAGACTGATATATTTGTGATCGCGAAATGCTGCAAATCCCATGGCGTCGCTCCTGACCTTTCGATGCACGCCATCTTACATGCGATACAAGGAGAAAGGGCAAGCTCGCCATGAGCCTGCCCCTTCTCCACGCTGTTTTCGCCGCTTTGTTTTTGCCAAACTGCTCTTGTTGCCATGCTTACTTCACGCGGACGTAGGTCACGTCTTCCGTGAAGGCGTCCTTTTGATCCTTGCGGAAGGTCCAGGTCGTCTTGAAATGATCATTGTCGATGAAGGTGTAGACGGCATGATGCATGTGTCCGTCGTTCGGGCTTTTTAGGTTCGTCGCACCCTCGAATTCAAACGTGAGCGTCTTCGTGTCCGGCGCGTAATTTCCGCGCATGGTCGGCTGGTTGCCCGCCATGCAATAGTGCGTCAGCTTCAGTTGTCCAGCATCCAGGTAGTAGAGCGTGATCATCTCCACCGGTTTGCCCTGTTCCGTCACGTGGAACCGTTCCATCACGGCCGTTCCTCCGGACGTAAGTTCGAGGTCCAGCGTCGCCTTGTCTTTGTTGGTCTTCTCCGTCTCCCAATGGCCCGTCAGCGACTTCAGCTTCTCAAAAGCCGCTGTGCCGTTGTCTCCTGCCCGAGCTGGCCCGATCGCAAACGCAAACAGCATCGCCGCTACTGCCGCGAAAACTTTCGTTCTCGTTCTCATGTTCATGACTCCCTTCCTTTTTATTAGTGAACTGACTTACCGCTCCAAATTCATCTCGCGACGAGCGACGCTTCCACGTGATTTGCCGAATTTCTGCGTCGTAAACCCAACAACAACGCCCAGCAACATTCCCGGGAGCAAAATGTCCCAGAAGAGCGACATGCCCGCGCGCAGGATCACCACCAGACTCAGCACCGCCGCGATTCCGATGCCCGCGAGAATTCCCGCCAGTATCGAATGAACTCGCTGCGATACGTAACCAATCGCAATGCCGGAAACTAAACCCTTCAGCAGAGAAGACGTAATTACGCTGCTCATCACCGGCGCGAGGGACGGCTCGAGAAACCCGCTGAGGCCGTCCAGCAGCCCCAACGTGCCTCCCATTGCCAGTCCCAGCATCGGCTTCGACAGGCTCATAGCGCGTCCTGCGTTTGCGCTGTTTGTCGCAGGGCAGCTTCTTTCAGCGCAACTTCTTTTAACGCAACTTCTTTTAACGCTACTTCACTTCGCATTTGCATCCATTTGCATGACGCCAAAAACATTGCCTTCCGTGTCTTCGCAATATGCGAAGTGGCCCACCCCGGGAATCGGAGTTTTTGGCATGATGTTTTTTCCGCCTGCTTTCAGAACTGCGGCGACGGCACCGTCCACGGAGTCCACGCCGATGGTGTTGGTGGTCGAAGCGATGCCGCCGGGCTTCTTCATCATTCCGCCGTTGATGCCCGGTTCCCCTTCTTTGCCAGTGGTCACCATCCAATATTCGGTTGGGCCTGCCCATTTATCGAACTTCCAGCCGAACACTTTTCCGTAGAACGCCGCGGCGCGGTCCGGCTCCGCTGCGGGTATTTCAAAATGAATGACTCGAGACATAGGTCTCCCTCCTTGGATTTACGAGCGAAACTTTTGACATTTCTTTCGGTTTTGTTTAGCGCGTTGCCGGGCTTGTTGCCGGAGCTGCTCCGTAGCGCTGCGTTGCGAAACCTACAATCATTCCGACGATGCTGCCTGGCAGCATGATTTCGAGGTAGTAGCCATGCTGCATGTAAGCGACCAGAAAAGCCAGCAAGCAACCGACCGCTAGTCCAAACAGGATCCCCAGAGGAACTGAATTCACCTTGCGCGCGAAAATTCCCGCAGCGACGCCCGCGATGAGTCCCTTTATGGTGGACCCGATAACGATGCCTACGATTTGGGCCCGCACCGCCGGTGTGAACCACGCGGTGCCGCCGTCAATGGCCCCTAGCAGGGCTCCCAAGAGCAACCCGATCAGGATTTTGTTCATTTTTCCGCTTCTCCTGTGCGCCGGCTAAACCGGCGAGGTGTAGTGAATGCAAAAGTCATACGAATGTGAAATAGCGACCCACATCGGCCCCGAGTCATGCGGAGCTGTTCGCAAGAGCAGCGTCGAAGCGTTGAC